>Ga0070679_100007055_pt1 | contig 10480 bp, 7 predicted proteins | sample KBSC63BmetaG_FD_65652 | JGI IMG/M metagenome (GOLD analysis project Ga0070679, IMG submission 65652) | Corn rhizosphere microbial communities from Kellogg Biological Station, Michigan, USA - KBS C6-3B metaG | ecosystem: Host-associated > Plants > Roots > Rhizosphere | place: USA: Michigan... | reverse complement strand
TACCAATGTTCGTCGCTCCATGGGCATGAACCGGAGACCGCCAGAGCCTGTCCATCTTCTAAATCGCTCTGCACCAGCGGCAAAGTGCCAACCATGGTTCACCAAATGTGACGAAGAACCTCTTTATGGCCGCTTTTCACTTGATCATCTATGGCCGCTTTTGGGTGATCACCGAGGTTTATAGACGTCGAAAGGTAAGATACCATTAGAAATACCATCAGCCGCTTTAAGTGACTAGGCTCTCCGACGGCAGTCATGGTGCGCATGCTCAAAAGAGCAATTTGCCCTGACGCTGTTGACTTGTGAGTTCTTGATCGTTACGAAGAGAGACTCGAAAGAACTTCGGTCACTGATCATCGCCGTGTCCTTGACGATACGTCCAACACCGACGCGCCATGACGACTGCATATCCACAATTGGACGTGCTCCAACTGGCTGATGCGGATCAGCATTCTAAAAAAATATGTCCCATGACCTGGGTTAGATAAGCTACATTAACAATCTCGCTCGTACAGATTACCGAGGAGGCCTTGGTCGTGTGCCCAGCTTTCCGATTCGCCTAGTGTCGTTCTGACATCAATCGAATCTTAAGAAGGTTCTGAACGCCCTCAACATCGAGTTTTGCCGATGCGAAGCTTGCACTAAGCAGTTCGTCGGGCAGTAGCCCGTCCCACTTTTCACAACTTCTGTTTGATACCGTTGAAGCCAGCTGTCTCGGGTCTATGGTTGGCGCATCCGCGATTTCCAGTAGAATTTCACGCACGGATTCGACAGAAGCGTCTTTTACAGGAATGGAAAGACCGCCATCGAAGACGGTCCGCTTCCCCCTGGCCTGGCGCAAGAGAGCCACCGTGTCTTTGATGATGTCTCCGCACCAGGGAACGATTTGAACTTCGTTGCCGTTCTGCGGGATCCATTTACGATCGAGTTCCATGTGCTTGTAGTTTGTGCGAGCACGTTCCAGCAGTTCCTTGCCCTCAGGGTCGAGGAAAGGTACCGGAAGAGTCGAGCGGAGAATGTTTCGTATCTCCTCCCGAACCCGGTCGTGGGTGTCGGTGCCCATGGTGTCATTGAATTTCGGGACAGTACCGCCAGCTGCCGGCTTGACTTGAACCACCTTGTCTTCGGCTTCAACGGAAACGATCTGCCAACGCCTGCCTGCGAAGATCAAATAGGAGTCTGCCGAAAGCGGTCGCGTGATCGGCATCGAGCCAAGCGTCTGGTTGCCGTCTATGATGCTGTACTCTTCCTCAGAGGCAAATGCAGCATAGAAAGAGTAATGTTCAGTGATGCGCTCTCCGAAGGACGCGAGGAGAATTAGACCAGTTGAGTCTTGGAAGATAATCTCCCGCTTGCGAAGTTCCCGCAGAAGTGACGCAAATTGGTCCGAGGTCACAGCGCTGAAGGGACCCGCTCAGGTCGAGGTGCCCGAGGTAGAGCATGCCGCCCGGAACTGTATAGCCGCACACTGTGACGTTCTTCCCGGCAGGCACCCAGAGGTGGGACCCCTGAAATTTCTTATTGGTGAACGTCGTCTCAACTGTGAATTTGATGGACTGAAGGGAGGGTGCCCGATTCCACACTCTCAAGTCGGACCCGCAAAAATCAGGTCTACTCGGACCCGGACTGCAGGCATATGTGCAGAATGTTTGGTCCACTAGCAGCTATCCAGTTTTCAACTATGGCCGAATCCAAGGTCGAGATGGCCGATCCTTTATTTGACTGCTAAGAGGCATTGAGATCCCCTTGAAGGTTATTCGATTCATTTCCTACGGCCCTCATCCTCGCTCGAAGTGGCCTAACAAATGGAGAGAAGCGTTGGGATTCTGGGATTCAGCGAGAAGATAAAGATTAAGAAACGAAAGACCCTGTTCTTCAATCGGGAGGATACACGGTCCTGGCTTGAGGTCAGACCCACGTTCTCCATTGCCGAAGAATATGAATCGGATGGGGGCGGCGTATTCGGTTTTCGCTATGCGATGGTGATTGCATTCATCCTATTCGATCCCGACGTTCGGATCGGGGACACATCGGATGGAACCGCGGAGTCTTCGGTCTGAAGATAGAACGTGGTCGGGTCGCAATCCGGGGCGTTTGATACGCCACGAATACCCTGGGTATAAGAAGGCTTGGCAGAATCGAAGGAACTATCGTGCAGATACCTATCCATACCCTGGGTATAGGTTGGCTTACAACGTAGAGATCTCAAAGATCGTCTGCCCGAGTCAATGGTTTTCAGTCAAATCCTCGAACTTCGTAGCCGACACTCCGCGGCAATGGCCGAAGAGTACTGTCTGGGCTTCTTGATGAGAGTCGACCGGCCATCGTGACCTTGGATTTTCAGGGCTTGCCCACGATGATTTCGCCAGAGGTAACCTTTGCATGAGGGGACCGGGCTTTTTATACCAGGCGTGATGTTAGTCTTCGACAGGTTTAAGTTGCAGCCAGTGCATGATTAGCCGCGTACTCACTGGCGAATTCGCTTGGTGTCCTTTCATTGAGAGCCCTGTGAGGACGACTCTCATTGTATTCCTGTCCCCAGAATTCGATAAGTTGTTATCCGCCGATATTTTGCGTATGGATCGAAGCTGATGCTCGGGGCTGATTCAAAAGTTGTAGGCGCGTCCCGGTGAATTAGCGTTACATTGGCAGATGTCCCCATTGCCTTCCCTTTACTAGCGACGCAGCTAATTTTAGAGCATGGATATGTGCGATGACACGGTTGCCTTCGGGTTCGACCGTATTCGGCTTTTTAGGAGTGTAAATTTTGAAACGATTTGGATTAGTGCGACTGATCCTTTGCCTCGGTGTGCTTTCTTTCAGCGTTCATGAGGCTTCCGCCACTGATGTAGCTCTGATCGGCGATGCGAGCGTGAACTCCGCCCATCCGTCGGTCAACTATGGCGCGCTTTCGAACCTGTATGTGGCGAGCGGCAATACCGCATTCTTACAGTTCGATCTGTCGACGCTGCCGACGGGTACGACCTCGGCGCAAATAAGTCGGGCCACCTTGACGGTGTTTGTTAACCGGGTGAACACGGCGGGCGCGGTCACCGTATCTCCGGTGACAGGCAGTTGGGGTGAGTACAGCGTCACCTCCACGTCGGCACCGGCGACGGGAAGCTCGATCGGCAGCCTTCCGGTTTCGGTGGCGGGAGAGTATGTTTCCGTGGATGTGACAGCACAGGTACAGGCATGGGTGACCGCGCCCCCAAGCAACAACGGCCTGGCGCTGGCATCGAGCGGAGCCAACGCGCTTTTTGATAGCAAAGAAAATGACGAGACCGGCCATGCTGCGCGGCTCGATATCACGCTGGTATCGCAGGGACCGCAGGGCGTTCAGGGACCGATTGGTCCTGCGGGTGCTCCTGGAGTAGCTGGCCCTGTCGGCCCGGCTGGAGCTAACGGCTTGCCTGGACCGCAGGGAATTCAAGGACCGATTGGAGCCACTGGCGCGGCCGGAGTTCAGGGACCTGCCGGAGTCGGTATGGTGTACCAGAACACCTATAACGCGGGAACAACCTATGCTGCCAACGATGCGGTGACGTACAACGGGTCCAGCTATATTTCGTTACAGAACTCGAATCTTGGGCATCAGCCCGATGTCTCTCTGCCATTCTGGGAACTCTTCGCCGCAGCCGGCGTCACGGGGCCAGCCGGTCCCACTGGCGCGACGGGAGCCACCGGATTAATTGGGCCACAGGGACCTCAAGGTATTGCAGGAAATACCGGCCCAGCAGGAGCTACAGGAGCCCCCGGCCCTGTTGGTCCCACCGGAGTAACAGGACCGGCTGGTGCCACCGGTGCTGCTGGTGCTATCGGTCCGCAAGGGCCGCCGGTTAACTTTCAAGGTCCGTGGAGCATCGCGACGACGTATGTGCTGGGCGATGCGGTTTCGTTCAACGGCTCCACCTATATCTCTATAGTCCCAGGCAACGTGGGCTTCCAGCCGGATATCAGCAATATGAAATGGGGGCTGCTCGCCCAGGCTGGCGCCGTTGGAGCTACTGGAGCAGCGGGTCCAGCTGGTCCAGCTGGTCCAGCGGGTCCCACCGGTCCAACCGGAGCTACAGGCCCACAAGGTCCGGCAGGTGGTGGGTCGCACATTTTCGCGGCCAGCGTGATATTGGGGCAGGCAAACAGTACTACACAGTTTTTCAGCCTAAACAGCAGCTACGACCCATCTAATGTGGGCACGTTTTTAACCTACAATCAGTTTGCAACGACCTTCCCGCAGGCATGCACCTTCGACTCGATGTTCCTCACATCGGGCCAGTCGGGGTTTGGAAGTTTTGGTTCTCCCATAACCATCACCCTGTTCCGCAATGGTGCCGCTACTGCCCTCACCAGTGCTATTACTCCGCCATCCGCAAATACCCTTGCATCAGCTCAGATCACGGGGCAGTCTGTGTCCATCGCGGAAGGGGACACCGTTGCACTAGAGGCGACGAGCACCTCCTTCACTACGAATGGATCCTTCGTTCCTATCGCAACGGTCTCCGTGTCGCTTCATTGTCAGTAGTTCTGTGCGTTCTCGCGACGACCTTGGGAAAGTGAAAGCTGGTATCGCAAAGATGATGGGTTCCAGATCGAAGAGGTTGCTTGGGTTCGCGGTTGTGAGTGAGCATTCGCTCCGCAGGCAGATGGTTTGGAATGGGGAAAAGATTGAAGAGCACAGAGGACAGATTGCACGCTGACAATGTAGCGATGCCGACGACGATGAGTATCCAGACGAGTGCGCAGGTGACGAAGACCAGGCGTGGGTTGGTGAACGTGTTGCTTGGAGCATTTGTTCTGGCTGCGGGCAGTTTTGCGATGCGGGCCCAGACGACTACGCCAAGCAACATCCTAGCTACGACGGCTCCGCTCGATGCACCAGCGGGAGTTGCGTATGATGTGGCGGGCAATCTGTACATAGCTGATGTGAACCATAACGTGATTCGTGAAGTGAATCTCGCGGACGTCGTTACGACCGTCGCCGGCACTGGAGAACAGGGGTTTGCCGGTGACGGCGGAGCGGCCACGAGTGCATTGCTTGATTCGCCTGCAGGCGTAGCCGTGGATGGCGTGGGAAATATTTATATTGCGGATCAGTACAACAACCGCATTCGCAAAGTCAGCAGCGGCACAATTTCGACGATTGCTGGGACTGGCGTCGGGGGCTTCTCCGGGGACAATGGAGCAGCTACGTCGGCGACGTTGAATCATCCGACGGCTCTGGCCGTGGATGGCGCGGGCAATCTGTATATCGCGGACACGGACAACCATCGCATTCGCAAGATCAGCGGCACAACCATCACGACGGTTGCGGGCGACGGGGAGCAGTTCTTTGCCGGTGACGGCGGAGCCGCAACTGCTGCTGGGCTGGATTCTCCGAATGGCGTAGCGGTAGATGGCACGGGCAATATCTATATCGGAGACACACACAATCAGCGGGTGCGTGTTGTGAATACCAGCGGTGTGATTTCGACGCTGGCGGGTAACGGCAGCAAGAGTTATGGCGGCGATGGCGGAACAGCGGCGAATGCTTCGCTGGCACGGCCTCGTGGTCTGAGCGTGGATGCGGCTGGCAGTATCTACGTGGCGGACAGCGACAATAACCGTATTCGCGTGATTGCAACGACGGGGAAGATCGCGACGGGCGCGGGCAACGGTTCGCAGGGGTTTGGCGGCGATGGCGGTGCGGCGACCAGCGCCATACTGGACACGCCTCGTGCTCCGGCGGTAGAAGGTGCGGGAATCTTTGCGCTGTCGGACAGGCATAATAATCTGGTGCGGAAGGTGGGGGCCGACGGCACGATTCAAACTGTTGCCGGCGTGAGTCCCGGAAGCGGTGGCGGACAGGGAACCGGCGGGGAGACCTTGACGCTGAATGGAGCGGCGACGATTGCCTATAACAGTGGCACGCTGACGGCCATCTTCAATAACGCGGCCTTTATTGCGACGGGCCAGGTGAACTTGCTGGACATCACCAACGGCTCGACGCTGGTCGCTTCGGCCGCATGGAACAACAATGTTGCCACGATTGATACTTCGACCTTGTCGGGGGGAACGCACCAGTTGGTCGCGAGCTACGTCGGCGACTCGCAGAACGCTGCGATTACCAGCAGCGTTTTTGTACTGACGGTCGCGCCCCTGCCGGTGGTGGCGACTGCGACGGGTGTTTCGATCAAGTATGGGCAGACTGTTCCTACGATTACAGGAACGCTGACTGGCGTTCAGCCGCAGGACACCAGCAAGGTGGCGGCTGTGTTCGCCACGACGGCGACGGCAACAACGCCGGTCGGACAATACCCGATCACGGTGACGCTCGCGGGACCTGCGGCGATTGACTATAGCGTCACTCTTGGCTCGGGCTCGGGCAATGTTGTGATTGGACAGGCTGGCAGCATGACTGCGCTGACCTCATCTAATATGGCGCCCTTCCTTGGGGCGCCTGTCACTTTGACCGCGCAGGCTTCTTCGACGACTACGGGAACGCCGACCGGCAGCGTGGCCTTCTACGATGGCACTACTTCGTTGGGGACTGTGCCGATCGTTGCAAATGGTTCGGCTTCGTATTCGTCGAGCGGATTTAGCCTGGGCGCTCACAGTATGACAGCGGTCTACAGCGGCGATGCCAATTTCACGCCGAGCACCTCGGCCGCAACGGTGGAGACGGTGACCGTCGTGCCGGACTTCACGCTGACGGCCACTGACGGAGCAACGCAGACCGTCAATCCGGACCAGACTGCAACCTATAACTTTGCAGTGCAGTCGCAGAACGGCGGCGTTGCCTATCCGATTACGCTGACGGCCTCGGGACTGCCTGCGGGAGCGACGGCGGTCTTTACGCCTGCGACCGTTACGTTGAACAATGGGGCAGCTTCCTTCAGCTTGGCGATTAAGACCGCAGGGCTGAGGGCTGCCCAGACTCCGCCCTCTTCACCGATGCGGTCACCATTGCTTCCAATTAGTGCAGCGATGTTCCTGCTGCCACTGTTCCGGAACAGGCGCATGCGAGCGAGGCTGGCTAGGATGCCGCGCACTCTGCTTACAGCATTCTTTGCGCTAATTGCAGGTGCGGCCACGCTGGGGCTAACAGGTTGCGGCAGTGGCGGCTTCTTCTCACAATCGCAGCAGACATACACGGTCGCGGTCACGGCAACGACTACAAGCGCCGTCAATACAACTTTGCAACACACGGCTACAGTTACTTTGATTGTTCAGTAACAACCGCAGACGAGCAGGCCCGCACGCATGAGAGTGATTACGTTTTTGATATCGGCGTTGTTGATGGGAGCAGTCTCGGCTGCCTCAGCGCAGACCATTGCTCCGACCGACGACCTGGGGCCAACGGTATCGAAGAGCCGCCCCGTTGCTCTGTCCTTCAACTACACCGCAATGATCGGCAATGCACCCCCACCAGCAACGTGCGGCTGCTTTCTATTGAATGGCGGCAGCAGCGAAGAGTTATTTCATGTCTGGAAGAATGTTGCAGCCGTGGCCCAGATAACCGGCAGCAGGACGGATAGCGTTCCGCAATCGCAGCAGGGGCTTAGCGTGATTACTTACATGGCTGGTCCTCGCTATTCCTTTTCGATGGCGCGGCGGCTAACGATCTATGGGCAGGTCGTGGTTGGTGGCGTGCATGGCTTCGACTCTTATTTTCCGAGGAACGATGCGCAGTCTACAGGTGCCGCTAATTCACTGGCATTTGCGCCGGGCAGCGGTGTAGAAATAGGTGTCAGGAATTGGCTTTCTGTGAGAGCGGTTGAAGCTGAGTTTCTCGTCACCCATCTGCCGAACGATTTGAACGACTACCAGCACAATCTTCGGATGAGCTCCGGCGTTGTCTTCCGCTTTTCTTCCTGGCGATTGAATCGCTAGGTTATTGGGTGTGTTTAACATCTGGTTATCTTCGCGAGGGCTTTTGCTTCTGTGTCTTTTGGCTGTGTTGACCGACTGCGGGTAAGGCTTTATTCCACGGCACTGGAGAGGTCAGAATCATCGACGTGTTTGTTGCTACGTAGGGCATTATGGAGCCGATGACTGCCTCCATGTGACTTGGCGCGTTCCGAGCAACATTCCCAGACCAGTGCCATACCGGCATTATTACTAGGTTCCGAATGCCGGTGGCGCGTAATGCCTATCAGCCCTCCCGGAATTCCGCAGAGATCAAAGCCGCCGTCCGCCGGCAGCATTCGGTCATGTACGTCGTTTTCGAGTCGCAGTCTTCGATGTTGAGGCGAGGCCATTCATTTAAGCATTTCGCAACCATTCTCATCGTCGGAGAAACTTTTACAGGGAGGGAGCCGCCCTTATGGCTAAGTGCTCCGAGCGGACAAAGATGGAATGGCGGAATTGCTCCCCTTGAGCTTTCAAACTCGATGAAAACTCGCGCTCATTCTGGACTCATGCAGTCCGGATAGCACACATTCAATTATGTTTGCTGGTTGACAGCAGGACGTAAGAAGCTTATCGTCCAAATCAATCACAGTTTAAAAATGGAACAATACCCATACCAGTTAGAGTTCGGACGGTTCCACTGAAGTGTGTCTGAAACGCAGAAGTATAGCCATTTTGCTCATGATGAATCTGAAATTTCTTTTCACCTGGAGCCGTTGCAGCCCGTCCACGACTAAATAGTACATGCCATTCGATTCGAGCGTGTCCTCCACGCGGCTCTGCCCGCTCGGTCGGAGTGCTGCGATTTATCTGAGCCATGTGGAGCGCCATCAAGTTTATGGTTTTCCTGCGTTGGCCTGATGGCGAAGTGAAGTGCCCGTACTGTGGCGCGACCAAACTGACTTGGCTTGCGAAGGCGAACGTGTATCGCTGCTATGGGGATCACAAGAAACAGAAGTTCTCGCTTAAGGTTGGAACCATATTCGAGGATTCACCTATCGGCCTAGACAAGTGGCTTCCCGCAGTCTGGCTTCTAGTCAATTCCAAGAATGGCATTTCAAGCTATGAACTGCATCGCGCTTTAGGTGTAACCCAAAAGACCCCGTAAGCAGAAACAATGGGCGGCTATCTGGCCCGCGACGGCGCAAATGCGCAATTAGGGCTTCCTGAGCGGCCTGATTTAACCCTTGCTCGACCATGTCCACGACCAGCATCGCCAGCCCTTCAGATTCCAATTCCACCACGAGAGCAAGCCGGCATCACACATCTGGTTGAGGCGAGGATACCGAAACCAAATTATTTGGGCCGGTTTATGCAACCAATCGAGTTCCGACCATCTGGTCAAGTTGGAAGCGAAACAGCGCCGAATATACCTTCTGAATCCGGTCCGCGCCGATGCGGTTTGTCATCTCCTTGACTCGAGCGAATCCCTCATCTCCACGTTCGGTCACGATGTCTGTAGCACCGACTTGTTGCGAAGGTCGAACTTACCCAGGACTGCCTTGTTGTTCGGCTCCAGCATGGGTCTTGTCGACCACAGGATTCATATGAAAAAGGAATTGGGGCGGAAGAAAGGTTTTCTACCGCCCCGGGGTTTTCCTCACTATTTGATTCCGTATTGGAACGGAATGGTACTTCCATCGTTCAAGGTAATGAGAAAACCATAGGTTTTAGAATTCGCAAAGCTCTTATTGCTAATGTTGAAGATCCACTGTTGGGCAGTGGGGTCCCATCTGAAAGTGGTGTCTGGTGTTGTGGAATCGACCACTTCATTCTGATCACTCGCTGTGCCATTAATTACTTGAGCCACCACGAATGAGCTGACAACTCCTGGCGTTCCGATGGAAGCACCTTTCGCGTCGCAGACTCGGAACTTTGCCGGGGTAGTGCTCTTCCCATTGAAGACACTCGAGCCGGCTGCATTGATCGGTTGCAGGATCTGGTGACCCAAATCGCCAGCGCACACGCCACCAACCAGCGCGTACGTGACGGTGAGCTTTCCTGTGTTTTGGTATGTGATGTTGTAATTTGTTGAGGTTTGCCCGGAGCAAAAAATTGTGAATGCGCCAATAATTTGACCGCTTGTGTTCGCCGAGCAAGCTAGTGTGCCACCCAGGGCAGCGGAGCTTTCACTATTAACAAAGCCGCTGTATGTGACGGTGAACGCCGGCAAAGTCCCATTAAGGAGCATGGACTTATTCGCAGAAGTGATCGTCAGAGGCGCTTTGTTGATGGTCAGTTGGGCGTTGACCAGGCTGATGATGTAATTTCCAGCCTTGGCGCTAGGATCGTTGTAGCCGACAGTGATGGTGTACGGGCTACCCGCGACTGGGCTGCTCGATGTTGCAGTAGTGGTTGCCGTGGGCGTAATGCCATCAACCGCAGCCTGTGCCGCGCCCATGCCGGTGATACCGGCGGTCAGCGTAGGCATGGTCCCGCCATAGGTGAAGCTGGTGTTGTTGCCAGCAATAGTGATGTCTGCTTTGTTGATCGTGAAGCTGGCCGTGTTGTAAGTGATTTCATAGTTGCCGAGCACTCCTGCAGGGCTGAGCGTGGCGCTGATGGTGTAAGGACCACCGGCAACCGTCTCACC
>Ga0070679_100007049_pt1 | contig 10484 bp, 9 predicted proteins | sample KBSC63BmetaG_FD_65652 | JGI IMG/M metagenome (GOLD analysis project Ga0070679, IMG submission 65652) | Corn rhizosphere microbial communities from Kellogg Biological Station, Michigan, USA - KBS C6-3B metaG | ecosystem: Host-associated > Plants > Roots > Rhizosphere | place: USA: Michigan... | reverse complement strand
GTCCGAGAGGGCGGCGGCCAGGGCGCGGTGGCCCACCGCGGCGAGGGTCACCGCTCCGCCGAGCCGGAAGTGCACGCCGTCGACCATCATGTCGACCGACGTCACGGCCACCGGGCGCGCGCGCACGACCGCCGCGTCGTCGCCCAGCCAGCGCAGGACGCGACCGCCGGGCCGCGGCCGTGCCAGGGCCGCCTCGAGCGCCGCGATCAGGGCGAGCTCGCCCACGGCGCGGCCGGCTACTGGCCGGGGGCCTGCACGCCGCCGTGCCCGTTGCCCTGACCCTGACCCTGCCCGTTGCCGTTGCCGTTGCCGTTGCCGTTGGGCGCCGGGGCAGGGGCCTGCTGCGGCGGGCTGGCGTACAGCGACGGGTCGTAGGTCTGGCCGCCCTGGCCCGTGTTCGTCGAACCCGTGCTCCCGGTGCTGCCGGTCGAGTTGTAGTCGCTGGAGGAGCTGGTGTTGCCCTGGACGCCCTGGCGCGCGTAGCGGCCGAAGAACGGCACGGGCTGGAACGGGTCCTTGGGCAGGGCGAAGTCGCCGCAGTACGAGCCGTGGATCGCGCGCATGAACTCGCCCCAGTAGGGCGCGGCCGCGACGGCGCCCTGGCCGCCGGGCATCGACTCGCGGGAGTTGGCGTGCCCGACCCAGAACGCTGTGGAGATCCGCGGCGTGAAGCCGACGAACCAGGCGTCGGTGAAGTCGTCGGTCGTCCCGGTCTTGCCGCCGGCCGGGCAGCCGATGTTCGCGGCGACGCCCGTGCCCGCGTGGATGTTGTCCTCGAGGATCTTGGTGGCCTCGTAGGCCTGGCCGTCGGTGAAGATGCGCGTCTTGGTCGGCTTGTAGGGGATCTCGCTGTGGCCATCGGGGAAGACCACCTTGGTCACCGCGATCGGCCGCACGCGGTAGCCGCCGTTGGCGATCGACGAGTAGGCGCGGGCCATCTCCAGCGGGGAGACGCCCAGGCGCAGGCCGCCGAGACCCTCGGCCGGGTAGCCGTTGAGGTGCGTCGTGATGCCCATGTCGTAGGCCGTCTTGCGCACGTCCTGCGGGCCCACGTCGAGGTCGAGCTGCTCGTAGACGGTGTTGTCGGACTTCAGCGTCGCCGTGACGAGGTTCATCCGCCCGCCGTAGGTGCCCTCGTAGGTCTTGACGTCGATCGGGCCCCACGTGGGGTCGGTGAAGTGCAGCGGCATCGACGTGTAGGTCGTGGTGGTCGGGTCGATGCCCTTGCGCAGTGCCGTCATCAGCACCATGACCTTGAAGGTCGAGCCGGGCTGGCGGTGGCCCTGTGCGGCGAGGTTGAACTTCAGGTCGCCGTAGCGCCGGGAGGAGGCCATCGCCCGGATGTAGCCCGTGTCGACGTCCATGGACACCAGCGCCGAGTCGCGGTCCGTGCCGGCCACGCTGTGGGCGAGCGCGGCCTTCGCCGCCGCCTGGTCGTGCAGGTTCAGCGTGGTGTCGATGCGCAGGCCGCCGCGCCGCACGGTCTCGTAGCCGTAGCGCTTGACGAGCTCGTCCTGGACGTAGTCGAAGAAGTAGCCCTCGCGGCGCTCGGTGTAGTAGCGGTTGTGGCGCAGGCCCAGCTTGGAGAGCATCGCCGTGCGCGCCTGGGCGGTCGTGATGTAGCCCTGCTTGGCCATCTGGTCGAGGACCTCGTTGCGCCGGTCCTTCGCCGCGGTCGGGTTGAGGTATGGGCTGTACTGCGAGGGCGCCTGGGGCAGGCCGGCCAGCAGCGCCGACTCGGCGAGCGTCAGGCGCCTGGCGGGCTTGTCGAAGAACACGCGGGCGGCGGCCTGGATGCCGACCGCGGTCTGGCCGCCCACCGTCCCGTAGGGGACGTTGTTGACGTACTTGGCGAGGATCCACTGCTTGCCCGCCATGCCGGGGTGTTCGTTCTCGAGATCCTCGGCGAGCTTGGCCTCGCGGATCTTGACCTTGAACGTGCGGTGCGAGCCGCTCTGCAGCGCGCGCTTCTCGTAGAGGTTCTTGACCAGCTGCATGGTCAGCGTCGAGCCGCCCTGCACGGTCTGGTGGGACTCGACGTTCTTGAGCGCGGCGCGGATGATGCCTTCGAAGTCGACGCCCTTGTGCTTGTAGAAGCGCTTGTCCTCGATGGCCACGGTCGCGTCCTTGAGCGACTGGGGGATCTGCGCCTGGGGGACCGGCGAGCGCAGGATGGAGGACTGGATGAAGCCCAGCCGGTGCCCGTCGGCGGCGTAGATCACCGAGGTCGAGCCCTGCGGTGTGGGCTTGAGGGTGCTCAGCGCGGGCGCCGACGCCGCGATGCCGACGACCCAGCCGACGATCCCGAGGATGGCCAGCGCCAGCCCGCCGGTCAGCACTCCCACCGAGAGGAAGATCGCGCGCCCCGCGCCCCTCTGGCTGCGGTGACGCCGGCGTTGACGCTGGCGATGAGACATGGGAGCCCGCACACCGGAACCCGCCCCGGCGCACGTCGGGCAATTCTACCCCTGTGGCGCCGCTCCTCCCGCCGGGCGACGGCGCGACGCGGTCCTGGCGGCGACCCGGTCATGACGCCCGCCGAGACCGTCGGCCACAATCGTGGCGATGGCCGGCGAAGGCACCCCCGCCCCGATGGCCGCCGAGGCCGTGGTCGCGCTGCCCGCGCCCCGCCTGTCGGCGGTGCCCGCCGAGTGGCGCGCCGCGCTGCGGGTGGCCACGCTCGCCCTGCTCACGACGCGGCTGGTGGTGTGGGCCGCGGGAATCGTGGGCGTCGAGGCCTTTGGCCTCTCGACGCAGGCGCCCGGCTTCGATCCGCTGGGCCTGACCTCCGGGTTCGGCGCCGTCGGCGACGTGCTCGTTGCCCCGGCCGCGCGGTGGGACGCCACGTGGTACCTGCAGATCGCCCATCAGGGCTACGCGGACGCCACGCACGCCGCGTTCTTCCCGCTCTATCCGTTCCTGGCCCGGGCGGCGGGCACGCCGCTGGGCTCCGCGCTGGCGGGCGGCGTCGTGGTCTCGCTGGTGGCATCGGTCGCCGCCCTGTCCGCGCTGCACCGCCTCACCGCCCTCGAGCTGGGCGATCGCGCCGCGACGGCGGCCGTCTGGCTGCTGGCGTGCTTTCCCGCCGCGCTGTTTCTGTCGGCGGTGTACTCCGAGGCCCTGTTCCTCGCCCTGTCGGTGGGCAGCGTCCTGGCCGCGCGCACGGACCGCTGGTGGTGGGCCGGTGCGCTCGGTGGCCTCGCGGCGGCCTCGCGCAGCGCCGGGGTGGTGCTGGTCGTCGCCCTGGCGCTGCTGTGGTGGCGCAGCGCCCAGCGGCGCCCGCGCGACCTCCTGGCGCTGGCCCTGGTGCCGGCGGGGCTGGCCGCGTTCTGCGCGGGCCTGGCCCTCGGCGGGCTCGACGCGATGGCGCCGTTCCATGCCCAGGAGCAGTGGTTCCGCCATTTCGCCGGCCCGTTCGTGGGCGCCCGGGACGGCGCGGTGGCCGCCTGGGACGGCGCGCGGCAGCTGCTCTCGGGCGCGCGCACGCCCGTGTTCTTCCGGGCGGCCGGGGGCGACCCGTACGCCAACGCCGCGCACAACCTCGAGCTCTTCGCGACGCTGCTCGCCGTCGTGCCCGCGGTTGTCGGCGCGCTGCGGCGGCTGCCGCTCGCCTACGGGGCCTACGCGCTCGCCGCGCTCGCGCTCCCGCTGTCGTGGCCGGTCACCCCGCAGCCGCTGATGTCGCTGCCGCGCTTCGTGCTCGTCCTGTTCCCGCTGTTCATGTGGCTGGGCTGGTGGGCGGCGCGCGGGCGCGGGCGGACGCGGGCCCTCGGCGCCGTGCTGCTGGCGGGCCAGGCGGTGGCCGCCGCGGAGTTCGCGACCTGGCACTGGTTCGCGTGAAGCGCGCCGTCCTGCTCGACGCGCTGGGCACGCTGCTCGAGCTCGAGGATCCCGGGCCGCCGCTGGCCGCCGCGCTGGGGGATCTCGGGGCGCCGGTCACGACCGAGGAGGCCCGCCGCGCCGTCCTGGCCGAGATGACCTTCTACCGGGCTCACCACGACGAGGGCTCGGATCCCGAGCGCCTGGCCGCGCTGCGCCGCCGTTGCGCCGAGGTCCTGCGCGACGCGCTGCCCGCGCACGCCGCCGCCCTCGGCCTGCCGCGGCTGACCAGCGTCCTGCTCGGCGCGTTGCGCTTCGCCCCGTTCGGCGAGGTGCCCGGCGTCCTGGCCGAGCTGCGGGAGCGGGGCCTGCGGCTCGTCGTGGTCTCGAACTGGGACGTCTCGCTGCACGAGCAGCTCGCCGCCACCGGGCTCGGCGCCCTCGTCGACGGGGCGGTCTCCTCGGCCGAGGTGGGCGCCGGCAAGCCGCAGCCGCCGCTCTTCGAGCGGGCCCTGGCGCTCGCCGGGGCCGGGGCCGCCGACGCGCTGATGGTCGGCGACAGCCCGGACACCGACGTCGCGGGAGCGATGGCGCTGGGCATCGACGCGGTGCTCGTCGACCGCTGGGGCGCCGCCGGGCCTGCGCCGTGCGCCCACCGGATCACGACCCTCGCCGAGCTGCCCGCACTCATAGAGTCCATGGCGTGAGCGGCCTCGAGCACCCGGAGCGCGTCGTCGTGCCCGGCGCCGCTCCGGTGGCGGCGCCCGACCGCCCGTGGCGCGCCCTCTGGGCGCTGCCCGTCGCCTTCGCGGCCATCGTCGCCGGGGGCATCGCGTCGGTGATCGCGATCGCGATCCGCAACGCCCTGACGACCCCGCCGGTGCATGCGCCCGGCAACGTCGGCGTCGCGCTGCACGGCATCCCACCGGTGATCACGCTCGCGGGCACGCTGGCCCAGGACCTCGCGCTCGTGGCCGGAGCCGTGTTCGTCGCCGCCAACGCTCTCCGTGGGCGGGTGACCGGCGCGCACCTCGGCCTGCGGGGGGTGGCGCGGCCGTGGCGAGCGGCGGGGCTCGTCGCCGGCGGCTACGTCCTGTTCCTCGTCCTGTCGGCCGCCTGGACCGCGGGCCTGGGGATCACGGCGCACGAGAACATCGCGGTGGAGCTGGGCACGGGCGACTCGGCCGCCGCGCTGATCGGGGCGGCGTTCCTGACCTGCGTGGTGGCGCCCGTGTGCGAGGAGCTGTTCTTCCGCGGCTTCCTGTTCGGCGCGCTGCGCCGGCACGGCGTGGTCGTCGCGACGCTGATCACCGGGCTGGCCTTCGGCGCCGCGCACGTCGCCTCGGCGCCCATCGCCTTCATCGTGCCGCTCGCCGCCCTGGGGATGATCCTGTGCCTGATCTACGAGCGGACGCGCTCGCTGTATCCGTGCATGGCGCTCCACGCCCTCAACAACTCGATCGCCTTCGGCGTCGGGGACGGCCGCGGGTGGCTGGTCCCCGTGTGCCTGGCCGGCGCGGCGGCATGCGTGGCCCTGCTCGCCCGCGCCGCGGGCCCCGGGGTCCAGCCACGGACCTGAGCCGCATCGGCCACGAGATCGGCCCGCCCGCATCCGCGAGCACGGGTGGCGCGTCGTCTACGCTGCGCGCCGTGCGCCGCCTCCTGCTCACCACGCTCGCCCCCCTGCTGCTCGCCGTCTCCGGCGCCGCCGCGCAGGGTCCCGTCCCGACCACGCCCACGCCGCCCCCGCCCCCGGCCCCGCCTCCCGCGAAGGCCAGGGTCACGCTGGCCATGGAGCGGGTCGGGCACGTCGCCGATCCGGTCGTGCTGGCCGGCCACGGGTTCCGGCTGGTGGGCACGGTCACGCCCTACGTCGCGGGCCAGCGCTTCCACGTCCGCTACTTCCGCGGGTCGCGCATCGTCCACGCCGCCACCGTGCCCGTCGAGGCCGCCCTCGGCGGCAAGGTGGGGCGCTTTCGCCTGAGCTTCCGGCCCAAGGCCCGCGGGCGCCTGCGCATCGGGGTCACGCACGCCGCGACCCCGCAGATGGCCTACGCCCACGCGCGCACCCCCACGGTCGAGGTCATCGGCTCGCATGCCTCCTACGGCAGCCACGGCCGGACCGTCCTGATCATGCAGCGCCTGCTGCGCGCGTCCGGCTACGTGCCCGGCCACCCCGGGGTCTACGACGCCCGTACCGCCCGCGCAGTCCTCGCCTTCCGCAAGATGAGCAACCTGCCGCGGACGACGACCGCGACGTATCGCGTCATGCACCGGATCGTCAACGGCGGGGGGCAGTTCGAGGTCCGCTTCCCGCATCAGGGCCGCCACGCCGAGGGCGACCTCACCCATCAGGTGCTCGCGCTCGTCAACGGGGCCAAGGTGGAGCGCCTGTACGCGATCAGCTCGGGCAAGCCCTCCACGCCGACCGTGCTAGGGACCTACCGGATCTACCAGCGCACGCCGGGCCTGCTGCCCGACGGGATGTACTACTCGAGCTTCTTCACGGGCGGCTACGCGATCCACGGCTACGACCCGTCGCCGACCTATCCGGCCAGCCACGGCTGCCTGCGCACCCCGATGGCGGACGCGCACGCGATCTACGACTGGCTGTCGTCCGGCGACTACGTCGACACCTACTACCGCTCGGGCCACCACCGCCACCCCAGGCCCTCGCCGACCGCCGGGCCCTAGGAGGCCGGGGGCGCGGCGGCCGTCTCCTCGACGAGCAGCGCCAGCGCCGCGTCGATCCCGCCGGCGGCGTGGGCGCCGCGCTGGCGCGCCGCGCCGTTGCCCCGCCGGAGCATGCGCCCGATCTCGTCGAGGCCCTCTCCGTCGAGGTCGCGCAGCGTCGCGGCGGCGATCTCGCGCACGGGCCGCAGCGCCCCGTCGTGCCACAGCGTGGCCTCGAGCCCGTCGCGGGCGGCGCGGAAGCTCGACTCCATGAGGGCCTCGCGCGGCGTCGGCGCCGAGGCCGGCTGCTCGGCGATCCGCCGCGCCAGCGCGTGGACCAGGCCGGCGAGCCCCAGCACGTCGGCCAGCGAGGACTGGGCGTCCATCGCCCTGACCTCGACGGTGCCCAGGCGCGGATGCGGCCGGAGGTCCCACCACAGGAACGTGTAGTCCGGAAGGTCGCCCGCCGCGCGGATCGCGTCGACCGACGCCTCGTAGTCGTCCCACGAGGCGAAGGCCTGCGGGATGTCGGCCCGCGGGTAGCCGCGGAACAGCTGCGCGCGCGCCGACGCGAGGCCGGAGTCGCGACCGTGCCAGAACGGCGAGTTGGCGGCCAGCGCCTGCAGCAGCGGCAGATGCTCGCGCAGCCCGTTGAAGACCCGCAGCGCCGTCTCCTCGTCCGGCATGCCGACGTGGACGTGCAGCGCGCACGTCGGAGTGCGGCGGGCCAGGCCGCGCAGCTGGGACGCCACCTCGCGATAGCGGTCGTCGGGCACGTGGGGCGCCTCGCCGAACGGACCGGCCGGATGGATCCCCGCCCCGAGGAGGGTCGCTCCCGCATCGCGCGTGCGAGCGCGCACGTCCGCGAGCGCGTGCACCGCCGCGGCGGGCGTGGCGCAGACCGGCGTGGCCGACTCCACCAGCGCGAGGTAGAGGTCGGGCCGCAGGCCATCGACGGCGGCGAGCAGCGGCTCGGCGTCGTGGACCAGGAGGTGACTCCGCGGGTCGACCAGCAGCAGCTCCTCCTCGATGCCCAGGGCGAAGGCGTTGCCGTAGGGCACGGCGCTTAGGGTAAGGGCCATGGACGCCCGTCAACGCCTGGTCGCCGAGCTGCGCGAGCACGCGCTGATTCTCGGCGAGGTCACGCTCACCAGCGGCGCCGTCGCCCAGTACTACGTCGACGCGAAGCGGGCGATCCTGCTGCCCGCCGGGTTCCGTGCGCTGGGCGAGCTGCTGGCCGAGCTGGTCGCCGAGATCGGCGCCACCGCGGTCGGCGGCCTGACCATGGGCGCCGATCCGGTCGCCTGCGCCGCGCTCGCCGGGGGCGCCGACGTCAAGGCGTTCTTCGTGCGCAAGGAGGCCAAGGCGCACGGCCTGCAGCGGCGGGTCGAGGGGCCGCCGCTGGAGCCGGGGGACCGCTGTCTGGTCGTCGAGGACGTCAGCACGACCGGCGGGTCGGCGCTGAAGGCGGTCGCGGCGCTGCGCGAGGCCGGTCACGAGGTCGTGGCCGTGGCCACGGTGCTCGACCGGCTGGCCGGTGCGCGGGAGCGCGTCGAGACCGAGGCGGGCGTGCCGTTTCATCCCCTGGCCACCATCGACGACGTCCATCCGCAGCGCCCCGACCGCTGACCGGGAGGCCTTCGCGCCTCATGCGAAGGACTCGAAGGCCGGCACGCGCGGGTCGCCGCCCTGGCGGCGGTCGGGGACGCTGCGGCGCTCGACGCCGCCGGGCGGCGGCGGCCAGGCGGCCTGGCGGCGCCCCGGCGCGCGACGACGGTCGCCCGTCCGAGGCTGCCACGGCGCCCCGCGGGAGGTCTGGGGCGGCGCCGGCACGTGCTCGGCGACGAACGTCGGGAAGTCCTCGGCCGGCATGGGCCGGGCGATCACGAAGCCCTGGATGAGGTCGCAGCCCAGCGCCTGGAGCAGGCTCCAGGTCGGCACGTCCTCGACACCCTCGGCCACCACCGTCAGGCCGAGCGCGTGGGACATCTGGATGGCCGCGGCCACGATCAGCCGGTGGCTGTGGCGGCGCACCATCGGCATGACGAGGCTGGCGTCGAGCTTGAGCGTGGTGAAGGGCAGCTCGGCGAGGCGGCTCAGCGAGGAGTGGTCGGCGCCGAAGTCGTCGAGCAGGAACTCGAAGCCCAGCTGCCGCAGCCGGGCGATGCTCTCGTCCATCGACGCGTGGCCGGCCACGGTGGCCCGCTCGGTGACCTCCAGCCGGATCGCTCCCGCGGGCGGCCGCTCGCCGGCCAGCCGCGCGGCCGCGTCGACGAAGCCCGCATCGGCGAAGCAGTCCGGGGTGACGTTGACCGAGAGCGGGACCGCGGCGCCCTGGCGCTCCCACTCGGCGTGGTGGGCGACCGCCAGCTCGAGCACGTGCAGGTTGAAGGCCGGGCTCAGCGACCCCGCCTCGACGGCGGGGAGCCACGACCCGGGAAGCAGCAGGCCGCGGCGCGGGTGGCGCCAGCGGATCAGCGCCTCGCCGCCGGTGATCTGCCCGGAGAGGGCGTCGACGGTCGGCTGGCAGAACAGCGCCAGCTCGCCCCGGGGCATGGCCCGGCGCACGCGCCGCCGGGTGACACGGGGTCCCCAGGCCGAGGTGGTCGCGATCGTGCTGGCGGTCGTCATGACTGCGGTGCAACGTCGCCGGGCGGACGCCGAGATGCCAGGGGATGGTCAGCGATGCGCAGGTTTCGGCGCAAAAAGCGAGTTCGCCATCGCCCCCGCGGAGCGCCCCGAGCTGGATTCGAACCAGCGGCCTTCCCCTTAGGAGGGGGACGCTCTATCCGGCTGAGCTATCGGGGCCCGCGCCGCGAACATAGCGATCGTCCATGCGGCCACGTGTACTAGTGTGCCGCGCCGCGGGGCTTAACGTGTCCTAAAGAGGGGTGCGGAACCCTCCATGGAATCCCTGCACGGGCAGCCCGCCCAGGATCGCCCTTGAGCGCAACCGTTCTCGACCCCCAGGAGATCGACCTCACCGCCGGCACCGGCGGCGCGGACATCACCGCGCGCTCGCCGCTGCAGCTCTTCCTACGCAGGTTCCGCCAGGATCGCGTCGCGATGGTGGCGATGGCCTTCATCGTCCTGCTGATCCTCGCCGCGGTCCTCGCGCCGCTGATGGTCAAGCTCTTCGGGGTCAGTGGGCCCTACGACCGCCACGAGAACCTGCTCGACTCGTTCGGCTCGCCGACCGGCCCCTCGTCGGCCCACCCGTTCGGCGTCGACGACCTCGGCCGCGACGTCCTGGCCCGCGTGATCTACGGGGCCCAGGTCTCGCTCGAGGTCGCGTTCATCTCCACGGCCGCGGCGGTGCTCATCGGCGTCACCGTCGGCACCGTCGCGGGGTTCTTCCGCGGCTGGGTCGACACGGTGCTCAGCCGGCTGATGGACATCGTCCTGGCCTTCCCGATCCTGCTGCTGGCCATCGGGCTGGCCAGCGCCTGCTCGCTGGGCAACGGCTGTCTCGGCGGGCTGATCACCCCCGGCCGCGTCACCCTGATCGTGGTGATCGGGCTCTCGTCCTGGCCCTACATCGGCCGCATCATCCGCGGCCAGGTCCTGTCGCTGCGCGAGAAGGAGTTCGTCGAGGCCTCGCGCTCGCTCGGTGCCGGAAGCGCGCGCATCATGCTGCGCGAGATCCTGCCCAACCTCGTGGCGCCGATCATCGTCTACACCTCGCTGATCCTGCCGACGAACATCCTCTACGAGGCTGCGCTCTCGTTCCTCGGCGTGGGCATCCAGCCGCCGACCGCCAGCTGGGGCGAGATGATCGCCAGCGCCTCCGGGCAGTTCGACACCGCCTGGTGGTGGATGGTCTTCCCGGGCGCGGCGCTGGTGCTCACCGTCCTGGCCTTCAACCTCGTCGGCGACGGGCTCCAGGACGCCCTGAACCCGCGCGCCGACCGCACTTGACCTTTCGAAATGTCCCAACCAAGGAGAAGAACACGCAGATGCGATCGTCTCGACTGAGACTGGCCGTGCTCCTC
>Ga0070679_100007043_pt1 | contig 10486 bp, 8 predicted proteins | sample KBSC63BmetaG_FD_65652 | JGI IMG/M metagenome (GOLD analysis project Ga0070679, IMG submission 65652) | Corn rhizosphere microbial communities from Kellogg Biological Station, Michigan, USA - KBS C6-3B metaG | ecosystem: Host-associated > Plants > Roots > Rhizosphere | place: USA: Michigan... | reverse complement strand
CGTTGCCGGATTCGTCCAGTCCTGGAAGATGTTGTACGTCCCGCTCGCGAGGTTGAACGACCCCGAGGCGCGAGCCACCAGCATGCCTGACGCGGTGTTGTTGGCCGCGTTCGGGTCACTGGGGCTCGAAGCCGTTGGCGTGGCCACCACGCTGATCGGATAGCTGCCGAGCGCGATGGGATTCACAGAATACTGACAGACCGCCGAGCCGCTGGCCGGCAGGCTGACATTGGTTACTGCGCCCACGGGCTGCGCGTTGAGCGTGGCATTTGCGGCGATCGCACAGTTGATCGCGGTCGCAGTCGTCGACGAATTCATGAACGTCGCGCGGATCGTCACGACCCTGTTCACCTTTGCGGTGTCGAGCCCGATGATGCTGGTCGCATTGACGCCGTTGCCGGTGCGCTGGAGCGGTTGCGCGACGACGTCGACGGTCGCTGAGCGATCGCTGTCGATGACGGGCTCGATGCGTGCGTCGGCGCGCACGACGTCGGTGCGCTTGTCGTCGCCGCCGACTCCCTTCAAGTTCGCCTGGATCGACACCGACCAGTCGCTGCCGAACTTCACGCCGCAGCTCGCCACCTGCGTGTCGCCATCGGCATTGTCATCCCCATTCGAACAGAGATTCATGATCGTGACGTACTTCGACGGGCTGCTTCGCGTGAAGCTCACGTTGCGCACCACGACCTGCTTGCTCGCACCGTTGAACACCTTGTACTGAATCGATTGGAAGACGCCGTCGGCGGTTCCAGTGTTCGTCCGTTCGTCGAAGGTTCCGGTGCGAACCTCGAGCTGCGCCTTGCCGCTCGGGTCGAGCAACACGCGCGCATCGATCGACCCGCTCTTTGCTGAATTGCCGGTCGACCCGACCCTTCCGTCGAGCGTCGCCATAGCGGGCCCGTTCATGGTGCTGCCATGAGCTCCGAACGGGTCTACCGGCTCATCGCTGCAGGCGATGAACAACGCCGCCGTGAGCAGCGCGACGCTGGAATTCTTGAATGCACGGAGAGAAATCATCGTCGAAGTCTCTGCCTGACCTTGAATGAAGTGTGATGCTGTGATCGAAGCCGACAGTTCTGGTATCGACGGAGCGGGGAGCGACTCGTGAGGACAGTGCTGCAGATCGTTACAGCCACTCTCTTCTCGCAAACGAAACAGGCCGTCGGCGCGACTACGCCGACGGCCTGTTTCGTTTCAACCTGTGCTGCTTCGTTACGGCGTCGCGATCGGCGCCGCGAGATAGAAGGCTTTCACCGTCCCATCGTTCGCGGCGCCGTAGCGGAAGCGCCCCGTCGACGCGCCGCCGCCCGCGCGTGTCGAGTCACTTCCGCCGTCGATGACGGCGTTGAGCATACGTGCCTGCCCCACCGTCAGCCCATGCACCTGAACGCCGACGAAGAGCGTGCTCGCGGCGGAGAAGCCGCTGCTGTCCTGGCCCGCCGCATTGTGCTCGGGCACGTTGTTCACGGCATCATAGCGGTCGAGCATGTTCATGATGAACGCCGTGTAGCCCGTCGGCACGCTGTCCGCCGCGAGCGGCGACACCGTTGCGCCGAGGTACGGGCCATTCCACGTCGTCACCTGGTTCGCGCCGATGGCGGTGCTGTCGATGAGGCGGTCGATGGCTGCGATCGGCTTGCTCGTCAGGCTCGAGATCTGATGCGGATAGCCCGCCTTCGAATCCGCCGCGAACGTCGAGATCGCGGTCTGCACCGCATTGAGATCATTCTGGACCTTCACCGGGTCGCCCGCGCCGGCTTTCTGGATCACGGTCGGAATGACGAACGCCGCCATCACGGCGAGCAGACCGACGGTCACGATGGTCTCGATGAGCGTGAACCCCATGCGGTTCCGGCGCATGGCGATGCGGACGATGAATTTCATGGTGAATGCGGTGGATCCAGCGGTGCCCCGGGGTCGAAACCGATCGGCAGCAGGGAGGGAAGGGAAAGACGCGGGAACGATGCGAACCGCGCGACTCGGCCAGCGGTGCCAATTGGTCGAGTTAGACGCGGCCTGCCTGGAGAGTATCGTCCACGTGCTCGGACTGCTTCATCCCCACGAGCGCAACGTCGACGTTTGGAAGCCGCCGCGTGAATGCTACGGCGCGTTGTGCGTCGGAGGAGAATCCCGGCAACGCAGCGCGTGCTTCGTCCGGCAATCCAGCCGCGAGCTTGGATTGCATCAGCGTCGCGCTGGCGACGACGGTGACCCCGAGATGGTCTGCGGCTTCGAGGGCCGTCACCAACCGCCCGTCGATTGTCTGCGTTTGCGCCACGGCGGCTTCGCGCATGCCGAGGTTGATCGGCAGCTGTATGGCTCGGAACCGATGGCGATCGCCGGCGATGTCGCGCGCCACGCCCACCAGGTCTGCCAGTTCGAGGTGTTGGGGTGAGTCCGGCGGCAAACGCAGCGAATCCCAGGTCGCGACGCCGTACACGCCGATCTCGCCGCGATCCGCGGCTTCCTCCAGGGCGGAGAACGCGTCGCGCAGCCGATGCAGCAGCCGATCTCGTGTGACCGCGCCAAGCTGCTGACCAGGGTTGTGGACGTAGTAGGTGTCGATTGTGCGGAGCCCGAGGTTCTGACGACTCTTCGCCAGACAATACTTGATGAATCGAGGCGCCAGGCTGTGTCCACCACCCACCAGCTCCTTGGCCGTGAGAACCTCAGTGTCGATGAACTCGCGCTGCACGTACTCGAGGTACGCTTCCCGGCTCGCCGGCGGATGCTGATCGAGCGGGACGTAACCGCCCTTCGTGCAGATCACGATCTCGTCGCGCGACACCTCCCCGCTGGCGATGAGGCGGCGAAGCACGGCGCCGACCGCGCGCTCGGAACGTTGCGCGCGATAGTTGATCGCCGTGTCGACGACGTTGATGCCATTTCGAATCGCGCGGCTCAGCGCCGCTTCGTACTCGGCGTCAATCGCATCGGTGGGATCGCCGAGATAGGTCCCGATCCCGATGGACGACACGCCGAGGCCGAAGGTCGTCTTGCGGAAATAGTCCTTCGCGAACGAGCCTTCGAAGCGCTGGCAGAACGCTCTGGTTCCCGACGGAGTCGCGCGGAGCGCTCGAGGGTCGCGTTCTTCCTCCCTCGTCGATCGCGCTGTGTTAGGCCTTGGCATGTGTCAGGTGACGTTATGCGACCACATCAGTGGTTTCAAGCTGCCCGGCACCTCGATTGCGACCGCATTCCATCACCGCTCGAGAGAGCAGGAGGTCGCGTGCGACGTTTCGCTGCTTTTCCGTTCTGCATCTGGCTGACCGCGTGCTCGTTCCATCACCCGCAAGTGATGACGCCCGTGCGCATCGACAACTTCGGCCCGCCGCTCAGCGCCACCGAGGTCACGGTCTCGCGCCCCGTCACGACCGTCGCCGACGATCCACTGCATCGCATCGACCGGCTCGAATGGCCCGGGCCGAACACGCTTCGCACCGCGTCGGGTATGCCCGGACCGAGCTACTGGCAGCAGCGCGCCGACTACACCATCGCGGCGACCCTGGACACGCTCTCGCACAGCATTCGCGGCAGTGTCAGCATTCGCTACACGAACAACTCACCAGACACGCTTCGCTTCGTCTGGCTGCAGCTCGATCAGAATCTCTATCGGCCAGCAAGCAAGGGAGCGGCCCTCTTTGCCTCCGAGTCGAGATGGGGAGTTCGCGGATTTCAGGGCGGCTACGCGATCACCGGACTCGAGGTGAACGGACGCGGAACGACTGGCAAGATCGACGACACGATGATGCGCATCGATCTCGACGAGCCGCTCCGCCCGCGCGGCGGCAGCATCGCCATCGGGATGCAGTACAGCTTCTCCGTTCCCGAGCACGGCTCGGATCGCATGGGTCGTGACTCCTCGTTGTACGAGATTGCTCAATGGTATCCGCGCATGGCCGTCTACGACGACGTCCGCGGATGGAACACCGACCCCTACCTCGGCCAGGGAGAGTTCTATCTCGAGTACGGGGACATCGACTATTCGGTGACAGTTCCTGCCGGCTACGTCGTCGCCGGGAGCGGCACGCTCCAGAACCGGGCAGAGGTTCTCTCGCCCAGTCAGGTCGATCGGCTCATGCGAGCGGCGCACGGGTCAGAGGTCGTCTCCGTCATTACCGCGGAGGAAGCGGCTGCCGCCCGACGCCGACCTGTTGCTGGAACCCGCACCTGGAACTTTCACGCGAGCGACGTTCGCGATGTCGCCTGGGCCGCGGCGCCCGATTTCCGCTGGGACGCCACGAGCTGGGACGGCATCATCACACAGGCGTTTTATCAATTTCCGAAAGCAGGAAAGGCCTGGGAGTCGGCCGCCGAGCAGACGCAGTGGGCCATTCGCACGTACTCAGGACTGTGGATGCACTACCCGTATCCACAGTCGACGTCCGTGGCCGGCCCCGTCAGTGGGATGGAGTATCCGATGTTCGTGATGGTGCGCTATGGCACCAGCGATCCGGCGTCCATCTTCTCGACGCTCGATCACGAGCAGGGCCATCAGTGGTTCCCCATGCTCGTCGGATCGAACGAGCGCCGCTATGCATGGATGGACGAGGGCTTCAACACGTATCAGAACGCCTTTTCCACCGAGCGCCGCACACCGGGCACCGACGCATTTCCCGCGTACGTCGCGAACTGGAAGCAGGCGGTCGACGATGGGACGCAAGCGCCGGTGATGACGCCGCCCGATCGCATCGACCCGAATGGACTCGCCGCGATCGGCTATCGAAAGCCAGCCGCTGTATTGCTCGCCTTGCGTGACAACGTCGTCGGCCGCGACGCCATGGATCGCGCGATCCGCGAATACGCGCATCGCTGGGCGTTCAAGCACCCGACGCCGGCGGATTTCTTTCGCACGGTCGAAAACGTGTCCGGCCAGGATCTGTCGTGGTTCTGGAATGCGTTCTTCTATGGGACTGACGTCCTCGACATCGCCGTCGATGGCGTCATCATGCGGCAGGCTGAGGGCCAGACGGTCGCGGAAGTTCGATTGCGCCGAGCCACCAGCGTGCCGTTTCCGGTCAACATGCGTCTCAAGTTCAACGACGGCAGCACGCGCGACGTGACGCTTCCCGTGGAGATCTGGGCGCGCACCGATCGCTACGGTGCGGTCATCCCGGTCACGCGCCCGGTGGTCGGCGTGCGACTGTGGCCTGACCCGCACGTCCCCGACTGGAATTCCGCAAACGATGTCTGGGGCGACGCGCCGCCCGCGGAACGTTTTCCCGAGTCGACGAACGGGGGCATCGTGCCGCCCATCCCAGCGAGCCCGACGAAACCGTGACCTCAGAGGGGGCTCGACTGTCCGGGATTCTGTGCATAGCAGTGGGTCCGGTGCGCGTTTAGATTCCGCCCGGTAGTCGTTCTTATCCTTTTTTCGTTCGACGGAGTCTAGCAATGCCGGGATTCGGCGTTTGGGCAGCGCGTTGGTGGATGCCCGTTCTCTTCATCGTCGTCGCTGGTCATCTGACCAACGTGTGCGTCACGCTGTTCCTGCATCGGGCGCAGACGCACCGCGGCGTTCGGCTCCACTATCTCGCGGCGCTTCCCATGCGCCTCTGGCTGTGGCTCACCACGGCCATCGTCACCAAGGAATGGGTGGCGTGCCATCGCAAGCATCACGCATTCGCCGATCGTGAAGGTGATCCGCATAGCCCGCTCATCGAAGGCCTTCGCAACATCGTCTTCAAGGGCGCCTTCTACTATCGCAAGGCCGTTCGCCAGCCCGGCATGCTCGAGAAATATGGCAAGGGCACCCCGAACGATTGGATCGAGCGTCACCTCCTGAGCCGCCTGAACTGGCTCGGTATCCTCGTGATGCTCGCCATCGACGTCTATCTCTTCGGCTTCTTCGTCGGCCCTGTCGTCTGGGGCGTGCAAATGCTGTGGATTCCGTTCTGGGCTGCGGGCATCGTGAACGGCGTCGGCCACGCCCTCGGCTACCGCAACTACGAGGTCAAGGACGAGAGCCGCAACATCTCGCCCATCGCCATCTGGCTCGGCGGCGAAGAGCTGCACAACAACCATCACGCGGATCCGAAGTCGGCGCGCTTCGCGGCTCGCTGGTTCGAGTTCGACATCGGTTGGGTCTACATCCGGATGCTCCAGGTGCTTCGTCTCGCCAAGGTCGACTACGCGCGCGGCCACAGCGACGAGGCGCACGCATTGCGACCGGTGAGCGACGTCAGCGCCTAAGCGACGAATCCAGATCGCTCCGAAACGAAGGGCCGGCACATGCGTGCCGGCCCTTTTTCGTGCGCGCAACCGAGCCTGTTCTCGGCCACTAAATTGCGGAATCACGCTGAGGATCCCTATGCCAGACGTTACATGCACGCGCTGTGGCCAGACCCGCGCCGGGTTCGAGCGGCCGCCTTTCCCCGGAGCGATTGGACAGCAGATCGTCTCACACATCTGCCAGGACTGCTGGGGACAATGGCTCCGACAACAGACCATGCTGATCAATCACTACGGTCTGAACGTCATGGATCCACAGGCCCGCAGTTTCCTCAAGCAGAACATGCAGGCCTTCCTGTTCAAGACGGGCGCCGAAGAGGACGTCGACACGTCCAAGAAGGGCACCATTCAATGGTGAAGTCCGTTCGCGGCTTCGCGCTCGCAACGCTTGCGTCACTCGCTTGCGCGAAGACGCCGAGCAGCACTTCGCCGGCGCCGTCTGGGGCGCAATCCGCCGCATGGGTCGATTCCGTCATGGCGACACTGTCGCCGCGCGATCGCGCGGCGCAGCTCGTGTGGCCGCAACTCTACGGCGACTACACGCCAACGACCAGCGCGGCGTGGGAACGCGTTTCGGATCTCGTCAGAAAGCAGCACGTCGGTGGCTTCATCATGTCGATCGGCTCTCCGATCGAAACCGCCGAGAAGATCAATGCGCTGCAGCGACAGAGCGCGCTGCCGCTAGTGTTCGGCGCCGACTATGAGACGGGCGCGGGCTTCCGCCAACGCGGCGGCTACTTCCTCCCGAACAACATTTACCTCGGCGGCGCCACGATCTTCCCGCCACAGATGGGCATCGGCGCGACACGCGACACGTCGCTCGCGTATCAGGAAGGGCGCATCACCGCGCTCGAAGGCCGAGCGCTGGGCGTGCACATCGCGTTCGCACCCGTGCTCGACGTCAACAACAATCCCGCGAATCCGGTCATTGGCGTTCGATCGTTTGGCGAAGATCCGCATCTGGTCGCCAACATGGGCGCGGCGCTGATTCATGGCCTGCAGCAGCACGGCATGATGGCGACAGGAAAGCATTTTCCCGGTCATGGCGACACGGATGAGAATTCTCATCTGACCATGTCCACGATTCACGCGAGCCGGGAGCGCATCGACACACTGGAGCTCGTACCGTTCCGCCGTGCGATCGCGGCGGGAGTGCAGGGCATGATGACATTCCATGGTTTCGTGCCCGCGCTCGATAGCACGCCCGTCCCGGCAACGTTGAACCCCGCGATCATGACGCGGCTGCTTCGCGATCAGCTCGGATTTCGCGGCCTCGTCATCACCGACGCGATGGACATGAGCGGCGTGCTCTCCCGCGTGACCGTCGGTCAAGCCGCGAGCGCATCGGCCGCAACACCGGGCAGCTACGGCGGCACGCTGAACAGCAGCATCGGCATCGCCGAAGCGTGCAAGCTCGCGGTTGCCGCGGGTGCGGACATTCTGCTCATGCCGAGCGACGTTCCGGCAGCGATCGACGCTGTCGTTGCTGGCGTTCGCGAAAGTCGCTTCACGCAAGCGCGCGTCGACTCCTCGGTCCGCCGGGTGCTCGAGGTCAAGCGGCGCTTCGGCCTCGAGCAGCGGCGTCTCGTCGATCTCGACAGTGTTCGCGCCATCGTCGGCGACTCGGCCAATCTCGCCGTTGCAACCACCGCAGCGCAGCGCTCGATCACACTGGCGAAGGATTCGCTGAATCTGGTTCCGCTCGCACGTGCGAATGGCGCTTCGCCGCAGCGTGTTCTATCGATCACCATCGCGACACGCACGGATCTTCCCGCCGGCGCGGCGTTCAACGCCGAATTGCGTCGCGTTGCGCCGGCGCTGCGTACGGAGTTGATCAATCCTGAAGATCCGTCGCCGAACTTCTCGCGCCTGCTCGCGATCGCGGACTCTGTCGACCTCGTGGTGCTTGGCTCGTACATCACGACGGGTTCGAGCGTGTCCAATCCGAGCGTGCCGGAGCCGATCGCGCAGTTCATGCGCGACGTCGCACGTCGCCACCCGCGCACGATTCTCGTCGCGATGGGCAATCCATATCTTCTTCAGCAGGTGCCGGCCGTCTCGACCTACCTGGTCGCGTGGGGTGGTTTTCCCGTCTCCCAGACGGCGGCCGGCCGCGCACTCATCGGCAGTGCGCCGATCAGCGGCCGCCTGCCGATCAGCATTCCGCCACTGTTGCACTTCGGTGCCGGCATTGATCGGGCGGCTGCGACGCGTTCCGGTGCTGCGCCGTAGCGTGCGCCGCGCGGACTTGACTTTATTAGCAGAACGGTACTAATTCGCGTGCGATGCCCGATCGCACGTCTTCCGCACGCGGTGCCCCGCGCGGCGCCCGTCCGCTGAGCGTCGGCGTCGACGTCGTATTGTTTACGCCACGCGGCTCCGAGCTCGCTGTACTGCTGCTTCCGAGTCAGCGTCCCCGGAGTCGCGAGCGCTGGATGCTGCCACATGACGGGCCGCGCGCGGACGAGACCCTGGATCAGACTGGCGCACGAGTCGTCCGAGACGCGGTCGGTATGCTGCCGTCGTTTCTCGGACAGGCCGCCACGACCGGTGGTGCCGCCAAGGTCAGCGATGGAGCACAAGTCACCGTGGTGTACTTCGCGCTCGTTCCCGGCGATGACGTTGCCGCCGCTGACGCCGCATGGACCACGCTATCGGATCTGCCGCAGTTGCCTGGGCGGCAGCGACAATCGGTGGACGGCGCGCTCGCGGCCATGCGCGCACAGGTCGATCAGCAGCCGATCGCGTTTCGACTCCTGCCGCCGGCGTTCACTCTCAGCGAGCTCCAGTCGGTTTATGAGCTCTTGTTGGGACGGCGGCTTCACAAGGCGAGCTTCCGTCGATCGCTGCACGCGTCCGCCCTGGTCGAGGCAACGGACGAGTGGCGCAGCGAAGGGCGCGGGCGCCCCGCGCAACTCTTTCGCTACGCGCCGCCGCGGCGCAAGAAACAGCGCCGTGGCGTGCGGTTCGACCTGATCAGCTAGTGTGCGTCAGTCCGCTCGCTGCGGGCCCTCGAGGCGCATCAGCTCGCGGGCGATCGCCGCGTTGTCGGCGGCCAGGCGATACAGATCGTTGAATCCCGGGTGGCGATCGTCGCCGTCCAGCTCTGCGATCACGACCGGTCGGTGGCCTTCTCGGCGCTCGTGCTTTGCGCGGCGCTCCACGAGCACGCGTGTCCGTGCAAGCTTGGACTCGCGCGCAACGTCGATGCGTACGTAGCCCCCGCCCGGCAGATCGCGTCGATACACAGGCGGTGCGACTCCCTCGGTGATCGATTCCACAACCAGCTCCCTCGTTCGCGTCCTACGCCTCGCGCAGCACGCGTTCCAGCGCCCGTTTCGCATTGCGGCGCTTCATCGCGGCGCCCCAGAGATCTCCGACCGTGGCCAACCGCTTAGGCATCGTCCGAATCGTGAACGAATCGAGTCGAAGTGTTGCGCGCAGCTCGCGCCAATCGAGCGGCGCCGAAACGGTCGCCTTCGCTCGCTCACGCACGGAATAGGCCGCGACGACACTCTTGCCAGGAGCGTTCTGCTGCGCGTCCACGTAGATCGTGCCGGCAGGTCGTGCGCTGATGCTTCGCTCGAGCGTCGCCCGCTTCGGTTGCGCCTCCACTACGCGCTCCGCGATCACTTGAGCGATCTGTGCCGCATCCTCGAACGCCGTCTTCGGCGGCATGGGCAACACGATGTGCAGACCGCTCGATCCTGAAGTCTTGATTGCACCGCGAAGCCCGGCGTTGTCAAGTTCAGATTTGATATCGCGGGCGAGCGCGACGACATGCGCGAACGGCACATCATCGCCGGGATCGAGATCGATCGTCGTGCTGTCCGCGTAGCGCGGCGTTTTCACTCGCGCCTGCCACGTGTGCACCGCGATCGTACCGATCTGTACCGCATACAGGACCGTCAGCAGATCGCCTCCGACGATCCGTCGAGCCCTGGCTCTCGTCTCGGTGACGACCTGCGCCGTTTGCACACCCTTGGGCGTGCTGGCGCTCGCGTTCTGCTGGAAGAATGACGGGCCACCGATGCCGTCGGGATATCGCTTGAGCACCATCGGTCGGTCGTCGATGATGGGCAGCAGAACCCCCGCGACCGTCGCGTAGTAGCGCATCACGTCGCCCTTCGTGATGTCGTCATCGGGAAAGTAGATCTTTCCAAGACTCGAAACATGGAGCGAGCGCCCGCGCCCGAAGTCGATCTCGCCATCGCCGCCGGAGCGCTCGATCTCGTCGAGCTGCTTAATGATGGAC
>Ga0070679_100007042_pt1 | contig 10486 bp, 10 predicted proteins | sample KBSC63BmetaG_FD_65652 | JGI IMG/M metagenome (GOLD analysis project Ga0070679, IMG submission 65652) | Corn rhizosphere microbial communities from Kellogg Biological Station, Michigan, USA - KBS C6-3B metaG | ecosystem: Host-associated > Plants > Roots > Rhizosphere | place: USA: Michigan... | reverse complement strand
GGCATCACCACCATCACCCAGGATGTCGAGGACTTCATGGGTTCACGGATGGGTCGGGCTATCGTGGCCAACGCCTCGATGCAGATCCTACTCAAACAGTCTTCGTCTGCGGTTGATGTGCTCAGTGACGTCTTCAAACTCACGAGCGAGGAAAAGAAACGCCTGGCTCAGTTCCCAGTGGGGCAGGGCCTGTTCTTCGCCGGTCAGAATCACGTCCACATCCAGGTCGTCGCCAGTCCGACCGAAGCTAGCCTGATAACGACCACTCCCGGCCAGGGGCAGGGTCAGGGCGCGCAACAGAGTGGTGAACTAAGCCAGCCGCAGGGGACTATCGACCTCAGCAATCGCCTGACACCTGGAGTATAATTGACAGGGAATACTTATGGACTCAGACCTTAAAGACAGGGAACTTAGCCCCGATGCTGATGCTCATGATCCCAGTCGGGAGCATGCTGATGCTCTCCTGAACGGTGCCGGTGGCGCCATGTCGGCGGGGGGCAAAGATCTCGCCAACAAGGCAGATAAAAATGGCTTTTATAATCCTGGGGGTGACGCCGTCAGTGCCGGCGGTCTGGACAATTTAGAAGCCGGCGCCAAAGGTGCCTCGCTCGCGGCCGGAGCGGCTCTGGGTGGAGCGGGCGCCCTTGGCGCGGTCGGTGGGCTATTCTCGGGAAGTGAAAAAGGGCGGTGGGCAATATTCGCCCTCAACCGAAAGAAGGGAATCACCGGCGTGGTCGTTGGCCTACTCGCGGCCGGAGGCATATTTGGCGCCAGCATCGGATCCGGACCGCTCGAATTCATCCACATGGCGCAAAACCTCCACATGCAGCATTTTTCCCAGCAAGACGAGGCGTCCAATATCCGCATGGGCCGCGTACTACGGTTCGCTCGCTCGGGTAACGTCGGCGAAACCCGCATCAGTTTCGTGACAAGCAAGCTATACAACAATATGATTGCCGACTTAAAGGGGATCGGCTTAGAGCCTCATTACAGTACTGGTAACGTGGCCGACGGCTTTACGGTTGATAAAACCAGTAAGGATTCTCCCTACAAAAATATGAGCGATGAGGACATTAAAAGTACGTTTGAGCAGAAAGGCTTCAACGTAGAGCTGGACTCCAAGGCCGCGGGAGGGAAGATACTAATCGGGGCGGGAAGCTCAAACGCGGCGAACCTCAAAGCCAATGCCTTTCTTGCCGAGCAGTCAAAAGGTGGCGCGGCGGCGAAATATCTGCGCGCTAGGGCGCTAAATAAGTTCGGCCTGACGCCGAAATCATGGCACCTATTGAAGCGCGTAGACGCCAAACAGTTCAAAACGCAGGCCTCACTCCTTAATTATATTAAGGATAAGTGGAGTAACCGAGTAAGCAGCGGTGGGGACGCCGCGGTCGCTGACGCGTCAAACGCCAAGGAGGATACGGGTACCACGGATAAAGACGGGAAGCCCGTGACCACTGATTCCCCAGGCGGGAAGATAGATACGGCCGGCGGATACGAATCTAAGCTGGGTGGCCTCAAATCCGGTGGAATAAAAGCTGCGGGTGGGTTATCGGCGGTCCTAGCCATAGCTTGCACCGCAAAAGCAGTGGACGATAAACTGCCTGAAATCAAATATGTTCAGGTGATAGCGCCTCTGCTAAACCTCGGCATGGGCATAATGAATGTCGGCTATCAGATTATGGCCGGAGGAGCCGATATCACTATGGCCGAATTGTCATATCTGCATTCGCAATTTAATACGGTTGAGGTTGTGAATGGTCATGCGACGACCAAGAACCAATCTGATAACGTTATTGATAAATCAGCCCAGGGGCAAAGTGGGGGTGAGGACGTACCGCAAACCACGAAGGATCTCATCTCTCAGGGCTCACCACCATGGCTGGATTGGACACAAACGAGCGCCGTAAAGGCCGGGTGTAGCGCCGCCGGGCAGGTGATAACGGCTGGAGTCGGTTTTGTGGTAAGCGTCTTCTCGGGAGGGACCGCAAGCCTGATCGGTCAAACATTGATTGCTGCAGTGGTTGCGCCTCATGTCGTAAACGCTCTATCAGACCTACTGTCGGGCAAAGGCCTAGATTTGGCAAACACTACCGGGCCCCAACGCCAGATATTGACACATTATGGGGTACAGATCGGCGCTAACGCCAACTCAATGGGCATGGGAGGGAGCGTCGTGAGTAGTAAGCAGCTGAGCGATCTCAATGCCCTGGTAAATGATGAGCAAACTTCGGCCTGGGATTCCAAAAGCTTCATAGCCCGTATCTTCGATCCGCAGGATAGTCGCTCATTGCTATCCCATGCCATAGACACCCAGGATCCGCTACCCACTCAGAATCTAAGTAACATCGCGAGCAGCTTTATGAATATCGGCAGCTCGCTACTCAGCCTGCCGACTAAGTTCTTCGGTAACACCGCGAGTGCCGTCGTACAACCATATCAGTATCCGTTCCCCGTTGTTGCCACGAGCTTGGATAAGCTCAATAATCCGAAAATAGTCGACCCGATCGCCAATGCCGAAGATGTAGGTAAGATCTTGGATAACAATAATTCGAACGGCGAACCTGACTATATCCAAAAGGCCAAGGATTGCTTCGGCGTCGATATAGCTAAGACACCTGACGAAGATGGGGTGTCGCGTTGGAGTGCGATACCCGACTCCAATGCGGCCCAAACGGCAATGACGAACTTCTACGGGGGAAATGGGAAGTACGATGCTTCTGGTTGCGCCGAAAACGGTACGAATGATGACTGGTTGCGTATCAGCTCTTTCATTGGCGATAGCGGGGTAGTAGACGGGTACGGCTGCTACCACGGCTTGAGCATTTCATGCCAAAACGACAGTATGGATGACGGATCGGCTGCTGGCGGCTCGGCTGATTCAACTGGTTCGCCGGTGGCAGCTAGTGGCAGCGCGGCACAGATCGCCCAGCAATTGCTCGACGAGTGGGGCAAGAATTTGACCGGAAATAGCGTGGTCAAAGATGATTTGACGGCAACCGCGCAGGGTAAGACCATTACTAATAGTGATACCTGCGGCAACACCATAGCTATCGACGCCAATTTGTTGCAAGTTCTCCTGACTACAACTACCAAATACAAACTTTCGCTCTACAACATTGTCACGGGGCATGGTTGCGATCAATTCCTTCACCCCAAAGGTCGGGCCTCGGACATCGGGGGAGCAACCGATCTGGCATCTGGCAAATCGACAAACTTTACGCCAGGAAGTAGTAACGACAATCAATCCCTTGACCGATCATTCTATGTATATATGGCTTCGATAATGCCGAAGGGTAGCGAACTCGGTCAGGATGAATGTACCGGACGCACCGGTCTTACCGCTCCTCCTGGCATCACCTTCTTCAGTGATACATGTACCCATCAACATATAGATCTGGGAGATAAATAATGAAATTGAAACGCTTCGCCTCGAGCCTGGCGCTGGCTCTTTGCGTAGTAGTCATGGGACATGGCGCAACCGTAGTAGCCTTGAGTACGGATCAGCTGAATAGCTTGAACGAGGGCGCATACTATTACAATGTGTCGGCTTCTGACTGCGCCGACAGCGATACCGGAACTCTCACTGGTAGTGACAACATCCAGAAGGCATATAACTTCTTCGTTGCCTCCCCGCAAAGTTTGACTCCGCAACAGTCCGCCGGTATTGTTGGTAACCTCATGCAAGAGTCCGGAGTCAATCCCAACAGCGTCTCGAACGGAGGCCAGACGATTGGTATCGGCCAATGGGAGGGGGGGCGAGACGATGCGCTCAAACGGTTTGCCGAGAGTAAAAACGTACCGTATACAGACCTTATGATTCAGCTGCAGTTTCTTTGGAGCGAATTACCTAGCCAGACATCCAATGATCATCTTGGTGAGTTACAGGCCATCATGCCCAGCGCTACCGCCAGTACCAATGCCCTCGAAGCCGTCAAAGCTTCCAGCACGCCCGAGATTGCTGCCCAGGCATACGAATACACCTTCGAGCGTGCCGGCACTCCAGTTATGAGCAATCGAATCCGCAATGCCGAAGAGGTCTTTACGACGTACGGTAGTAGTGGCGGTGGTGGTACGTCCGAGTTTGCCGTTCAGTGCGGCGCGGCAGTGGACACATCCAACTTCATCGAGTACAAGCAGTGCGACTACAACGGCAAGACCGTTCCTTGGGCCAACGCTCCCTATGGTAACCATACCGTCTGCAGCGACGGTTGCGGACCTTCGGCCATGGCTATGATAATCACCAATCTTACCGGACAAAAAGTGACTCCTGATATGACCGCAGCGTACGGTGCTGCGCATGGAACGTTCAACTACGGAGGCGGGGGCGGAAGTACCTGGACCATCGCTCAAACAATCGGTAGCCACTGGGGGCTGCAGGCTACTGACGCGCTGGGCTCGGACGTCCAAGCGATCAATAAGGTATTACAAGCAGGTGGTATGGTGCTTGCAACCGGTACCGGCGCTGAGCCCTTCACTACTGGTGGTCATTTTATCGTTATCCGAGGTCTCACCAGTGACGGTAAATGGCTCACCGGAAACTCCGCGGGCTTCGACAGCTCTAAGCCTTATGACCCGGCAACCCTTGTCGCCAATGGCAACCAACTGGCACCCCATTTCAATGCCTGGGGACTCACTAAGAAGTAGTAGACTGGAAGCATATGCAAAATCAATCACGACGTAAGCTGTTGTTATTCGGAGGAATATTTGTCCTGCTTGCGGTGTTGTTTTTCATCGGGCTAGGTTCGTCCTCCACCAAGAAGCCGACGGCGAACACCGGCGAAACCACTATCGTTACCGACCCGACATCTGGTCAAACCGTCATCACGCAGAAGGGTAAAGCCCCCGAGCGTGGCGATGGTTCAAGCACTAACACGCCGTTGTTCTTGGGATTCGGCGCCTTGGTGAATCAAGGTGTAAGCAACAGCCAACTCTCTGTCTTGGAGTACGAGCTGCACAAGTATCCTCCGCTCAGTACCGGTTCTCCGCAAATCAGTTTAGCCACAGCCGACATTCAGCCGATCGGACCAGAGGACAGTAACGACCCGGCAGGTCGCTGGAGCATTAAGTCGCATATCGTGGTCAATGACAAAGACACGTACCAGATTCAGTTCTTCTACACCGGTATCAGTAATGTGCAGTTGCATCTATATGACAAAACCGGCAGCACCCAGCTATTCGATTCCGGTGATCTTGATAGCACGGTCCTGTCTCAGGAAACGAGCGAGTAGCTAGCTACTTTTCCGTTCCAGCGGAATGATGGTGCTGTCACTGAAATGCTTGACGGCGATATCAGCGTCAGTCGTGGTCAAGAACGTCTGATAGCGCTGTAAAAATCCGGTCAACGCTTGTCGTCGGGCGCCATCGAGCTCGCTGAAGACATCGTCGAGAAGCAGGAGGGGAGTCTGCTGACGAGCCGATTCCAACACCTGTAGCTCGATTATCTTGAGAGCCAGAATGACGGTGCGGACCTCGCCCCGCGAAGCGGTTTCGTCGGCCGGTTTGCCGTCAAAGCTGAGCGTGAAGTCTTCGCGGTGCGGTCCGTACGCCGTGAAGCCGCGCTGGGCGTCCTGCGGGGCATGGCTGTCCATTCTTTCCAGCAAATGCGACTCGTAGTGGGCAACGGGGAACTGCGGGCGGTAGGCAAGCTCTACGGCCGTCTCGGTGCGAGATACTTCTTTATACAATGCCGGCAGCGAAGCATTAATCGTCTCACATAATTCGGCGCGGCTCCGGGCAATCGTCGCTCCCAACTCGCCAAGACGCAGATTCCAAGGGAATAACTCCGCGCTCGAGGGTAACTGTGGCCGCTTCAGCAGGGCGTTGCGTTGCGACAAAAGCCGCCGATAGTCTCTTCGAAAACTACCATAGCGAGGAATTGTTTGTTCAAGTAAATCGTCAAGATAGTTCCGTCGTAACTCTGGCGCGCCGTGCAGTAACTGGAGATGGTTCGGCTCGAACAAAACTATTGGTAACAAGTGGTTGATCGTTAATCGTTGGTAAACTTTGTCGTCCAACTCGTAACTTTTGTGGCGCCGTGGTTCGGTTTGAAACTTCACCACGCGGGCCGCTTCCGGAGCAGTAAAGTGTCCATCAATCCGAAACCAAGGAGCTCCAAACTGGAGTAATTCGTCATCATGCACGCGATATGACCCACCGTGCGACAAAACTAGAACACTCTCTAGCAGGTTCGTCTTGCCGCTCCCGTTGGGGCCAACAATAATATTCACGCCCGGTCCGAATTCGAACGTCGCGTCAGTATACGAGCGGAACTGCTGCAGGCGGATATCGCTAATCATGGGGCTATTGTAGCAATACGGCTACGACTTGAGAGGCATGATGATATGCGTGTAGCCGTCGGCACTACTGTCACGGAGGGCGGTGGCTTCTAGCTTGCCGTTGAAGCCAAAGGTAACTTCGTCGCCGTTAATCGCTTGCAACGCGTCAAGCAGATAGCGTGAATTGAGCGTTATCTCGCCATCACCAGTGATTTTACCGCTGGCATTAGCCGTGTTTTCACCGAGTTGAGACGCGATAGAACGGATACTGAGTGTCTGCGATGCTTCGTCGACCTTCAGGGTCACGCTCCCGGCGCTCTCGCGGGCGAATAAACTCGAAACTTTAGTAACATTGACGAAATCAGCTCGCTTAAGAATCGCCGTAACCGCGAATAATTGCGGGATAAGCTTGCCGTAATCCGGATATTTGCCTTCGAGCAATCGGGCAACCAGCTCGATATCTCCCACTTTGAATAAAACTTGCTGCTCGTCGTGGCTGACATGGACCTCATCATCGTCATCGGCCAGAATCCGGAGCAGATCCTGCATGGCAGTCGCCGGCACCAGCAGATTGACCGTCGCTTTCGTGTCGCCGATCTGTTTTTCGGCCAGGCGGTAGCTATCAGTCGCTGCCAGATGTAGCTTACCGTCGATACTTTGGATGAGTACCCCTGTTAATACAGGTCGGGATTCATCGTTCGAAGCGGCGAACACGACCTGTTGCAGGGCTTTTTTAAGCACGCCGGTCTGCACGCTCCAGCTTTCACCGCCACTGATCGCCGGCATGACAGGGAAGTCGTCGGCTACGATACCGTTGATAGTCGACTTATATTGATCTGTCGCGATATGTAACTTAGTCTCATCCAGATCAAGGTTGATAACACCGGCCGGTAGACTGCCGATAAAGTCCTGCATCAAGCGGGCGGGAACAGTGATCGAACCTTCTTCGGCGACTTTGCCACCGATATACTGCGTAATGGCGATGTCTAGGTTGGTCGCGGAGATGCTCAGACGATTACTTGCCGTTTTAATAAGTACGTTGGCAAGTATCGGCAGGGTGCCTCGGCTATTAGCGACACGGGCGACAGTAGTGAGGGCGCGGTTTAGGTTTTCTTGGGTGACCTGCAGTTTCATCCCGTTAGAACCCCCACCGATTATCAACTAAAGTGACGCGTGAAGTACTCACTGCAGTTTCAAACGTCCGAGGAACGTCAATGCTTAGTAGGGTTCTAACGGGATTCATCATTTTAGAGTCCTTTCTGACTGGTGATTAATTGATACGTTGAGGCAGTCACTTCGGTTTCAGACCTCGGTATTGCGTTCGGGTTTTCAAGAACTCTAACGGGATTCATCCCTAACTTGCTAGTATTCATCGCAGCTCCTTCTTTTAGTTGTGTCTTCAGCCTATTCTTGAGATATCGTTTTCCCATACCCGTCTTTAGGTACTTCTCTCTTTGGTAGGCATCTCGACTGTTCAAGCAGGCCTCATAATAAATTAACCCATACGGGGCGTGTTGGTTCGTGTACCGGCCTTTACCACTATTATGCTCGGCGAGACGTTTGCATAAATTCGAAGTGCAGCCCGTGCAGTAGAGCCCCTCGGCATTCTGCGAAACATAGACGTAATGGAATGTATCGACCAAACTCACAGACTAACTCCTATAGTACTTATATACTTTGTAGTTGTCTTTATAGGCCCTGTGGAGAGCGGGGAAAAGTACCGTGGTAACAGGGGTAGAAACGCCGCGTTGCTTGTGGGTAAAAGGTCGGACAAAATAGGGAAGCGCTGAGTACAAAAGTGGGTACTTATACCCAGGGCGTGCGGATTGGAAACAAAACGAGCGATTAGTCCCCAGGCTCGTGCACACGCTAAGCCCAGCTTGTGCACACGCTCTGCACAGGCTCCCACAGCAAGTAGCATGCGGCGTGGGGCATGGGCTGCCGGGAGCCTACCCATACTACATACTGCATGCCCCATGCTGCTGCTTACCTCAAGCATACAGACGCTCCTTGATTTCGGAAATCGCTTCCCGCATGTCCGCGTCCAGGCGGGATTCTTTCTCGATCTTCTCGACGGAGTGGATGGCGGTAGTGTGATCCTTGCGGCCCAGCTCCCGGGCGATCTTCGGGAAGCTGAGGTGTAGTTCGCTGCGCAGGATATACATGGCGATCTGGCGGGGTACGACGATGTCTTTGTCTCGTTTCGGGCCCACCAGATCCTCGACAGGTATCTGGAAATGGCGCGCGGTCCGTTCGATAATCTGCTTGGCGCTCAGGTGTTTCGGCCGGGTCTTGCTGATGCCGAGCAGACTGGTAGCGATGCTGAGTGATGGTTCCAGGGCCCGCATCTCACAGAAGGCGAGCAGTTGATTGAGCGCGCCCTCGAGCTCGCGGATATTGGTCGTAATATTATTCGCCAGATATTCGACGACATCGGCCGGTAGTTCGGTCTCGTGCCCCTCGGCCTTGGTGTGGACGATGGCGCAGCGGGTCTCGAAGTCCGGAATCTGCATGTCGATGCTCATGCCCCAGGTGAAGCGCGAACGCAGGCGTTCCTCGAGCGTCGGGATGTCCTTGGGGGGCTTATCACTGGTCAGGATGATCTGTTTGTTGGCCTGATGCAGGGCGTTGAAGGTGTGAAAGAACTCCTCCTGCATCTTCTCTTTGCCGGCGATGAACTGGACATCGTCGACGATCAGCACGTCGGTGGTGCGGTAAAACCCCGCGAAATCGGCGGTCTTCTTGAAGCGGATGGCGTCAACCAGTTCTTGGACGAACTGTTCGCTGGTAATATACAAGACCCGGGCATCGCGGTTCTGGGCCAGAATGGCGTTGCCGACAGCCTGGATCAGGTGCGTCTTGCCGATGCCAACTCCGCCGTAGAGAAAGAGCGGATTATATTTGGTACCAGGCGCCATAGCGATGGATTGGCAAGCGGCGAAGGCCAGCTCGTTCCCGGAGCCGACAATGAAGTTATCGAAAGTGTAGCGATCGTTGATACCTTGGCGATACGAATGGCTCAGTGAGGTTGGCTTACGGGCAGGGGTAGTGTTCCTGTAGGAGTTGGTCGCGGGCGCAGGGGGGCTGACCAGTACGGGTTCATCACTGTCGTCGCGTCGGGCGCTACCGCTGGTGATCTTATACACGATAGTTTCTGGGGTGATACCGTTCTTCGCCAAGGTGTCGGTGATCAGCTCGTTGTACTTACGTTCCAGCTGCTGCTTTATAAAGATGTTGGGCACGCCGATGATAGCGGCTTGGTCATTATGGCTCAGCAGTTCGGTGTTTTTGAACCACGTCATAAAGTTGCCCCGCGATATAGACAGTTCGATCTCGCCTAAGACCGCCTGCCATACCCCCGTGTTCTGTACGCCTTGTTCCCCCATAGTGTATATCCACTATAGCGGACAACGCGCAACTTTTCCACAGATTTACCGAATGGGAAGAGGGAAGCGGACGCGTGAGCTCCCAAACTGGGGTAAAATTGTCCACAGATACGACCATCACCTTACAATCTGTGGATAATACTTGTCGAAAGGTGGAAAAGTTGGTAGAATTAGTGGGTTAAATATTGTCAAAACCACACGGCTGGCAACTAGGGATAGCAAAAAGGAACTAGTAGCCAAGAACTATAATTTATAGTTTTGCAAGGGCACAAGGGCAGGGCACTTCCTCGTGAGCCGAGCTGTGACTACCTTCCAGCTCCTGTGTTTCCAGCCCCCAGTTCCCAAGAGCCCGGATTGCCAGAGCTGACAATAACAGATATACTAGCTTTAAAGTTTAATACGACCACAGAGTAAGGATTTCAGTATGCCAAAGCGAACATTCCAACCCAAAAAACGCCACCGCTCCAACCAGCACGGCTTCTTGAAGCGCATGGCCACCAAGGCCGGACGTAACGTGCTGCAGCGCCGCCGCAACAAGGGCCGCGCGAAGCTCACCGCCTAGAAACTTCCACGAAACGGCACAGTGCGGCCGAAAAGACTGCGCGGAGCCTGTGCCCTGAACTTGATTCAGGACAGGCTCACGTACCTTAAGTACGCTGCGTTTCGGTACTCACGTTTCACCACACTGCACCATTCCGAGAAAGTTTCTAGATTTTACCTCTGTTGAGGTAAAGTATTAGTGGGAACTATATTAAATACTTACGTAACATAAGTAGCTTAGGATAACAGATGATATCAGGCTTGAATCGCTTCCATGGACACGCC
>Ga0070679_100007041_pt1 | contig 10486 bp, 8 predicted proteins | sample KBSC63BmetaG_FD_65652 | JGI IMG/M metagenome (GOLD analysis project Ga0070679, IMG submission 65652) | Corn rhizosphere microbial communities from Kellogg Biological Station, Michigan, USA - KBS C6-3B metaG | ecosystem: Host-associated > Plants > Roots > Rhizosphere | place: USA: Michigan... | reverse complement strand
TGCAACGCATCCTTTCCGCCCAACTGTCCGCGCACCTCGGCCGGACCGTGCGGCTGTCCGGCTGGGTGCACCGCCGCCGGATGCTGAAGTCCGTCGCGTTCCTGATCCTGCGGGACGCGGCCGGCCTGGCCCAGATCGTGGTGGACGACGAGGCCACCCGGCTGCGGCTGGCGGAGCTTCCCGAGGAGACCACCGTCTCCGTCGTCGGTACCGTCACGGCACAGCCGGCCGCGCCCGGTGGCCTGGAGGTCACCGCACCGGTCATCGAGGCGCTCACCGACCCGGCCGAGCCGGCGCCCTTCGACCTGTACCGGCCGGACCTGCGCGCCAGCCTGCCGACGATCCTGGACCACGCCCCCGCCGCGCTGCGCCACCCGAAGCTGGCCGCCGTGCACCGGGTCGGCGCGGCCGCGGTCGCCGGCTTCCGCCGGACGCTGGACCGGATGTCCTTTGTGGAGGTTCACACTCCGAAGATCGTCGGTACCGCGACGGAGAGCGGAGCCAACGTCTTCCGGCTGGACTACTTCGGCCGCCCGGCCTATCTCGCCCAGTCACCGCAGCTCTACAAGCAGATCATGGTGGGCGTGTTCGAGCGGGTGTACGAGGTCGGCCCGGTGTTCCGTGCCGAGCCGAGCGACACCGCGCGGCACCTGGCGACGTACACGTCACTCGACGCCGAGCTGGGATTCATCGACGACCATCGCGACGTGGTGGCCGCCTGCCACGCGACGGTCGCCGGCATGCTCGACGGCGTGCGCGCCTTGGCAACGCCGTCGGTCGAGCTGCTCGGCGCGACCATGCCGGTACTGCCGGCGCAGCCGCTCGTGGTGCACTTCGCCGACGTACTGGAGATGGTGAGCCGGGCGACCGGACAGGACGTGACCGGCGAGCCGGACCTCGCGCCCGCGCACGAACGCTGGATCGGTGACTGGGGGCGCCGCGAACACGGGTCCGACTTCGTCTTCGTGGAGGGGTACCCGACGGCGCACCGCGCGTTCTACACGCACCCCGACCCGGACCGGCCGGGGTACTCGCGCGCGATCGACCTCATCTTCCGCGGTACCGAACTGGTCAGCGGCGGGCAGCGGCTGCACCGCCACCGCGACTACGTCCGGGTACTGGCCGAGCGCGGTGAGACGGACCTGTCGCCGTACGCCGGGTACCTCGACGCGATGCGGTACGGCATGCCGCCGCACGGTGGCTTTGCGTTCGGTCTCGAGCGGTTCCTGGCCCGGCTGCTCGAGGTGCCGAACATCCGCGAGGTCACGCTGTTCCCGCGGGACCTGCACCGGCTGGCCCCGTGACCGCCAGCCACTCCTCGAGTACGGCGAAGTCCACCTCGGACAGGCCGACCCCCGGGTCGATCCGGTGCAGCAGCGCCGGGCCCGGGTGGTTGGCCGCGGCCCACACCCGGTCGGCTTCCCTGATCTCGTCGTCGACCCAGACGAACGGTCGCCCGGCGGCGAGCCGCAGCATGCTGGGCATCTTCCAGTGCGGCTCGGCGGTCTCGCACTCCTCGGTCCACGGCGGCAACTCCAGCACCGGCAGCCGGGGAAGGCCGAGCCGCGGCGCGATCACGTGATTCGCGTCCTCCCGCCACGCGGTGGCCCACACGAGGTCGCAGCCCAGCGCGAGCAGCCGCGGACCGTACCCCGGTACCAGCCGTGCCAGCACCGGGTTGGACTCGTGCTGCCAGGCGTCCCAGTCCCGTTGCAGGGACGGTGCCGCGCCATCGTCGTAGGGGAGCAGGGTGCCGTCGACGTCGAGGAACAGCAGCGCGCGGGGTGCGGTACCGGCCATGGACGCAACCCTACCGACCAGGCACGGGTTTTCGCGCTCGCCGCCCGGGGTACCGGCGAATCCGGTGCCGTTCGTCGAGCGGCCGCTCGGTCGACTGTCTACTGTGTACGGTCGCGGAAAGGGCGGAGGAGAACGGGCGTGACCCTGGTACTCGGGCCGCTGCTGCGGCGTGTGGTGGACGATCGGGCCACGATCTGGCTGGAGACCAGCGAACCGGCGACCGTGGAGGTCATCGCCGGCAGCGGTGGGGGAGCGGCGCGCACCTTCACCGCCTTCGGCCGCCACTACGCCCTTGTCGTGGTCGACGGACTGCCGCCCGGCGCCGTCACGCCGTACCGGGTAATGCTCGACGGCGAACAGGCCTGGCCGCCGCCCGACTACCCGTTCCCCGCGCCGGTCATCCGCACCCGCAGGGACGGCGCGCCGGTACGGCTGGTCTTCGGCTCCTGCCGGGAGGCCTCGCAGTACGTCACCGAGGGCATCCCGCCCGACGCGCTGGACGCGTACGCGACCCGGCTCGCCGCGACCGGTGCCGACTGGCCGGACAGCGTCGTGCTGCTCGGCGACCAGGTGTACGCGGACGTGCCGTCCCCGGTCACGCGGCGCTGGTTGGGCCGGCGCCGCCGGGTACGGCACCCCGAGGCACCGGTCGACCAGGTCGCGGACTACACCGAGTACGCCCGGCTGTACCACGAGTCCTGGACCGGTCCGCAGATCCGCTGGCTTCTCTCCACCGTCCCGTCCGTCATGATCTTCGACGACCACGAGGTCATCGACGACTGGAACACGTCCGACAGTTGGCGCGCGGACGTCGTACGCCAGCCGTGGTGGTCCGAGCGGATAACGGCCGGGCTCGCCTCCTACTGGGTGTACCAGCACCTGGGCAACCTGCACCCCGACGAACTGGGTACCGATCCGGTCTACCCGGCCGTCGTGTCGGCGGACGACGCGACGGCGACGCTGCGCGAATTCGGCGCCCGGGCCGACCGGGAGCGGGCCGGCTACCGGTGGAGCTACCTGGTGGACATCGGCGACACCCGGCTGGTCGTGCTGGACAACCGCTGTGGCCGGCAACTGGAGCCCGGCCGGCGCGCGATGCTCCCCGATGAGCAGTGGGACTGGTTCGCGAAGGCGGTGCGGAGCGGCCGGTACCGGCACCTCGCGATCGGTTGCTCGCTGCCCTGGCTGCTGCCGTACGGCGTGCACCATCTGGAGGCGGTGACGTCCGGTCTCGCGGAGTCGCGGTGGCGACCGGTCGCCGCGGCGGCGGAGCGGCTGCGCCGGGCGGCCGACCTGGAGCACTGGCCGGCCTTCGGCGCCTCGTTCCAGGCCCTCGCCGCGTTGCTCAGCCAGCTCGACCCGAACCTGGTCAGCGTCAGCGTGCTCTCCGGCGACGTGCACCACTCGTACGTGGCGACGCCGGAGCTGGACGGCCCGCCGGTCTTCCAGATCACCTGCTCGCCGGTGCACAACCGGGTACCGGCGCTGATGCGCCGGGTGTTCCAGGTGGCCTGGGGTCGCCGGTCGGCGTGGGTGGGGCGGGCGCTGGCCCGGCTGTCCGGCGTTGAGCCGCTGCGGCTGCGCTGGACGAAACTGGCCGGCCCGTACTTCGGCAACGTGGTGGGCACGCTCGTCCACAGTGGACACAGCGCTTACGTCTCGATCGAGGCGACCGACCCGCGCGCCGACCTGGTCCGGGTGATGCACGCCGAGCTGGCGGATCCGGCCGTCGGCTGACGCCGGTACCGGCACACTTGACCTTGACCCTTGGTCAAGGCCGAGCCTTGGGTGCGCCGGTCGGGATGGCCGGCGCGAGGAGGATGGTCACGTGGACCTGTTGACGATCGGGGCCTTTGCCCGGTCCGCGCGCCTGACGCCCAAGGCTCTGCGCCTGTACGACCAGCTGGGGTTGCTCACGCCGGCCGCGGTCGATCCGGAGTCCGGGTACCGGCTCTACGATCCCGGCCAGCTCGACAAGGCCCGGCTGATCGCCCGGCTGCGCGGCATCGGCATGCCGCTGGCCGAGATCCGCGAGGTGTGCGGGCTCGAACCCGCCGACGCGGCCGAGGCGGTCAGCGCGTACCGCCGGCGGCTCACCGTCGACGCGGCCGACCGGGCGCGGCAGGCCACCCTTCTCGTCGACGATCTGTCCAGAAGGGACACTGCCATGCCGTGGAGCCTGTCGGAGCGGCGTCAAGCAAGCGCTCGAGAGCCCGACAACGACGCGAGCTTCGCCATCCGGTACGCCGCCCGAAGCGACCCGGGAGCCGTGAAGGAAACCAACGAGGACGCCGCGTACGCGAGCGACCGCCTGCTCGCCGTCGCCGACGGTACGAGCGGACCGGGCGGTGCCGCGGCCAGCACGACGGCGATCGACGTCCTCAAGCGGTTGGAACTGCTCGACGCGCCCGCCGCCGATCTGCTCACCATGATGGCCGCGGCGGTCGCGGAGGCGCACGACGGCATCCGCGGCGGCGCCTCCGGCGAGGAGGAGCCGGTCACCACCCTCACCGCGATGCTGCGCTCCGGAAGCCAACTGGCGCTGGTACACGTCGGTGACACCCGGGCATACCTGCTGCGCGACGGCGAGCTGCGCCAGCTCACGCAGGACCACACGTACGTGCAGTCGCTGGTCGACACGGGCCGGCTCGACCCCGGCGCCGTCGCGTCGCATCCCCAGCGGGCCCTGCTGGCACGGGCGCTCGGCGCCGGGGGTACCGCGGTCGAGGTGGATCTGGCGCTGCGCACGGCCGCGCCCGGCGACCGGTACCTGTTGTGCTCGGACGGATTGTCGGCCATCGTCGAACGCGTGGCGCTGCGCACCGAGCTCGCCGCGGCGGCCGATCCCGAGGACGCGGTACGGCGGCTGGTCGACCTCGCTCACGCGCACGGGGCGCCCGACAACATCGCCTGCGTCGTCGCCGATGTGGTGGCAGCCTGACCGATCGGGGAGGAGACGCCGATGACCGCCAGGTACGGGCCGGCGCCCGGTGAGGGACCGGCACGCCGGTACGGTCCGGTCGGGCGGGTCGCGGTCCTGTCCGACGTCCACGCGAACGTGCCGGCCCTGGCGGCGGTACTGGCCGAGCCGGACGTCGCGGGCGCCGAGCTGGTGGTGTTCTGCGGCGACCTGACCTGGGGAGCCGAGCCGGCCCGCACCGTGGAACTGGTCGCGGCGCTGGGGGAGCGGGCGGTGTGCCTGCGCGGCAACGCCGAGCGGATCCTGCTGGACCTCGCTCGGCGCATCCGCCCCGCGGCCCGGCCGCGCGAGGAGTGGATGCTCGCGAGCCACTCCCCGACCGAGGTGGAGTTCGTGGCCGGGTTCGCGTTCAGCGCGGTCGTCAACGTGGCCGGCCTCGGCGCGGTGCACTTCTGCCACGGTTCGCCGCGCAGCGACCACGAGATCGTCACCCCGGCCACCCCGACCGAACGGCTCGCGGCGCTGGCCGCCGACGTCGAGGAGACGGTCCTCGTCGGCGGGCACCTGCACGTGCAGTTCGACCGCGAGGTTGCCGGGCTGCGCATCGCGAACCCGGGAAGCGTTGGCCTGCCGTGCCACCAGGGTCCGCCCGGTACCGCGTACTGGGCCCTGCTCGGCCCGGACATCGCGTTGCGCAGTACCGGCTACGACGTGAACGAGTCGATCGCCCTCGGCGCGGCGAGCGGCGACCCGCTCGCGGACGTCATCGCCGGCATGCTCACCGATCCGCAGACTCCGGAGGAGATGATCGACGAGGGCGAGCGCCTGGAGTTCTCCGACTGAACCGGTTGGGGTCAGCCAAGAAGAGCGTTCAGGCGCGCCACGGCCAGGTTGAACTCGATGACGCCACTGTTCATCTCTACCACACCGTCCTGCAGCAAGGTGTTGCCGCCGCCTTCGTCAATCGCGTCGGAGCAGTCCAGCGCGCCCTGGACGATGAGCGGCAACGACTTGGCCCAGTGTGGCTGCGCCTGGCCGTCGGGAATCGGGGCGAAGCCCTTCGCCGCGGTCGCGTCCGCCAGCATCTGGGTGCAGGCGTCGCGCAGAGCGGTGTCGTCCTTGTTCTTTTGCGCGTTGCGGATTGCGAGGTTGTCGGCGGCAATCTTGTCGATACGGGCTTTCCCCCCGCCGCGATACCAGGCGGCTACGGTCGCGAACGTCGCTGACGGTGCGGCGGTGGTCGGCGCGGGGGTCGGGGTGGCAGACGTCGGCGCGGCCGAGGGCGACGGCGTTGGGGAGACCGCCGTGGTAGCCGGCGAGTTGGCCGCGGTGTCCGTCGCCCTCGGCGGCCCTGCGCTCGCCACGACGATCGCCGCGCCGCCGGCGAGTACGACAGCCAGGCCGGCGACCGCGATGAGGACCACCTTCGTGGTGGCCCGCTTCTTGACGGGCGGAGCCGGATCGTCCGTCTGCGGGTCGGATGAGGCGGACGGATAGCGGGGTTCGATCCGTTGCTGGCGCTCGGCCTTGTCGCGACTGGTACGGGCGATGGCCCACCCGATCGTCGCCACCGTACCCACGAAGAGAAGGATCGGGATCAGGTCGAACAGGAGCCTGCCAACATCCTGACCGAGCTGGTACGGGTCCACTTGGCCTGCCTTCTGCCGTTCGCTTCCGGCCACGGCTCACAGATGACTGGGCGGCATCTTATGTACCGGCAGGCTCTGCTGTCGATCCCGTCCTACGTCACCGCCGGGCCGCGGTCGCCTCGACCGCCGCCATCAGCAGGTCGATGCCGAAGGCGTAGTAGCGCTCGATGTCCGGCTCGTCCTCCAGCGTGCGGGCGAACTTCACCACCATGCCGTACTCGTCGGGCGGCAGCTTCTCCAGATGCAGCCGCTTCTGCCGGCGCCACTCCGCGGCCTGCGCGGGCGTCATCGACGCGGGGCAACCCGGCTGCCCGGCGACCAGACCGATCGATCCCTGCAGCAGGTACGTCGCGATCCAGTAGGACTCGTCGAGGTTGAAACCGGCCCGGGTCAACAGTTCCAGGGCGTCGTTGGTGGCCCGGGTGAAGCTCGCCGTCTGCTCCTTGTCGACCGCCTGCAGCAGGGCGGGCAGGCACGGGTGCGCGCGCATCACCCCGACGAGCGCCTCGACCATGGCGCGCACCTGGTGCGGCCACGGGTCGGCCGGGTCGCGGGTCGCCTTGACTCCGGCCATGACGTGGTCGGTGATGCCGAGCAGCAGCTCGTCCTTGTTCTTGAAATGCCAGTACAGCGCCATCGGCGTGACGCCCAGCTCCTGAGCCAGGCGCCGGATCGTGACGCTGTCCAGGCCCTCGGCGTCGGCGAGCTTCAACGCATGCTCGGCGACCGCCGCTCGACTCAGCCTCTCGTTGACCACTTGACAACTATACAACGTACAGGCTCTCATGTACTAGGTACATGTACGACGTACAGGTACAGCGTATAGCTACCGAGGGGGACTGGGATGGGCAACAACCGGAGGTGGGTCGCGCTGGTCGCGATGTCACTGGCCACCTTCATGACGTATCTGGACAACAACGTGGTCAACGTTGCGCTGCCGTCAATCCAGCGCGACCTGCACCTGAGCATCTCCGGGCTGGAGTGGATCGCCAGCGCGTACATCCTGGTGTTCGCCGGGCTGCTGCTGGTCGGCGGGCGGCTGGCCGACGTCTTCGGCGGTCGGATGGCGTTCTTCGCCGGGCTGGGCATCTTCACCCTCGCCTCGCTCACCGCGGGGCTGGCCGGAAGCCAGGAGATGCTGATCGGCGCGCGGGCCGCCCAGGGCGTCGGCGCCGCGCTGCTCACACCGACCGCGCTCGCGCTGCTGCCGGTGCTGTTCCCCGACTCCCGGGAGCGCGGGATGGCGGTCGGCATCTGGGGCGGCGTCGGCGCGCTCGCGCTCGCGGTCGGGCCGCTCACCGGCGGGTACCTGAGCCAGCACGCGGCCTGGGGCTGGATCTTCCTGATCAACGTGCCGATCGGCGTCGTCACCACGGTACTGGCTGCCGTGTCGGTACCCGCCGCGCAGCGCGATGCCCGGCGCAGGCTGGACCTGCCCGGCCTGCTCGCCTCGGCGCTCGCCCTGTTCGCCCTGACCTACGCGCTGATCGAGGGCGAGTCCAAGGGCTGGACCTCGGCCGGCATCCTGACCGCCTTCGCGGTGGCGGCCGCTGGCGCCGCCGCGTTCCTCCTGCTGGAGAACCGCTCGGCGGAGCCGATGGTGGACCTGTCGTTCTTCCGGATCCGGGCGTTCAGCGGCGGCCTGGTCTCCATGGGCCTGTGGGCGTTCGGGGTCTTCGGCATCTACTTCTTCACCGCCATCTACCTGCAGAACGTGCTCGGCTTCTCGCCCACCACCGCGGGCGCCGGCTTCGTACCGATGGCCCTGGTGATGGCGACGGTGGCCATCCTCGCCCCGCGGGTCGAGGCGCGCATCGGGGCCGGGCCCGCGGTAGCGGTGGGGCTGGGCCTGATGGCGGCGGCGGTCCTGGGACTGTCCACAGTGGGCGAAGGCTCGGGGTACGTCGACCTGCTGCCCTGGTTCCTGCTGTACGGCCTGGGCGCGGGCCTGCTGATCCCGCTGACCAACGTCATCCTGACCGCGCTGCCGCCGGCCCGGGCGGGCGTCGCCTCGGGCATGCTCAACGCGTCCCGCGAGGTGTTCGGCCTGCTGGGCATCACCATCCTCGGCGCGATCCTGAGCGCCCGGCAGAACGCGGCCACCGGTCCGGTGCTGCACCGGTTCCTGGAGGGCTACCAGTTCGCTCTGGTGATCGCCGCGGCACTGGTCGCCGTCGGGGTACCGGTGAGCCTGTTCACGCTGGGGCGCCGCCCGGCCGCGCCGGTACCGGCCAAGGCGGTCGAGGAGCCGCTGTTCGAAACGGTCTGAAATCAGGGGGGTCCACCCCGGGGGGTCCGCGGCCACCGTGCCACACCGGCACGGTGGCCGCGGCGTGTCAGGGCTGCGCCTGGGCGTACATGAAGTCGACCACGCCGGGCGCGAACGCGTCGGACAGCGCCGGACTGTGCGTACCGTTCTTGATGGTCCAGGACTCGACCGTGCTGTGCCCGGCGCAGGACCACGACGTCACGTCGGTCTCCGCGCCCGCCACGGTCGTGACGAGGTCCAGCGGTGGCGACGACGTGGACTGGCCGGAACAGTTGTCGAACTCCCGCCAGTCGGCGTCGGTGGTCGCGGCGGACGGGTACGGGATGCCGGCGTTGAGGCCGCCGGCGAACAGGATCGTCTCGTCGGCGACGCTGCGGATGTCCAGGAAGCTCACCGGGCGCGACGGTCGGCACCTGCTCTTGTCGTTCCACATGGCGCCGTTGAGCCCGACGATCCCGGTGAGTTGGTCGGCGTGTTCGCAGGCCATCCGGATCGCCATGAACGCGCCGTTGGAGTGCCCGATGAGGAAGACCCGGTCCACCGAGTACGAACGCTCCACAGTGGAGATGAGGTGGCTCAGGTAGGTCGAGTCGTCCACGCCGCTGTTGCCGAAGTCGCAGCACGCGTCGGTGCCGTTCCAGTACCGCTGGCCCTGCTGGTTGCGCTGGCCGTCGGGCATGGCGTAGAGGAAGCCGCGGGCCTCGGACTGCGCGGTGAGCTTGAAGTAGGACTCCTGCCTGGCCCCGTCCGACGTGTACCCGTGCAGGATGACCACCAGCGGAACGGCGGTGCCCTGGTGGTACGAGGTCGGCACGTGCAGGGCGAACGGCCGCTTGTCCACGTCGACGCGCACCGTGTCGGGTCCGGTCGACACCGACGTGTCGGGCGACGCCACCGTGTCGGGTGAGGCGGGCGCCGCCGACGAGCACGAGCCGAGCAGCGCCATCACCGGTACCAGCATGAGGAGCCCCGCCCGCCGTCCCATTCCCCGCATGCCCGCCATCCTCCCACGCGGGCCTACCCCACCCGGTGGATGACGCCGCGAGCCGGGCGCGGTACCGAATCGGGGTGCAGGATCGCCGCGATCGCCTCGACGCCGTCGACGAGCCGGGGACCCGGCCGCACGACGAGACCGTCGGCGTCGATCGCCCACACCGCCGCGTCAGGGAACCGTTCCAGCACAACGAGCGCCTGGGCCGCGGCCCCGTCGAGGTGGAAGCCGCACGGCGCGACGATGACCACCTCGGGCGCCGCGTCGGTGAACTCCTGCCAGGTGGTCTGCGCCGAACGGGCGCCCGGCCGGCAGGCGACGGGCTGCCCACCGGCGGCGTGCACGAGGTCGGGTACCCAGTGCCCGGCGGTGAACGGCGGGTCGACCCACTCCACGACCGCGACCCGGGGCCTCGGCCGATCAGCGACGGCGGCGGCCACCGCCGCCAACCGCGACCGGAGCGATGCCACCAGGCTCCCGGCCCGGTCCGGTACGCCGGTACGGGCGCCCACCGCGAGGATGGTGCCCAGCACCTCGTCCAGCGTGTACGGGTCCAGGGACAGCACGTCCGCCCGGCAACCCAGGTAGCCGAGGGCGTCGGAGACGTGCCCGGACGGCAGGGCGCAGACCCGGCACAGGTCCTGGGTGAGGATCAGCTCCGGGTCCAGCCCGGCCAGCGCGTCGGCGTGCAGCGTGTACAGGTCGCCACCGGCCGCCAGTTGCCCGGTCACGTACGCGTCGATCTCACCCGGCGTCATCCCACGCGTGTCCCGGCCGCCGACGACGACCGTCTTGTCGCGCCGCGCGTCGGGCGGCTCGTCGCACTCGAAGGTCACCGCGAGCAGATCGTCGCCCAG
>Ga0070679_100007038_pt1 | contig 10488 bp, 11 predicted proteins | sample KBSC63BmetaG_FD_65652 | JGI IMG/M metagenome (GOLD analysis project Ga0070679, IMG submission 65652) | Corn rhizosphere microbial communities from Kellogg Biological Station, Michigan, USA - KBS C6-3B metaG | ecosystem: Host-associated > Plants > Roots > Rhizosphere | place: USA: Michigan... | reverse complement strand
ACCGGATGGCTCACGCCGTTGCCCGGCGGGCTGAACCAAATGCCGTACTTGGCTGCCGAGGTTTGCAAGAAGATGTGGTCGTCAGCGTTTTTGAAGTCGTTTTGCACCACGTTGTGGTCGACGTACTGCGCCGAGATTTCGGTCTTCACTTTCTTGACACCCATCGCATCGAGCTCGAGCATCACCATCGTGCCCGTGGCATCTTGCGTGAGAGTTTGGTCAACCTTGAGGGCGATTTCTTCTCCGGGAACCATTTTCCCTGAGATGAGGTGGCTTTCGATGAGCTTCTGGGCAACGTTTTTTGGGGTCATAATGCCCTTCTACCACAACCCCAGAATTTTCCACCAAGCCCCACCCACAACGAGCCACACCACCACGTTGATCACGCTGCTCACAAAGCCGGCTTTCCACCACTCTTTCACGCTGACAAACCCCGAGCCAAACAAAATCGGGGCCGGGCCGCAGCCGTACTGCGTCAAGCCTCCGCACAGGTTGCTGAAGAATGCCAATGCCAGAGCGGCCAATTCCGGCGGCGTGCCGAGGGCGACCGCCACGAGCAAGAGCGGCATATACAAGGCACCGATGTGGGCCACCGTGCTCGCGAAAAAGTAGTGCGAGTACATGTAGATGAGCGAGACGATGCTGAATCCGAGAATCCAGTTCATCCCCTGCACGTGGCTCACCACCACCTGGCTAAACCAACCTGTGACGCCCAATGTATTCAGATAACAAGCCAATGTCACCAGCGTCGAAAACCAGATGAATGTGTCCCACGCGCTGGTCTCTTCGAGCGCATCTTTCCACTGCAAAATCCCCGTCGTGAACAAAATGACCAGCCCAACCATCGCTGCCACGGTGGCTTTCATCCCAAAAAATGCTCCGAACACCCACAATGCCAGCAGCAGCGCAAACACGCCAAGCATGATCCACTCCTGCATCTTCATCGGCCCCATCTCGCGGAGCCGCTGCTCAGCCATTTCTTTTGCATGCGGCGTCTGCCGAATCGTCGGTGGAAACAGCTTGTACATCACGTACGGCACGATCGCCAAACTCACCAAGCCCGGCACGATCGCTGCCATGAACCAGCTCGACCACGTCAGGTGAATCCCCAGATCCTTCACCAAACCGCTGATCAGCGGATTGCCCGCCATTGCCGTCAAAAACATCCCGCTCGTGATCACACATCCCTGGAACGTCACGATCGTCAAAAATGCCCCCATCCTCGGATCGTGGGAGTGGCCCGTGAACACGTTCGCCAAGCCCTTCAAGATCGGAAACACCACGCCGCCCGCCCGCGCCGTCATCGCCGGAATCACCGGTGCCAGCAAAAAGTCGGTCGCCACCAGGCCATAGCCCAGCCCCAAGCTATTCTTGCCCAAAATGCTCATCACCTTATACGCAAGCCGATTCCCCAGCCCCGTGGAAATGAAGCCCCGCGCAATGAAAAACGCAAACACGATCAGCCACACGATGTCGTTGCTAAAGCCCGAAAAAGCTTGGCCAAACGTCAGCGCGTTGAAGCCCACGGCCGCCGTCAACCCAAACAGCGCAATCACCCCCATCGGCAGCGGCTTCAATATGACGCCCGCAATCGTCGCCACAAAGATCGCCATCAGCCTCCACCCCTCCGGCTGGACGCCCTCCGGCCTCGGCGTCAGGGACAGCAGCAGCCCCACGAGCACGCACAACCCCAGCAGCCAAAACTTTTTGTACTTCGCAAACATTTGGATCCTTTTGTTAAAGAAAGCACTGTAGCAAAAGATCGGGAAAATCTGCTACAATTTTTGGTGTATGATGAGTCGATTTTTTGTCTGCATTCTGTTTTTGCTGTCGAGTCTATTGCCGGATGCGTTGCTGGACAAGTTCGGGATCGAGAGAGATGAGAAGTTGGTCGAGAACACCCAGAACTTGTGGTGTCAGAAGGGAAGAGAGAGATGGGAGTTCGAAGCGAAGTATGAGGAGATGCGGGGGGAATTGGAAGGTGTGTTTCGTGAAATGAGGTACTTGGATGAGGTGAGACCGAGGGGGAATGAGTATGAGTATGCGTTGGTGCATGGGGCCACGTTGGGAAGAGTGCAGGGACGAGTGGGGTATTTGGAAGGGTTGTTGAGGGGTGGTGTGAAAGTGAAAGAGATTGTGTTTTTGAGTGGGATGAGGGGGTTGTTGGATGGGGAAAAAGAAGTGTGCGGGAAAGAGTGGGAAAGTGAGATGGTGAAGTGGGTGTATGAGAGATCAGGGCTACCGAGAAATGTGCCGGTGGTCTTCATCAATGCGAAGCAGAAGCTTGTCGGGGAAAAACTGATTCGACCCACCACGAGTGATACGATCATTGAGTGGTTAAAGCTCAATCCCCATCCCGGACAGTGTCTGGCCATCAGCAACCAACCGTTTGTCCCCTACCAAGATGCTGTGGCCAAAAATGTGCTGCCGGATAATTTCGTTCTAGAAACCGTCGGAGAAAAAGCTGGAAAGTGGACGGTGGCTGTGGTGCTCGATTCGGTGGCAAAGACGTTGTATGAGGAAGAAAAAGATTAGTTTCTGACACGTTGAATAGCAATCTCAATCCTTCGATCTGTACTTACATTACCTCTTTTTTGGTAACTCACTTTTGCTTTGGTATAAAAATCGAGAGCTTTAGCTCTATCTCTCGCAGTCCCGATTCCGTATTCAAAACAGTTGCCGAGGTACATTTGTGCTTGTCGGAAACCCATGTTTGCTGCTCGTTTGAGCTGCTCAAAGGCTTTGGGCGCATCCCGTAGTTCGACAGCAACACTACCACAACTCAATGCTCCAATGCACGAAATGGCATAGAGGGAATCTTTTGCGGCAGCTTTTTCAGCGAACTGGCGTGTTTGATTTACATCTTTCGTCAAACCTAAGTTTCCTTCCAAATAACAAAAAGCTAAAGCACCAATTGCCGTATTGCATTCACAATCTGCTGCTGCTTTTAGAAGACGGAGAGCTTCGGGCTTGTTTGTTACCTGCAATTGTATTGACCGCATATATTGCCCGAGAGGAACTTCTTTTGCTGCCAGTTCAGAAATCCATCGACTTCCTGTTACTTCGTCACCCGCAAGAATGATCTGCGCTCGAACATTGCCTGCTTCTGCAAGTTTTTTTACGCTTTCGTCTCCAACGGCATTTTTCATCGCAGCATAAGCACACTCCACATACCACTCAAACAGCCTCTCAAACTCCTCGTCATCGGTATGAGGTGATAAAAACATATTTCGGAACACAGGTGCTAGTCGAACATCTTCTCGGCTCTCTGGCATGTACAAAAGAAGCTGCAGAATCTCTTTTTTTAGCTCTGTCGCCACAACATAGTCTGCTAGCTGAAACAGACCAGGTAACTCATCGAGACTCATATTCTGTTGGATCCCGGCACCGTAGTAATAATCAAGAAGCCGATCGATGTTTGTTTTTGTGGCAAAGGGTTGATCTCTTAAATCGAGCTTCTTTTTCCCCTCATTCTCATCGAGACCAATCCCTATGTTGGAACCGGCTCGCGCTGCGAAAAAGTCTGGCAACAAGTAACTGTGTACAGGAATGACTTGCGCAAGAACACCATTTTCGGCATACGGAACAACACTCAGGTCGCTGCTGGGTTCATGGTTGCGTAAATTTCGAAAATCTTTCGGAGCACAGATCTTGATCTCTCGTGGGACTTGCAAAGGATCAGTTTCGATGTGAAACGGCTGCTTCAAGTGGCAGACGACTTTCAAAGCTATCAATGCAGCCGGAACGCACCAAACAATCGGATTCCACACCGTTCCGACAAAACAAGCCAGCCAAGCCACGATCTTGAACGCTGTTTTCCACATCGATGCCTGCACCGACTTCAGCTCGACCCGCTGACTTCGCTCGAGGCTGCTGCGCTCGATGACCACAGCCTTATGGCCTCCGAAAAAGAAGCAATCGTCAGCAAATGCGAGGAGCTTCTCGGTTTTTGAAGTATAGAGATTCCCGTAGCTGACGGGAGTAAAAAATGAAACGGCTTCTGGCATGGCAACGGCTTCCTTGTTTGGGAAATATTATATGGTAAAATGGAAATTTATCTCTATCTGAATAAATTTCTTTGTGAAAAAAGTCCTCACCATCCACCTCTGCACAAAACTCAGATTTCTCACTTTTGTGCAGATTTTTCACTTCCCAAAATTCTGCACAACTTGTAGAATTCAGGAAATTGTGCAGAGGACTAACACATGGCCCAAACAGACGTATTCGTAGGGAGAGAAGAGGAGCTTAAGGAGCTTTCGGCACTTCTGAATAAGAAGTCGGCAAGCTTGATCGTGGTTCGAGGAAGACGGCGTGTGGGAAAGAGTCGTTTGATCGAAGAGTTTGCGAAAGGAAAGCGCTTTTTGCCGTTTGCAGGGATTCCGATCACCGAGAAGACAACGGCGCAATCGCAAAGAGATGTGTTTGCTGGGCAACTGGGTGAAAATCTGAACTTGCAAGGGGTGACGGCGACAGATTGGTCTACCCTATTTTCATTGCTCGCACAATCAGTGCGGCAAGGGCAGGTGGTCATTTTGCTCGATGAAATTTCGTGGATGGGATCTAAAGATCCCGATTTTTTGGGCAAGCTAAAGCATGCCTGGGACACGGCATTCAAGAAAAACCCGCAGCTGATCTTGGTGCTTTGCGGCTCAGTGTCGACCTGGATTGAGGAAAACATCTTGAGCAGCACCGGTTTTTTCGGCCGGATTTCCATTCCGATGCTTCTCGAAGAGCTCCCCTTGCACACGTGCCACCAACTTCTTCTCTCCAAGGGTTTCCGCCGTTCCGTTCTCGAAGAATTCAAAATCCTTTCCGTGACGGGGGGAATTCCCTGGTATCTGGAAAACGTCCAACCCAATCTGAATGCCGACGACAACATCCGAAACTTTTGCTTCCAGAAAAACGGGCTTCTCTTCAATGAATTCCAGCAAATTTTCCACGACCTATTTGAAAAACGGGCAGAGATTTACCAGCCGATCGTCAAAGTCTTGGCCAAAGGGCCGATGAAAGTGACTGAGCTCGCCAAAGCGCTGCGCTACCCGAAAAGTGGCACTTTGAGTGAATATCTGGACGATTTGGTGGAGTCGGGTTTTGTGACCCGAGATTATACCTGGAAGATGGTGACGGGAAAATCGTCACGGACGAGTTTGTATCGTTTGAGTGATAATTATTTACGCTTTTATCTCAAGTATGTTGAGCCCAACCGGGAAGCCATTGAGCAAGGGAAGTTCAAGCAGCAAGACATTGCGTCTTTGCCCGGCTGGAACACGATGATGGGGTTGCAGTTTGAAAATCTCGTCTTGAAAAATCGGTCTAAGATCTGGGAGAAATTGGGCATTCGTCCAGAGCACATCACGGCAGACAATCCCTATTTGCAAAAAGCCTCTTCTGGAAAAAAGGGATGCCAGATCGATTATCTGATCCAGACTCGGTATAACACGCTGTTTGCTTGCGAAGTGAAATTTTCGGCTGACCCGATTGGAACGTCTGTGATTCAAGAGGTCAAAGGAAAGCTCTCTCGACTTTCTTTACCGAAACGGTTTTCCTGCTGGCCGATTTTGATCCACGTCAACGGGGTAGATCCGAAAGTCGAAGAAAGTGGCTATTTTTCCGAAATCATCGACTTCAGCCAGTTTTTGAAAACTTAAGTTCCATATATGTGATACAATACCAGCCCCACTGCCGCGAGCCCACCCACAATCCGCATCCGCAGTGCGCTCACGGGGTGGTGGACGATGTGCACGTGGTCCTGCATGTCCCAGGAGCTCATTTTCCGCACCGTGAGCTGCTGGTACGACATCAGCATGCAGATGAAGTTGACAACGGGGATTCCGAGGCCAATGCCACGCAACCAGACCTGAAAGCTGCGTCGCAGGGCGGCTTTCGGCTCGAAGCGGCTTCTGCGGCCTTGGCGGATTTCGGTGCGGAGCAACCACTTGCCAGGGGTAACACCAAGGGTGATGAGCAGCAGGGCTTCGACCGGGATCCACAACAAGTATTCGAACGGCACGAGCATCTCTTTCACGACGAGAGAAACACCGGTTACCGCATGCACCAACCACAAAACACAGCTAAACAACGAATAGTCGAACACCCGGGCCCACAAACGGACCCACGGAGAAACATTCGTCGTTTTCTCCCGGACAGTCCCCTGTCCGTCGATGATGATTTCGGTTGGGTCGATCGCTTTCATACACTGGCTGCCTTTTCGATCCGATTGCGGAGCGCTTCATCCAACGCATCATCAGCGAGCACCCAGATGTCGGAAACGTTCTGGGCATCCGCTTCGCGGAAAACCCGGTAGAGCGATTGCGCTGTGAGCGGACGGTGGGTGTGGGTGGATACTGGTTTTTGAGAAATGACGAACGAACCGTGGATGGCTGAGACCGTGTTCACTACATGAACTCGGGCCTTCGGTGCATAGTGCCGGTACTTCATGCCGGGAGACAAGGTGGGGCTGTTTGCTTTTGCAGAAACAACTTTCCGTCCCAGCACCCGCTCGAGCTCTTCGCGGGAGATCGCTCCGGGGCGCAAGAGCGTCGGCACCTCGTCCACCAAGCTCAACACGGTCGACTCGATGCCGACGGCACACGCTCCCCCATCGAGCACGGGTACGTCGAGGTCTTCGAGCACATGCTCAGCGCACGTGGGGCTCGGTTTTCCGGACAGGTTTGCTGACGGCGCGACAAGCGGGCCAACGGCGTCGATCAATGCGCGGGCAATGGGATGTGCAGGCATTCGGACAGCAATGGTCGGGTGTCCAGCAGAAACGATGTCAGGGACGGTAGCTTTGCGAGGAACGACCAAGGTCAATGGCCCGGGCCAAAAGGCTTTTGCAAGAAGGAAAAAAGTGTCGGGTAGGTTTTCAGCAACGAGATGCACCTGTTCGAGCGTGGAGATGTGCGCGATCAGCGGGTTGTCTGAGGGCCTTCCCTTCAGCGCAAACACGCGAGCCACCGCCGTCGCATCAAAGAGCGGCGCAGCCAAGCCGTAGACCGTTTCGGTCGGCATAGCCACCGGCTTTCCCGCTTTGAGCAAGGCAACCGCTTTGGGAATCTCGTGGGGCAACAACCTCATGGGAAGCCAATATAGCAGGTGGAAGATCTTTTTTCGATGCAAAAAATTCTTGGGGTAGCATAGAGTGAAAACTATGTTGAATCAATCGATCCGTTGGACAGTTTTGTTTTATGGCACTTTGCTCGTGGCACTCGGAATTGTGGGCTACCAAAGCTCGCATAGTAAAATCTCGTTGATCATGGGTGTGATTTCGGGACTGTTGGTGATGGGCAGTGCGGGGCTCTTGTTCTTGGGAAAACGAGCTGGGTTGTATGCGGCGGGGGTATTGACGTTGCTGCTCACTGGGATGTTCTCGTACCGATATGCCGTGACCTTCAAGATGTTCCCGGCCTTCATGGCGGTCTTGAGCGGAGCGATGTTATTATACCTTCTCTCTCAATCAGTTAAGTATAAGAATTAAAGTTTTTTCTACCCCCTTCAATTTAAAGATTTGGTTTGTTAAACTCTTTGTCATGGATCTTTCCCGCATTGAACGATTTTTAACAACCTCTCTCGTCGATAGCAACCGGGTCGAGCAATTTGCCGATCAATGCTTGCTGGCTCCCCTGCACTATTTGCTCCATGCGGCGTACGGTTCCCACTATCCCAGGAAATACCAAGTCGTCAGCTCCATTGTAACGCCCATTCAGCGTTCCTCAGCAGAGGATTCTCGTTCTGTTCGCATCGCGAAAATCTTTGCGGCATGCATTGCTGCACTTCTCTTGACCCTCCCTGGAATCATCATCAAACGACTCGCTCAACTAGATTCCTCTTCGTTCAAAAAGCATGCAGTCCTTGAGAAATACCTCACAACGCCGCCCTCAGCCAGCCGCACGTTCTTCCAAACTTCCAATGGTCCATTTTTCAAACACCTCATTCCGTTTCTCACAGCCCTCGATGTCAGCGCGCTTTGCCAAACGCACACGAACGGCCGCTTCCACGCAGACATAGAAACTGTCTCTATGGAAACAGAAAGGAAAAAGCTGAGACACATCAAAGCACCTCATCGAGAGTTTCGCACGTTTTTTGACCAACACGAAGTGGCTCTGTGGAGAACTGTCGCTCATCGATTCCCAGATTATCGGCATTTCAAGGAAAGTAATGCCCCGTTCTATCACGATCCTCTCAACTTTGTCATGTTTAAATATAGTGAGATTCAAGGAATACGAAAGCATTTTCCAGAAGCCCCCCAACTGTTAGATTTTTTTGGCGGCGGGGAAAAAGTTCTTTGCCTCCGAGGTGGGCTTTCTGATTCTAATAGCTGCTCCCGCAAGGATCCTGTTTTTCGGACAACAGGTGTTTGGCCCAATTTCGGAATCGGAATTCGAGTGATTCGTGAGCTAAAAAATGAAGTTATGATGCCTCAAGTTCTCATGGGGGTTTTTGAAGATGGAGATCCTGAAACATGGAGGCCGCAGGAAGAAGAACTCGTCATTTTGTTCCAAGCACATAAACTCTTAGGACATAATAACGAAATCAAACTCTTCGTTGAAGCAAATCTGTGGCCTGCTAAGTATTCTTTCTATGCGGAGCGCTTCACCCTGTGGACTAACTCAAAAGGCAGTCAGTGGCTCCGAGACCTGCTCGATGGAAAAACATGCGGCCTATTTCCTGGAATTCCATACGAAACGCTCGATGGTGAGAAGCCGATCGTCACCTACCGACTGCGTCCGGTTAACTACCAACCGCCCCAGCCAGCTGCTGCGCAAGCGCAAGGTTAGAATCCAAAGCGATCACGTGTGTTTTTTATAGCTCGGGCAAACCTCATGGTTCGGATCCCACCACAACAGCCACAAGACATTGGCTTTTTTGATCGACCAAATTCGTTTCCGGTTGCAGACTCGTAGCGAATAGAGGGAATCGGGCACTCCTTGTGCAATCTGATCCAGCCGTTTTCTGGCTTCCGGAATCAACGCTGAAATCTCGACGAGATGAGATCCTCCTTCCCGCAAAGTCTGCCAAGTGAGCTTCTGTGCATCGAAAATCCGGTGAAACATCTCTTGCATATGCTCTGTGTCAAAATGTCTCCAGCCCCAAGGCCCATCCATATCGAGCGAACCAGCCCTGAATTCAGGACGCAATTGCTCATTTGGAAGCATGGAGGGATAGACAAATTTCTCGAAATTTTTAGTCACGGGAGAAGAGATTGTTTACTTTTGCTTGGTAGGAAGACTGCACTCCCGCATAAAATTCGAGCATCGAAGCCAGTGAAATCTCCGTCTCTCCCGGTTCCCCGGGCTGCAATCCGGTTCTGGCCAAGATCCAGGGTTGTTCCATGTGAGTGAGATCGCTCAAGAACTGGCCCGTTTTGTCTCCATAAAATCCGAGCACCTCATCGATGTTGGCTTTTTGTTTTTTCGAAAGATTGTGCGGATTTCCTTGAGCGCACTCTTTCACATGAAAGAGGCCTTGGTGCTCTGCATAGAGCTGTTTCACAACAGGACCGTTGGCCCAGGCCAAAATCTTTTCCTTAAACAGCGGCTGTTCATCCCATACCAGAGACCAAGCTTGGCAGTAATAGACCAGCTTTTGGAGCTTCCACGCAGTGATGGGCTGTTTTTTCGGCTGCTTGCCCAAGATATACGCAGCGACGTCGAAGACGGAAACCGGCTTGCCTTTGTCCATAGAACGCTTCCTTGTTTTCGACATAAACTTTTACCTTACTTCGAAAATAACGTCAAGACAGCGGATGCCGCGCCCGGTGCTGCATGTGGTGCAAAACCCCTTGCGGCGACGGTGAGTACGCGTACTGGGCGTCTGAGAGATCGGGGTTGTCGTTATACAAGGTCCAACCTCGAGAGGTGTGCAAGATCAGAATGTCGGAGATTTTGTGTTCGGATTCGACGGTGGTGCAAACATAAGCCGTCACAGAAACCCCGTTTTCTCGGCTGAGTTGCGTCGCAATGTCCCGGGTGAGTTCGTCCCCTTCTCGCAGCAAATACGTTCCTCGCGGAGCCCTCTGCAGCAATCGTTCTGCAGCCACACGATCCATATTCCCCTGCCAGCCGGGAAAATCTTCGAGCCAGCCCTTGGGCTCGACCAATTTGATGTGCGATAGGTCTTGCAGCGCAGCCTGCACAGAACCTTGCACTCGATATTCGGCAATGATTTCGTTCAGCACGCGGACGGTTTCTTGCGCAATGCGCCAGGCAAACGGTTCGAATTCCTCCGCTTCAGCCAATAGCTCGACACGCAGCTTATTTTGTTTGGCAGCCTGGTGCAATTGTACTTGCTTCCAGTCGGGAGAGACCTGTCCACCAAAACGAATGTCTCCCGTATGTGTATTCATCCACACATTTTCTTTCTCAGAAAATGCATTCTTAAAACGGATGATGTTGTTCATCACTTCACGGCGGGAAATCTCGATTGGCTTCATGTGAATTTTCCTCATAAAAAAAACCCCTTCCTCGAGGAAGGGGTTTAAAAATAGCA
>Ga0070679_100007036_pt1 | contig 10490 bp, 10 predicted proteins | sample KBSC63BmetaG_FD_65652 | JGI IMG/M metagenome (GOLD analysis project Ga0070679, IMG submission 65652) | Corn rhizosphere microbial communities from Kellogg Biological Station, Michigan, USA - KBS C6-3B metaG | ecosystem: Host-associated > Plants > Roots > Rhizosphere | place: USA: Michigan... | reverse complement strand
CGTGAAGATGTGCGACGCCTGCGTCGGCACCGTCGTGTTCTGCTGGATCAAGCGGTGGAAGTAGCCGCCGACGATCATGATGCCGAGCGAGTGCGGCGTCACGTCGAGGAGCAGCATCTCCGAGTCGGTCTCGGTCAGCGCGGAGCCCTGGATCGAAGCGCCGAGCGCCACGACCTCGTCGGGATGCACGCCCTTGCACGGCTCCATTCCGAAGAACTGCGCCACCATCGTCTGGATCTTCGGCATGCGCGTCATGCCGCCGACGAGGATGACGTCCTCGATCGCCGACTTCTCGATGTCCGCTTCGGCGAGCGTCTTGCGGCAGATGTTGATGCAGCGCTCGATCAGGTCCGCCGTCAGCTCCTCGAGCTTGTCGCGCGTCAGCGTGCGCTGCAGATGGAGCGCCTCGCCGCCCTGCGAGATGATGAACGGCAAATTGATCTCGGCTTCCTTCGCCGACGACAATTCGCACTTCGCTTTTTCCGCGACGTCCTTCAAGCGCTGCAGCGCCATCTTGTCGCGCCGCAGATCGATCTTGTGCTCCTTGGCGAAGCCGAAGACGAGCCAGTCGATGATGCGCTTGTCGAAGTCTTCGCCGCCGAGGAACGTGTCGCCCGCCGTCGAGATGACCTCGAACACGCCGTTGCCGATCTCGAGGATCGAAATGTCGAACGTGCCGCCGCCCAGATCGAACACGGCGACCTTGCGCTCGATGTTCTTGCCGAAGCCGTAGGCGAGCGCCGCCGCCGTGGGCTCGTTGATGATGCGGATGACGTCGAGGCCGGCGATGCGCCCCGCGTCCTTGGTCGCCTGCCGCTGCCCGTCGTTGAAGTACGCCGGCACCGTCACGACCGCTTTTTCGACCGGCCCGCCGAGATGCTCCTCGGCGACCAGCTTCATCTCTTGCAGCACGTACGCCGAGATCTCGGGGATCGAATAGGTCTGCCCGCGCAAGACGATGCGTACGTCGTCATGCGGGCCTTCGGCGATCTCGTACCCGACCGACTCGATCGCCTGGCGCACCGGCGGCGAGTTCCATTTGCGCCCGATGAGGCGTTTGGCCGCATAGACGGTGTGCTCGGCGTTGGTGATCGCTTGCCGCTTGGCGATGTGGCCCACCAGGCGTTTGCCGTTCTCCGCGATCGCCACCATCGAAGGCGTCGTCTTGTAGCCGCCGCGATTGGGAATGACCACCGGCGTGCCATTTTCGACAATGGCTACGCACGAGTTCGTCGTTCCGAGATCAATGCCGATGACGCGCTCTGCCATGGTCTCGCCGAGGCCCCCAATACGTGCAGCTGGAAGATGATAGCACAGGAAGATCAAAAGGTCAGAAGGTTACTTGACGCTGTCGAGGTAGGCGGCGCGGCGAGCGTCGTCGCTCAAAAGCTCGTAGGCGGCTTTGACCGACTGGAAGATTTTCGAGAGGCGCTCTTTATACGGCCCGATGTTCTTTCCGAAGAAGCGATCGGGATGGAGCTCTTTGGACATCTTGAAATAGGCGCGCTTGATGTCCTTCTTGTCGGCGGCGCGCGTCACCTCGAGCAGCTCGAAGGCATCGCGCGTTTGCAGCGAGGCGTAGAACTCGTCGATGCGGCGCGCCTGCTCGACGCTGAGATCGAGCCCGTCGATCAGGCTCGGGCTCGCCGGCGGCGGGCCCGCTTCGGGCGCCAGCGTCGGCAGCGGCACCGAGATGTCGGCGCCCGGCACGTCGATGGCGCCGTGCTTGATGAGCTGCTTGAGGATGAGCACCGTGACCTCGGCATCGAACGGCACCAGCAGCAAGAGCTGCGCGACCGTGGTGTGACCGTCGATACGCGAGAGCACGAAGCCCTCCTCGGCGCCGAGCTTGAGCCCGGCGAGCGCAGCGGTGCGCACTTTCGGGACCAGCGTCTCGGGGCCGAGCCCCGACACGTATCCGTCCTCGATGAGCGCCATTTCTGACGTCAGTCTATCGTGGCAGAAGAAGGCGTTCCAGGATCGCCTTCTGCACGTGCAGCCGGTTCTCGGCCTGCGTGAACACCGCCGAGTGCGGCCCCTCGAGCACGGCCTCGGTGATCTCCTCGCCGCGATGCGCCGGCAGGCAGTGCAGCACCATCACGTCGGGCGCGGCCAGCTGCAACAGCTTGTCGTCGACGGTGAAGCCGCTGAACGCCTTTTGGCGCGCGGAGGTTTCGCCCTCCTCGCCCATCGACGCCCAGACGTCGGTCGATACGACGCTGCGGCCGCGCGCCGCCTCGATCGGATTGCGCACGACGTCGATGTGCGCGCGCCAGTCGCCGTCCTTGCGCGCGCGCGACAAGACGGCCGCGTCGGGATCGTAGCCTTCGGGACAGGCGAGCGAGAGATCGAGCCCGAGGATCGCGGCCGCTTCGATCCACGAGTGCGCCATGTTGTTGCCGTCGCCGATCCAGCAGAAGCGCGCGCCGCCGGGATCGAGCGCGCCCGGGCCGAGCCGCTCCCAGACCGTGAACAGATCGGCCAGCACCTGACACGGATGCGACAGATCGGTGAGCCCGTTGATGACGGGCACCGGCGCGAACCGCGCCAGCTCCTCGGCGACGTCGTGGCCGAAGGTGCGGATGACGATGGCGTGGCAGTATGCGCCGAGCACGCGCGCCGTGTCGCGCAGCGGCTCGCCGCGGCCGATCTGCGAGCCCTGCGTCGCGAGGTAGACGGCGTGGCCGCCGAGCTCGTACATGCCGACCTCGAAGCTGACGCGCGTGCGCGTCGAGGCCTTCTCGAAGATCATGCCGAGCGTTTTGCCGACGAGCGGCTGGTGCAGCTGATCGGCGGCGCGCTTGGCCTTGAGCTCGCCGGCGTGGCGCATGAGCGAGCGAATCTCGTCGGCGCCGAGATCCCACAACGACAATAGATCGCGCTTGGGCATCGAGCGCTAGCCGGCTAGCGCTTTGTCGAGCGCGGCGACGCCTTCGTCGATCTCCTCGTCGGTGACGACGAACGCCGGCACGAAGCGCACGACGGTGCCGCCGGCGACCGAGAGCAGGACGCCCTGCTCGCGCGCGCGCGCCACGTACGGCGAGGCGTCGCCGTCGACGGCGAGCCCGACGAGCAGGCCGCGGCCGCGCACCTCTTTGGCCTTGCCGGGATATTTCTCGACGAGCGCCTGCAGCCCTTTGCGCAGCCGCCCACCGGCGGCGATGACGCGATCGAGGAGCTTCTCCTTTTCGATGGTGTCGATCACGGTCGCCGCCGCGGCGCAGGCGAGCGGGTTGCCGCCGAACGTCGACGCGTGCGTGCCGGGCGCGAAGCCCTTCGCCAATTCCTCGGACGCGACGATGCAGCCGATGGGCACGCCGCCGGCGAGCCCCTTGGCCATCGACAACACGTCGGGAACGACGCCTTCCTGCTCGTAGCCGAAGAAGGTGCCGGTGCGTCCGACGCCGGTCTGCACCTCGTCGAAGATGAGCACGGTACCGGTGTCGGTGCACTTCTGCCGCAGCGCCTTGAAGAAGTCCGGCGGCGCCGTGCGAATGCCGCCTTCGGCCTGAATCGGCTCGATGAGGACGGCGCAGGTCTTCTCGGTGATGGCGTCGAGCGCGCGGAAGTCGTTCTCGTCGGTGGGGAACGGCACTTGCCGCGCCCACTCGATGAGCGGCCCGAAGCCGGTGCGATATTTTTCCTGGCCGGTGAGCGCGACGGTGGCGACGGTGCGGCCGTGGAAGCTGCCTTCGAACGACAGCACCTCGATGCGCTCGGGCTGGCCTTTGATCGTCGTCTGATAGCGCTTCGCCAATTTGACGGCGGCTTCGTTGGCCTCGGCGCCCGAGTTGCAGAAGAAGAGCCGCACCGCGCCCATCGCATGCGCGCGCTTGGCAATCGCGCGCGCACACAAGATCTGCTGCTCGTTCCAGTAGAGATTCGACACGTGCAAGAGCTTCATCGCCTGCTCGGCGATCGTCGCCGACAGCCCGAGGTGCGCGTGCCCGAGCGGCGTCGCGGCAATGCCGCCCGTGAGATCTAGGTAGCGACGCCCGGCGACGTCCCACACTTTGCAACCGGCGCCGCGACGCAACACGATCGGCTGCTGCCGATAGTTCTGCGTGAACAGCTTCTGCCCCTCTTCGATCAACAGCCACTGCTCATGCTTCGGATCGTTACTCATTGTTGCTCCGTTCGCTCACTGCGGCGCGGCGCGCCAAGTCGGCTCGCTGCACTCGCCTCCGGGGCGCGAAAATCCCGCGCCTTCGTTCGCTCACTCATGGACCAGCTCCGTACCGATACCGGTGTCGGTGAAGATTTCGAGGAGGACCGCGTGGTCCTGCCGGCCGTCGACGATATGGACCTTTCTAACGCCGTCGGCGAGCGCGTCGAGGCCGAATTGCACTTTGGGAATCATTCCGCCGGCGATGACGCCCTCTTTGATGAGCGCCTTCGCTTCGGCCGCGGTCAAGGTCGAGCGCAGCGCGCCGTCGGTCCCGCGGACACCGGCGACGTCGGTCAAGAGCACCAGCTTCTCGGCGCGCAGCGCCGCGGCGAGCTTGGCGGCGAACGGATCGGCGTTGACGTTGAGCGAGCGGCCATCCTCGACGTCGACCGCGATTGGCGCCACCACGGGGATGAAGCCGTCGGCAGACAGCCGCTCGATGATCTTGGGATCGACGGTGACCACGTCGCCGACGCGGCCGAGCGCCTCGAGCCGGCGCGCCTGCACCATCGCGCCGTCGTGGCCCGAGAGGCCGACCGCGCGCCCGCCGTCCTTGCCGACGATGTTGATGAGCGACACCAGCTCCTGGTTGACGCCGCCGGCGAGCACCATCTCGACGACGCGCATCGTCGTCTCGTCGGTGACGCGCATGCCGTCGACGAAGCGCGACTCGACGCCGAGCTTGCCGAGCATCTCGGCGATCTGCGGCCCCCCGCCGTGGACGACGACGGGATGTAGACCGACCAGCTTGAGCAGCACCACGTCGCGACAGAAGCTCTCGCGCAGCCGCGCGTCATCCATCGCATGGCCGCCGTATTTGACGACGATCGCCTTGCCGCGAAACTTCTGGATATAAGGCAGCGCCTCGACGAGGACGGACGCTTTCTCGACGGGGGCGAGCCGATGATCGCTCACGGGACGCACTCTAGCACGCGTCCCGCCGCCGTTGAGGGCGCGCTTACGGCTGGCGCTGCTCGACGGCGTTTTGCAGCGTCTGCTTCGCTTCGGCCGCTTCGGCCCGCGCGCGCGCCGCCTCTTCGGCCGCCTTGGCCGCCAGCTGCGCCGTCTGTTGCTGCAGCGCCAGCTGTTGCTGCTGCAGCGCCATCTGCTGCGCCTCATGCTCCTGCGCCGCGCGCATCTGCTGCGCCTCGGTGACGGCGCTGCCCGAGCTGTCGGTGTTGGGCAGCATGATCGGCTGATCCGTCGTCACCGGGCCGGGCAGGTTGCTGCTCGGCAGCGTCGGCGAATTTCCCGGCAGGTTGGCGTTCGGCAGATCGGCCTGCGCGACCACGATGCCGAAGGCGAGCGCGAGCGCGTGCAACATCATCGCTGCCCTGCCTCGAGCGTCGACGCCGCCAGCGACGGGGTCGCCGCTTTTTCGCCGAGCTTCTTCCAGCCGCCCGATTCGCCCGCGGGCGGCATCGGCGCGAACAAGTTGCCGCGACCGTCGGCTGCGGGCGTCTTGCCGAGATGCTCGTTGCGCATCATCGCGGGGGCGACGCGCTCCCAGATCGGCTTCATGAGCGTGCGGAACAGGCCCATCACCGCCGGCATGATGCCGACGGACACTTCGCGCTTCGGCCGCTCGGCGCAACGCACGATCGTGCGCGCCGCCTTGTCGGCGGTGACGATCGGTTTCGGCGGCTTGATGACGCGGCCCGTGTAATTGGCGGAGTGCTGAAACAGCGGCGTGTCGACGGCCGGCGGCGAGACCGCGCAGATGTGGATGTCGCCGCGCTGCTGCTCCTGCCGCACGCACTCGGTGAGCGCGCGCACGCCCGCCTTGGTCGCGCAATAGGTCGACGCGAGCGCGTACGGCGCCTTACCCGCTTGCGATGCGGTGTTGATGATGACGCCGTGACCCTGCGCGCGCATTTGCGCGAGCGCGGCGCGCATTCCGTAGAGCGTGCCGAGGAGATTGACGGCGACGATGCGCTGATGAACGTCGAGCGGCACGTCGCCGAGCTCGCCCATCATGTAGACGCCGGCGTTGTTGCACCAGACGTCGATGGCGCCGAACTCGCCGATGGCGCGCGCCGCCAGCGCCTCGACGGCGGCAGGATCGGTGACGTCGGTCGGCACGGCGATCGCGTGCGCGCCGAGACGCTCGCAGCTGGCGGCCACGTCGGCCAGCTCGTTGGCGCGCCGCGCCGCGAGCACGAGACGCGCGCCACGCTCGGCAAAGCGGCGAGCGGCCGCCCGCCCGATCCCTGACGATGCGCCCGTGATGACAACGACTTTGCCGGCGAGCTCTCGCAGCATACCTACGAGCGGAGCAAGATCCGTGCGCTTCAGCTCTGCCGGCGACGGAGCGAGCGCATGGCGAGCCCCACGGCGCACAGCGCAAACAGCACCGCGACATTGGTCTGCACGCGCCGCTTGCCGACGGTGCAACCGCAGCCGCTCGACGGGTCGGACGGGCTCGTCTGATGGCCGTGGTCGACCGGGCCGAGCGCGGCGCGGATGGTGTCGCTGTTGTCCTGCACGAGCTCGGCCGGTCCGGCGTCGCGCGTGAGCTCGACGCGCAGCGCGCCCGGCAGGTTCAGATTCGGCGGCAAGCCGTTCAGGTACTGCACCTCGAAGCCGAGATCGGTCGTCAGCCACTGCTGCCCGCTGCAGGCGGTCGTCACCGTCGCCGTGTGCAACAGCGGCACGTCGCCGAGCTCGCGATTGGACGAGAAGACGGGATCGATCGTCATGTCCTTCGGCGACAGCGCCGTGTACAAGCGCGTCAGGTAGGGATGGCGCGCCAACAGCGCGTTGGCGTCGCGCGCCGGCGTCACGATGCGCGTGGCGATCTCGTCGGTGACGGGCCCCGGATCGAAGGGCGCAAACGCGCCGCCGTCGGGGTCGGTGCCGGGCACGTACTGCGAGTAGCTGTCGTAGTTTTGATAGAACTGCAGAAGCGGAACGCCCATGTCGATGAGCTGCTGCGGCTCCGGGATGGAGCGCGACAGAATCGACAGGAGCGTCCCGTCGAAGCGGTAGTTGTGCGCGAACAGATAGTGCAGGTAATCGGACGGCGTCGTCTCGGCCCGCAACGTCGCGAGGTCGCCATAGCGGCCCGGAGAATCGAGCTGTCCGACGACGAGCGAGCTCGAGCCGGCGTACTGCGTGATGAACCCGTGCTTGCCCGGCGCTTCGTGCACGGCGTTGATCATCTCGAGGTTGTAGGTCGTGAAGTTGGAGAACCAGACCGGCAGATCGTCGAGGACGACGTGATAGTAGTTGCGCGGAATGGCGCGCGCCTCGCCGGCGACCCACACCAGAACGCCCATGTTCTCGACGGCGCCGACCTGCGTCAGCGTAATCGGGATCATCGGCAGGTCGGACGTGTACTTCAGCACGATGGGCGCGATGTCGCCGGTGGTCTCGCCGCCGCGCAGCTTGAGCGCGAGAAAGTACGCGCCCGGGTGGATGTACGGCTTGGCCGCGTCCGAGGTGCCGGCCGGAACGAAGTAGCGATTGTCGGAGAGCCACTGCAACATCGCGGTCTCGTCGTCGGCCTTGAGGACGGCGTAGTCGTAGGGGCCGATGCTCGCCTGCTCGACGACGACGCCGCCGAGCGCCATGTCGCCGGACGAGAAGGCCACGCCCATGTCGCTGGACGACGTCGAGGTCGTGTCGTCGCCGCCGAGCGAGAACGCGCCGCAGCCGTCGCCATTGGTCGGCTGGAACCCGCCGCAATAGTTCTGCTGCCGCGTCAGCCGATACTGCGGCAGCGTCGACTTGTCGAGCATGGTGAAGAGCGCATCGGTGCCGAGCTCGAGCGTCGGCACCGACGGCAGCGGCACGATCCAGCCGAACTGATCGGCGGCGCCCTGATACTTGATCTGGATGTACGCGATCACCTGATCCGCCTCGTGCGCGAACAAGATGCGCTCGCCGGCCTGCACCACCGGGGTCGCGGCGCTCGGCTGCGCGAAGCATCCGCAGGCGCGCGCGTCCGACGGGTACGCGACGGCGAGCGCGCCGGCGGCGACGGTGGCGAGGGTGACGGCGGCGAACGACGGGCGACGAAGCATGGGCTCCTCCTCATCCGGTGCAGATGCGCGTGCAGAAGTCGCGTTGCGCCTCGGGACAGCGCGGCACGAGCGTGATGTCGGCGCGCGCCAGCTCGGCGTCGCCGGCGCCGAGCAGGCGCAGCGTGAAATCGATCGGGACGTCGACGACGGAGATGCCGATCGGCGACGGGCACATGAACATCGGGATGGGCGCCGGCGCGCTCCACCAGCCGTCGGCGGCGGGGACGCCGACGTCGACGTCGCCGCGGAAGACGAGGACCACGGCGCCGTCGGAGGCGCGGTGCGCGGTGCGCTCGAGCGTGTACGTGCCGGCGGCCAGATCGCGCACGGCGTACTGCATCCACACGTGAAAGCCGCCCTGCGCGCCTTCGACGAGCGTGTCGTCCTGCCCGTCGGTGAGTGTGAGCACCGTCATCTCTCCGGCGGCTACAGGCGCCGGCGACAGGTCCGGCATCGCGTGGCCGCCGGGCGGCGGCGCGCTACAGCCGGCGAGGAGTGTGAGAGCTACGAGGCGCTGCACGGGCCCGGCGCATTACAAGCCGCGTGCCTGGAGAATCACTGAGGTTTCACGCAAGCGGATCGAGGCAGCGCGAGGCGATCGCGACAGTTTTGTCCGATTCGCGGCGCGCGGCTCAGCCTTCCCAGCGCACCGAGCCGGCGATCTGGCGCGTCGTCGCGTTGAGGCGATTGAAGAAGTTGCTGAGCGCGATGTTGAGGACGATCTGGGCCAGGCCCGCCTCATCGAAGTGGCGCGCCGCCTCGTCCCAGATCGCGTCGGGAACGCCGTCGCTGTCGGCGAGGCGCGTGGCCGCTTCGGTCAGCGCCAGCGCCGCGCGCTCCGCGTCGGTGAAGTACGGCGACTCGCGCCAGGCGGCGACCGCGAACATGCGCTCGTGCGTTTCGCCGTGCTTCTCGGCGAGACGCGCGTGCATGTCGACGCACAGGCTGCAGCCGTTGATCTGGCCCGAGCGCAGGTGCACGAGGCCGAGCGTCGCCGCGGGCACGGGACCCTTCTGCGCGCAGGCGGCGAGCGTCTGTATCGGCTCCATCGCGTGCGGTACGAGAAATGCGGGATTTTTCAGGCGTGGCTTCATGGTCGTGTCCTCCGTTGTCACATCCGGTGCAGTTGCTCCGTCAGTGCTATGACGGACGGCGGAGAGCGAATGTGACGGCGAACGAAAAAGAGCTCTTGGCCCTGCGATTCGAAGAGAGCCGGCGCCACCTGCGCGCGGTGGCCTACCGCATGCTCGGCTCGTTGAGCGAAGCCGAGGACGCGGTGCAGGAGGCGTGGCTGCGCCTCTCGCGCGCCGACGCGAGCGCCGTCGAAAACCTGGGCGGCTGGCTGACCACCGTGGTGGCGCGCGTCTGCCTCGACATGCTGCGTTCGCGCACGTCGCGCCGCGAAGAGCCGCTCGTCGCGCATTTCCCCGATCCGATCGTGAGCCGCGACGACGACCCGGCGCAGCAAGCGCTGTTGGCCGATTCGGTCGGCCTGGCGCTGCTGGTCGTGCTGCAGATGCTGCCGCCCGCCGAGCGGCTGGCGTTCGTGCTGCACGACATGTTCGCGATGCCGTTCGAAGAGATCGCGCCGATCGTCGAGCGCTCGCCGACGGCCGCGCGGCAGCTGGCCAGTCGCGCGCGCCGCCGCGTTCAGGGTGCCGCGGTTCCCGACGTCGACCTCGACCGCCAGCGCGAGGTCGTCGACGCTTTTTTCGCCGCGTCGCGCGCCGGCGATTTCGGCGCGCTCGTCGCCGTGCTCGATCCCGACGTCGTGCTGCGCTTCGATCGCGGCGGCGGCAAACGGGGCGAGGTTCGCGGCGCCGAGAAGGTCGCCAAGCAGTCGCTCACGTTCCGGCGCGCGGCGGACGCGCGCTTCGTGGAGCGGCGCGCGACGGTCAACGGCGCGCCCGGCGTCGTGCTCTTCGTCGACGGGCAGCCGTTCTCGGTGCTCGGCTTTACCGTCGCCGGCGGCAAGATCGTCGAGCTCGACATCCTCGCCGATCCGGCGCGTCTCGCCCGCCTCGACCTCACGCTGCTCGACGCCTGAGCGACTACAGGATGTACTTCGACAGATCCTCGTCCTCGAGGACCTTGGCCAGCCGCTCGCGCACGTAGCTCGCGGTGATCGGCACCTCGCTGCCGCCGAGCCCGGGCGCCTCGAACGACAGCTCGTCGAGCAGCCGCTCCATGATCGTGTGCAGGCGGCGCGCGCCGATGTTCTCCATGCGATCGTTGGCCAGCGTCGCCATGCGCGCGATCTCCTGGATCGCGTCCGGCTTCCATTCGATGCGCACGCC
>Ga0070679_100007035_pt1 | contig 10491 bp, 8 predicted proteins | sample KBSC63BmetaG_FD_65652 | JGI IMG/M metagenome (GOLD analysis project Ga0070679, IMG submission 65652) | Corn rhizosphere microbial communities from Kellogg Biological Station, Michigan, USA - KBS C6-3B metaG | ecosystem: Host-associated > Plants > Roots > Rhizosphere | place: USA: Michigan... | reverse complement strand
GGAGTTGTCCCCGGCGGAGATCGGTGTCCTGTCCGGTATCTCGCGCGGGCCGGCCCTGCTCGTCGGCTCGCTCGTGGGCGCCTGGCTGACCGATCGTTTCGCACGGGCCGACCATCGCTGGAGGTTCTGGGTTCCCGGCGCCATGCTGATCCTCGGCACGCCGCTCGAGCTGACTTATCTGCTGGCCCACAGCCCGTGGGTCTGGGTGCCGGCCTATCTGATCACCGGGATGCTGATCATGGGGTCGCAGGCTTCGGTGGTCGCCATCTGCATGGACGTTTCCGGCATCGGCTTGCGGGCGACCGGCCTCGCCTTCGCCTTCCTGCTCAGCAATCTCGTCGCGGACCTCATCGGTCCGACGGTGATCGGGGTGATGAACGACACGGTCTTCGCCGGATACGGCACGCATGCGCTGCGCTATTCGATGGGGGTGGTCTCCGTCGCAGCGGCGCTCGGCGGCTCGCTTATCGTGCTAGGCGCCCGCTTCGAGACGGAGCGCACCCGCTCGGGATGAGGGCGTGCGCAAAGGAGACAGTGATTGGTCGATAAGTCGGTAGCCACGGTGGAAGAAGCCGTCGGCGGGATTGGCGACGGAGCCTCGGTGATGATCAGCGGCTTCGGCACGGCGGGAATGCCCGACCGGCTGGTCGACGCGCTGATCGCCCGCGGCGCGAGCGACCTCACGATCGTCAGCAACAACGCCGGCAATGGCGAGACAGGGCTCGCCGCGCTGATCAAGGCCGGGCGCGTGCGCAAGGTCGTCTGCTCCTTTCCGCGCCAGGCGGACTCGCACCATTTCGACACCCGCTACCGCGCCGGAGAGATCGAGCTGGAGCTCGTCCCCCAGGGCAATCTCGCCGCGCGCATCCAGGCCGCGGGCGCCGGCCTGGGCGCCATCTTCACGCCGACAGGGTACGGAACGCTGCTCGCCGAAGGCAAGGAGACCCGTGTGATCGACGGGCGGAGCTACGTCCTCGAATACCCGATCGCCGCCGATTTCGCCCTGATCAAGGCCCACCAGGCCGACCGCTGGGGCAATCTCGTCTATCGCAAGGCAGCGCGCAATTTCGGCCCGATCATGGCGATGGCCGCGCGCACGGCGATCGTCGAGGTGGAAGAGATCGTGCCGCTCGGTTCGATCGACCCCGAAGCGGTCGTGACGCCGGGCGTGTTCGTCCAGCGGGTAGTCGCGACCAGTTCCTCGCTGGCGGCCGCGGCGTGAGCGGCGGCCTCGCCTTCGAACGCCTCGGTCGCGACGCAATGGCGTCGCGCCTGGCGCGCGACATTCCCGAGGGCGCGTATGTGAACCTCGGGATCGGCCTGCCGACGCGGGTGGCCGATTTTCTCCCGCCGGACAGAGAAGTCATTCTCCACAGCGAGAACGGTCTCCTGGGAATGGGGCCGGCGCCGATTCCGGGCGAGGAAGACCCCGACCTGATCAACGCCGGCAAGCAGCCGGTGACGTTGCTGACCGGGGGAGCGTTCTTCCATCACGGCGACAGCTTCGCGATGATGCGCGGCGGGCACATCGACATCTGCGTCCTCGGCGCATTCCAGGTCTCGGTTCACGGCGATTTGGCGAACTGGCATACCGGCGCGCCCGGGGCGATCCCCGCGGTCGGGGGCGCGATGGACCTGGCGATAGGCGCCAAGCGCACCTTCGTGATGATGGACCTGCTGACGCGCGACGGGACGAGCAAGCTGGTCGAAAGCTGCACCTATCCAGTCACGGGGCTCGCGTGCGTGTCGCGAATCTACACCGACCACGCAGTATTCGAGGTTGGCCCCGAGGGCGCGGCGGTCGTCGAGATGGTCGACGGCCTGACGCTGGAAGCCTTGCAAGAGCTGACCGGCGTGCCGTTGTGCCTTGCGGGGAGCGCGATGAACGGCGCGCGGGCATGATCGACGCGCTTATTTGCGATGCCGTGCGCACGCCCATCGGGCGCTACGGCGGCTGCCTCGCCGGAATCCGGGCGGACGATCTAGGCGCCATCCCGATCCGTGCGCTGCTGGCGCGCAACCCGGGCCTCGACCCGGCAGCAATCGACGAGGTGTTCTACGGCTGCGCCAACCAGGCGGGCGAGGACAACCGCAATGTCGCGCGCATGAGCGCGCTGCTCGCCGGCCTGCCCAGCTCGGTGCCGGGCGTCACGCTCAACCGCTTGTGCGCTTCGGGGCTCGAAGCGGTAGGTTCGGCGGCGCGTGCGATCGCAGGCGGCGAGATGACACTCGCGATCGCCGGCGGTGTCGAAAGCATGACCCGCGCCCCCTTCGTGCTCGGCAAGGCTGAAACCGCGTTCGGCCGCGCGCAGTCTCTCGAGGACACGACGATGGGCTGGCGCTTCGTCAACCCGGCGCTCGACGCGCGCTATGGGTCCGAGCCGATGCCGCGCACCGCCGAGAACGTGGCGGCCGAGCATGGCATCGCCCGTGCCGACCAGGACGCCTTTGCCTGGCGCAGCCAGCAGCGCACGGCTGCGGCGCAGGCCAACGGTTTTTACGCCGAGGAGATCGTGCCCGTGGACGCGCCCGTCGGCCGGAAGGGCCAGACGGTCACGGTGGCGATTGACGAACACCCGCGCCGCGACAGCATGCTCGAGGCTCTCGCGGCGCTGAAGCCGCTCTTCGGCCCCGGCGGCACGGTGACCGCCGGCAACGCTTCGGGCATCAACGACGGCGCCGCGGCTCTGATCCTCGCCAGCGAGGACGCGGCTGCGGAGCATGGCTTGCGGCCTCGCGCGCGCATTCTGGGCATGGCCTCGGCGGGGGTCGAACCGCGCGTGATGGGCATCGGCCCGGTCCCCGCATCACGCAAGCTGATGGCGCGCCTCGGGCTCGGCATCGGCGATTTCGACGCAATCGAGATCAACGAAGCGTTCGCGAGCCAGGCGCTGGCGGTCATGCGCCAGCTGGGCCTGCCTGACGATGCCGCCCATGTTAACCCGAACGGCGGCGCAATCGCCCTGGGCCATCCGCTCGGCATGTCCGGCGCGCGGCTGGTTCTGACGCTTGTCCATCATCTGGAACAAACCGGTGGACGGCGCGGACTCGCCACGCTTTGCGTCGGCGTCGGCATGGGCCTCGCGATGGCGGTCGAACGGCTCTAGCCGCGCTCGCGACGCGCGCCTCGCTGTGGGGTCAGCGACGCCGCTTCCCGCTCACGGCGCGCCATTTGTCCAGCCCGTTGCGGTGGAGGAACTCCGAAAGCAGGTCGGCGACGGCGACGTTGTTGAGGTCGGCGAAGGCGATGTGGGTGTTTCCGTGCAGCCCCCGGTCGGGCAGGTGCAGCACTTCCGCGTGGCCGCCGTGGGCGTTGACGATTGCCACCCACTTCTTCGCCTGCGCAAAGGCGCGGGCCCACTGCGGCGCCTTGTCGAGATTGTCGCCGTAGACCAGCTGGATGGGCATGCGGGTGAGCTTGTCGAACTCGGCGCGCGGGACAGATACGGGCCCGAACGGTCCATTGCCGGGCGGCGGGCCTTCTCCTTCGGGAAAGACAAAGCCCGGCGTTTCATAAGCGACGATGGCGGCGACGTTGCGGGTCTTGAGCGCGGTCAGCATTGCCCGGAAGCCGCCGGCGGAGTTCGTGACCAGCACCGTGGGACCAATGCGATCGAGCGCCTTGGCGGCGGCATCCGATTCAAGCTGGGCATTGGCCACGGTGTCGAACTCATCGTACCGTGCGCGCACCGCCTGGTCCCAGGCTTGAGCATCGGTCGCCGGAAACTGGACGCCGGGATAGAACTGCATGAAGCGCGGGCCCAGGCGCCAGGCGAGAAAACTTTGCGCATCCCGTCCGGGCTTGGGGGTAAAGGTGTAGCTGACGCAGCCGTAGTTGGCGCGTCCGACCCGCGGGCCATCCCACAGATAGACCGGATAGCCCCGGCGCAGGAAGATACTCTGGAAACCCTCGCCGCCATCCCACCGGCGCTGCCAGACCGCAACCGACGAGCTGTGCCACAGGAACAGCGGCGTCCGGCGGGCATGGAGAGGGATCTGGTACTCGACGTGCCCGTGATCGCACGAGGTCGCCGCATTCCCCGTCCCGGTCACGCTTCCGCCGGCTTCGAACGAACCTTCGCTGGCGAGCACAATCGGGCTCGATGCCGCGGTCGGGCGGGCTTGACCAGCTTGCGATCCGCCGCCGCACCCGAGTGCGAGGATCAGCGCCAGCGAGGCGAACCGCGGGGGCTTCACGCGTGCATTCCTGAAGTCATCGGTCGTCCCTCGTTTCGGCGATCCACGGCGAGTCGAAAATCGGCAATCGCCGAGCTCGCTGCCTGACGCAACAGCCCGAGATCGGACGCGACCATCAAGCTGTTAAGTCCGAGATCGAGCAGCCAGCGGGCTTCGTCGCTGTCGAGTGACTGGACCACCGCCAGCGCGGGCTTGCCCGCCGCTTGTGCGGCGGCGACAACCAATTCGACCGCCTCTTTGACGGTAGGCGCAGGTCCTTCGGCGTTCTGCAACGAAAGCGCCAGATCGGCGCGCCCGAGGAACAAGCCGTCGACGCCTTCGATTGCGGCGATGTCGCCCGCCGCACGGAGCGCGCCGTGGTCCTCGATCATGCAGATCACTGTCGCGAGGGCATCGCTGACGCGGTAATTGTCCTCGCCGCGGCCGCCATACTCGCCGCCACGGCTGGATCCGGAGCCGCGCTGCCCCCCGATATAACGCGCCCACGATACGACCTGGCGGGCCTTTTCCGCGCTGTCGACGTGCGGCACCATGACTCCGGCGGCGCCGCTATCGAGCGCGCTCAGCACGCTACTCGCGTCGTCCCGCGCGACACGCACCAGCCCGGCTATGTCATAGGCCCGGCATGCCAGCAGGGCGCGATCGAGCGTATCGCGATTCCACGGAGCGTGCTCTTCGTCGAGCACCACGAAATCGAATCCCTCAAGGCCGAGGACCTCGCAGTTTTGCGACGCCGGCACTTTCATGAAGGTGCCGAGCATCGCTTCCCCCGAGATCAACCGGCACTTGAACCGGTCGGCGCTCGTTCTTTCACCCATTCGATTGTTTCCCCTCATCCGCTCGGCGGCGGCTAGTTTCCTGAGCTCCCGAGGCCCCCGATCGATCCCCGCGATCACCCGGTTGACCCCTCTACACTTAAAGTCTAGTACAATGGGTTATTAGGTCTTGCAAGGCCGAGGGAGAGTTGGTTGGCGGTTCCGATTTCAGTCGCGGCGCACTCGGCGCTGGCCCCGGTTCTGCTGCTTCTGGCGGCAGGCGCCGGCGCCCGAGCGGCCCCGATCGAGCGGTCCGCCGGGTCTCACGCGCTGCATGCCGTGCGGATCGAGCGGCAGACGATGTATTCGGCCGCCGTTGCCAGGAACCTGCTTGGCACGTCGGCCGAGCGCGAAATCTACGTCGCCCTGCCGCCAAGCTACGACAGCCGGCCCCATCGTCGCTATCCCACGATTTACGCGCTTCATGGCTTCGGCATCGGTCCGAAGAAATGGATGGACGAGCTGCAGGCGGAGCGGGGGCTGACCGAGGCCTTTGCCGGCGGTACGCCCGAGATGATTGTCGTATTCCCCGACGGCAGCAACGAATACGGCGGCTCATTCTACGCGTCGTCGCCGGCGACGGGCGATTTCGAGCGATTCGTCGCGGATGAATTGCCCGCTTTCATCGACAGCCATTATCGCACCATTCCGACGGCGGCCGCCCGCGGGCTCATGGGCCATTCGATGGGCGGTTACGGAACCGCGAGGATCGGCGCGCTGCATCCCGGCCGTTTCGGCGCGCTTTACATGATGTCGCCGTGTTGCCTCCCGCCACTGGGCGCGCAAGGGCTGACCGCGCAGGAAGTCGGCGAGATCGGGGAACTCAAATCGCCCTCGCAGGCGGTCGGCCTGCCGTTCAAGTACGCCGGACCTCTGGCCACCGCGGCGGCGTTTTCACCCAATCCGCTGAAACCGCCCTTGTTCGTCGACCTGGCTGTGGATGCCGGGGGCAAGCTGCGCGAGGACATTCTCGCCAAGCGCGCGGCCAACGCGCCGCTCGCCTTCTTCGATCAGCACGTCGGCGCATTCCGAACTTACGCCGCGATCGGCATCGACGTCGGCGACCAGGATTCGATCGTTCCGGCCGCGAGGCGCATGCACGAAAACCTGGACAGCTATGCCATAGCCAACCGGTTCGAGATCTATCCCGGAACCCACAACAACAGGATGGCCGAACGCTTCAGGTCATCGGTGTTGGGGTTCTTCGGTGAAACGCTGACGCAGAGCAGACCAACCCGCAAGATGGAGCAAGCGCATGACGCCAAGTCCCTGAGATGAGGCCAGTCTGGTCCTCGAGCGACTTCGACCTACCAACTGCCACTGACGCGCACGCGCACGTGGCGATTCTCAACCCGATTGTACGATTCTCGAGATCGATTTCCCGGCGTTAGCGCGCCGGGTCCGAGAGTACGGCAATCGCGATGTCCGAAAAAGTAGCGTGGCGCAGGCGCTGGCGGTCGCCGCCTGCGGCCGAGCCGACAGGACACCATGGGGAGGTTTACCGTGAAAAGATTGCATGCTTTAGCTTTGGTTCCGCTGACTCTGACGCTGGCGCTGGCGGCTAATTCCGCGCGCGCCCAGACGACTTCCGAAAACTCCCCGTCCAACTCGGGCAATGCCGCCGCACCGGCGGGCATCCAGGACATCGTGGTCACCGCCACGCGCAGCCCGACCAATCTCCAGGATACGCCGATCGCGATCACCGCGATTACGTCCGAATCCCTGGCGCAACAGGGCATTACCGGCGTGGCGGATCTGACCGCCGTGGTTCCCAACTCGCAGTTCCGTAAGTCGCAGGGTGCGTTCGGGCCGGGCGTCGAGACAACGATCCGGGGGATCAACCAGCGCGACACCAGCCTCGCCAGCGAACCGGTGGTCGCGTTCTACCTCGACGACGTCTATTATCCCACGCTGCTCGGTTCCAATTTCGATCTGTTGGACATCGACCATATCGAAGTGCTGCGCGGACCGCAGGGCACGCTGTTCGGCCGCAACTCGCTCGCCGGCGCGGTGAACATCGTCAGCACTCAGCCTTCGACCAAGGATATCCGGGGCCGTGTCGAACTCACGGCCGGGTCGTATTCCCGGCTGGATTTCCGCGGTTCGCTGAACCTTCCGCTGAGCGACAGTCTCGCCCTGACGGTCTCGGGCGTCGCCAAGAAGCGCACTGGATACCAGAAGATCCTCGACTTCACGTGCGAGATGCAGCGGCGGGGGACGCCCGCGCTCGCGGGCTCGCTTCCCTATAGCTCAATGCAGAACGCGCCGACGGCCCAATTCAAGCAGGACAACTGCACGGTCGGCCACCAGGGGGGCGAGAACGTCCACGCCGGTCGCGCCTCGCTGCTGTGGGAGCCGACGAGCGACGTGAAGATTACGCTGACTGGCGACTACACGCGCGATACCAGCGAGAACGCCGCTGACAGCATCGTGGACATCGTTCCCGGCCGTGTCTCCGCCACCGTTGCCGCTGCGGCGAACTTGTTTGGCGTCGCCTACGATACGCGGTTCCTGACCGGCAGCCCGTACAGCACTTATGCGAGCTACAGCGATCCGATCGCCGCCGGCACCGTGATCCCCGGCAATAGGTTCTACAACGGACTGAAAGTCAACGGCGTCTATGTGCGCGGAGGCGAGCACTTTTCGCCCAACATCAACCTCAAGAACTGGGGCGTGTCAGGTAAGATCAGCTGGGACCTTGCGCCCAACATCAACCTGCTGGCCGTCGTCTCGCACCGCCGGATGGACGAAACCCACGCCTATGACGACGACGGATCGCCAATCGACGTGGTGTTGCGGGCCAATAATTTCATCGAAGACTACTGGACCGCCGAGACGCGCCTGTCGGGCAAGTCCTCGCTCGTCGACTGGGTTGTGGGCGCGTTCTACTTTACCGCCGATGGCGTGCAGCACGGGACGTTCATCTCGCCGCAGAGCGCGTTTCAACGCCTGCTCGATTCCGAATTCAATCCGACCAGCAAGGCCCTGTTCGCCAACGCGACGGTGCGACCGTTTGGCGACCGCCTCGGTTTCGTCGGCGGGTTGCGTTATTCCGACGACAAGAAAGTGGTTCACTTCTACAACGTGCTCGATACTTCGCCGAGCGCCAGCGACACCATCTTCGACATTACCCCCAAGCAGAAGAGGGTTGACTGGAAGGCGGGGATCAACTTCCAGGCCGCCCGAAACGCGCTCCTTTACGTCTCGGCGGCGACGGGTAACTCGTTGCCGGGATTCGATCCGCGGCCGCAGCAGCCCTCCCAGATCCAGCAATACGACGGCAATGACGACATTGCCTACGAACTCGGCGCGAAGCTCGACCTGTTCGATCGGAAAGTCCGCCTGAACCTTGCGGGGTTCTATACCGATTTCAACAATCGCCCGACAGCGATCTCGGGTTCGGAAGCGTTGCTCGACGCCAGCGGAAATCCCGTTCCGGGCAACCGCACGCTGATCCCTCTTCCGGATGGGCCGACCGGAGCGACACAATGTAGCCCAGTCCTGGTTCCGGCAGGCACCGGCGTCTCCTGCCTTGGCCGGACCTATTACGTCAACGAGCCGGCCAAGATCCGCGGCCTGGAGGCGGAATTGACAGCCAGCCCGGTTGCGGGACTGCTCATCAACGGCTCTCTTGGATACAGCAAGCTGACCGCACCGGACATCAGCGCGCGAGCGGTCAACCGCCGGCAGAACACACCGTTCTGGACCGCCAACGGGGGAGTTCAGTACACCTGGGATGCCGCGGCGCTGGGCGGATCGATGACGCCTCGGCTGGATTGGACCTTCGAATCCAGCCAGGTGGTCGGAGGCACCACGACCGCCTTCAACAACTTGCTCCCGGCGCGCTCGGTGTTCAACGCCCGGGTGACCTACGACAACGACAAATATGATTTCAGCGTCGCCGTCGGAGCGACCAACCTGTTCGACAAGAAGTATTATTACAATGTCTTCGATTCAGAGGCACTCGGCGCGGCCTATACCGAGGCACAGCCGGCACCGCCGCGTCAGTTCTACCTGACCGTTGAGAAGCGGTTCTGAGGAGTTCGTCCGCGGGCCGCCGATCGCGGCCCGCGGACTCCGCCCACGTCCTCGCCTAGATCTGCGAGACGGCCGGCGTGGTTGATTTCCGCGCGAGGAGTCAGCAAGACCGCCGTCGTGCCTTCTCTCGGGCGCTCGAGCGAGGATGCCGATGACCAAGTCCGCGGTTTCAGTTCCCGGCGACCTCGCTTCGCCGCCGCGCGACGACGATTACATCCCCTCGCTCGAAAAAGGCCTCGCAGTGCTTGAGCTGTTCGGCGCCCAAGGGGCCGACTGGACCTTGAGCCAGATTGCCCAGAAGCTCGAGCTGACGCCCGGCACCACCCGGAGAATCCTGCGCACGCTGGAAGTCCTGGGCTACGCGGTTTCGGAGGATGGGCGCTTCAGTCTGACGCCACGAGTCCTCAATCTCGGCTTCTCCTATCTTTCCTCGCAGCCGTTCGCGAAGATCGCGCAGCCGCTGGTGACCCGGCTCGCCAATCAGTTTCAAGCTACGTGCTGCATCACCGTGCTCGACGAACGCGAAGTGGTGTTCGTCGCGCGCGGGACCCATCGGCACATCGAACCTTTTGTAATCCATGTCGGCGCGCGCCTTCCGGCTTACGCGACCGCGCCAGGTAAAGTCTTGCTGGCGGGGCTAAGCGAAGCGGGCCTGCAACGCCGGCTTGAGGGATGGCAGCTCAACCCGTTCACTCCTAACACCCTGACCGACCCCGACGAATTGCTGCGCCAGATCGTGGACGCGCGGCGCAACGGCTACGCGCTCAACGATCAGGAGATCTTCGTCGGCCAGCGATCCATCGCCGTCCCGCTGAGCCTCGGCGGCTCCAAGTCGGCCGCGATGGTCGTCGCGGTCTCCGTCAGCGCCAGGTCGCTCGAACAGCTGAAAGCCGATGTGCTCGAGCCGCTCCAGGAGGCGGCGCAAGAGTTCGCACAAACCGCATCGGCGCTACTTTGACACGGCATGCCACAGGCAGAAGGGCACTGTCAGGTGCTGTCGGACTAAACTAGGGCGGCAGCCGAGGCTGCTGCTAGCGGCCGCCGATGAACCGCAGCTCGAAGCCCAAGCCAGCCAGTCCGTTCCGGTACTTCGACTCCTCGTCGGAGGTGATCCGGCCCGTGGTGATGATCTACCTCCGCTTCCCCTCTGGCCGAGTGGCAGAGCCTTATGGCCTGAGGCTTGTGGCATCCAGCGACAGCTGCGTCGATCGGAGCGCGCCCGGTGATCTCTCTGTCTCCGGCAGGGTGCTCACACCGCGTCGCGGTCGAGCGTCGCCCCCGGCCCGAGCGGGCGCTCGCCAATCACGGTCGTGCGCACGAGGTGGCGTCGCTCGTACTTGAAATCGTGCACCCCGCGATGGAGAGTGAAGCGGTTATCCCACACCAGCAGCGTGTCCTTCCGCCACTTCACCCGGCAGTGGTAATGGAGATGTTGCGCCAG
>Ga0070679_100007034_pt1 | contig 10495 bp, 10 predicted proteins | sample KBSC63BmetaG_FD_65652 | JGI IMG/M metagenome (GOLD analysis project Ga0070679, IMG submission 65652) | Corn rhizosphere microbial communities from Kellogg Biological Station, Michigan, USA - KBS C6-3B metaG | ecosystem: Host-associated > Plants > Roots > Rhizosphere | place: USA: Michigan... | reverse complement strand
GGCGCCGGCCTGCGATGTTGCGGCGGGCTCGACGGTTTGGCGCGACCACAATCCGAGCATCACCCCGTCCGTCAGCGGCAGCATCGCAAAGGTGGGCGAGGTCTCGATGACGGGGCGGTCGAGCAGATCGGCATAGAAGCCGGCGCTGGCCGGCGGGTTCTCGACATAGAGCAGGACAAAACTGAAGTTCGGCATGTAGCAGGTCCCTGTTTGAATATCCTTGCCGGGGCCGCGGGGCGCGTCCGGCATGGGTTCAATCTAGGCGATGACACTGCCAAAAAGTGTCAGTAGTGAATTCCCACACTCGAAGGATTTCTAGCGCTCCGGGATTCCTTCGGAGGCACGCCATTCCCTGAGCAGGGCCTGGCGGCGACGGGGATAGCGTTTGTCGACGACCTGCACCTTGCTGATGCGGTCGGTGCGGAAATGCCGAAAGCCATCGCGCAACTCGCACCACGCCACGACGACGCGCACGCGGTCGAAGAATCCCAACGCGAACGGCCAGATGGTGCGTTTTGAATCACGCCCGCTGCCGTCGAGATAGAAGATGCGCAATTTGCGCTCGGACCGGATGGCCGAGCGAATGACCGGCAACTCGGCATTACCGGCGGCCGTCGTCTGGCCTGGTCCGATCAGGAGGCTCGAGGTGTCGATGTTGGTCTTCAGGTCCGGCGGCAGCACGGCTGCGATCTTGGCCAGGGCGCTGCGCGCGGCGGTGCTCAGCGCGGCGTCGGCCCGGTCAGCGACCCATCGCGAGCCCAGCACGATCGCCTCGATCTCCTCTTCGGAAAACATCAGCGGCGGCAGCATGAAGCCCGGACGAAGCACGTAGCCGACGCCGGGCTCGCCATCGATGTGCGCACCCTGCGCGTTCAATGTTTCGATGTCGCGATAGAGCGTTCGCAGCGAAATGCCGAGCGCCTCGGCCAGCACCGCGCCGCTCACCGGACGGCGATAGCCGCGAAGGACCTGAATCAGATCGAGGAGACGCTGCGCGCGGGACATCGGAGCTATCCGTCGTTGAGGCGGGATGAGGCTATCACGGCATGCTGCCACTTTGTGTCAGCATGTGCCGCACGAGCGTCAGCTCCAAGTCCGTCGAGGTAATATAATACCTGTTGTCAGGCGGATGGACGTCAAAGCCCATTGGATTCATGGATTTGGAGTGCAGTCCTGATGTTTTGCTGCAGAAAGCCCATCATCACGCCGGCTACTTTGCATGGGGTTGTTTTCGATATTTTGGTTTGGGCGACACCGTGCGCCAGCGCGCCTTGCCAGACCAGTGTCGATGAACCGGAAAGCCGGCCGTATTTCCTTGCTTATCGAGAGAATCCGGCTATATACCGCGCCATCTCACACGGAAGCATGGCTCTCAAAGGCCGTCCGGTGGCAACCGGGCCATAAGGCTCGTTTGCTCACACGCTTCCGGAGGAACCAACCGGAGAATTGAAACGATGTCGGTACCCGATTTTTCTATGCGCCAGCTGCTTGAAGCCGGCGTGCACTTTGGCCACCAATCCCACCGCTGGAATCCGAAAATGGCAGAGTTCATTTTCGGCGCCCGCAACAACATCCATATCATCGATCTCGCCCAGACCGTGCCGTTGCTGCATAAGGCGCTGACGGCGGTCTCGGACACCGTCGCCAAGGGCGGTCGTATCCTGTTCGTCGGCACCAAACGCCAGGCGCAGGACGGGGTCGCTGAAGCCGCGAAGCGTTCGGCGCAGTACTTCGTCAATTCGCGCTGGCTCGGCGGCACGCTGACCAACTGGAAGACGATCTCGGGCTCGATCAAGCGCCTGCGTCACCTCGACGAAGTCCTCGCGGGCGGCGAAGCCAACTCCTACACCAAGAAGGAGCGGCTGACGCTGCAGCGCGAGCGCGACAAGCTCGACCGTTCGCTCGGCGGCATCAAGGACATGGGCGGGCTTCCCGACATGATCTTCGTGATCGACACCAACAAGGAAGACATCGCGATCCAGGAAGCGCAGCGGCTCAACATTCCCGTTGCCGCGATCGTCGATACCAATTCCGATCCCAAGGGCATCACCTATGTGGTGCCGGGCAATGACGACGCCGGCCGCGCCATCTCGCTGTATTGCGACCTGATCGCCCGCGCCGCCATCGACGGCATTTCGCGCGCCCAGGGTGAATCCGGGATCGACACCGGCGCCTTCGCCAAGCCGGTCGTCCAGGAAGAACTTCCGGCGGCAGCGCCGACCGGCTTCCAGGGCCTGGCCGGCCCGCGCGGCACCGCCGACAACCTCAAGAAGCTCACCGGCGTGTCGGGTGCGATCGAGAAGAAGTTCAACGATCTCGGCATCTTCCACTACTGGCAGCTCGCCGAACTCGACCACGCCACCGCGCACAAGATCGGTGAAGAGGTCGGACTTCCGAGCCGCGCCGATGGCTGGGTCGTCCAGGCCAAGACGCTGACCGCGGAAGCGGAATAACGCCAATTCCGGGTGGCCGGCTCTGTCGGCCACCGGTTCATTTTCCCGATACGGCATCCCGGTAGCTGATGGCGGCACGGCGCAAGGCGTGCGCCGCGCCCGCGGCTAACAGGCAAGAAGGATATCCAACGATGGCAACGATCTCTGCTGGCATGGTCAAGGAACTGCGCGAGTCGACCGGCGCAGGCATGATGGACTGCAAGGCCGCGCTGACCGAGACCGCCGGCGACATGACGGCGGCGCAGGATTGGCTTCGCAAGAAGGGCCTGTCGAAGGCGGCGAAGAAGGCCGGCCGCGTTGCGGCTGAAGGCCTGATCGGTGCCGTGACCTCGGGCACCAAGGGCGTGGTCGTCGAAGTCAACTCCGAGACCGATTTCGTCGCTCGCAACGAGCAGTTCCAGGGCCTCGTCAAGATGGTAGCGCAAGTCGCGCTCAAGACCGGCCCCGATGTCGAGGCGATCAAGGCCGCCAAGGTTGGCGATGCGACGGTCGAGACCGCGATCTCGGACGCGATTGCGACCATCGGCGAGAACATGTCGCTGCGCCGTGCGGCCTTGCTCGAAGTCGGCAAGGGCGTGGTGTCGAGCTACGTCCATGGCGCGGTCATCGACGGCGCCGGCAAGATGGGCGTGCTGGTGGCGCTGGAGTCCACCGGCAAGACCGATGAACTCGCGGTGCTCGGCCGCCAGTTGGCCATGCATGTCGCCGCCACCAATCCGCTGGCGCTGGATCCGGCCGGGCTCGACCCCGTGACCGTGAAGCGCGAAAAGGACGTGCTGGCCGACAAATATCGCCAGCAGGGCAAGCCTGAGGCCATGATCGAGAAGATCGTCGAGTCCGGCCTGAAGACCTATTACAAGGAAGTCTGCCTGCTCGAGCAGGCCTTCATCCACGACACCGGCAAGTCGGTCGCCCAGGCGGTCAAGGAAGCCGAGGGCAAGGTCGGCGGACCTGTGAAGATTACCGGCTTTGTGCGCTATGCTCTGGGCGAGGGAATCGAAAAGCAGGAATCCGATTTCGCAGCCGAAGTCGCGGCGGCCAGCGGCAAGAAGTAACCGCTGTCAGAACAGCCTTCCGGCGCCTTTTGGGCCTGGGAGGTATTGGCGCGGGACAAGGAAGCGAGCAGCAATGGCTGAGCCGGTCTACCGTCGCGTCGTGATCAAGCTCTCGGGCGAGTTTCTCGCGGGCAGCCAGTCCTTCGGCATCGACCAGCCCACCATCGACCGTATCGCCGACGACCTGATCGCGGCCCAGAAACTCGGCATCGAAGTCGCCGTCGTGATCGGCGGCGGCAACATCTTTCGCGGCGTCGAGGTCTCCGCCCGCGGGGTGTCGCGGCCGACCGGCGACACCATGGGCATGCTTGCCACCATGATGAACTGCCTGGCGCTGGAAGCGGCCATCGAGCGCAAGGGGAGGCCGGCGCGGACCCTGTCGGCGTTCGTGATGCCGGAAGTGTCCGAGCTGTTTACCCGCAGTGCAGCGCACAAATACCTCTCCGAGGGGCGAATCGTGCTGCTCGGCGGCGGAACCGGCAATCCGTTCTTCACCACCGACACCACGGCGGTGCTGCGGGCGGCCGAAATCGGCGCCCAGGTGGTGCTCAAGGCCACCAATGTCGATGGCGTCTACAGCGCCGACCCCAAAAAAGACCCGTCGGCCAGGCGTTTCGACCGCTTGACGCATTCTCAGGCCATCGAGGGCGGCTACAAGGTGATGGATGCAACCGCATTCGCGCTTGCCCGCGAGACGTCGCTGCCTATCATCGTATTCTCGATCGCCGAGCCGGGTTCGATCGGCGCGATCCTGCGCGGTACCGGCCACGGCACGGTCGTCGCCGGCTGAAACGCCGGTACTGCTTCTAACCGCCGGCGCCAGGATGCCGACGGCAGGTTTCTTGAGGAGGGGAGAGCGTTATGCCCACGCCAGGTTTTGACATCAACGAAGTGAAGCGCCGCATGCAAGGCGCCACCCAGGCACTCAAGCATGAACTGGGCGGTCTGCGCACCGGCCGCGCGGCGGCCTCCATGCTGGAGCCGGTGCAGGTGGAGGCCTACGGCTCGCATATGCCGCTCAACCAGCTTGCCACCGTCAGCGTACCGGAACCGCGGCTTCTCTCGGTGCAGGTGTGGGACAAGTCGATGGTCAAGGCCGTGGAGAAGGCGATCGTCGATTCCAACCTCGGTCTCAGCCCCGCCACCGAAGGGCAGGTGCTGCGTCTTCGGATTCCGGAACTCAACGAGGAGCGCCGCAAGGAACTGGTGAAGGTCGCGCATAAATATGCCGAAGCGGCCAAGGTCGCGGTTCGCCATGTCCGCCGCGACGGCATGGACACCGTCAAGAAGCTCGAGAAGAATCACGAGATTTCCGAAGACGATCAGAAGCGCCTCGACAACGACGTGCAGAAGGCAACCGACGCCATGATCGCCGAAATCGACCAGTTGCTGGCGGCCAAGGAAAAGGAAATCCTCACCGTTTGATAACTGAAGACTTCGACACTGCAATCAAGATTTGGCAATCGAGGCTTCGCGCGCAAGAGTTGGCGATCGAGACTTTGGGACTGATCCTGGAAATTGAATGATGTCTAACGCCGCGGCCCCAGCAACGGAAGGATCGGATCGAACCGTTCCGTTGCATGTGGCGATCATCATGGATGGAAACGGGCGCTGGGCGGCGGCGCGCGGTTTGCCGCGTGCGGAAGGCCACCGCCGCGGCGTCGAGGCGCTGCGCCGCGTGGTGCGCGCCTCCCATGAACTCGGCGTGCTTTACCTCACGATCTTTTCGTTCAGCTCGGAGAACTGGTCGCGGCCGGCAACCGAAATCGGCGATCTGTTCGGCCTGCTGCGCCGCTTCATCCGCAACGATCTGGCGACGCTGCATCGCGACGGCGTGCGGGTGCGCGTGATCGGCGAGCGCGAGGGGCTCGATTCCGACATCTGCGCGCTGCTCAACGAAGCCGAAGAGCTGACCAGGGCCAACACCAAGCTCAATCTCGTGGTGGCCTTCAATTACGGATCGCGCCAGGAGATCGCCAAGGCGGCGCAACGGCTGGCGCGCGAAGTGGCCGAGGGCAAGCGCGACCCCGCATCTGTCGATGCCGACACGCTAGGCCAGTATCTCGATGCGCCCGATATTCCCGATCCCGACATGATCATCCGCACCAGCGGCGAACAGCGGCTGTCGAACTTCCTGATGTGGCAGGCGGCCTACAGCGAACTCGTGTTCGTGCCGATCCACTGGCCGGATTTCGACAAGGCCGCGCTTGAAAGCGCGATTGCCGAATACGCCAGACGGGAACGCCGTTTCGGCGGTCTGGCCGCGAAAACCGGCTCGTGACCGAGGGCGATGCCGCGCCGGCGGCGGCAGGCGAATCCAGTTCGCGCAATCTCCTGATGCGTGTGGTCGTTGCCGCAGTGTTGATCCCGTTGGCGGTGGCGATCGCCTATGCCGGCGGCTGGCTCTGGGCCGCGTTGGTGACGGCGGCGGCTATCGGTCTGTTCGTCGAATGGCTCTCCGTGGTCGGCCTTGCGGGCGCGACGGCGTTGAGCATCCGAGGCGGTGTGGCGCTGGCGCTCGGAGGGATCTGTTTCGCGGTCGGGCGGATCGATGCCGCGCTGATCGTGCTCGCGCTCGGCCTGATCTCCGTCCTGTGGACCGCGCCGGAGCGGCGAGGCTGGGCAGCGGCGGGGTTTTGCTATGCGGCGGCGGCCGAGATCGCCTCGGTGCTGCTGCGTCTCGATCCCGCCAAAGGTTTCGCTGCGCTGATGTTCGTGCTGGTCATTGTCTGGGTCACCGATAGCGGCGGCTATTTTGCAGGCCGCGGCATCGGCGGCCCCAAACTCTGGCCGAGCGTCAGTCCAAAGAAGACCTGGGCCGGGGCGGTGGGCGGTTTTGCCGCCAGCCTGGCCGTAGCTGGCGCATTTGCGGAATTCGATCTCGGCAGGACCGTCCCGCTGCTGGTCTCCGCCGCCATTCTCTCGGTCGCTTCGCAGCTCGGCGATCTCTTCGAATCGGCCGTGAAACGGCGTTTCGGGATCAAGGATTCCAGCCACCTCATTCCCGGCCATGGCGGGTTGATGGACCGGCTGGACGGGTTTGTCGCGGCCGTCGTCCTGGCGGCCATTTTCGGGTTCCTGCGCGCTGGTGCCGATGGCGTCGGGCGCGGTCTTATGGTTTGGTGAAACGATGAGCGCAGTTCCATTGCGTAACAACAAGGCCGCGGCTTCCGCCGTGCGTACCGTCACGGTTCTGGGCGCCACCGGATCCATCGGCGACAGCACCATGGATTTGCTGCGCGGCGCGCGCGACCGCTATCAGGTCGAGGCGCTGACGGCGAATTCCAACGTCGAGGCGCTCGCGAAGCTGGCCAAAGAGTTCGGGGCGCGGTTTGCGGCGATCGCCGATCCCGCGCGTCTCGGCGAACTGAAGGCAGCACTAGCGGGCACCCGCACCGAATGCGGCGCCGGCGAGAGCGCGATCATTGAGGCTGCCGCGCGTCCCGCCGACTGGGTTATGGCGGCGGTGAGCGGCGCCGCCGGCCTCAAGCCTGCGCTGGCGGCGGTCGATCGCGGCGCTTCGGTTGCTCTCGCCAACAAGGAATGCCTGGTTTGCGCCGGCGATTTCTTCATGCAGCGCGCGGCCAAGGCGGGGGCCTGCATCCTGCCGGCGGATTCCGAGCATAATGCGCTGTTTCAGGCGCTTTCGTCCGGCAACCGCGAGGAGCTGGTGCGGGTGATCATTACCGCATCCGGCGGGCCGTTCCGCACCTGGGCCGCCGCCGACATCGAGCAGGCGACGCTGGCGCAGGCGCTGAAGCACCCGAACTGGAGCATGGGCCAGAAGATCACGATCGATTCGGCCTCGATGATGAACAAGGGCCTCGAGGTCATCGAAGCCTCGTACCTGTTTAACCTGAGCGCCGATGAGATCGACGTCCTCGTGCATCCGCAGTCGATCGTTCATGGCATGGTCGAATTCTCCGATCGCTCGGTGGTCGCCCAGCTCGGCGCGCCCGACATGCGGATTCCGATCGCGCACTGCTTGGGGTGGCCGGATCGAATCGTCGGTCCGTCGGCAAGGCTGGATCTGGCCAAGATCGGCCAGCTGACGTTCGAGGCGCCGGATTTCGTCCGGTTCCCGGGGCTGCGGCTGGCCTATGACGCGCTGCGCGCCGGCGGCGGCGCGACCACCGTGTTCAACGCCGCCAACGAGGTGGCGGTGGCGGCTTTCATCGCCGGCCAGATCAAATTCGGGGCGATCGCGCGCCTGGTCGAAGCCACCATCAACGACTGGATTCGCTCCGGAAATCTCGCGCCTTTGACCTCGGCCGACGACGCGATTGCCGTTGACCATAACGCGAGAAATAGAGCTGCCTCCCTATTGCCTCAAATTGCCTTAAAGGCATCCTAGAGGGTTAAGGACGGGGCTGCCGGCTCGCGTCGAGGGGAATCGAATGTCTGAGTTTTTTCTACATAGTTTCAATACGTTGGGCCATGGGCTCATCGGTTACGTCGTTCCCTTCCTGTTCGTCCTGACCATCGTCGTTTTCTTCCATGAGCTCGGCCACTTCCTGGTCGCCCGCTGGGCGGGCGTGAAGGTGTTGACGTTTTCGCTCGGTTTCGGGCCGGAACTCGTAGGCTTCAACGACCGCCATGGCACCCGCTGGAAGATTTCCGCGATCCCGCTCGGCGGCTACGTCAAGTTCTTCGGCGACGAGTCCGAAGCCTCGACGCCGGCCTCGGCCGAGACGCTTGCCAGCATGACCGAGGAGGAGCGGGCGGGCTCGTTCCACCACAAGAAGGTCGGTCCGCGCGCTGCGATCGTCGCTGCCGGTCCGATTGCGAATTTCATCCTCGGTGCCTTGATCTTTGCGGGGATGGCCCTGTATTTCGGAAAGCCGAGCACGATTGCTCGCGTCGACGGTGTCCAGGCTGAAAGCGCCGCCGCGTCGGCCGGATTTAAGGCTGGAGATATTGTCCTCGCGATAAACGGCAGTCCGATCGAAAGCTTCGCGGACATGCAGCGAATCGTGACCTCGAGCGCAGGCTCCCCACTCGTTTTTCAGGTAAATCGGCAGGGAGAGACGGTTTCGCTGAACGCGACGCCGACTCTCAAGGAGATCAAAGATCCCTTCGGCAACAAGCATCGGGTCGGAATGCTGGGCGTCGAACACAAGGCCCAGGCAGGCGAGACCTCGAGCGCGCCTGTTGGTTATGCGGAAGCGCTCAAGATCGGGGTTGAGCAGGTTTGGTACATCATTTCGGGCACATTCAATTTCCTCGGCTCGCTGTTCATTGGAAAGGGCGATCCTGGGGAAGTTAGCGGCGTTCTTGGTATCGCAAAGCTCTCCGGTCAGGCTGCTAGCGCCGGACTCCAGTTCGTAATCCATCTGTGTGCCGTGCTGTCGGTCTCAATCGGTCTGCTAAATCTGTTTCCGATACCACTCCTGGATGGCGGTCACCTTTTGTTCTACATGGCGGAGGTGGTCCGCGGACGTCCGCTGTCGGAACGGGCGCAGGAGATGGGCTTCCGAATCGGACTGGGGTTAGTGCTGATGTTGATGGTGTTTGCGACCTATAACGACATTCTGCATCTGGCGGCATCGTGAAGCGGCTTTTTTGTGACGTTGCCCATCGGCAACGTCTTGGAATGAAAATGGAATCGCACAGCGATGCGCGGTTTGCCGCTCCGGCTAAATTGGCTACAAGCAGTGCAGCAAATGGGAATCTGCCGGTTCGTAGGGGTGCGGGCCGGCATTGGGATGATAAGGGCGCTTTGCGCATGATGTTTGGAATGCGAGTGCGGGGCGGCTTGTTGGCTATCCTGATCATGTTCGCCGGACCGGCGGCTGCCACGCTCGGCAGCGTGTTTTTGTCTGCGCCGGCTGCGGCCCAGAACGTGGCGTCGATTACCGTCGAGGGGAACCGGCGGGTCGAGGTCGAAACTATCAGATCCTATTTCAAGCCGGGCCCCGGTGGCCGGCTGACCCAGGCCGAGATCGACGATGGCCTGAAGGCGCTGATCGAGACCGGTCTGTTCCAGGATGTCAGGATCAACCAGGCCGGCGGCCGGATCGTGGTGGTCGTGGTCGAAAACGCCGTGATCGGGCGCATCGCGTTCGAAGGCAACAAGAAGGTCAAGGACGAGCAGCTTTCGGCGGAAATCCAGTCCAAGCCACGCGGCACGTTTTCGCGGCCGATGGTTCAGTCGGATGCCCAGCGTATCGCCGAAATCTACCGGCGTTCGGGCCGCTATGACGTACACGTCAATCCCGAAATCATCGAACAGCCCAACAACCGTGTCGATCTGATCTTCACGATTACCGAAGGCGGCAAGACCGGCGTCAAATCGATCGAGTTCATCGGCAATCAGGCTTATTCGGCCTATCGCCTCAAGGACATCATCAAGACGCACGAATCCAACCTGCTGAGCTTCCTCGGCGGCGCCGACGTCTACGATCCGGACAGGGTCGAGGCCGATCGCGACCTGATTCGCCGCTTCTATCTCAAGCACGGCTTCGCCGACGTGCAGGTGGTGGCCGCGCTGACCGAATACGATCCGGAGCGGAAGGGCTTCCTGGTTACCTTCAAGATCGATGAAGGCCAGCAGTACCGCGTCGCGTCCGTCGACTTCCAGACCAGCATCAGCACGCTCGATACGGCCTCTATGCGCGGCTTCAGCCGCGTCTCTGTCGGTTCGCTCTACAACGCCGAAGCGCTGGAAAAATCGGTCGAGGAAATGCAGATCGAAGCCTCGCGGCGCGGCTATGCGTTCGCCGTGGTGCGCCCGCGCGGCGATCGCAACTTCGAGCAGCACACCGTCTCGATCGTCTTCTCGATCGACGAAGGCCCGCGTACTTATATCGAGCGCATCAATATTCGCGGCAACACCCGCACCCGTGACTACGTGATCCGTCGCGAATTCGACATTTCGGAGGGCGACGCCTACAACCGCGCGCTGGTTGATCGCGCCGAGCGCCGACTGAAGAATCTCGATTTCTTCAAGAGCGTGAAGATCGTGACCGAGCCCGGCTCGTCGACCGA
>Ga0070679_100007030_pt1 | contig 10497 bp, 8 predicted proteins | sample KBSC63BmetaG_FD_65652 | JGI IMG/M metagenome (GOLD analysis project Ga0070679, IMG submission 65652) | Corn rhizosphere microbial communities from Kellogg Biological Station, Michigan, USA - KBS C6-3B metaG | ecosystem: Host-associated > Plants > Roots > Rhizosphere | place: USA: Michigan... | reverse complement strand
AGACCGGTCAGAATCGACGAGAAGCCGTTGATAAAAATTCCCAGGCCGGCTGCGACAACGTACGAGTTTGAAAAAGTCGTGCTGAAGGGTGTGTAGAACGTCCAGCCCGTGTCGACGCCGCCCGCGAGCAACGCGTAGATCGTCACCACTCCGCCCAGCAGATAGATGTACCAACTCAGAAGATTAATGCGTGGAAAAGCGAGATCTTTAGCCCCAATCATCATCGGCACGAGGAAGTTCCCCAGCGTCGCCGGTATCGATGGAATGAGGAAGAAAAAGATCATTATGATGCCGTGCTGGGTGAAGACCTTGTTGTATGTGGCTGACTGGAGAAAGTCGCCTTGCGGCGTGAGCAGCTCAAGGCGAATCATCAATGCATACAGGCCGCCGATGAAGAAGAAGAACGTGATCGACCCGAGATACAGCAGCGCGATGCGCTTGTGATCTTTGGTCAGCAACCACGACTTCAAGCCATACTGGGCATTGATGTAGTTGACCTTCGATGGTTCTGGTGGTTCGAAATACTCTATCGGTCTCATACTAATTTAGCCCACAAAAAGGCACATAAAACACAAAACATAAAGACTTCACTTCGCGTTCGGCGTTGGAGACGTCGCTGGCGCAGGTGCCTGTGTTTGACCGCCTGCTGGTAACGACTTGATAAACGCGACTATCTGCACGAGCTGATCCTCACTGACCTGGCCCTGGAACGTCGGCATGATCGGGCCAAACCCGGCCACAATCTGCGCCTGCGGATTCAGGATCGACTCTCGGATGTACTTTTCGTCGACACGAACCGATTCGCCCGTTTGCAACTGCGTCGTTTTCCCAAACACGCCAGCCAGCGTCGGACCGCGTCCGCCCTCACCATTCGCTCCGTGACAAGAGGCGCATCCAAGCGTTTGATACAACTGCTGTCCTGCGGCGGCCGGCGTCGTGTTGCCGGTATTGCCGCTGAGCCAGTTATCAAATTCTCTCGGTTCCATGACGATGATCGAACCGATCATTCCCGAGTGGTTCATGCCGCAGTATTCAGCGCAGAACAAGTGATACGTACCCGGCGTTGTCGCTTCAAACCAGAGCGTCGTGTACTTGCCTGGCACGACGTCCGCCTTGGTGCGAAACGCAGGTACGAAGAAGTCGTGAATCACGTCTTCCGACGTCATGATCAGCTTGATCTTCCGTCCGACCGGCACGTGTAACTGATTAATCTCGCGCTGTCCGGTTGCGTGCTGGAGTTTCCACATCCACTGCTTGCCGACAACGTAAACTTCGATCGCATTTGACGGCGGTTTGTACTGTTCGAAATAGATTCGTGCACCCCAGCCAAACATCGTCATCGCGATGACGAAGGGAATGATCGTCCAAAGCGTCTCGAGCTTATGCGAGCCGGCAATCGGACGCGGAATCTCATAAGGCGTACGGCGTCGATAACGAATGACGAAGAAGATCAGCACCGCCGAGATGAGCAGAGCAAAGAACAGAGTGACACCCGAGAGATAGAAATAGAGGGCGTCAACCTTCCAGGAGAAGGTCGAAGCACTGTCCGGCACTAATGGAATCCACGACTGCATTAGTGAGCGGCGCCTCCAGTTCTTACCTCCGTCAGTCCGGGCTTACGATTTCTAAGAAGCAACATCATCGCGATGATTCCGAGCAGCGTCGCCACGCCGGCGATTCGCATTACTTTCATGATTGAAGCGCCGTACTTACCGGTAGCCGGATCGTAGTGGTAGCAATAAAGCAGTAGCTGATCGACCGGCGATCCGATCTTGTTTGCCGACGATTCAATCAGTCCCAAACGCAGGTCGCGTGCTGGATAGTCAACACCGTAGAAGTAACGTGAAAGTTTTCCCTGCGGTGTTGTCATCATGATGCCGCTGGCGTGGGCAAACTGTTTCGTCGCTTCGTCGTAGCGATAGTGAAATCCGGCGGCGTCGGTCAGTTGCGTGATGCTGGCCTGGTCGCCAGTCAGAAAGTGCCAACCGCTGTTTGCTCCCGCGCGCATCTTCTCAGGCAGATAGTTGAGATAAACCTGCTTCTTTGCCGCGGCGAGAGTGTTCGTCTCGCGCGGATCGAAACTGACTGTCACCACTTCGTACTCTTTTCCCATCTGAAACGGGAGGACACGAAACGACGTCACCATGCCGTTGAGAACTTGCGTGCAGAGCATTGGGCAATCGTAGTAGACGAATGCGAGCACGACGGGCTTCTGTCCGAAATACTGGCCGAGCTTGACGGGCTGACCGCTTTCATCGCGAAAGACGAGTTCGAGCGGCAACTGGTGATCCAATTTCTGTTCGATTCGAATATCGCGCAAAGCAGTCGGCAGTCCGGTGGATGGACTTCCGTTTTCAGGACGGGCTCCATAAAGGGGCGAACTCGGACCCGGTCCTCCGGGTTGTGCCCAAACCGGCGAAACCGCGAAGAGGCATACCAGCAGTATTAGCCACAGATGACACGGATAAAGACGGATCATTGCAGTCTCTTCTCCACTTCTCTGCCGGAACTCGACGCGGTCGGGATGCTGATCGCGTAATCGGACAACGTTCCGCCCGGCCCCTTAACCCTTGATGGCAAACCATCCGACGCAATCTTCTTCATCGCGTCGTCGATCGGCATACCGACAACTTTCCCCGACTGATCTTTCAATCCCGTCTTTAGGTTCTCTTCCCACTGGGCGCGCAACTCTCGGTACTCAGCCTGTGGGATGGCGTTTTCGAGACTTACCTTTTGACCGTTCTCGAGAGTGATCCCGAATCCGGGCGCTGCCTGAAGTCGCGGCTCAGGCGGCAGTCGCTTTTGCTTATCGGTTAAAGCCATTGGTCCACGTTGGGGCTCTTTGGCTTCCTGGGCATTGAAGTATTTGAACAAACCCCACATGCCGACCGACACTGCGGCCGTTGCGAGCGTCAGTATGACGACGAACGTCAGCACGCCAGTCACACTGATGTCGCTAGTCTCGTGCGTGACTTCGACGTTGCGAATGTGCGAGACGTCCGGCGTTTCTGTCTTATGCCCGTTCTGCTTTTCTTTCATCGGACTAAATCCCTGTAAACCCGTGGCCTAATGTCCGCCAGCATGCATCTGCTCGAGCGTTGATTCAAACTGCGGATCGTTAATCGGAATCAACGACCGTTTGCCAAGCTGCCAGGTAAAGAACGCCAGCCACAAACCACCAAAACCAAGTAACGAAATCACGTCGAGCCAGATCCATTTGTGATCCGGAAACGCGGGCACCAGCATCCACAAAAGATCCACGAATCGCATCACGAGAATCAGTGTCGCAATCACCACCAGCCGGTTCGGATTGCGTTTGTTACTCCGTGACAGCAGGAACAGGAACGGAGCTGCGAAATGGAGTATTCCAATCGTGATGATCGTCGCGCCCCAACCGCCGTGGATGCGCGCGAGGTAATAACCGATCTCTTCCGGAAGATTACCGGACCAGATAATCAGAAACTGTGAAAACGCGAAGTAAGACCACAGCATTACGAGGGCCAGCAGCAGTTTCCCGAGGTCCTGGAAATGCAATGGGGCCACGACTCGCTTCATCGGTTCTTCGCGTGAAAGATTTGCCATCACGGCGATTACAAACGCGAGCGCGCTCAGAGCCCAGGCTGCGACGTAGATGAACCCGTAGATCGTTGAAAACCATTCCGGCTCGAGCGACATGTACCAGTCGATCGCGGCAAACGTGACGGTGAAGATCAGCGCGACCATTCCCGGACCGGCCAGAAGGCGCATGTTCTTCGTGTAACGATTGTCTGCGGTTCGATCCTGCTCGAGCGACCACTTGTTGAGCAAAAAGGCGAGCGTTCCCCAGATTGCAAAATAGACCACGGCGCGGATCGCAAAGAACTTCAGGTTTAGATACGGAGTCTTGAAGTTCACCACCGGATCTTTCGCGAGCTCTTCGTGATCGGTCCAGCGGTGATAGATCGAATGAGCGCCGATCAGAATCGGGACAAATAGAACCGCCATCAACGGCAACACTCTCGTTGCTGCTTCAAGCGAACGACGAATTACGAGTCCCCAGCCTCCGCCGGTCAGATGTTGCAACATCAATAGCGCGAGCGAACCCACCGTGATTCCCATCCAGAACGTCCAGCCGATCAGATACGACTGAAAGAACTGTCTACTGTCGAGAAACGCGCCGGCGACGAGTACCAGCAGAAACACGATGCCCACAATCAGCGCGCGCTTCTGGAAATCAGACATATTTGGAGGATTGAATGATGTAATCATTGGTGTCCTCCTGGCGCTGGTGTCGGCGAAGCTGACGACGATGTTGTTTGGGGACTTGCCGACGCCGTTGCCGGGTTTTGTTGGCTGAGCTGCAACGCACGAACGTAAGTAATGATGGCCCAGCGATCCTGCACTGGAATTTGTGATGCATACGACGGCATCGCGCCCCAGCCGTTCGTGATGGCGTCGAAGAAATGTCCGACGGGCGCCTGGCGCAGGCGATCGTCATTGAACGAAGCGGCGCGACGGAAACCACGACGCACGATCATGCCGTCGCCGTTTCCGGTCAGCCCGTGACAGGCGGAACAGAAGATGTTGTAGCGTTGCTGACCGCGGTCGACGATCTCTTTCGTGACTGGAAACGGGAAAGCTTCGACGTCGTCAGGGTATGTGTTTGTTTGCGTGCCTGTTGTTGGTTGCGGCGTTGCGGTTGCGCCGGGAGCCTTTGGTTTCTTGCCGGTGAAATACTCGGTGTCAGTACGCAGAAAACCGCGCGCGATCGTTCCTTCGATTGGTTGGCGGCTGGAGAGGCCGTCGCCGAAGAAAGATGTACCGCGATAGGGTTTCATCTTCGGCTGGTCCTGCATGTCGCGACGACAGCCGGTGAGAAGCGCCAAGCCTGACAGCAAAATTAAAAGAAATATTTCACGCAAAGGCGCAAAGCCACAAACCAAGACGCAAATAGACCGAAGCCTCTGCGCCTTCGTTTTTGTCTTTGCGTCTTTGCGTGAAATATTTCTTCTAAACTTCGACATCGGTAACTTCAACCGCATTCAAACTCTTCAACAAATCCACGACTTCAGTGTGGACAAACTTCTGATCATTCGCTTCCACTGCCAGAAAGAACCGATCGCGGGTCGCGAGCGCAAAATTCGGCAGATTGAAAACCGGGTGATACGGCTGCGGCAGTTTGTTGAGCACCAGCATTCCCAACACCGCCGAAAACGCCGCCACCAACACCGTCATCTCAAACGTAATCGGAATAAACGCAGGCCAACTGTTGTACGGCTTGCCGCCCACGTTGATCGGGTAATCGATCACCTCGATGTAGTACTGCATCAAAAATCCGCCGATGCCGCCGATGAGCCCGCCGATAAAAACAATCAACGGCAAACTCGTTTTCGTGAAACCGATCGCTTCTGAAAGCTCTTCAATCGGATACGGCGAATAACCGTTGATGCGTCGATAACCGAGCGAATAAACACGCCGCGCCGCTGCCACCAGATCCGATGGGTTTTCAAACTCCGCAATCACACCGTAGAGCGGCGGCGCGTGACGTCGATGCGTACCGCCTGCGGTGACGTGGATCTGTTTGTTGTCCGACTCCAACTACTCCTCCATCTCCGCTTCCGGCAGAATCGTGCGCATCTCGAAGATCGAAATCATCGGCAGGAATCGAATAAACAGAAACAGAAGGGTAAAGAAGAATCCAATTGTGCCGATAAACATGGCCCAGTCCCATTGCGTCGGCTGGTACATGCCCCACGACGAGGGCAGGAAGTCGCGATGCAAGCTGGTCACAACGATCACGAACCGCTCCAGCCACATGCCTATCGACACGATGAATGAAATGATCCAGAGCACCAGCAAGTTGGAACGAAGTTTTTTGAACCACAGAAACTGCGGCGTGATGATGTTGCAAAGGATCAGCGCCCAATAGTAAAGCGAGTATGGCCCGTGCATGCGGTTCCAAATCATGAAGCGCTCGTACTTGTTGCCGCTATACCAACCGAAGAACGCTTCCATGATGTAGCCGTAACCGACGATCAGTCCGGTGGCGAGCATCACCTTGCCCATGTTGTGCATGTGACGCATGGTGATGAAGCCTTCGAGGCCGTAGAACTTGCGCAGCGGAATTGTCAGCAACAGCACCATCGCGAAACCCGCGTAAATGGCGCCGGCGACGAAGTAGGGCGGAAAGATCGTGGCGTGCCAGCCGGGAATGATGCCGACCGCGAAGTCGAAGCTGACGATCGTGTGCACGGAAAGCACGAGCGGCGTGGCCAGTCCCGCGAGCAGCAGGTAAGCCATCTCGTAGCGATGCCAGTGACGCGCGGAACCGCGCCAGCCCATCGCCAGCATGCCGTACAGAATCTGGAATGGTTTGCTGCGAGCGCGATCGCGAAGCGTGGCGAAGTCGGGAATCAGACCAACAAACCAGAACATCGCCGACACGGTCGCATACGTTGAGACCGCGAAGACGTCCCACATCAACGGGCTGCGAAACTGCGGCCAGATGCCCATCGTGTTGGGATACGGGAAGAGCCAATACATCAACCACGGTCGCCCGAGGTGGAAGATCGGATACATACCTGCCTGGGCCACCGCGAAAAGAGTCATCGCTTCGGCGAAGCGGTTGATTGACGTGCGCCAACGTTGACGCAGCAGAAGCAGAATAGCGGAGATGAGGGTGCCGGCGTGACCGATTCCGATCCACCAGACGAAGTTGAGAATGTCGATGCCCCACGCGACGGGCACATTGACGCCCCACAACCCGATACCGACGAACAAAAGGTTCGTCATTGCCAGCAGCATTAGCTGAAACAGTGCGAACGAGATCGCGAAGCCGAAGAACCACGCCAGCGACGTCTTGCGCTTCAAGACGATCGAGCTGATCTTGTCGGTCACTGAGGCAAACGTCAGCCCCGGATCGATCACGGGCGACGTTGAATGCATCGGACCTTCGGTATATGGTTTTTGCGGCTCGTCCTGCATCTGAAAAATCTGTGTAATCTGTGGTTAGGCTTTGATCTCTGGATTCGGGTTCTTCAATTGCGACAAATACGTCGTGCGCGGCTTCGTATTCAGCTCGCCGAGTAACGAATAATTACGTTCGCTTTCCTTCAACTTCGACACGCGGCTGTGCGGATCGTTCACATCTCCAAACACAATTGCTTCTGTCGGACAAACCGCCTGGCAAGCCGTAACGATCTCGCCGTCACGAACTTTCCGATCCTCGAGCTCAGCCTGAATCTTCGCGTTCTGAATGCGCTGCACGCAGTAAGTGCACTTCTCCATCACACCGCGGCTGCGCACTGAAACTTCAGGATTGCGCATCAACTGATATGTTGGCTGATCCCAATTCTGATAAAGGAAGAAATTGAACCGTCGCACTTTGTACGGGCAGTTGTTGGAACAATACTTCGTGCCGACACAGCGGTTGTAAACCATGTCGTTCAGACCTTCAGCGCTGTGCACTGTGGCGTGAACCGGACAAACAGGCTCGCACGGTGCGTTCTCGCAGTGCATGCAAGGCACCGGCATGAAGTTGACGCCCTCGGGATGATTCGGATCGAATCCTCTGAAATAAGTGTCGAGGCGGATCCAGTGCATCTCGCGGCTGCGAACGACTTCATGCTTACCGACGACGGGAATGTTGTTCTCTGACTGGCAGGCGACTGTGCATGCGTTGCAGCCGATGCAGTTGTTCAGATCGATCGCCATGCCCCACGCGTAGTTGGGCGCGTTCTCGGCCTGGTCTTTGTAATCGTAGCCGGGATAGAGCGTCGGATGGCCGTGCTTCTCTTCCTCTGCGTGTTCGCCAGTACCGTGAAGAAACTCTTCGAGAGTTTGCGAACGGACAATGTCGCGCTCTTCAGTACTGAACTTTGGATCTTCGAGATTGAAATGAAGCTGGGTAGTTGCGAGCAGATAATCGCGACCAGTGTTCGTGACTTTTGCCCCCGTTGTGAACCAGGGTTCGAACGAGGTCCGAATCGGGTAAGCATCAAAGCCCACCAGTTCGCCGTCGTTTCCGGTTCCAACCTTGCCCGCCAAACGACGTCCGTAACCGAGATGGAGCGTGACAACGCCATCCGGTTGACCCGGCATGATCCAAAGTGGCGCGGTGATTTTTTGACCTTGCTGATTGACGATATCGACGAGGGGGACGTAATGTTCACGGCCTTTTGTAGCACCGCCATTGTCCCTTGCGTTTGCAATCTGTTGGGCTGAATTCGGACTGACTATCGCGACGTTGTCCCAGGTGACTTTTGTCAGCGCTTTTGGAAGTTCCTGCAGCCAGCCGTTGTTTGCGAAACGACCGTCGTAGATCGATGGATCAGTGCGGAAGACCAGCTCAAATGTACCGGCGGCAGATTGTTGGGCCGGCGAAGTTTGTTGGTTGGCCCACCCCGAATTCATTGCGAAGGTTTTTGGTTGGAACGCCGAGTTAGCCATGAAGCCGTCGTGAACCGACTGTCGCCACCAGGTTTCGAAGTCCTGTGATGGAGACGGAGCCGGCGCTGGGGTCACTTGGGCGGCTGGCGTAGCAGTTGGTCGCGCGGTTTGATTACTCGTTGCGCTTGCGGCTTGAGTCTGTCCCTGACCACTTCGCTGCGTTTGCCAAAAAGTCTTCACCATGTCGTACGGCTTACGGTCGTACTGTTCGGTGAACACAGCTAATAGTTCGAATGCTGTCTTGCCGTCATAGAGTGGCAGGATCAGCGGCTGAACGATCGAGACGGTCCCGTCGTAAGATCGCGTGTCACCCCACGACTCGAGATAGTGAGCCGCCGGCACATGCCAGTGAGACCACTCAGATGTTTCGTCCCGGAATTCGCTCAGGTGGACGATACGATTTGTGTCCTTTTGCTTTGCGATCTTCTGTAATCGCTCCGGACTGAGCTTCAGATCAGCCGGAGTGTTATGTACCGGATTGCCGCCAATGATCACTAACAACTCGACGCGTCCGGCATCGATGTCGTCGATCAGATCTTTAAGCGACTCTCGGTGACTTACCGGATTAACTTCGAGCGGATCTGTGTAGAAAACCGTCTTGCCCACATTGCCGAGTGCGTTATTCATCGCGTGCGCGATCGCGTGAACAAAAGGTGGTTGATTATCTCCAGCCAGCACAATGCTTGCGCCCTTGTGTTGTTGCAGGTCGCGCGCTAGAGCCTCTATCCATACCGGACCTGCTGAGTTGTTTGGATCAAACGAACTGCCAGGCGCAAACGGACCTTCGTTTCCGAGCAATGGTCGAGTAGTGCCAGCCTGCACACCTACCGAAAACGCAATTATCTGTGCAAGCCCTGCAAACTCGCTTGGCTTAACTTCCCACGTGTGATCGGCCGTCGCGCCAGTGGTCGACGGTGTCGTCTCCACCACGTAGAGACGATTCATCTCTTTGTTGGTTTCGGTGATACGGCGGCGCGCCATGAATTCGCGCGAATAGCGCAAATAACCGGGGAAAGCCGGCGCCAGGAAATCACAGTCGAGCGAAAGGACTCGTTGAGCCAGATCGAAACGATAGGTGGTGTTGACCGGTTGTCCGAAGGCCGTCTTCGCGCCCTCGAATGCGTTGTCACGATTGGCCGGCTCGTACTGATGCCACTTCGATTGTGGCAGCGCCGTCTGCAACTCTTTCATCAGCGCGCCCAACGTTGGCGAAATGATCGACTCGGTCAGAAAACGAATACCCACGCCCTGTTTCGGCCGTTGCTCGTCGAGTATCGAACGCATTTGACCAACGAACGCAGTCCACGTCTGAATATCTTCACGAAAAGTCAGCGTCGGCGAGCGATCTGGATCGTAAAGACTCAGAATCGACGCTTGCGTGAAAATGTCTGTCGCGCTCGAGCCGCGCGGATCGCGAATCGGATCCTCGGGCGGAAAGTCAGTGGGCCGATTGTTGGGATGGTCCGGATTGCCTTCGATCTTCGTCGGTCTGCCTTCGTTGCTGCGGACGAGTACTGGAATCGCTGCACCAAACAACGGCGCCGCAGTTGCGAAGAAAAGCGCTTTGCCGGGAACTTGATCTTCCGGTTGTTTGACGTTGGGAACGATTTTCTCAGGTGGTTGGAAAACACAACCACTCAAACCGGCGAGTGCCAGCGACGCGCCCATCAGCTTGATGAACGTCCGACGCTCGATTGGGTCGTGCCACTCTTCCGCTTGTTGCGGAAACTCACGCTCGACAAACTCACGAAACAGCGGTGTATCGGCGAGTTCTTCAAGACTGCGCCAGTATCTCTTTTTGCCGCGCTCAGTCTCAACATCCTGCAAAGCAAGAATGTGATCGCGCATCAGCGTGAAATTTATATGACGGTCGCTATCGCTCATTTCAAAACGTCTTCAGCGGTGGCACGTTGAACAACTTGTCAGGATTTGCTTGCCCTGAATTTTGTATTTAGCCTTCAAACTCACTCCCTGTTCCAATTCCGTCGCGGTCTTGTTTTCGGGCCGCCAGTTCATGTTGAAAATCTCTTCGTGTGGGCGCACAAACCGCTCCGGCGCACGGTGGCACTC
>Ga0070679_100007029_pt1 | contig 10497 bp, 12 predicted proteins | sample KBSC63BmetaG_FD_65652 | JGI IMG/M metagenome (GOLD analysis project Ga0070679, IMG submission 65652) | Corn rhizosphere microbial communities from Kellogg Biological Station, Michigan, USA - KBS C6-3B metaG | ecosystem: Host-associated > Plants > Roots > Rhizosphere | place: USA: Michigan... | reverse complement strand
GGTAGATGGCCCAGACACCGGTCCGGTTGAAGCCGACCTCCCTCACGACCGCGCCTCCGTTTCGCCGCTGACCAGGTTGACGAAGATCTCTTCCAGCGAGCTCTGGCTGGTGTGCAGGTCCTTGAAGGCGACCCCCAGCTCGCCCAGGCGCCGCAGCAGCGACGGGATGTCGCTCGGGTGCCCGCCCGCGCCGTCGTGCGCGTCGAAGGTGTACTCCAGCTGGTTGCCGCCGGCCTTCAGCGACAGCGGCCAGCCGGCCAGCCCCGCCGGCAGCGACGCCATCGGCGCCTGGAGGTTCAGCGTCAAGCGCCGCTTCCCCAGCTTTTGCATCAGCTTGGTCTTCTCCTCGACGACGATCAGCTCGCCCTTGTTGATGATGCCGATCCGGTCGGCCATCTCCTCGGCCTCGTCGATGTAGTGGGTCGTCAAGATGATCGTCACCCCTTCTTCGCGCAGCCGGCGGACCATGGTCCACATCTCGCGCCGCAGCTCGACGTCGACACCGGCGGTCGGCTCGTCGAGGAACAGGATCTCCGGCTCGTGCGACAGCGCCTTGGCGATCATCACCCGCCGCTTCATCCCGCCCGACAGGGTCATGATCCGGTTCTTGCGCTTGTCCCACAGCGACAGGTCGCGCAGCACCTTCTCGATGTAGGCCGGGTTGGGCGGCCGCCGGAACAGGCCGCGGCTGAAGCTCACGGTGGCCCAGACGCTCTCGAAGGCATCCGTCGTCAGCTCCTGCGGAACCAGGCCGATCCGGAACCGCGCGGCGCGCGCGTCGCGAACGATGTCGTGCCCGGCGGCGACCACCTTCCCCGCCGTGGGCGTCACGATGCCGCAGACCACGCTGATGAGGGTGGTCTTGCCGGCGCCGTTCGGCCCGAGCAGCGCGAAGATCTCCCCCTTGCCGATCTGGAGATCGATCCCCTTGAGCGCCTGGAAGCCGGAGGCGTAGGTCTTGGTCAGGCCCGAAATGGTCAAGATGGGGTCGTTCATGTTCGCGCCCTGCGGGGCTCAGCCAGAGAGATAGCGCGCTGGAGGCGGCCCCGTCGAGGCGAACTGCTCCCGGGCGGCACGGTTCGGGCCAGGATGGCCGCGGCGCGTTCCAGCTCGCGCTCGTCCGCGATGGCGAATCCCAGACGCAGGTGCGGCGTCGGGCGGCCGTCGAAGCTGAAGATGCGCCCCGTCTGGAACATCAGCCCGTCGGCCAGCGCGCGCGCCTGCCAGGCCTCGACGTCCGCGCCCCGCCCGCGGGGCAGGGTCGCCCACAGCGCCATGCCGCCGGCCGGGCGCCGGTACGACAGCACCTGCGGCAGGTGGCGCTCGATCGCGGCGCACAGGGCGTCGCGGCGCCCCTGGTAGACGCGGCGCAGGCGCCGGACGTGGCGCTGCAACTCCCCCTCTTCCAGCAGCTCGGCGACCGCCCGCTCCAGCACCAGATCCCCCTGCCGGTCGACCAGCGCGCGCTCCGCCGCCAGCCGATCCAGCAGCGGGCGGGGCGCCACCACGAAGCCCAGACGCAAGCCTGGCGCCAGCACCTTGGCCAGGCTGCCGGCGTAGATCACCACCCCACCCCGGTCGCCGCTGGCCAGCGGCAGCAGCGGGCGGCCGTCGTAGTGGAACTCGTGGTCGTAGTCGTCTTCCAGGACCGCCATCCGGTGTCGGGCGGCCAGATCCAGCAAGGCCAGCCGCCGCGAGGCGGACAGCGTGACGGTGGTCGGGTACTGGTGATGGGGCGTGACGTAGACCAGTCGGACGCGCGCGCGGCGGGCCAGCGCCTCGACGGCGGCCACGTCCAGCCCCTCGCGGTCCACCGCGACGGGGACCACCTGGCCGCCGGCCCGCGCGAAGGCCCGGCGCGCCGGTCCGTAGCCGGGCGACTCGACGACGACCAGGTCCCCCGGCTGAATGAGCGCGCGCGCGGTCAGGTCCAGCGCCATCTGGCTGCCGCGCACCACCATCAGATCGTCCGGCCCGGCGGCCAGCCCGCGGGCCTCACACAGCAGGGCCGCCAGCGCGCCCCGCAACCGGACGTCCCCGCGCCCGTTGGCCGCGTAGCCCAGGAGGTCGCGCGACTGGACGGCGCGACGCCAGGCCCGCCCCAGGGCCGCGTGTGGCGCAAGGCGCAGGTCGGGCACGCCGCCCCACAGGGCCAGCACGCCAGGGGATGGAAGCGGCCCGTCCACGTCCGGACCCGGCGCCACGTCGAACCCGGGGCGGGCCGCCGGCGCCGCGCCGGCCGCGACGCCGAACCGGCGCGGGCGCGGCTCGGGCGACGCCACCGCCACCATCGTGCTGCCGCCGGGGCGCGTCCGGACCCACCCCTGGGCCGCCAGCTCCCCGTAGGCCGCCACCACGGTGCTGCGATGCACGGCCAGCGTGCGGGCCAGGCTGCGCGTGCCGGGCAAGGACTGGTCGGGCCGCAGCCGCCCGCGGCGCACGTCGTCCGAGATGGCGCGCGCGATCTGGGCGAACAGCGGCGTGGGAGAGCGCGGCTCGAGAGCCACCGGGAAGATCCAGGCGCGCATGACTGGTCGGTCGAGATTATCAAAACCGGACGTTTTCGACCGACCGGGCCTGCGCCAGACTGTTCGCATGAATGGCCCGACCCCGCCCGACGGTTCGCCGCATCGCCTCCGCCGCCTGCCCCAGCGCGGCTCGTACGACCGCGCCGTCATCCACGCCATCCTCGACGAGGGGCTGTTCTGCTCGGTGGGGATCGCGACGGCGGCGGGGCCGGTGGTCATCCCGATGGCGTACGCGCGCCTGGGGGACGAGGTGGTCCTGCACGGCGCGCCGGCCAGCCGTCTGTTGCAGGCCGCCGGCGGAGGGACGCCCGTCTGCGTGACCGTCACCTTGCTGGACGGCCTGGTGCTGGCCCGCTCGGCCTTCCACCACTCATTGAACTACCGGTCGGCCGTGCTGTTCGGCGTGGCGCGGGAGCTGACCGCGGAAGACGAGAAGGCCGCCGCGCTGCGGGCCGTCGTCGAGCACCTCCTGCCCGGCCGCTCGGCGGCCGCGCGCCCGCCCACCCCCAAAGAGCTGGCCGCCACCCGGGTGCTGGCGATGCGCGTGGACGCAGCATCCGCCAAGCGGCGCAGCGGCGGCCCGCTGGACGACGCCGCCGATCAGGACTGGCCCTGCTGGGCCGGCGAGGTGCCGCTGGCGCTGGTGGCGCAGGCGCCGCGCCCGACGACAGAAGGCTCGCCGCCCGGTCCGCCGCCAGCGGCGATCGCCGGGTACGCTCCGGGTCGCCGGCGCCGGGTCGGATAGGAGGAAACGCCAGGACACGAGGAACGCCAGGGTCCGGATTCGTCATGATCCGGATGATCCGGATGATCCGGATGATCCGGATGGCGTTCCTGGCGCTTAACCGAACTGCATTGCCGCTAGACCTTGCGGCGCTCGGCGTCGACGCTGAAGACCAGCAGCGGGCAGGGAGACTGGGACGCCAGGGCCAGCCGCTCGCCGGCCTGGCGCAGGCTGGCTTCGCCGGGATCGACCACCGTCCGCTTGAACCCCACCACCATCACCGGGTCACCGTCGCGCAGCGCGTGCACCTGCCAGGACGAGGCGGTGACGCCCGTCGGCACCTCCAGCGCCGCGAACAGCATCTGCAGCTCGCGCCCCTCCAGCGACACGTTGGGCGCGCCGAAGGTCCGGCCGTCGGCGATCTGGATCAGGATGGTGCGCCCCTCCTCGTCGCAGATCTCGAAGTCGTTCACGGCCTCCAGCACGCCGGGGAACTTGGACTGGCAGGGGATCGCCACGCCCACCGCCGCCTCGCCGCCGATCGGCCGCTCGAGATGGGCGCGCCCGCGCACCCAGCCCAGGACGGAGGCCACCTGCCCCTCGGGCTCGCGGCTCAGCGCCTCCCAGTCGTCGGCCGCCACGTCGTTGGCCCCCTGGCGGAGCAGGTCGGCGGTCCGGGCGCTCTTCATCCGCAGGATCGATCGCCGCACACCCGGAACCAGAGCCGCGCTCAGCGCGCCGACGAGCACCAGCGACATGCGGCCGGTGAAGACCGGCGTGACGAACATGAACAGCAGGACCCGCACGATGAACCGCAGCAGGAACATCGAGATCGCGAACGCCGTCCAGACCAGCCAGCCGATGGCGTCGATGCGCAGCCGCTCGCCGCGGCTGAGCCATCCGCCGGCCGGCTCATCCCGCAGCGGGGTCAGCCGGTGCAAGGTCGCCCTCAGAGCCCCCGTCGAGCCGCCGGTCTCGAAAGACCCCACCATCGCATGATAACAGAGCCGTACCCGTCGGATCAGCGGGACTCAGGCCAACACCTGGCCCCGGCGGTGCCTACGTTTGTATCCAGAAGGCCCACCCCTGCGAGGTCATCCATGCAAACAGAACCGCAGATTACATTTCACCACCTGGATTCCAGCCCCGCGCTGGAGTCGCTGATCCGCGCAGAGATTGCCGACCTGGATCAGCTCTTCGACGGCATCGTCAGCTGCCGCGTGGCCGTCGAAGCGCCGAACCCGCACCACCGCCACGGCGGGATCTACCGGGTCTCGATCGAATTGAACGTCCCGCGCGAGCAGATCGCCATCGCCCGCGCGCCCGGCGACCAACCGGAGCACGCGGACGCGTACGTCGCCGTGCGCGACGGCTTCCGGGCGGCCCGCCGGCGCCTCGAGGACTACATGAGGCGCCTCAAGGGAAACGTGAAGCAACACAACGGCTCACCACACGGGCGCGTCAGCCATCTCGAGCCCGACCTGGAATACGGCCGGCTCGAGACGGACGACGGGCGCGAGATCTACTTCCACCGTCACAGCGTGCTGGGCGGCATCGAGAAGCTGGCCCTGGGCGCCGAGGTCCGCTACCACGAGGAGCAGGGGCTGAAGGGCCCCCAGGCCAGCACCGTCGCGCCGGTGGGCGCCCAGGGGCACCACCACGCCTGACCGGCGCTACCTGGGAATCGTCAGCGTCTTGGCCAGATCTGCCGTCAGCGGCTGCTGCAGGTCGACGCCGTTGGCGTGCAGATCGAAGGCCAGGATCGCCCAGTACTGATCGGCGGGCAGGCTGTTCCCCTTGCCCGGCGGCATGTTGGGGACCACGAAGTCGGCCACGTCGGCGACCGTGACGAACCGGTTCTTCCGGTACTTGCGGTCCGCCGGCGGGTCCAGCGGCAGCGCGCCGCGCGCCAGACCGACCACCGGCGGGGCCTTGGCCCCCCCCTCGCCCGCGTCGCCGTGGCAGGTCCCGCAGTGCTCTTCGTACAGTTTCTGTCCTTCCGTGACCTGCGCCTGGAACGACGTCGCCGGGGCGGCCGTCGCCGCCGCGCCGGTCGTCGCGGCCGGCGCGCCTTCGTTGCTGGTCGCGCAGCCGCCGGCCAGCAGGCCCAGACCGCCGCACAGGAACAGACTCACCCACCTCAGGCTCTCGAATCGCAGCATCGTCACGTGCCTCCTTTGGCGTTCGTTTCCTGCGCATGGAGAGCGCAGGGCGCCAGAGGTGACGGACAATCAGCGCGAAAGATGCGGGTCCAGGCGGGCCAGAACGGCCGCCACCACGCGATCGCACCGCCGGGCGTCGAACGCGTAGGCCTCCTCGACGTGGTGGCCGATCCGGTGCTCGATCGCGTCGCGCAGCAAGCCGCGGGCGCGGTGCAGGCGGGTCTTCACCACGTTCTCGTCGACATCCAGGATCGAGGCGGTCTCGGCGGTGCTCAGCCCCTCGATCTCGCGGAAGATGAGCACGCTGCGGTAGATGTCGGGCAGCTCGTCGACTGCCTCCTCGACGAAGCGCCCCAGCTCGCGCGTGCGCGCCTGGCGCTCGGGATCCGGCGCCGGCGCCCGCCAGGCGTCGCTGCCCGGCCCGTCGGTGGACGTGTCGATCGAGACGAAGCGGCCCCGATGGCGCAGCCGCGCCAGCGCCTCGTTGAAGGCGATGCGACAGAGCCAGGTCGACCAGCGCGACGCCCCCTGGAACTGGTCCAGGTGCGAGAAGGCCAGCACGTAGGTCTGCTGCATGACCTCCTCGACCTCGGCGGCGTCACGCAGGACGGTCCGGATGGCCCGGTACACCCGCCGGTTGTTGCGGCGCATGAGCAGCTCGAACGCCAGCCGGTCACCCGCCCGCGTGCGCTGGACCAGCTCTTCGTCCGGAATCTCGGCGGTGGTGGCTTCGCCGGCCTGCCCGGCCAGGGTGAAAGAGTCCGGCATGCCCGTTCAGAGGCGCGGGCCCGGCGCGGGTTACAAAAAAACGCCTCGGCTCAGACGAACAGGCCCGGGACGGCCACCAGACGACCCACCGCGTCCGTGAAGCTGGGCACGACCGGCAGCGGGCGGCCGGCCTCGTGCTTGACGCGCTCGATCAACTCGACGATCCGGGCCCGTTCGGCCGGGCCGCGGCCGGCCATGACCGGCGCCACCCGCGCCTGCATGAAGGCGGCGATCTTGGCCATCACGTGGTGCCGTCCGGCGTGGGTCAGGCTATCGAGGCTGGCCAGCATCTCGCCGATCACGGCGAGCTCTCCCGCGTGGACCTGCGGATAGGCGAGCTGGCGAGGAGAGGCGGCGGAGGCGACGAAAGGGTCCATGGGCGCCCTTCCCTTCGGAAGCGGGGCCATGGAACTTGAGCGCCCCGGCAGCCGCGGGCGTCAGGGCGTGGCGGCGGCCGGCTTGTCGCTGGCCTGCGCCTTGGCCTGGTCCGCCTTCTCGCCCGGCTTGCCGGCGTTGCGCAGGAAGAACTCTTTGAGGACCGCCTTGTCGCCGTCCGACAGCTTGGCCGACATGTGGAACGGGTAGAGGTACTTCTTGGGCGGCATCTCGCCGGACTCGACCTGGTCCCAGCAGGACTCCAGATCGTCTTGCCGCTCGTCCTCGTCGACGTCCCCCCACTCCGAGAAGTTGAGGTGGTTCCGGCCGTTGTGGACGTCCTTGGCCATCAGCCAGGACCCTGGCGCGATCCGGCTGTAGAGCGGCCAGCGCGTCTCGTTGCTGTGGCAGTCGAAGCAGGACCGCCGCAAGATCGCCGCCACCTGCGGCGGGGCATCGACCACGAACCGATGCGGGGGGTTGCTGCCGATGTCCTGGACCGGAACGAACTGGATGCCGATTCCGACCAACAGTAGTCCCAGGAAAACGAACCGCAGGATCCTGCGCATGGAGCTGCATGGTACCCGTTTTCAATCAACTTTACCGGCGCCGCTCGGAAAGATACCGTCCCCGTATGAAGCGATCCGTCGCCTTTCCGAAGTTGTCTCGTCACCTCCTCATCCCGTCGGCGCTGGCCATGTTCCTGACCGGCCCGTTCGCCTCGCCGGCCCGCGCGCTGGACCTGGGCAAGCTGACCGGCAAGGCCACCGGCGCCGCCGGCAATGCCGCCCGTGACAAGGCGGTCAAGGAGGCCAACGCGCGCCTGCTGGCCGAGGGGCGCAAGAACCAGTGCAGCTTCAAGACCGACAGCGACCAGCTGATGCCCGGCTGCGACGCCAAGGTCAAGAAGCTGGCGGACACGCTCATCGACGTGAAGAAACACTTGAACGTTGCGGGCGTAACGAGCTTCAAGTTCGAGGTTTCTGGCCACACCGACAGCAGCGGCAAGCCCGAGCACAACAAGGAGCTCTCGGGCAAGCGCGCCGCCGTCATCGCCAAGGAGCTGGAGGGGCGCGGCATCTCGCCCAGCGAGATCATCTCGGTGGGGATGGGCTCCGAGCGGCCGGTCGTCACCCCGGACGACACGCCCGCCAAGAAGGCCAAGAACCGGCGCTACGAGATCCAGATCCGGTTCTAGCGGTCCTCAGAAGTCCAGCGCCGGCAGCGCGGTCGTGCGCTCTTGTACGACCGCCTGCAGGGCGTGGGGCGGCAGGCCCAGCGCCCGCGGATCGCCCGACGTCGGATCTCAAAAGATGTCGGGCAGTTCGGGCCCGTGGTTCACGTTGGACGTGAAGATCGTTCCGGGCGGCAGCAGGTCCGCGAACATCGCCGCCCGGTGACGTGGGTCCGGGCGCTGCCCAGCAGCGTGGTGCAGCCCGTCGACGCTGATGATCAGCACGTGGCGGAGGTGATCCTCCCTGCCATGCCCCCGGGTCCCCGGGGCGCTCGACTCGACCGCCGGCGCGGCCCGACGGCCGACCGAGGTCCTTCCGGGTCGTTCGAACCGGCGCAGGACAGGCCCAGCAGGCGTGTGCCGTGCTGGCGACGATGGCGTGACCGGGGTTGTCCCCGCTGCGTTTGACGGCGCGCCGGCGGCGTTTATGGTCGGCGAACGGCCGTGAGGCGGGTGCCCACGGTCACGTTTGCCCGCCGGGAGCTGAGGGCCCCGGCGAAAGGAGAATCATGAACATCGCCAGCAATCAGCTGGACCACGCCGACGAGGCGGCGGTCCTGGACGCGTATTCGCAAACCGTCACGGCCGTGGCCGACCAGGTCAGCCCCTCCGTGGTCCGACTGGACGTCGAAGGGGTCCGGGCCAGCGGTCCCAACCGGCGCCGCGAGAGCGGGACCGGCAGCGGGTCGGGGTTCGTGTTCACGCCCGACGGCTACGTCCTGACCAACAGCCACGTGGTCAGCGGGGCCAGCAAGATCTCGCTCACCACGCTGGACGGCCGGAGCATCCCGGCCCAGCTCGTCGGGGACGACCCGGACAGCGATCTGGCCGTGGTGCGCGCCTTCACGACCGACCTGCCGCCGGTGGCCTTCGGCGACTCGTCCCTGCTGCGGGTCGGGCAGATCGCCGTGGCGGTGGGCAACCCGTACGGCTTCAACTGCACGGTCACGGCCGGCGTGGTCAGCGCGCTGGGGCGCTCGCTGCGGACGCAGACCGGCCGCCTCATCGACGACGTGGTGCAGACCGACGCCGCGCTGAACCCCGGCAACTCGGGCGGGCCGCTCTGCGATGCCCGCGGGCAGGTCATCGGCGTCAACACAGCGGTGATCTTGCCGGCGCAGGGGATCTGCTTCGCGATCGCCATCAACACGGCCGCCTTCGTGGTCGGCAAGCTGATCCACGAGGGGCGGGTGCGCCGGGCCTACCTGGGCGTGGGCGGCCAGACGGTGCCGCTGCACCGCCGCGTCGTCCGCTTCCACAACCTGCCCATCGAGAGCGCCGTGTTCGTCGCCTCGGTCGAGGCCGACAGCCCGGCGGCCCGGGCCGGCTTGCGCGAAGGGGACCTGATCGTCGGGTTCGCCGAACAGCCGACCGCCGGGATCGACGACCTGCACCGGCTGCTCACCGAGGATCGCGCCGGCCAGGTCTACCCGCTGGCCGTCATGCGCGGCCCCGAGCGCATGACCCTGTCGGTGCAGCCCACCCTCCGGAGGCCGCGCTAAAATATCGGGCATGGAGCCCCTGCAGCCCATCCAGCCGGACGATCACGTGCGCGGCGACGCCGGCGCCCCCGTCACCATCGTCGAGTACGGCGACTACGACTGCCCGCACACCCGCGCCGCCGAGGCCAGCGTCGACGAGCTGCTGGCCCGCGGCGACGTGCGGTTCGTGTTCCGGTACTTTCCGCTGCGGCACCTGCACGTCAATGCGGAGATCCTGGCGCGCATCGCCGAGGCGGCGCAGCGCCAGGACCTGTTCTGGCCGATGCACGACCACCTGATGCACCACCGCCGCGCCGTCGAGCGGGACGACATCCTGGCCGACGCCGCCGCCGTCGGGCTGGATCTGCGCCGCGTGCACCCGCTGCTGGACGACGCCGGCATCGCCGGCCGCATCGAGCGCGACGTGCAGGGGGGGCGCGCCGCGGGGGTCCACAGCACGCCCAGCTTCTTCTTCAACGGGGTCCTGCACGACGGGCACTACGACGTGGAGACGCTGGCCGAACAGCTCCGGCGCGCGCGCCAGCGCTGACCGAAGCCGGTCAGGCCGCGTCGAGGGCGTCGGCCAGCCGGGGCAGCACCTGACCGACCGGCGCCGAGACGCGGGCGTGCGCCAGCGGATCGCCCCGCGTGGGACCCAGGTTCAGGATGCCGATCGGCAGCCCCTGCTCGTGGGCGCGGCGGACGAACCGGAACCCCGAATAGACGGTCAGCGACGAGCCGACCACCAGCAGCGCCGCCCCCTCGGCCAGCAGCGACCAGGCAGCGGTGAGCGTCGGCTCCGCGACGTTGCCGCCGAAGAAGACCACGTCCGGCTTCAGGTCGCCGCCGCACAGCCGGCAGCCGACCACCTGGAAGGTGGCCACCGCTTCGGCGGGCAGCTCGGCGTCGCCGTCGGGGCGGGACGCGCCCATGACGCCGGCCAGCCAGCCGGGGTTGGCGTCCAGCAGCCGCCCCTGCAGGTCGGCGCGGGGTTCATGCGCGCCGCAGGCCAGACAGCGCACGTCGTCCAGCGCGCCGTGCAGCTCGACCACGCGACGGCTGCCGGCGGCGTGATGCAGCCGATCGACGTTCTGGGTGATGACGCCCGCCAGGCGGCCGGCCGCCTCCAGGCGGGCCAGCGCGGCGTGCCCGGCGTTCGGGCGCGCGCCGCGGAACCGCTCCCAGCCCAGCGTCGCGCGCGCCCAGTACCGCTGGCGCACCTCGG
>Ga0070679_100007027_pt1 | contig 10499 bp, 9 predicted proteins | sample KBSC63BmetaG_FD_65652 | JGI IMG/M metagenome (GOLD analysis project Ga0070679, IMG submission 65652) | Corn rhizosphere microbial communities from Kellogg Biological Station, Michigan, USA - KBS C6-3B metaG | ecosystem: Host-associated > Plants > Roots > Rhizosphere | place: USA: Michigan... | reverse complement strand
TCATCTACGGCGTCGGGCTCCTTCCTATAGTAGTGCTCCCCATCGCGTACGCCCTGACTTTCGAGACCCAGACGCTGAGCGCCGAGGATGTAGAGCGGGTCAGAGAGCTGGGGCGCGCGTACAAAGATCGATCGGAAGTGTCGCTCGATGGCGAGCCTGCTCCACCGGCCGACGAGTGATCAGATCCCTGTCTCACACCGCGCTGATCCAGGTTGCGCTGCCGAGTGCGGCGCAGCCGGCGGTGATCACGGTGGGGGTTCTGTACTTCGCGGTGATCGTCGCCATAAGCGCGTGGGCGGCGCGTAGAACACGCACTGCCAGCGATTTCTTCGTCGGCGGGAAGGGAATCGGCCTGATCGCGCTCACCGTCGCATCGGTCTCCGTTTCAGTGTCCGGTTTTGCGTTCATCGGGGGCCCTGGTTTCATCTACGCCGTTGGACTGGGCGCGATGTACATCGTGCTGCCGGCGGCGGTGACGAACGTCATGGGAGCGTGGGTTCTGGCGAAGCGGATGCGCCTCTTGGGAGAGGCGCGCAATCTCATAACGATTCCGGACGCGATTGGCGCCCGCTACCGCTCGCCGGCCGCGCAGGGACTCGCTGCGGTCGCAATGATGGTGGGAATAATCGGATACATGGCGACCAACGCGCTGGCGATGGGCGTCGTCATCAATTCGATATTCGGTGTCGGGCTTGGGTGGGGAATCTGGATCGGCATGGGCATCACCCTGGCGTACTCGGCATCGGGCGGAATTCTCGCCGGCATCTACAACGATGTCTTTCAGGGATTGCTCATGGCCGTCGCATCGGTGCTCGTCTTCCTTTTCGTGCTGAATTTCGGAGGCGGGCTCGGCGAGATCTCCCGCACCATTCTCACCCACGATCCTACGTTCCTTGGCCCCTGGGGCAGACTCACCCCTCTCGCCGCCCTTTCGTTCTTCTTCGTTTTCTCCATGGGCTCGCTCGGCCAGCCCCAGGCGGTGCACAAGTACTACATGCTCAGGGACCCTTTGCAGCTCAAATGGTATCCGCTGCTCAAGACGCTTGGACTGGTGCTGGTGCTCCTTCTCTATTTCAGCGTCGGTGTCGGGGTGAAAGCATTCGTTCTGAGCGGGCGGCTGGCGCCTCTCGCCGCCCCCGATCAGGCCACACCAGCGCTTCTGCTCAACGTCACGCCGATCGTGCTCGCCGCGCTCGTGTTCTCGGGAGTCGCAGCAGCGACGATGAGCGCTGCGAACTCGTTCATCAACATCGGCGCGGCAATCGTGACGCACGACCTACCGATCGCACTCGGCCGTCGTGTCAACAACGAGCTTCTGTGGGGACGCACAGTCACGATCGTGATCGGCGTAGCCGCGGCGATTACGGCACAGAGATCCGGAAGCACGGTGGCCTTCCTGGGAATCTTTGGCTGGGGCTTGTTTGCGTCGACGCTCGTTCCCGCGCTTGCGGTGGGACTGAACTGGGAGGGTGCAACGCGAGCGGGCGCGATGGCATCGATTGCGACGGGGTTGGTTGTCACGCTCGCTCTCGAAACCGCTGCCTATCGCAAGGCTTTTACTTTTCCGGCTGGCGTGACCGCATCGGCCGTTGCGATGGTTGCGTCCTTTCTGGTTTTCATTCTGGTGTCGATGCTCACGCGGCGCACTGCACCTTCGACACTCGATCCCGACGTACGATTGGTGATGGAGCTGTAGCCTTACAGGCAATCACTCCGTCGCCGACTGCTTCCCGGTCGGCGCTTCGACGACGCGCACACTCTTGATGTTCACAAACTCGCGAATGCCGAATTCTCCGAGCTCGCGACCGAATCCGGAGTGCTTGACGCCGCCAAATGGAAGGCGCGCGTCCGAAGCGACCATCCCATTGATGAAGAGCAGGCCCGATTCGATGTCGGCTACGAACCGATCGCGCTCGACGGCGTCGCGCGTCCACGCCGATGCGCCAAGCCCGAAGGTCGTTCCGTTGGCGATCCGAATCGCATCATTCAAGTCATTCGCCTTGAACACCGACGCCACGGGACCGAAGAGCTCCTCGCTTGCGGCGGGCGCGTTGGAAGGAATGTCAGCCAACACCGTGGGAGCGTAAAAGAATCCAGGCTGTTCGATCCTCTTTCCACCCGTAAGAACCCGGGCTCCAGCAGCTACGGAAGCCTTCACCTGCTTGTCCAGGTCCTCGCGTATCGCCGCAGTCGCGAGCGGACCGAGCTGCGTGTTCTCGTCCATCGGATCACCGATCCTGATCGCCGCGACGCCGGCGACGAATTTCTTCAGAAACTCGTCGTAGATCTTTTCGTGGACGATGAATCTCTTGGCAGCGATGCACGACTGGCCATTGTTGATCATCCGCGCCGTGACCGCGGTCGCCACGGCCTGGTCAAGATCTGCGCTCGGCATCACCACGAACGGGTCGCTGCCGCCGAGCTCGACCACGGATTTCTTGAGATTCTTTCCGGCCGCGCTGGCAACTGAGCGCCCCGCGCCTTCGCTCCCCGTCAACGTTACAGCGGCAATCCGACTATCGGCGATTATTCCTTCCACCGCTTCCGACCCAACCAGGAGCGTTTGGAATGCTCCCTCGGTAAACCCCGCTCGCCGAAAAAGATTCGAGATTGCGAGAGCACACTGGGGAACGTTGGATGCGTGCTTGAGGATTCCCACATTGCCGGCCATCAGTGCCGGTGCCGCGAAGCGAAACACCTGCCAGAACGGAAAATTCCAGGGCATGATCGCGAGCACGAGTCCGATCGGCTGAAAGGCGACCCACGCCTTGCCGCCTTCCATCTCTACGGGTTGATTCGCGAGAAATCGCTCCGCATTTTCCGCGTAATACCGGCAAGCCGTCGCGCATTTCTTCGCTTCCTCGATTGCCGCGCCAATCGGCTTTCCCATCTCCAGGGTCATCAGCCGGCCAAGCTCTCGGCTCTCCGCTTCCAGCAGAGACGCTGCCTTATTCATATGGTGTGCGCGCTCGGAGAATGGTGCGCGTCGGTGTTCCCGGTACGCAGCTACCCCGCGGTCGAGGAATTCACCAATCCGCTCTGACGGAAGCGGCTCGAAGGTTCGAACTGTTTTGCCGGTCGCGGGATTTATGCTCGAGATGCTCATCAGTGGTCGCTTTCGGGGTTCATCCACCGAAAGCTAAACGAGAGCATCTCAATGCTGGCATGCGGGGATGAAAAGCGTGGGAATCCACTGCGCGAGGATCACGGCAACCGCGAGTGCGCTCAGGAATAATCCCACAGCGCCGAAGAACCACTCTGAACCGGTCTGCATCGATTCGTCGGTCGTCTCCGAGCCTCCGACTTCGTTGAGCTCGCTCCAGCAGAGCAAAGCGGCGAGCGCGGTGATCGCCAAAGCAAGTATCGCGGGGAAATGGAGCAGCAGCACGTGGCCCGTTCTGCACGCCGGTCCCACCAGGTAATACGCGAGCTGCTGCTGGCCCCACGCCGCGGTGAGAGGGGCAAGCAGTCCAAACCAGCGCGCTGCGATGGAGCGATACGTCAGCGGTTGGGTGGTTTCAGATTCCTTCGTGTCAGCTTTGAGTGGCATGGCTACCACCGGGGGCCGAGGAATATGAGAATGAAAAGAGGAATCCACGTAATTACGACGAAGTACCAGAAAAAGGAGTTCTCCGTGACATCGACGTAGTGTTTCTCCTCGGGCTGGAGAAACATGAACAACAGCGCCAGGCCCATAGTGTCCATGACATCGAACACCGCCGTATACCCATGCGCGAAGAGAAGCGCCCAATTGATCGAGCCGTACGCGCTGGCATCCCAACGCACGTTGAGGGCGAAGAACTCGAAATACCGAACTACAAGGATCGCGAGTCCTATGAGACTATGGACGAGGAGCCAGATGAGTGTCGATCGCCGGTCTTCTGCTTTGGCAGCGCGTGCGGCAAACCAGGCCGGGGCGCAGCTGAGTAGCATGAGCACCAGGTTGAGAGTCGGAACTCCAAGCGACGGCAGTCGGGTGTGGAGTGGCGGCCAGGTCGGGGCGGTATTCCGGAGATAGAAGTAAGCAAAGACTCCGAGGAGAACGACGAACCCCTCGATGACTTCGCCGCCGAGCGCTCCCCACCAGGTGATGTTGCCCGGTCCGTAGACTTCGGACGGAAGATCCTGCACCGACGCGACCGCGCGCACTCGTCTCATGCGGCTGCCGCCTCTCCGCGCCGCTCACGCTCTTCGCGCAGATTTCGCTCGTGCTCCTTTTTGTCGGGCCATCCCCAGAAGTAGAAGGGAATGATTACCACGAGACTTCCCAGCGGCAGACCCCACGGAGTAAATATTCCTGCCGTCAGCAGTCCACCAATGACGATGGCCATCCCCAGCGGAGCGAGCGTCGGCGCGGGTAGCTCGTGCTTGTACAAGGGCTGTGTAGTCATCGTCGTCGTGATCAGCGTTTCCGGCCGATCCGTTTTGAGCCCGGTCATGACCGGTATCTCCTCTCCGTAAGCCCAGATCCCTTCGCGGCTCGTGATCACGGGGATGTTGACGAAATTGTACGGAGGGGGTGGAGAGCTGGTTGCCCACTCGAGAGTGTCGGCGCCCCACGGATTCGCTCCCGCCAATGCGCCGCGCTTCAGGCTGACGAAAAGATTCACCGCAAACACCGCCATGCCGGCGACGATGATCACCGCCCCGATCGTGGAGATGAGATTGAGCGTTCCCCATCCCATGAATTGAGGATAGGTGTAGATCCGGCGAGTCATTCCTCTCAGTCCGAGAATGTGCATCGGAAAGAACGTCACGTTCACGCCGACGAACAGCAGCCAGAAATTCCAGAGCCCCAGTCGCTCACTCATCATCCGGCCGGTGACCTTCGGATACCAATAGTAAAACGCGCCGATCAGGGGAAGGATTGCACCGCCCAGAAGGACGTAATGAAGGTGCGCGACGACGAAGTACGTGTCCGTCGCCTGAACGTCGAATGGAACGGATGCCAGCATCACTCCACTCAAGCCACCGATCATGAACACGACGAGGAAGCCGACGACGAAAAGAAGCGGCGTTCGCCATACCGGTCTTCCGAGCCACAACGTCGCGATCCAGCAGAAGATCTGAACGCCGGTGGGAATGCTGATCATCGTGCTCGCCGCCGTGAAATACGATTGGCCGAGCTGGTGCACGCTGGTCGAGAACATGTGATGCACCCACAGGCCGAATCCCACCGTTCCCGTCGCAACGAGAGCCGCCACCATTGCCGGATATCCGAATACCGGACGCCGTGAGAAGGTCGTGACTATCTGCGATACCATCCCGAGCGCCGGGATGAAGATGATGTAGACCTCCGGGTGTCCGAAGAACCAGAACAAGTGCTGCCACAGCAGCACGTCGCCACCCTCCGCCGGATTGAAGAACTGCGTCGCGATGAGGCGATCGGCGCCAAGCATGATGCTGGCGGTCGCCACCGATGACATCGCGAACATTACCATGACAGCAGTCACGAGCTGTGCCCAGACAAGAAGTGGCAGCCTTCCCCACGTCATTCCGGGCGCCCGCATCTTGAAGATCGTCACGACCATCTCGAGAGCGGCGACGAGGGCGGAGATCTCGGTGAAGGTGACCATCTGCGCCCACACGTCGACGCGCTTTCCCATCCCGTACTGCGGTCCGGATAACGGCACGTAATTGAACCAGCCGGCGTCGGGCCCCGTGTTCATGAAGAAGAACGTGTACAGGAAAATTCCGCCGAAGAGATACATCCAGAACCCGAGCGCATTCAATCGCGGGAACGCAACGTTCCGGGTGCCGATCATCAGCGGAACCAGATAGATGCCTATTGCCGTCATGATCGGGACGGCGAAAAGGAACATCATCGTCGACCCGTGCATGGTGAAGATCTGGTTGTACAGGTCCGGGCCAATGAGCGTGTTGTCGGGACGCGCGAGCTGCGCGCGCATGGCCGCGGCTTCGAGTCCGCCGAGCAGGAAGAACACGAGTGCGGTGCAGATATATCGCTTGCCGACGGACTTGTGATTCACCGATTTGAGCCAGCCCATGAAACCCGTCACCGGCTCCCACGTCGCATGGAGGCGCGCACGGTCCGCCTCGTCGATCGCCGGCGGCAGCGTGATCTCTTCGCCCAGTGGACGCGCTGTCACTTCAGCGTCTCCAGGTAGGCGAGAAGCGCCTGGAGCTCGGCGGGCGCCAAGGCGTTGGCGGGCATCTTCGCGCCCGGCTTGATGGTCTGCGGATCCAGGATCCAGCCGGCGAGATTTCCGCGCGAATTCTGCAACGTGCCGGCCGCGAGAGTCATTCGTCCCGCAACGTGGGTGAGATTGGGGCCGACCGTCGCCGCCGCTTGAGTAGACGCGATCGTGTGACACATCGCGCAGGAGCCGGACTCGAATACGCGTCGGCCCGCCACAGCAACTGAATCCACCGGAACTTGCGCCGGCTGACGCTGAAGCTCGACCCATCGTGTAAATGCGTCTGGGGATTCCGCGACGACGAGCATCGCCATTTTCGCGTGCTCGAGCCCACAGAATTCGGCGCACTGCCCGCGGTAGATGCCAGGTTGGTCGGCGCGAATCATGATGTCGTCGGCGTGGCCGGGAATCAGATCTTTCTTGCCGCTGAGATTCGGGACCCAGAAGCTGTGAATCACATCGTGGGATGCGAGCTTGATTCTTACCGGCCGCCCGACGGGAATGTGAATCTCGTTGGCGGTGTGGAAGATGTTGTGGGGGATCGGGTCCTCGTACGTGACCTCCCACCACCACTGATGGCCCGTGACATCGATCGTTAGCATGGAGCCTTCGGGCATCCGTCCAACCACGCGTGCGACCGCGAAATCGTAAAGGAGAAACACAAAGAGCACCGGTACCACGATAGCCACCGCGATCTTGATCGTCCGTTCCGCGCTTGCTTCACGCGCCGGAGACTGTGGGTCGTCTACGGCAGTCCGGCGGTTTCGGATGATTAGAAGGAGAGCACCGACGACCATCACGTAGACGATCACCGCCACCGCCATCATGAAATAGAACAGCTGGCGGGTGGAAGTCGCCTGCGGACCAACGGGATCGAGCACGGACTGGTGGTCGTACGCCGTGCATGCCAGCGCGGCGCCCGCCAAACCAGTCCACAAAAGATCTCGTGACTTCACTTGCTTGGCGTATTGGTGTTCTTCGGGGTCTGCGGCGAGCGGAGCTGGAGATCAGGACTCACGTACATGTGATCTTCCCGCGCCGAGCTCACCGATGTCCCCTCGAGTCCGCTCAGGGACCGCACGTACGCGACGAGCTGCCATACCTGCTGATTCGACAACTTGCCCCTGAAGGAAGGCATGCCGTTCGGCCGTCCTTCCATGATCGTCGTGAATATCTGCGAGGGATCGCTACCGTAGATCCAGTCGTCATCCATCAGTGGCGGTCCGATTCCACCGCCGCCCTGAAAGTGACATCCCGAACAGTTCATCTGATTGTAAAGCCGCTTCCCTTCCGACAGCGCATAGGCATTGTTGCCATAGGGAGACTTGGTGCTCTCCGCAACGACCGAAGGTCCCGGCTGCAGCTCGCTTTCCCTCACCGCGCCGATTGGCGAGCCGGCAGGTGGCATTTCGCGGAATTCGCGCTTCTCGTCCTTGCAGCCCGCGGGCGCCATGATGAACAGCGCCACTAACGACAAAACACCGATAGATCTCGTTCGCGATCCGATCATGAAGATGTTCTCCCCGTGGGGGCGCCGATTGCCAGCTGCGGAACTCCGTATTCGTCGAGTATGCGTTGAATCTCCGGACGTCTGCGATTCAGCACCGATTGCAGGGACGCGCGAAACGTGCTGTCGCCGTGACGAACTCCGACGCCGATATCGAAGACGAAGGGCAAAAAGGGAAGATCGATCTGTGGCTGGACCGGGACGAGCGTGAGTGGAACGGTCGAACGCTTTGCCCAATACCCTGCCATTGGACCCCAGGCGATCGCCACGTCGATGTCACCGCGAGCGACGGCGTCGATTATTCGCGAGGGTGGACTGTCCTGCGAGTAGTCTCCATAAACCGTATAGCCCTTCACGTTGTTGATGATTCCGCGATTGGAAAGCGCATGCGCCGGCGGAGAGTTGGTGCCGTCGTCTCCAATGAGCTGGACCCCGACCCGGATGCGACGGAGAATCGGATCATCGAACGAGTGAATGCTGATGCCGCGATCACGGCGAGTCACGAACACATACGTCGACCGGTAGTAGGGCGAAGTCGGAAGCACCATTCCGACTCCGGTCGGAATGCCCATGATCACATCACACTCGCCCGCCTTCAGCGTATTGCGAATGAATCCTCGGCGCTGCGCCCACCACGTGTATTCGACCTTCTCGTGAAGGTCCCGCGCGACGAGCTCGGCGATCCGATTCTCGAATCCCTGGCCGCTGCTGTTGGAGAAGGGAAGGTTGTTGGGATCGGCGCAGACGCGGAGCGAATTGGCTGGAGACGATGGCGAAAGCGGCACGGACGTCGGCGCGTTGCTCGAGACCATGCCGAATGTGGCGACCGCCGCGAGTGCGTTACGGAAGTGCAAATACATATAGTATTCCGCCCGTCGTAGTCTTTTCGGGCAGATCCTTCGTCGCTGCGACAAAGCCGAGCGCGGCTGAGGAATCGCGCGCATCGAGCCCGCCGACGACGATCGCGCCCGCCCAACCTCCGACGCCGGCGAGAACGCTCACGTATTGCTTACCGTCAGGTCCCTTGTAAGTCGTCGGTTGTCCGATGATGCCCGACCCGCACTTGAACTGCCAAAGCAGTTTTCCGGTGACTGCATTCACGGCCTTGAACCAACCGTCCATCGTTCCGTAGAAGGCAACGTCTCCAGCGGTGACGAGCGCTCCACTCCATACGGGCAGATCTTCCTTGATCTGCCAGGCTGGACGGCGATTGACCACATCCCAGGCGAGAAACTCGCCGCGGTATCCACCCTCCTGCGGCGCGGCGTACATCTTCGCCGTCATCCCGACGTATGGAGTGCCGGCGATGTAGTTGGCCTCGACGTTCTCGATGTCCTCGCAAAGCAGCTGGTGCGGGATGTACACGAGGCCGGTGCGCGGAGAGAACGCAGATGGCTGCCAGTCCTTCATCCCGGGTGCGGCGGGACAAATCTCCCGAACGATCTTGCCCGTTGCAGGATGCTTGGCTTCGTTCCGGATCGGCTGCCCGCCTTTCAGATCGAATCCCGTGTAGGCAGTCATCGGGCCGTACGGATCGGCAGAGATAACCTCGCCGGTTTGTCGGTCTATGACGTACAGGAAACCATTGCGCTCGGGACGGACCAGAACCTTTCGAAGCTTCCCGCCGATCGTAGCATCGAGCAGAATGAGCTCGTTCACCGAGTCGTAGTCGTACAGATCATGCGTCGATGTCGGGACGAACCAGACCGCCTCTCCCGTGTCGGCGTCCCGTGCAAAGATTCCCGCCGTCCACTTGTTGTCACCCGGACGCTGATCGGCGTTCCACGGTCCGGGGTTGGCCGTGCCGTAGTAAATCAGATTGAGCGCTGGATCATAGGAGATCCATCCCCACACGCCGCCGCCGCCGATCTTCCACGCATCCCCCGGCCAGCTCTTGACGCCGAGATCGGTTCCTTTTTCCGAAGCATAGAACGGCTTGAATCGCGGACCGATGAGGACGTCCGAATCCGGACCGGTGTGATACGCTTTCCAGGCGATCTTCCCATCGCTCAGATTCAGCGCGGTCAGCCGGCCGCGGATTCCGAATTCACTGCCGCTCACCCCAACGTAGACTTTATTTTTCGCGACGAGCGGCGCCATCGTGAGAGTCTCGCCGAGATTGATATCGGTGACCTGCGTGCGCCAGACGGCTTTGCCGGTGTTCGCATCGATGGCGATCGTCTCACCATCCAGCGTGTTCAGGATGACCTTCCCGTCGGCGAACACGACGCCGCGATTCACCACGTCGCAGCACGCAACTCCCTGTGAGGCTGCTTTCGGCGATGGCTTGAAGGTCCACTTTGCCGGCGCTCCCGGTTTCGTGAGGTCGAGCGCGTAGACGAAATTCGGATATGCCGTTACGACGTACATGGTGTTGTTCACGACGAGGGGTGCTGCTTCCTGCCCTCGGTTTACGCCAAGCGAAAAGGTGAAAGACACGCGCAGCGTGCCGACGTTCGTCGCGTTGACCTGGCCCAACTGGCTATATCGGCTGCTGGCGTAATCCTTGGCGGGCCGCGCCCACTGCCCGTCGTCCGTCTCGTCGTTCGCAATGCGGATCGCGGCGTTCGGTGCGACTCCGTTGGCGGTTACGAGTTTTGCCGTCGCTGTCGGCGCGGAATCGGGCTCTCCTTTCATGCCGTGGTTCTGGTCGCACGCCGAGCACGCGATGAGCGATGCGAACAGACGCAATACCGTGCGAAAGCTCAGCCAACCGCGCAGATGTAATCGGGGTGTCATCTTCTACCTCAGTGTGTAGAGGTAAGCGGCGATGTCGCGTGCGTCGCGCGCATTCACGCCCAGGTTCGGCATTGCCGTCTTGTCGTCAATCGCCT
>Ga0070679_100007025_pt1 | contig 10500 bp, 6 predicted proteins | sample KBSC63BmetaG_FD_65652 | JGI IMG/M metagenome (GOLD analysis project Ga0070679, IMG submission 65652) | Corn rhizosphere microbial communities from Kellogg Biological Station, Michigan, USA - KBS C6-3B metaG | ecosystem: Host-associated > Plants > Roots > Rhizosphere | place: USA: Michigan... | reverse complement strand
TGCGAGAAGCGCTTCTGGTGGCAGACCACAATGCCTATCACCTGGGGCAACTGGTGATGGTGAGGAGGATTCTTGAAGGCAAATAGGGCAGAAAAGAAAAAAGGGGCCGCAGTCTTCCGGGGATCTGCGGCTCCCTCTTTAGCAGTCGACGGATGAGCCTGCTGACCTATAGAGTAATTTGACGTGAAAAAGGTTTCACCAATATTTACGGTCCGTGGAACCTATTGCACCATCGGACGAGGCGACAGCGCGATATTGGACGTTTGCATAGCGAGCTGTGCGTTTTAACAAAACGCAACGCATGCGCGTGAACGCCTGAAGATCGAAAGCAAGCCCAGCATACACAGCCGCGAACGGAACAATTCAGCCTATACTTCCAAACAATAATCATCAGGAACAATCCCATTTCTGGCCGGCCGTGGGTTTTAGAGGTAGCTCAGCCACTTGTTTCTGCTGCGCGCCTTCAAGTCCGCGTACCAGCGGCATGGGAAGTACAGCAGCACAATTGCAAATCCCCAGACGACATACAGCAAAGCGAGAGGCCACGTGTACCCAGGTGGTGGAGGCGGCGGAGACATGGGATGGTTCATAAAGAGCCACCATGTCGCGGAAGGCGTCCGGATGAGAGACACGCAGAGTGCCAGTCCATGAATAAGCGGAATGTGCAGCAGGTAGTAGAAGAGCGGTACACGTCCAAATGTTCGGAGCCAGCCAGTAATGAAACGGGGCAAATGCTCGGTCAGCGGCACGAACAGGAGCAGAGGGCCCAGCGTCATCAGAAGAAATGACAATGAAGCCGGATACTTTGCAGTGTTGAGCATACGTAGAACGGGATTCATACCAGGGTGTGAAGCTCGCGGAGGAGCAGGCGTTGTGTTTGGGCTCGGAGCCGGCGAACTGGACGGCGATTGTGCCGGTTTCGCTGAAGTCGCAGGAGCACTCTGGGTTGAAGTTGAACTCGGCGCCCGTTGGCGCAAAGCAGTGGCGACCCGCCTGGGCGCATGGTTCCATGGCCGCGGGTCGCCATAAAGATCGAAGCCACGCAAGATGAGGAACAGGACAACAGCAGTACCGCCCAGGCCAACACAGTAACGACGTCGTGCGGCTTCGGGCAATTCCATCACGCGTCCAAACGCGTATCCGCACGCCATGACGCCGATCCAGGGAATGATGGAATACAACACTTGCAACTCAGGGCCATTCTGCCCCAATGGAATAGGGCCTCCAAAATACAGGATCTGCGCCACCCAGGCCCAGCTGCTCTCAGAGAGTTTTGGTCCGATCAGCGGCATGTAGTAATCCAACACGTTGTGCAGGCAAATCACAGAGATGCCGAACGCGAGTATCGCTCGCACGGGAAACCACAGCAGCCCGGCCATCAGAACCATGCACCAGCCGAGCATCCATATGACTCCCGCGAGAAGGTAATGGCGGAAATCGAAGTTGAACGTCCACGCAATGCGAATAATGGTGAGCTCCAAGAGCAACAGAAATGCTCCGCGGGTGGCCAGGAATTTTGCCAGTTTGGAGCGATCTCCAATTTTGCACCCATAAAGGTAAGCTCCAGTTCCGGCAAAGAAAGCGAATCCGGGAGCTACGAAATGAGTTACCCATCGGGTGAAGAAGATAGCGGGCGCTGGTCCGCCAGCCGGCACACCTGAGTAAACGCGGACGTGATCAATGGCCATAAGCACCATCACCAGCCCTCGCGCAATATCGAGGGAAGAGATACGCGAACGAGAAGGGACTTCGTCCTGGGGGCGACCAGATGGGGAGACGAGCCTGGGGCGAAAAAGCGTTCCGGTTGAAGAGCTGCTCATGAACGGCCTCCAGTTGTGCTTGAATCGTCTGAATGCCTCAGTGAAACTTATCGCATTGGCTGGGGTTAGTCAGTTTACGCCTGTGTTGGACTCGTGAGGCACTGAAAAAGTCATCGGGGACGATGCGCCCCTCGGCCAGGTTCCTGTATCATCACTGCCGGAAGGTTTGTCCAATGACGGCCAGTTCAAATTCTGTTGATCGCCTGCCACGGCCGCGATTCAATTACATCGAAATCCCTGCTTCGGACGTTCGCCAATCTGCTTCTTTTTATGAAAACGTCTTTCGCTGGAAAATCAATGACGCCAAAAGCCACCGTCCAGGATTCAGTGACGCCACAGGGAACATCGGAGGAGCCTGGGTGACGGGTCGGCCTGCGTCACGAGAGGCAGGCATTCTTCTTTACGTTTGGGTTGATTCGATTGAAGCCACCCTGGCCGGGGTCAAATCGAACGGAGGAGAAGTCGCAATGCCTTCACAACCAGGCCATCCCGGCGCGAACTTTCATATTGCGACGTTTCGAGATCCAGCTGGAAACCTGCTTGGGCTTTACCAGGAGCTGTGATTCCCGATTTGCAGGTGGCTGGAATTCCTACTTCAGCTTGTTGAACTCTGGATTGTCGTAGGGATCGCGCGAGTGGTCCTGCCCAAATAGCATTTGAATATTGGTTTTCTCGAGCAAGTCGTGGCGCATGCTCCGTCGCATCAAGCGGCGATAGCGCAGGTAAATCCCGAAGGCTAGGATGGCGATTCCAAACAGAATCCGTAACCCTATTACGAGCGCGTTCGTCCAGAATGGCTTGTTCATCTCTAAAGATGCGGCAAAATGCCGCGCGATTTCAATCCGCAGTGTAACCCTGTTTTGCGCGAATTCGGTAACCACCTGATTTTTTTACCGCAACCTCAATCTTGCGCCAGCCGGGAGCGCTTGTAGTTTGCGGGGGTTTGTAGCTGATCAAGTAGAGGTGCTGCAGGTCGCGCGAGATCTCCTGGAAGATCTCTTCAATATCGGAGCCTTTACGGGCTTCGTACGCCATTGCGCCCGTATTTTCGCTCAACTGCTTAAGCAGTTTCTTCAGTTGGGGCGTTTGTAGCGCGTCGCCCTCGGCAATGGTATACAGCGGAATCCCAAGCTTTTGTACCCTTGCAACTGCTGCTGTGGAGTTCAGCATGCTCGCATTGTCATCTCCATCGGTAAATACCACCATGGCTTTCTTGCCTGGCTGCGCCGAGATGTCCTGTGCTACTTCTGAGATGGAATCGAACAGGGCAGTCTGGCCCTGGGCACGAAGTCGGAGCACGGCGCGTTTAGCGGAGGCTTTGTCGGTAGTGAGCTCCTGGTGCTGCGTCACCTGGCTGTCAAAGGTGTAAATCGCTACAGAATCTCTTGGTCCCAAAGAGTCAATCAATTTGATGACGGCGTTCTTTACTCTGGGCAATGCCTCCGTCATGCTCCCGGTCGTATCCAGAAGAACGACGCAGGAAAGCCTCTCTACATTCGTTTCGAAGATGGCCACTTCCTGCGGTTTTCCGTCCTCCAGAACCTCGAAGTCATCTTTGGAGAGCCCATCCACATACCGGCCGCCGCTGTCATAGATTGTGGCGTACACCTCCACCAAACGGGTACGGACACGCAATACCTGCTGCGACGATGATTGAGCGATAAGGACACTCGCGAAGCAGGCCAACAGAGCGAGACAAATCGAGGTTACTGACGGGATGCGGGCTCTCATTGCTGGAGGGCCTTTCTGATATCAGTGGTTGAAACAGTAGCATAAGCTGCGACGAAGGCGCGCCAGTCACGGAAGTCGGTACTCTGTGCGGAACGGAAGGCCTTGGCGGCGAGCGGCTCAGCAACTCGCGAAAGTTCGAGCGCGTCCTCTCCGGCAAGATCGGCTTGAAAGGCAAGGAAAATCTTGAACTCCGCCCAGCGTTCGGCGCTCTCTACAGGGAAGAAACGGTGTTCGAATTCTTCGTACGGCGCCATCGGCGCCCAATGGGGGTGCGTGCATCCCAGCGAACGGTAGGCAAGGGCTCCCAGCACCTGCAAGTGGCTCGGGATTTTAGCAGCGTTCATTGACTGGAGCATCCGCACTGTAGGTGAATCCCATTCCGAGGTGGGGAATGCTTGGTCATAAAGAGTGCCCAGCGCAAGCAGATCAGAAACCGTGACAGCTTCCCAGGCCTTTTTCCAGTCTCTAGTGGAAATTGCAATCACGAGATCGGCTCTTCGTGAGAGCGATAGCAATCCTGCGGTCGAGTCGCGCAGCTTGTCCAGCACGTCTGGTTTCAGGGCTGCTTGCACGATCCATTCGCGGCCTATCGCCACGCGCAAGCCAAGCATCCGGAAATCGGCTTCGGTAATCAGCTCCCATGGTGTTGCCCTGATGGCTGCAATCTGCGCTGCAATGGCCATTCGTCCAGACTCGCCACCGGCTTTCCATGAACTTCCAGCGGCTATCCCCGCCGCGAGCGCGAACTCCCCGAACCCTCCCGAGAAGTAACTTCCTGCGCCTTCGCTGGTTACATGAAATTCCGAGTTCAGGTTTGCGGCAGAATGCTCTTCCATGCCATATTGCGAAAAGTGGTGCTTGCGCAGCAGCAGGGGGTCTTCCGAAATAAGCAGGTCAGAAGACCGCATAAAGTACGCATAAATGATCCCGGCTAGCGCGAGTACGACCTGCGGCTCAAGCTCATGCGCAACTTCGTTCCGAAGATGCGCTACTTCGCTGCTCTTCTTCTTTGAGCTTGCGGAAGCTTCATTTGAGAGCTGTGTGCATAAGCGGACAAGTCCAGCAGGGCTGTACCGCTGGATCGCTTCCTTTTCCTTCCCACCGATTCTGGTCTTGGCCGGAATCTCCACGCTGGGCAATGATGATGCAGCTTTAAGCAGCGCTGCGCCATTAATCCCATCCGACGCCTGTGCCGCTCCTGAAATTGTAAGAAGCGAGTTCAAAAGCGGGACCTTCTGTGCTTCAAGCACGCGCTGGAATTCCTGCTGTCTTCCGGGTGCGCTCCCTCCGAGGCACGCGTTTATCTGCTCGTCACTTGTTTCATTGCCGTTGCTGCCATGGCAGAAGGCGAGCATACGCTGGACTGCATCAAGTGATGCAAATGCATAGCCGCCGGGCCCAGCTGCGGCGAAACGTTGAAGGGTGGCACGGAAGAGCGTGGCTGCGTCTTCGGGAGAGATTTTCTGGCGTTGCTCCAGTAAACAGAGCAATTCGATGACCGCGTGTAATTGGCCGAGTCTCAGGTTTGCGTCGAGGAGAGCCTGTGAGCGAAATTGTTCCAAGACGCTGAAGAACTGCCGGAGGTCTGCGGCCGTGACCGCAGTAAGGTCAGTGAAATACGGGTATGCAGGAGATTCATCACTGAAGTGCTGTGCCAGTAACAGAGCAGACTCTTCATCCATAGGGCCGCTCCGATGGGCGTCAATCCTGGCGACCGCCAAAAAATTGTCGAGCTCATTGTGCCGGTTCCCGCTTTCCTTGTAGCGGGCCTGCGCCAGCCGGAGCAGGATAGCGTCTTCCACGTCTGTACCTACCCAGCGACTAGAGGCTTTGGCAAGCTTATCCATTTTGGTTTCCGCTGGCGTGCTGCCTTTGGCTACCATCCAGACCGCCGGACTGCCCGGAAATCTCACATGCCCCTCAGCGGTGAGAGGTACGGCTCGCAGGAAGTCCTGGAATGAAGAATCACGCATCAAGGTGATGGAGCCGGGCTGGCGATCCTTGAAGGCTACAAAGAGCCGGTAGAACTGTTCCGTACGTGACGGAGTGGCCGTGAAGAATATCTGGTGGGCACGATCAAGATGGGAAACGGCATAAAAGAACGCCAGAAGCTTGCCATCATCGCGGTCCAGCAACGCCCGAAAAAACCTTCCGGGCTGCCTGGGACTCACGCCGACAATCCGCTCCCAGATCACGAGCCCATTGAGGCCACCGGGACAGACTGCGGTTCCTTGATGGATTGCAAACGCCGGAGCAAACACATAGAACAACTCAGCATACTGATCAGCCAGCGTTTTCAAATCGACTGCGCCAAGCAGCTGAGCAATGGTTTCCCGATCAAGATAGCTCATGCCCAGGTAAAGGCGCGCAAGTTTAGGGGAGCGAATCAGCGCGGTGATAAAGCCACTGTTCTGATTCTCATGAGCATAGAATGCGTCCCGCCACATTCTTTCATTGGGGTAAATCACGGCTTGCTCGTACGGGATTTCGAGGTCGTACGACTTGCCCGCCTGAAGCGCCTCCTGGATTCCAACCTGATCGATTGCGAGCGCAGCCAATGTTTCCTGTTTCCTGGCCTGCGATTTACCTTCCCCGAAATTCAGTTCAACGCTTTTCTTGTCGTAACGAATCTTGCTTCCCAGCAACGCGAGCACCGCTTCCGTGCGTTTTCTGGCATCCTTGTCGTTCAATGACAGGGTAACGTGAATGCCACTTGCGGCGCGCGTGCCCAATTGTTCCAGTGAAGAGACCCGCTCAAGGTACTGGGAGATACCTTCGAGATACTCCTTTCCCGCTTTCGCATCGGTTGATGTCCCTGAGTGGTCGATAAGCGCGCGCGAAAACTCCACAAAAAACTTTTCTGGAGAGGCGCGCTCGTTGGAATGGGCGGCAAATCCGAGAGCTGCCAGACCGCCTGGAATAGAAGTGCTGTCGCCTGCGGAGTTGTGCCTGCCCAAGAGTGAGCGGGCGTCCGGATGTCCTGCGCTTTCGAGCATCGCCGCCAACGCGTCTGCGTTCTTGAAATCGGCATCGCGGATGGCTGTCTTCAATCCGAGTTCCAATTCGGCGACTCGCTTCTCTGGAGAGGTTTCGGCTTCGGCCAGTTTCCGGTAGATGGGAGCAGCCGACCCAACGAAAGTCTCCGAGACATTGGCCAGTTTCTGCAGCAAGGTAAGATCTGGCGTAGCTTCAACACCCTGCTCAAGAACGCGCCTCGCGGCAAAGAGATGTCCTTGCTTCTGCAGCGCTTCCGATTTTGACAGATAAAGCTCGGCGGCAGTGGGCAGTACTGCCAGTCCCTTGTCTGCGGCCTTTTCCGCTGCTGCGAACTGGTTGGACTCCAGCAACAGGCGCGTAATGCGCTCATATGCCCGCTGCGAATTGGGCGTGAGTTCCACGACGCTACGCCATACCTGCAGTGCTTCCGCATTGAGCGCAAGTTGTTCCAGGGTGGATGCAAAATCCGTTCGAACGGCTGCATCGTTCGGCAATTGCGCGATCGTGGATGCTGCTAGCTGGCGGCTTCTCTCTGGCTGCTTCGTCTTGATGTAAAGGTTAAGCAGACTTCGAATAACATCCAGCGGCATCCCACCCATGGTTAGGCCGCGTTCGTAGGAAGCGATTGCAGCTTCGTTCTTGCTCAATCTTTCTTCCGCTTGCGCTTTAAGAAACCAAATATCCTGCCGTCCGGGCGCACCAGTGAGAAGCTCATCGAAGAATGGCAGCGCTCCTCCGTCGTCCTTACGTGCGACTCTCAATCTGCCGAGGTCTTCAATGATCTGCGGAGTGCGCGTTCCTGTCTCAAGAGCTCGGTCTAACGCTGCTTCCGCGCGGTCTAAGTCGGCAGCGAGTAGGTAGGCGTGGCCAGCAGTGGCCTGAGCCGCACCGTCCAGCGGTTTTACCTCAAGAAGATAACCATGATATTTTGCTGCTTCGCTGTGGTCTCCTGTTTTCTCAAACAGCGCCGCCGCCACGGAGAGCGCATCTGCATCTCTGGAGTTTATTCCCAGTGCAATTCTCAGATTCTCCTGAACCTGCTTAACCTCGTCGGGAGACAACGTGGGACTTTGCATCAGCGCAGCTGCCTGGGCGACGTTGGTGCGCATCTGTCGATAGAGAGCCAGGCTTGGTGTCATCGCCTGAGAACCAGAAGAGAGTTCCGGTATCTCGAGCAAGGGAGCCCCGCTCTGGTCTTTGATGATCGTGCTCGACCGCACGAACCCTGACGCGGGTGGCTGTACAGTCCAATCCGCCTGCACGTAGCTGTTGCTTATATCGAAGACGGGAGTGAGCCCTTTGCTGCCGAGGGAAAGCAGGTCGCCGGACGTGGCCTGAAGTAGTGCTGTCCACGGAGCGGAGAGTGGAGCCGCGGTCAGGCAGCTTACACGAACATGTTGCGAGGCGAATTCTCGCGCTAGAAGCGCAGAAGCGTAGTCTGTCGTCAGCGGATCGAGAGCGGGCAGGTTGCCCGTGAGCACCGCAGTGGACCAGTCAGATCCGAGCTGACCAACATTGTCAAACAGCGCTTCTGCGATGCTCTCTCCAGTAATCGGGGTTTCCGGCGCTGCTGGCAGTCGAATCTCGTCCAGAGCAGCCTTGAAGCGCACTCGTGTGGGGAAGGGACCCGCCACAAGAATATGGCCACCCTGAAGCATGGCCAGCCGCGTCCTCGCTCCGCGGGCTACCGTATACGCCGAGAGAAGATCCTGCTTGATGATGGGAATCTGCTGGGATGAGATCGTATCCATCAACAAGACAAACGTGACTGCTGGTGAGGGATGCACATCCGTTGTGACGACAGGAAAGGTCCCCGACCAGGTTGTGACATTCGCGGGCCGTCGGCTGGAGGTCGGAGGTGTATTGGCGGCCGGTGAACGAAGCAGAGCAGACGAGCCCTCGCCTGTGCCGCAGCACGCAAGACAACAACAGACAAGCAAGAGAAACCGTTCGCGCAAGCTACTCCTTACTCCTGCCGGCGCCAGCCGTTTGCGTGCGAATCATTAAGCGGGCCCGGGAGCATTGACGGACTGCCAATGAAGCTAAAGCACTACCTGGGTGCGAGACATGCTACTACAACTCTGGAAGGAGCAGAAGAATGATTGCTTAGTTTTACTGGCCGTCGATCAGGAAAATGTCTTCTGGCCTACAGGGAAAAGGGAGACGAACAGTTACCGTGGGATCTGGAGGCTCCAGTCACCCGTAATTTAAAAATCATCCGTGCGCAAACTTTGAGAATCAAACATCAGTCAATTTTACGTCGAGGTACTCGCGTGCAACTCAAGCCCTTTCTGCTCGATGCCTGGCTCGACCAATACGAACACCACATAGAATTCAACCTGGCTGCGAGCACCGGACCGGCCTGGACCGTAAACGACATCCTTGCTCTCGCAGGCGATGAAATGCGTCGCCACTTTCTGAACCACAAGCTGGTGTACAGCCGGCCTGCTGGAGCCGACAGCCTGCGCGAAGCGATCGCCGAAATGCAGGATGTCCCTGTGGATGCCGTCCAAATTGTGACCGGCGCTTCCGAGGCGCTCGTGGCGCTGATGTGGCTGGCCGCCGAGCCTGGTGCGAACGTAATCATCCCACTCCCTGGCTTCACTACCTTCTCGGCGCTGCCGGAGTCGCTGGGTTTGGAAACGCGCTTCTATCGGGTGCGCCGCGAGAACGGCTTCCGCATCGACCCGGACGAGATCAAGCGGCTCGTTAACTCGAAGACCAAGCTTATCCTGGTCAACAGCCCGCATAACCCCACGGGCGCCACCATCGGCGATGAGGAAATGGAAGCCCTGCACGACTTCGCCGTCGAGCGTGGAGTCCAACTCGTGAGTGATGAGGTCTACCATCCCATCTACCACGGAAGGAAAACGAAATCCGCTGCGCGCCTGCCGCACGCAACCGTGATCTCTGATCTCTCAAAGGCATTTTCTATTGCCGGTGTTCGTACGGGATGGATGATCGACCATGACGCCAAGCGCCGCCAGCGGTATTGGACGGCGCGCGCCTACTTCTCGATCAGCAACACCATGACCGGAGAAATTCTTTCGGAAATTGCAATTCGCAATCGTGAGGTCGTGCTCGGCAAAACGCACCAAGCCGCCGCGCGTAACCTTAAGCTCCTCGAGAGCTTCATGGCCGATCATCGCGATGTGCTCGGCTGGATTCCGCCGCAAGGCGGCATGACCGCGTTCCCGTGGCTGGTAAGTGGAGAGAACAGCCGGCCTTTCTGCCAGGCCGCCGCCGAGCGTGGAATCCTGCTTGCTCCCGGTGACTGCTTCGATGAGCCAGCGCATTTCAGGCTGGGCTATGCCGCGGCTGCAGATAATTTCTCCAAAGCGCTCGATCGCTTCGGAGAGTTCGTGGCGAGTTGGTCGGCGAAGATGGTCACGGCGTGACTCGTATGCGGCCGTCAGAGAATATGGGGATGGGGATCTCTGTGCAGTCCCATAAGAGAGATAAGCAGCAAGGTAGAACAGTCGCCGAGCTGCGCTGTTACAGGCGCATAGCGCTCGGCGAGATGATTCAGAATCCAAAGCGGTTTGGAACGGAGTGAAAAAATAATGGTGGAGGCGGTGGGAGTTGAACCCACGTCCGAAAATGTTACTGGTCAAGAGCCTACATACTTAGTCCAGTTCACCCGACGGGAATTACCCCGCCAGATTCGCGCTCTGCGCTTAGAACGGACAAGAAACGCAGCTCGCTAGCCCGTGGATTTTTCCGGAGGCCCCCGGACGTAGGGCCAACAGATGAGCCTACTGTGTGACGCCCTTTCACAGCCCGTAGGCGAAGCTGCGGAGAGCGGCTACTTATTTAATTAAGCAGCGTATGCAAACTGGTTAGAGTTGGCAATTATTGTTTTTGCACCACTTACGGGGGAATGCGCCCCGGTATGCCTCCTGGCCGCAAGCATTTCCGTCGAAGCCGTGACGCCCCCTCGGAAAGAAACCTG
>Ga0070679_100007023_pt1 | contig 10502 bp, 10 predicted proteins | sample KBSC63BmetaG_FD_65652 | JGI IMG/M metagenome (GOLD analysis project Ga0070679, IMG submission 65652) | Corn rhizosphere microbial communities from Kellogg Biological Station, Michigan, USA - KBS C6-3B metaG | ecosystem: Host-associated > Plants > Roots > Rhizosphere | place: USA: Michigan... | reverse complement strand
GTGATGCGGGTGGGAAGGTGATCGCTTTTTCAGGCCGCTATTTTGAAAAGGTGGCAGGCTCTAGAGAAGAAGGCGAACCAGCCAAATATGTAAATTCTCCCGAAACTGCGTTGTTTAGAAAATCAAAAGTGCTCTACGGCTTTGATAAAGCGCGGGCGGCCATCCGCAAAGCCGATTGCATTTTGCTGGTTGAAGGGCAGTTCGACGTCGTGCTATCGCATCAATCAGGTTTGCCTTTTACGGTCGCACTTTCGGGTACTGCTCTGACGCCCGAACATCTCTCACTTTTAAGCAGGCTCTCCAAGCGCCTTATTTTGGCGCTCGACGGCGACACAGCCGGGATCCGCGCTGGGCTTAAAAGCGCGCATATGGCCTACAAAGCGGGTTTTGATGTAAAGATTCCAACTTTCAGGGATGGCAAAGATCCAGCCGACTTAGCGCGCGAAAATCCCGAATTATTGAAAGCTGCCATCCGCACTTCTCGCACCGCAGTCGAATTTTTTTTAGAAGCACTGCGTCCCGGCGCGCGCGACAGCCGAGCCTACAAACTGCTGGTTGAGCAACAGTTGTTGCCGCTTGTTGCCGCAATCAGCAGCACGATAGACCGATCACACTTCGTGCGTATCATTGCCGAGCGCATCGAGGTGCCCGAGGCTGCTGTGCGCGAGGCGCTTGCGCGCGCCGCCAAACAGCCGGCGGTATATGAGTCGCCTGCCGAAGAAGAATCCGCGCCGGTGCTCGAAGTGCACTTTTTGCCGCTTGAGCGTGCCGCAGCGATGATCGCTTTTAAAAGCAGAGAGGATGCGAGCCAAACAGACTCCTTAACAAAACTTTTAGGCAAAGAGCGGCTCCTGGCTATTGTCGAAAAATTAAAACCCGAAGAAGAACGGCTATTATTTGAATTTGAATCGCTCGGAGGTGATGAGGCGGAGCAAATGGCAGCCCTGTTAAATACTATTGAGCGTGCCGTTCTTGAAGAAGAGATGAAGTCCGTGAAAGACTCTTTGGTACACGGCGACGGAGTCGAATCCGCCTTGCTAAGCAAACGTTTGGTGGACCTCAAGCGCCGTCAACAAGAATTGAGAAAATGAAGCTAGTGTGATATAATGGTGTAAATGGCCAAAACCAAGGTGAAGAAAAAGGCGGCTAAATCGGCCGCTAAAAAGCGTGGCAAATCGGCAATTGCGAAGGCCAAAAAGTTTAAAGCAAAAGCGCAAAAGCGCCGCGCCATTCTTGCACCCAAAAAGAAGATTGTCAAAAAAGCACCGGTAAAAAACACTGCCGCACAAACGAAGCTCAACAAAAAGGTTGACGAGCAAAACAAAAAGCTTGAAGGCTTGATGGCGCGCGGCCGCCAGCGCGGTTTTGTCACCTACGACGAAATCCTGAAAGCATTCCCGACCATAGAGACCGACGTCATGTTTTTGGAAGAAATGTACGAGAAGTTCAGTACTGCCGGTATCGACGTGCTCGAAGGCGGTGGCATGCTCGACATTAGCGACGAGGCTTTAAATGAAAAAGGCTACAGCCGCTCCGACAGCCAGTACGACTCAATACAAATGTACCTGCGCGAAATAGGCAAGTATCCGCTTTTGAATGCGCAAGAAGAGCGCGACTTAGCTAAACGCATCGTTGAGGGCGATTCTGAAGCACGCAACTTGCTTGCCCGCGCCAACCTGCGTCTTGTCGTTTCAATTGCTAAAAAGTATGTGGGCCGCAGCCCGGACCTCACGCTCCTTGATCTTATTCAAGAGGGCAATCTCGGCCTCTTTAAGGCAGTAGATAAATTCGACTTTACCAAAGGCTTTAAATTCTCCACCTATGCAACATGGTGGATCCGCCAGGCTATCACCCGCGCGCTCGCGGACCAGTCGCGTACTATCCGTATTCCGGTGCATATGGTAGAAACCATCGCTAAATACAAACAGGTCTCGCGCCGCCTGTCACAAGATCTTGGACGCGACCCGCTTGCAGAGGAGATTGCGCTTGAAATGGGCGTTGATGTCGAAAAGATCTATCAAATTGAAAAGATCGATCAGGACACTGTGTCGCTTGAGAGTCCTGTAGGTTCCGACGATGACGATGGCAAGTCGGTGCTTGGCGACTTTATAAAGGACGATAAAATCCTGAGCCCAGATCAGGAAGTGGCGCGCCGCATCTTGGCCGACCAGTTGCGCGAAATTCTTGATGAGCTTTCCCCCAAAGAGCGCGAAATTCTTAAACTGCGCCATGGTCTTGAAGACGGCATTTACCATACACTCGAAGAGGTAGGCAAGAAATTTGGCGTCACGCGCGAACGTATCCGCCAGATCGAAGCCAAAGCACTTGAGCGCATCCGTACGCACGAAAAAGCTAAGCGTTTGCGTAGCTATTAAAAAAATTGTATTCTGTTACGACGCCTTCAGCAAGAGAGGCGTCTGTTCTTAGAACTGCGGACGACAGGAGATACCTTTGCCATCGCTAGCACTCGAGAAAAAACAACAAACAGAAACAACGAACCTGTACGAGCTACAGGATCTGTTGCCACATGATGTGACCGGCACGCACGCGCAAACGTTGGTGTACGTGCCGGACTGGGCCTTTAAGCCTGACCATTGGACCACAACCTTTCTTCGCGGACTCATCAAGGCGAGACACGCTCTCGCTTCGGCTTGTCTTTGGGAAGTGGGTGTTGGAACCGGGATCAATCTTATCGCGCTTAGTACTGCAATCACTGACGCGACGTGGTATTTCTCGGACTACAATCCCGATTGCGTAGAGCTTGCATCCCAAAATCTGAAGGCGGCTGGCATTGCCAGCCGATATAACCCGCTTCCCGGAAAGAGGAATCTTGTACAAGGAGAAGTGGGTCAAGAGGTGCCCATGGTTGACGTAGTGTTCGGTTGTTTGCCCCAGGTCCCGACAACACACAGCTTGGACCAAGGCGATCGCATTGCCCATTACTATGATCCAAGCTTGTTCCCGCGCTCAAGACGGCACGCTTGCGGGCTTGGGCTCAACGAAGCGCTCCTTATGGGAGCGAAGAAGGTCCTTCACCCAAAAGGAAAGGTAATCCTTAATCTCAGCGGGCGTTCCGGAAAGGAGCGGCTCGAAGGGATGTTTAATGAGTGCGGGTACTCGTCTCGCATTTTGCACGAGGCGATCGTACCGCAGCACGCCACTACGTCACTGAAGTCACTAGCGACGATAGAGTCTGAAGACCGAACGGGGCCAGAATTTGAGTTCTTTGCAGATCCGGAAGCTCGCATGCCGCTGTGTGCTAGCCATGCCGAGGCGCGACGGTGCAAAGGTGATCCTGTCTATCACAAAATATTCGTGTTCGAAGCAACTCAAGAGTAGTACGTTAGGGGCTCCGTGATTAGTCACGGGGCTTTTTCTTTGCCTTTGCTATACTCTACGTGTGGCTAAGAATTATCCCATAAAGCACTGGAGCCACTCGTCTCTGATGGCTTACTTGCGCAATCCTTTGGCGTGGTACAAGCGCTATGTCGAGCTGGTATACGACTTGCCGTCGTCTCCTGCGAGCATTATTGGCCGTGCGGCGCACAAAGCGGTTGAGCACTACTACAGCGGGATTGAAAGGGATGGCGCAATCGCACTGGGATTAGAATACCTGCGTGGCGTGAGCGATTTTGAAATTAGTTTTGGCAAAAAGATAAAGAGTAAGCGCGCGCAAAAAAAGAAGCGCGAGTCGATGGAGCGCGAGTATCTGCAGGCAATTAGCTTTTACCTTGAAAAGCCGCCCAAATATGAAGTGATTGATGTCGAAGTAAGTGCGACGGTTAAAGTCGAGGGCTTGCCTCTGCCAATCAAAGCTATTTCAGACTTGGTGGTGGTGTCAAAAGTAGATAAAAAAGCTGTAGACATAGTCGACCATAAATTTGTGGCAGCTTTTAGCCCTTCGGGCAAAGATAAATCTCTGTTTATCTTGCAAGCAATCTTTAACTACTACACGGTCAAAAAGACTTTTAACAAGCCCGTGCGCAGGTTTATCGTGCACGAATGCAAGATCACTAAAAACAAAGACGGCGGCCCACAAGTGCGGCGCTACATCATCGACTTCCGCACCTTTAGGGAAGAATTCATCATCTTTCACCGCCTGCTGCGCGATGCGACTGCATCGCTCGAAACGGTGCGTATCTTTTTACCTAACCCGTCTGACATATTTGAAGGGGAGAATAGCTTTGATATTTACCGCATAAACCTCCCGCGCGAAGAGTACGATGCCCACTTTAGGCCTGATGAATGAAAATCCCCGGTTGAGCCGGGGATTTTGTTTACTGAGTTGTGGTTGACGCTACTGGTGTGCCGGCTGCGGCTGAGGTGCCGCCTAAGACGGCGTCGATTGCCGCGCGCATTGAGTCATACGGCTGTGCGCCTTCAAGCGGGATAGCGTCAGTTGAGCCGTCTTTGGTAATAAGGATATACGGCGTACCAGTGCCGCCTGCCTTAATGGCTTCGTTGTAGCTGTTCTGTACTTTTTGCGTGAACTTGCCAGAGCTGAGGCATGAGTTAAAGGTATCTACATTTAGTCCTATATCTTTAGCGACAATAGGCAGCTGCGCTAAGTCTAAGTTATTTTCAGACGGGGTAATGTTGTAAATTTTATCGACGTACGCAAAGAACGCTTGCGAGCCGCCTTGGTCGGCTGCACATTCGGCAGCCTCGGCCTCTTTAGGCGCCTTGGAATGAATTTGTCCCAGCGGGAAGGGGCGGAATACCCACGCTACGTTGCCCGACTGACCATAGTAATCCATGATCTGGTGCATCGTGGTGTGGAAGACTTTGCAGTATGGACACTCCAGGTCGGCGTACTCGATCACCTTAACAGTGGCGTTGGGGTTGCCTAAAATATGATCGGATGAGTCCGCGGCACGGAAGTTAATAGCTTGCTCCTGGCCCGTATTAACGCTAGGTGCTGTGTTGCCTTTGCCAACCCAAAAAACCGCACCAGCAATGAGCAAACCCGCGACCACGATGGTAATGGGCAAAACGTATTGTGACTTCATATAGCTTTATTCTAACAACTCCCCCGAAAGGCACAACTAGAAAGGCAGGGTGTGGGTAAGGCCGCCCAAGTCAGATTCAGACTCCCAACCACTGGTGTCTAGTTTGATTTCGCGGACGCCATCGTAATCTTTGTACTTAAGATGGCCTTTCTTTTTGGCATAATCATACAATTGGCGCGTAATATCAACGTCATCGAGGCAGTACAACATAACTTTGTCTTTGAGCCCTTGCTTCCACCAGTCGACGGCCTCTAAACCACTTCCGCTTTTCTTTTTACCCAGCGTTGCTTCGGCAATATTATCAAGTTTAAGTCGGCGACCGAGCACATTTTTAATTTCTTTTAAAAGGTCGACGCTTTTAATTTTTGTAAGGTCGCCCGCATAGTATTTGTTAAGGATAGGGATATCGAAATGGTCCGAGTTGTAACCAACAATAACATCGGCTGCTTCAAACAATGGCCACAGCTGGCCGAGTTCCTCTTTAAAATAGCCGGTGAGTTTGCCCGTATCGCTGTCGTGTACGCCAACAACGGTGACTTCGAGCCCCGACATGTCGCCATTGCCGCGGAAATCACCCTCTGTTTCGATGTCGAAGGTAATGACACGCATAGATTAGTTATTGAAAAAGTCGGCTAACCTCTCACGCGCTAAAGGTGTTTCTTTGCCCGAAGCCAAGTCTTTTATAATGAAGTCGCCCGAAGCGAGTTCAGCGTTACCCACTATTATTAAGAAGGGGATTTTGTGCTTCGCGGCATTTTTAATTTGGTCACCGAGCTTTTTATCGCCAAAGTCTATCGCGACGTTAATGCCTTCGGTACGGAGTTGTCCCGCGAGCGTTTGCGCCTGCGGTGCAAGTTCGGGGCTCGTGATGGCAATATACAGTTTGGTGGTCGGAAGGTACGGCGGCAGGAGTTTGCGCACCTCCAAAAAGTTGTAGATTGTTTCGTTGCCCATGGCAAAGCCCACGCCCATGACTCCTTCGTCGTCAAAAAGCTCGGTGAGATTGTCGTAACGGCCGCCACCAAAAAGCGCGCGGTTATTGTCGGGGTGCGTATCAAACACTTCAAACACCATACCTGTGTAGTAGTCGAAGCCGCGTACGATGGCCGGGTCAAACACGATGTTGCCAATGCCGGCTGCAGAAAACTCAGCGAGCATTGTTTGAATGTCGGCTGGCGGCTCGGAATTTAAAATAAGTTCTTTGGTGATGCCCAGCTCGGCGAGTTTGCTGCTAAACTCTTCGACCGGCATTTTATCTTTAGCGTCAAGCAGGCGCTTGAGCTGTCTGTACTGTGCGTCGCTTAAGTTAAGCTCTGTCACCAACATATCGAGCCAGGTGCGGCTGCCGACTTTAATCATAAAGTCGCTGTCGTCGGCGCCGAAGGCTTTCATGAGCCCGTAGGCCATGCCCAAAATTTCGGCATCGGCGTACAACGACTCACTACCAAATAAATCGACATTCAGTTGCCAAAACTCGCGCGTGCGTCCCCGCTGCGGGCGCTCGTAACGGAAGAAGTTGGCGACCGAGTAAAGCCGAAGCGGAAAGCCGAGCTCGCGGCGCTTGCCGGCAACCATGCGCGCGACGGTCGGCGTCATTTCGGGGCGCAGCGTTACTTCGCGCTCGCCGCGGTCTATAAAGGTGTACGTTTGCTCGCTGGCAAGTTCGGCGTTCTCGGCGCCCTTGGCTTTGTACAGTTCTGAAGGCTCCAAAATTGATGCGCCGTACTCGACGTAGCCAACTTTCTCGACAAACGTGCGTGCGGTCTCTGCAAAGTAACGCAAAAACGCCTGGTCCTCCGGATAAAGGTCCCGCACGCCTTTGTACGGATCGGTCGATAATTTCTCCTTTTTCGCCATTTCGTTTACTATAGCAGATATGGCCAATACCGATAAGATACTACGAAAGGCCGGCGCGGTACTTAACCTGTACAAAGAGCTTGGAGAAACTCCCCGCGAGCGACTGGAAAGACTCAGGTTGCAAAAGCCCCATCTTGAACACGAAGTGCTTTCCTATGCCGGACGCCTCGACCCGATGGCCGAAGGGGTGCTGCTTTGTTTAGTAGGGTCGGCCAACAGTCGGCGCGAAGAATATCTGGACATGAGCAAAGAGTACACGCTCGACGTGCTGTTTGGATTTGCGACCGACACGTACGACATTTTGGGAAAAGTAGTTGAAACGGGCGGCACTGATGGATTAACGCCAAGCGCGGTGCGACAGGCGCTCAACGAGTTTCGCGGCAAGTTAGCACTTGAGTATCCGCCGTACTCATCTAAAACAGTTGAAGGTAAGGCGTTGTTTCAGTGGGCGCGCGAAGGGACATTAAGCTCGATTATATTGCCGACGCGCACGGTCACCGTGTACGAAATTGAAATCCAAAAACTCTACAAAGTAAAAGAAGCCGATTTGCTGGCGTATGTCGAGACTTCAGTCGAGAAGGTAAACGGCGACTTTCGGCAAGAAGAAGTGTTGCGCCTGTGGCGCCGCAATTTAATGAGTAAGGGTGAAAGAGAATTCCCCGCAGCAACCATTACAATATCCTGCAGCAGCGGCACCTATGCGCGCAGTATTGCGCATAGCCTCGGCGAAGAGTTAGGCATCCCGGCCTTAGCCCTTCATATTTTACGCACCCAGGTAGGTGAGTATTTTATAGACAAGAGCCTGAAATAGGTATACAAAACTTCCCTCTGGTGGTATTAGTGATGGTAGATGCATCCACCAGAGGAACTAGTATGACCGCACTAATGCATATTGGACGGCAACCTACCTCGAAGATTGAGAATTTAAAATGGCATGAGGATATACCGAGCTACTCGTTTGAGTTAAAGGTACACCTCGGTCCGAGCAGGATTCATGACGCGCTACGCTCTGGTGCACCGCACACTACGCCAGACGTGCACAACATCATATCAAAAAACGAGAAGGAATTTCCTGCAAACTTTTCTGGCACAGAAAGGAAAAGACTCTTCTTGGTCTGTGCTGGTGCGTTCATAAACAACCGCCGCACTGAAAGGGTGCTAGCTGTGCTAAAGCAGCACCAGATGCAAGATATCGACTTGCGCACGCTGCTGGCGATTGGAGAGCAAAATCCGGCGCTCTGCAGGGAGATAGGCAAAAAAAGTATGCGGCTGGTATGCATCGCGCAGCGCCTGTGGCATCTCAATATCTCGCATGTGTGCGTGCTCCATCAAAACGATATGGATGACAACGGCACCCGCAACAGTATCAGGCTTGAGCCGTACCACTATGGCTGGAGCGCCGAGCACGTCTTTGTCTTTGAGAAAACCAATCGTGAGTAATTAAATTCCGCCACATGGCGGAATTTTCTTTTTCTTCGGCAATACTCAGGATGAGTTACCAGTCCAATTCGCCAGTTTTGTATTCGGTCACACGAGTTTCGAAGAAGTTCTTTTCTTTCGGCATGTCCATAATTTCAGACATCCACGGATACGGATTGTCGACATGATACTGTCTTTCAAGGCCAATGCGCTCCAGGCGGCGGTCGGAGACGTGCTCGACGTACTGTTTAACGGTTGCGGGTACGAGACCCACAATGCCGCGCGGCATCGCGTCGTCCACGTACTTCTTCTCTAGCTCAACGGCACGTTTGATGTTGTCGGTAAGCGTTTGCTTAAACTCCGGCGTCCAAATCTCCGGATTTTCGGCAACGATAGTGTTGATAAGATCGGCGCCAAAGGCCAAATGCACCGACTCATCGCGGAGTATAAACTGGAACTGCTCGCCAACGCCCACCATGCGGTGTTTTCGCATCATGGAAAGCATCATGGCAAAGCCAGCGTAAAAGAAGATGCCTTCCATGATGACATAAAAGCCCACCAGGTCGTGCACAAACTTTTGGATATTTTCGGTACCCTGAGTATTGAAGTTGGGGTCAAATACCGATTTGGTGATGTCCACCACAAACTCGTCCTTTTCTTTGATGGACGGAATGTGCTCGTACATTTTGTAAATTTCGTCGGGATTCAGGCCCAGCGTGTCGCAGCAATAAATAAACGTGTCGGTATGCACGGCCTCTTCGTAGGCTTGGCGCAGCAGATACTGGCGCGCTTCGGGGTTGGTGATGTGACGGTAAATCGCAAGTACCAAGTTGTTGGCGGTGAGTGATTCGGCAGTAGAAAAGAATCCGAGATTCCACATGATCATGCGGCGCTCGTCTTCGCTCAAGCCGCCCGGCTTCTTCCACAACTCAACATCAGACTGCATCGGCACTTCTTCGGGCACCCAGTTGTTGGCGACGCCTTTTTTATAATGCGTGCGCGCCCATGTGTACTTCATCGGCAAAATTTTATTTGGGTCAGTTGATGAGCCCCCGTTGATGATTCCCATATGATTGGTAGTTAGAGTCCTATTATGCGCTTTTGGAGGGCATTTCGGAAGGGGATTAGGCACTCGAAAACGCATCCCTCGGGTCGGTAAGGGATTGACAAAATAGCTTTTTAGGTGTACTGTTGAAAGGTAGAACTTTGGGAGGCTGAGATGGAGGAGCTCATTGAGGAATTTATCGACAGACACTTTAAGAAATTAGTCGTAGCAGCTTGCATAATCATTTTTGCTGCGGCAGTTTTTGTTGGACGCTGATCGAACCTGATTGAAGCAAAGGCCCGGAGCAAGTCCGGGCCTTCTTGTTTTTTTATTTTGTGTTACTTAGGCGCTGCAGGACTCGCACGCTTCGCCTATGATTTCAATTTTCGGGCGATTTTGAACTACCGTTGAGACGCCACCGAAGGTCGGGATGCCTTTAGGAGCTTCGGGGATGCTAGCAGCTGCAATGACTGTCTGTGCGACTTTAATGGGCGAGGGAGTAGATTCTCCCACAGGAGCTGCTGCCATAACTGAGCTTGGAGCCATCATAGCGGGCTCTTCGTGGGCCTGGCGCGGCAGTACAGCAATGGTCTCTTCGATAGTTACATTTGAAGCAACCGGTTGGCCGTTTGATACCGCTGCGTCGGCTTGGCTGGTGCTGCCGAATTTTGCCATGTTGACGGTAGATTTTTCGATGCGTGATGCGCCCATGGTACGCAGGTAGTAGGTAGTTTTGAGGCCCAGCGACCAGGCGTATTGGTAGATGTCGGAGAGTACTTTGCCCGACGTGCCGCCATAGAAGATGTTGAGTGACTGCGACTGGTCTATCCAGCGGCCGCGCCATGCAGCTGCCTTAACGAGCCACTGCGGTTCGATCTCGAACGCTTCTTTGTATTTGTCGCGCAATACCTGCGGGATTTCGTTGATAGATTGGATGCTGCCGTCGTGATATTTAATACGTTCAAGCATATCGGCATTCCAAAGGCCGAGTTTCTTTAGATCCTCAACCAAAAATTCGTTCACCACCATGAAGTCGCCGGCCATGTTTGATTTAACGTAGAGGTTTTTGTAGATCGGCTCGACGGTCGGGTAGCAGCCGACAATGTTTGCGGTTGATGCGGTCGGTGCGTTAGCCATGGTGTTGGAGTTGCGCATGCCCCATTGGCGCACCG
>Ga0070679_100007021_pt1 | contig 10504 bp, 4 predicted proteins | sample KBSC63BmetaG_FD_65652 | JGI IMG/M metagenome (GOLD analysis project Ga0070679, IMG submission 65652) | Corn rhizosphere microbial communities from Kellogg Biological Station, Michigan, USA - KBS C6-3B metaG | ecosystem: Host-associated > Plants > Roots > Rhizosphere | place: USA: Michigan... | reverse complement strand
TGGTGCGCGGCCGACATCGGCTGGGTCACCGGGCACAGCTACATCGTCTACGGGCCGCTGTGCAACGGTGCGACGTCGCTGATGTACGAAGGCACGCCGCATCCGGGCGACCAGGACCGCTGGTGGAAGCTGATCGAGAAATACAAGGTCTCCATCCTCTACACCGCACCGACAACGATCCGGACGCTGATGAAGTGGGGCCACGAGCTCCTCGAGCCCTACGACCTGTCGTCACTGCGGCTGCTCGGCTCGGTCGGTGAGCCGATCAACCCGGAGGCCTGGATCTGGTATCGCACCTACGTCGGCGGCGGCCGGACGCCGGTCGTCGACACCTGGTGGCAGACCGAGACCGGCGCGATCATGATCACTCCCCTGCCCGGGATCACCTCCACGAAGCCGGGGGCGGCGATGCAGGCGTTCCCCGGAATCTCTGCCGAGGTCGTCGACAACGACGGCAAGCCGGTGCCCAACGGCGGCGGCGGACTGCTGGTGCTCACCGAGCCCTGGCCGGCGATGCTGCGGGGCATCTGGGGAGACGACAAGCGCTACCGCGACACCTACTGGTCGCGGTTCGACAACGTCTACTTCGCCGGGGACGGCGCGAAGAAGGACGAGGACGGCGACATCTGGCTGCTGGGCCGGGTCGACGACGTCATGAATGTCTCCGGCCATCGCATCTCGACCACCGAGGTCGAGCACGCGCTCGTCGGAAATCCGTCTGTTGCCGAGGCCGCGGTCGTGGGCGCGAACGACCCGACAACCGGGCAGGCGATCGTCGCGTTCGTCACCCCTCGCGGCAACGTCGCCGAGGACGAGGCGAAGGGCGAGGAGTTCGTGCAGAAACTGCGTGACCACGTCGCGAAGGAGATCGGGCCGATCGCCAAGCCGCGGCAGATCCTGGTCACACCGGAGTTGCCCAAGACGCGCTCCGGCAAGATCATGCGGCGGCTGCTGCGCGACATCGCCGAGCATCGTGAGCTCGGGGACGTGACAACTCTGCTCGACCCAACCGTCACCGACGCCATCCGCGACCGCATGGCAGAGGGGAGCGAACCCGCCGAATAGCTCGGCGGTCAGCGGGCGGCGGCAAGCTGTACGACGAAGCCACTGGCGCGCTCGCCGGAAGGCGCTTCGTACCAGACGTCGCCGCCCATGGCGTCGACCAGCCCGCGCACGATGGACAACCCGAGTCCGGTGCCGGTGGCCTTGCGGGTGCTGCCCGAGCTCGCCTGTGCGAACTTCTCGAACAACCGCGCCCGGAACTCCTCCGGCACGCCGGCCCCGGCGTCCCGTACGGCGATCCGGACGGTGCGGCTGCCCACCGAGACGTCGACGGCGATGGGTTCGGCGCCGTACTTGATGGCGTTGTCGAGAAGGTTGATGAGCACGCGACGCAGGTGTTCCCGGTCGGCGACGACCTCGGCTACGACCACCCCGTCGACGTGCAGGTCAGGGAGTCGATCGGCGAACTCGCGCGCAAGCTCCTCCAGCAGGCTGCCCAACGACAGCGGCCGCAACTCCGTCTCCAAGTGCCCGGACTCGATCCGCGACATCTCGAGAAGATCATTGACGAGCCCGGACAGCCGCTGGCTCTGTGACCCGATGATGTCGACGAAGCCCTTCTTGCGCTCATCGTCGACCCGGTCCCAGTGCCGGATCATCGTTGAGCAGTAGCCGATGATCGACGTCAGGGGTGAGCGCAGCTCGTGCGACACCATCGCGACGAAGTCACTCTTCAGCTCGTCCAGGCGGCGCAGCTCGGTGTTGACGCGTTCGAGCTCGCCCAGGGTGCTGCGGAGAGCGGTGTTGGCGACGGAAAGCTCGGCGGTGCGGTCCTGGACGCGCTGCTCCAGCGTGTGCGACAGGGCCTCCACCTCGGCGAAGCCTTCCGCGTTCTCCAAGGCCGCACCGGCGAGCACGGACACGAACTCGGCCAGCCGCCGTTCCTCGGTGCCGAAGACGTCGGAGACATGACGGTGGGCCACATCCCAGACGGCGACCGCCCGGCCCCGGACGAAGATCGGTGCAGCAAGTGCCGACCTGGCCTGCTGAAGAACGATGCTCTCGGACGGGTCGTCGAGCCCTTCGTCGTAGACGACGACCGACCGGAACTCCAGCGCTCGACGCACCAGATCCTCGGACAGGATCGCGCCCGAGGACGACGAGTCGGCCGGGTGCAGCAGCAACGAGTCGCGGTCGGTGTCGACAAGCAGGACGGTGCACGTCTCGCTGCGCAACAATTCTGCCGCCGCCTCCCGCACCGCGTCGTAGATCGCGTCGGCGTTGAGCGCCGTCGCGATCGTTCGACCGATCCGAAGCAACGTGTCGAACCGGTCCAGCAGCGACAGCGACGCGGTCGTGTCGACGCGGTCCGGCCCTGCTGTGGTGTCGGCGTCGACGGCGGCCGAACTCGCCGCAATGTTGCCGTCGAGCACGTCTTCAACCCGCCTGAGTTCGGCCAGCTCCGTCGTCATCGACAGCCGGGTAGCGACGCGGATGCCACGTCGGGTCACGCGTCGCGCCGCGCGGCGACGTCCCCGTAGCGCCGCGACGAGCGCCTGCTCGCGCAGCACATGCGGCAAGTTGTTACGGAAGCATTCGGCGATGCTGCGAGCTCGCCAGCTGACGATCCGCGCGCGGCGGAGCAGTCGACGGCGCAGCACCGGGTCGTAAGCGCCCACCCGCTCGGCCTGGCATCGAATCGACGTCAGCAGGAACGGCAGCAACGGCGCGACGTATTCGTTGCGGACACCCGCCCGGCGCACATCGCGGCGAACCCGGCTGAGCAGCCGCTCCGCGCCAGCGGCGTCGCCGGCCGCCAGCAGTTGCACCGCTTGCCCGGTGGCGAGCTCACCGATCGTGTGCAGGTCACCTGCGCAACGCGTCATCAAGGTCGCCATCTGGTCCGGATCGACGTCGCCCTCGGACGCCTTCGCGATGCCGGACAGCGCGATCGCCGTTGCCTGCAGGTTGCCGGTGGCGACGCCGTTGCCGTAGCACCGGCGGAACATTGCGATCGCCTCATCGGTGTGACCGAGGCGGTAGTGGCAGAAGCCGAGATGCCACAGGGCGGTGGAGATCTCCCACTGGTCACCGGTGCGGTCGAGCAGCCGGGTAGCCTCGCTGAGCTTCTCGATCGCTTCCTCGAATCGCGAGCCCGCATAGAGAACGACGCCGTAGAACGCGAGCGACTGACCCTGTCCCCATACGTCACCGAACTCGCGCCGGATCGCGAGCGACTTCTCCGCGTAGGCCCGGCCGCGGGGATACCACGGCAGCGTGCTCGCGACCGGCGCGTGCTCGGAGTAGGCCTGCGCCCGCGCCAGGCTGGGCGGGTAGCGCTCCACGAGGTTCATCTCGCGCAGGTGCGACCAGGCGCACGAGATCGGACCCTGGTTGAACCAGTAGGCGTAGGCGAGCCGGCTGTAGATGTGCGCCGCGAGGAAGTCGTGTCCGGCTTGCTCGAGTTGCCGACGCTGCGTCCACGCTCGCGGCAGCACGCAGTGCGCTGCTTGCACCAGCGCCTCCCACAGCACGCACACGATGAAGACCGGACGCGAGCGCGGCACCATCCGGCCGAGCGAGCGCAGCGCGCTCTCCAGGTGCCCGATCGACTCCGGAACGTGTCCGCGCTTGAACGCCAGCTCACCGAGCCGGCGCGAGATCTCGGCCCGTTGCACGCCCTCGTCCGCAGTCTCGAGCACGCGGCGGAAGCACAGCTCCGCCTCGTCGTAGCGACCGCGCAGCATGAGCACGTCGCCCAGCCCGGTCTGCACCTGCGCCACCGCGGCTGCATCGTCGGGGTCGACGCCGTCGACCGCGATCCGATATTGCTGCTCGGCGGCGGCCAATGCATGCCTCGCCCGGCCGTCCTCCGCAGCCGCGAGCGCGTGCGGGAAGGCGGCCGGGTCGTCACCGGCGGCGTGGTAGTGGTACGCGAGCTCATACGACGACCCGCCGGCGGTCACCAGCAACGCAGCCGCCGCGGCGTGCAGGCGCTGGCGCTGGCCCGCAGACAACCGGTCGAGCATCGCCTCGCGCAGCTTGTCGTGCACGAACGACGCCCGCAGCCGATCGGTGTCGAGCCAGACCACATGTCGGCTGCGCAGCGTTTGCAGCGTCGCGAGAGCCGTGGCGGTGTTGGCGTCGACCAGCCCGGCGGCGAGCTCGAGGTCGAACTCCTTGCCGAGCACGGCGCCGGCCGCGAGCAGCGCGAGCACCGGCGCGTCGAGCAGTTCCAACCGACGAGCCAGGAAGGCGGCTGCCTCGCGCGAGGACTGCACGTCGGCCAACAGCACGTCGTCAACCCGCCAAGCCCTGCCGTCGTGGAAAAGCGCACCGGTCTCCTCGAGCCCCCGCAACACCGCGCTCGCCATGAACGGGCTGCCGGCGGCGAGACGGGTCACGACCTGCAGCGCGGCGTCCGGCACCGGACCGGCCATCGACTCCACGAGGTCGTGTACGTCGGCGTCGCTGAACGGTCGCAACGGCACCCGTCGCGGTGACACCGCCCGCAGCGGGTCGCCGCGTCGTACCTCCTCCGCGCGATAGGCCACGACGACCAGCACGTGCACGTCGCGGCCGGCGAGCTCGCGTTGCCACCGGGCGAGCAGCCGCACCGTGGGCTCGTCCGCCCACTGTCCGTCGTCGAGCAGCACCAATGCGGGCCGTTGCCCGCTGCCGAGCAGGTCGAGCAGCCGCGCCATCGCGCCGAGCGCCCGTGCCTCGCCCAGCTCTTCCGGACCGAGCATGTCCTCTGTCGCGCCGACCGCCTCGTCGACACCACCGAGGACCGCGGTCAAGGCGGGCAGCGCCGAGCACAGCACCCCGCGGTCGTCGTCGAGCCGGGTGGCGAGCCGGTCGGCGAGGGCGCGGTCGTCTCGGGCCGCTTCCGGCAGCCGGTGCGCGACTCCTGCGAGCAGCTCGAACGGCCGCCGGGCCGCCTGGTCCACGCCTTGCCCGCGCAGCACGAGCGTGTCCCGGTCGACGGCGCGCGCCTCGAGCTCGTCCAGCAGTCTCGACTTGCCACCGCCGGACTCCGCTTCCAGAAGCACGACGCCGCCGCGACCCGACGACGCGTCGCGCGCCGCGGCCAGCAGCTGCGCGAGCTCGTCACGGCGGCCCACGAACGCGGGCTCGGTCAGCGTCGCACGGGCATCCGCGCCGCCGAGGACGAGTGTGGGATCCGGTTCGCCCGCCTGCAGTCGGCGCTCGAGCTGCTCGAGGTCGGCCAGCACGCCGCTCGCGGACTGGTAGCGATCGCGGGGGTCTTTGCGCAGCAGCCGCTGGACGAGCTGCCCGAGTGCGGTGGGCACGGCATAGCCCATCGCCCGCACGTCGGGTGGCGGCGCGGCCAGGTGCTGGCGGAGCACTTCGCCCACGGTGGCGCCGACGAACGGCGGCCGTCCGGTCAGGCACTCGAACAACACGACACCGACGGAGTAGAGGTCGGAGCATTCGTCGACGTCACGATGCACGAGACCGGCCTGCTCCGGCGACATGTAGCGGGCGGTGCCGACCGGCTCGTCGCGCACCGACTCGTCGAGGTTCGCGCTGCGCGCCAGGCCGAAGTCGATGAGGGTCGCGTGCCGGACGAGACCGGCATCGACGATGACGTTGGTCGGCTTGATGTCGCGGTGCAACACCCCCTTGGCGTGCACGCTGGCCAAGGCGGTCACCAGGTCGATGCCGACCCGCAGCGTCTCCTCGACCGCCAACCGTCCTTCGTTGAGACGCTCGGCGAGGGTGCGACCGGGAACGAGCGGCATCGCCAGGTAGAAAAGCCCGTCCGCCTCACCGGCGTCGACGAGCGGCACCAGCCCACCACCGTGCAGACTGCGCAGCACGTCGGCTTCATGCAGCAACCGCAGCCTTGTGCCGCGAGGCAGGGAGCCGGCCCGCGCCGTCTTCACGACCACTTGCTCGCCCGAGCTGCGGTCGGTGGCCAGGAGGGTCGCCGAGGCGGAACGCCGTTGCAGCACTCGCTCGACCACGAAGCGACCAGCGACGACGGAGGGAACGGGACCCAAGAGGTCCGTTGGTGCTCGGGGCCGCGGCACCTCGCTGGTTGTCGTCGTCACACGAGTCCTAGCGGTGTGTGGTCACACATCGGGTGACCCGTCAACGGACGCTAACACTCAATGGCGGCCCTGGGCCGTCGTTCGGATCAAGCCACCACGTGGGCGTCACGCAGGCGAGCCACCGCATCCGGCAGGTAGCCGAGCTCGGCGAGCACCGCGTCGGTGTGCTGGCCTAGAGACGGTACGTCGGCGAGCGGCACTTCGCCGGTTGGCTCCACCGCTGACCGCAATGCCCGGATCGGCCCCACTGGTGTCATCACGGTGCGCCAGCGGTCTCGCGCCTCGAGTTGCGGGTGGACGAGGACGTCGGCGAGGTCGTTGAGTCGCGCGTTGGCGATCTGCGCCGCGTCCAGCGCGGCCACCGCCTCGTCGACAGTCAGCGCGGCCATCGCCGCACCGACCATCGCGTCCACCTTGTCGCGGTTGCGCACCCGCGCGACATTCGTGGCGTAGTCGGGGTCGTCCGCCAGCGACGGATCAGCAAGGACGTCGCGCGCCAACCGCACCCATTCGCGGTCGTTCTGGATGCCGAGCACGATCTCGTGCCCGTCCGCGGTCGGGTAGGCGTCGTAGGGCGCGATCACCGGGTGCGACAAACCGACCCGAGGCGGCTGCTCGCCGGTGCTGTCGGCGACGTGAATCGGGTGGCCCATCCACTCGACCAGCGCGTCGAACATCGTGACTTCGAACGCCGCGCCGCCGCCGAAACGCTCCCGGCGCATCAGCGCGCCCAGGATGTTGGTCAGGGCATACATGCCCGCAGCGATGTCGGCGACCGGGATGCCGGCCTTGGCGGGATGGTCCGGAGTGCCCGTCACGGACACCAGACCCGCCTCGCTCTGCACCAGCAGGTCGTAGGCCCGCTTGTCCCGATAGGGACCGGTGGAGCCATAGCCGGACATCGTGCAGACGACGAGATCGGGGTGCCGCGCGCGAAGCACGTCCGGGCCGAACCCGAGCCGCTCCACCGCGCCGGGGCCTAGGTTGTGCAGGAACACGTCGGCACGATCCAGCAGCTTGGCCAGCACCTCGCGCCCCTCGGCCGCCTTGAGGTCGACGGCGACCGACTCCTTGCCGCGGTTGAGCCAGACGAAATGGCTGGCCAGCCCGTCAACCGCGGCGTCGTAGCGGCGCGCGAAGTCGCCGCCGTCCGGCCGTTCGATCTTCACCACCCGCGCGCCGAGGTCGGCGAGGTGCCGCGCGGCGATCGGCGCCGCGACCGCCTGGTCGATGGAGACGACGAGCATGCCCTCCAGCGGTCGCATCACGAGGCCGTCGGCTCCGGGTCGTCGGTGAAGACCAGCGGCTCGGCCTTGCGCGGCATCAACAGCTGCGTGAGCATCCCGAGCACGGCTGCTACGACGAGTGCCCAGAAGACGCGATGCGTCGCGAGGTAGAGCGCGTGGCGGGTGTAGGCCTTGACGGCAGGGTCGTGGCCGCCGTTGGAGAAGGCAATCGTCGCGCTGTTGACCGAGTGCGGGAGCTTGCCGGCGAGCTCCGGCGGCGGGTTGCGGAACTGGTGCGCGAGCGTTGTGTTGACGATCGAGCCGAACACAGCGACTCCCACGGCGCTACCGACCGAGCGCATGAACATGTTGGCGCCGGTGACGACGCCACGCCGGTTCCACCCGACCACGGACTGCACCGCGACGAGCAGCGAAGTCGAGGCGAACCCCAGCCCGATGCCCGTGACGAAGCTGGAGAGCGCAACCCGTCCCAGGTCACTGTCTTCCTTCACGTAGAGCGCAAACATGAGACAGCCGGCGATCACGAAGACGCTACCGATCAGTGCCGTGTTTCTGAAGTCGATGCGCAGGTACAGCTTCGCTGCCTGGCTGGAGGCCAGCGGCCAACCGACGCTCATCGCCGCCATGGCGAAGCCGGCGAGCACGGCGCCGACTCCGACGACACCTTGCGCGTAGGTCGGGACGTAGGACGTCTGGCCGATGAGCACGGCCCCGATGGCGATCGAAGCGATGTTGGCGGCGACGAGAACACGGCGACTGAATACCCACGGCGGCAGAACCGGCTCGGCGGCGCGCCGCTCGATCCGGACGAAGATGACGAGCAGGACGGCAGCAGCGCCGAAGAGCGACAGGCTCGGGGTGGAGACCCAGTCCCACGCGATGCCGCCCTGCAGCAGGGCCAGGATGGCGAGCGACAGCCCCGTCGTGAGGACCATCACGCCCTCGTAGTCGATGCGATGCTCGCGCCGGACCACGCTCTCACGCAGGTTCGCTTGCAGCATCAGGACCGCGGCGATGCCGACCGGGATGTTGATGTAGAAGATCAGCCGCCAGGTGAGGTATTGCGCGAACAGGCCACCGAGCGCCGGCCCGATGACGCTCGCCATCCCCCACACGCTGGAGATGTAGCCCTGGATCCGGCCGCGCTCCTCGAGCGTGTAGATGTCACCGACGATCGTCGTCGTCATCGGGATGATCGCTCCGGCGCCGATGCCCTGGACGCCGCGGAAGACTATGAGCGTGCCCATGTTCCACGCGGCGCCGCAGAGCACCGACCCGAAGATGAACACCGCGATCCCGAAGAACAGCACGGGCTTGCGGCCGAACAGGTCTGACAGCCGACCGTAGATGGGGACCGAGACGGCCTGGGTGAGCAGGTAGATCGAGAACACCCAGGGAAACAACGCGAACCCGCCGAGTTCCCGGACGATCGAGGGGATGGCGGTGGCGACGATGGTCGAGTCGAGCGCGGCCAGGCCCATCGACAACATGAGTGCGGCCAGAATCGGGCTGCGGCTGTGCGAGGCGCGGTCGCGGACGGCGGGAGCGGGCTCGACGGACGTCACCCCAGCAGTGTCTCAGCCCCCGGCACTAGCCTTCGCTCCGTGACACAGGTAGCCACTGCCCGCGGCCCCGTCGACACCGCCGACCTCGGCCGGACCCTCATGCACGAGCACGTCTTCGTGCTGACGCCGGACGTCCAGCAGAACACCGACGACTGGGACGAGGACGAGCGAGTCGCGGACGCGATCGAGAAGTTGAGCGCGCTGAAGGCAGCGGGCTACGACACGATCGTCGACCCGACGGTGATCGGCCTGGGCCGCTACATCCCGCGGATCGAGAAGCTGGCAGCGCAGGTCGACCTCAACATCATCGTCGCGACCGGCGTCTACACCTATGACAGTGCGCCCAACTACTTCCGCTTCCGCGGTCCGATCCCCGGGATCCTCGACGCTGATCCGATGACGGACCTGTTCGTGCGCGACATCACCAAGGGGATTCCCGGCACCGGGGTGCGCGCGGCGTTTCTCAAGTGTGCGATCGACGAGCATGGCCTGACGCCTGATGTCGAGCGCATCATGCGGTCGGTCGCCCGGGCCCACCGGCAGACCGGTGCCCCGATCACCATCCACACGCATCCCGGGACGCAACGCGGGCTCGACGTGCACCAGGTGTTCACGTCGGAGGGCGTCGACCCGACCCGCGTGGTGCTCGGCCACAGTGGCGACTCCAACGACGCCGACCACCTGGCTTCCCTGGCCGACCATGGCTATTTCTTGGGCATGGACCGCTTCGGCATCGACTCCGGAGGCTCGTTCGAGGACCGGGTCGGGATCGTCGCGACACTGTCGGCGCGCGGCTACGCGGACCGGATGGTGCTGGCCCACGATGCGGCCTGCTACATCGACTGGATCGCCCCGCAGCTGCTGTCGTTCAACCCCAACTGGCACTACCTGCACATCGAAAATGACGTGTTGCCGGCACTGCGGCAACGCGGCGTCACCGACGAGCAGATCGACCAGATGCTCATCGCCAACCCGCGGCGCTACTTCGAGACCGTCGGCGCCTACTGATGGGCGTGATCGAGCCGTTCGACACCAGCGGCGTGGTGCGTGGCGACGACGGCATCAAGAGGTTCGCCGAGCTTCCGGCGTCGCTGGTGGCGATGCTGCGCAACGCCGTCGAGCGCTCGCCGCACGCCGAGGCATTCGTCGAGTTGGACGGACCTCGCGTCTCCTTCTCCGAGCTGTGGGACCGCGCCACCCAGGTCGCCGGTGGCCTGCACGCGGACGGTGTCCGCCGGGGCGACCGGGTCGCCATCCGCTACGGCAACGGACTCGACTGGGCCCTCGCCTTCCTCGGCACCCAGCTCGCCGGCGCAGTCGCCGTGCCGGTCAACACCCGCTTCGCCAAACCCGAGGTCGACTACGTCGTCTCCGACTCCGGTGCGTCGGTCGTGCTCGGCCCCGCCGATCCGCTGCCCACCGGGCCGTCGTACGCCGATGAGGACCTGGCCCAGCAGGACCTCGCCGCGATCTTCTACACCTCGGGGACCACCGGGTTCCCGAAGGGCGCGATGACGACGCACGCCAACTTCCTCACCAACGTCGAGAACGTCGTGCGGGTGCGCGGGCTGCGCGACCGCGACGAACCGATCCGCAACCTCGTCTCGGTGCC
>Ga0070679_100007020_pt1 | contig 10505 bp, 6 predicted proteins | sample KBSC63BmetaG_FD_65652 | JGI IMG/M metagenome (GOLD analysis project Ga0070679, IMG submission 65652) | Corn rhizosphere microbial communities from Kellogg Biological Station, Michigan, USA - KBS C6-3B metaG | ecosystem: Host-associated > Plants > Roots > Rhizosphere | place: USA: Michigan... | reverse complement strand
GAAGACAACTCATATGGGCGAAACAAGAGAGGAGAGATTGCTTCAGTTCCTGGAAGACAACGATACTCCGGTGGTTGCGTTGCGCGAGGGCTCGTTGTTGCGAATCGAGAATGAGAAAGTCCTGCTAAAGGGATTTACGAGGGCACGGATATTTCAAAAAGGGATCGAGCCGATGGAGATCGAGCCGGGTACGGAGGTTGTTTTTCAATGAGGGGATCTGAAGGATCGTATTGATGAAGGTACCCGATCGGGTTAACGTGAAACAACCCGTTTGGGTGATGTACGTCAGAAGCGAAAAAACGTAAACTTTCTACTTAATATCTCCAATCTGTTTCCAGGGAAAATTACAAGTGAAATCTATCCAAGGGTTCTTGCTGATCGCTCTCTTTTCGCTATTACTACCACACTCCTCCTTAGCTCAAACAAAAAACTACAGCTCACAGATGGCGAATGTTAACGGCATTCGCATTCACTATTTGAAAGCTGGCCAGGGGCCGACTCCTTTAATCCTTTTGCATGGGTTTGCAGAAACGTCCCACATGTGGATTCCTTTCTTTGGAACGTTTGAAAAGAATTACACGATCATTGCACCGGATATTCGAGGGCTCGGTGATTCATCGCGCCCCACCTCGGGATATGACAAGAAGACCGCCGCAGTTGATATTCACGAACTAGTCAAGAGTCTTGGATACAAGAAGATCTATCTTGTGGGCCACGATATTGGCTTGATGGTTGCCTATTCTTACGCCGCTCAGTTTCCTGATGAGGTCGATAAGCTTGCATTACTTGAAGCACCAATTCCGGGTATCGGAGACGTGTGGAAAGAAGCGTATACAAACCCCGCAACATGGCACTTTCATTTTGTAGATAGTCCGATCGCGCTTGGTCTCGTCAAAGGACGGGAGCGACTCTTTCTGGAGCACTTCTGGCAAACATTAGCAGGAAATCAAAAGGCTATCTCGGAAGCGGATCGACGGTTTTACGCACGTTCGTACGCTCAACCAGGAGTGATGAGCGATGCCTTTCAATACTTTCGTGCGTTCAATCGACAGGATGCCGAAGACAATCGGAAGTTTGCGGAACACAAATTACCTATGCCGGTCTTGGTAATAGCGGGAGATAAATCAACGGGTGGTGCACTTGAAGTACAGGCGCGACTCGTCGCCGATAAGGTCACGTCCGTGCTGCTTACGGACACAGGTCATTGGTTAATGGAGGAACGTCCTGCGGAAGTAAAGGCCGAGCTACTGAAATTCTTCGGAAACTAACGCCCCATTAGGTCCTATAAGTCCTATAGGTCCTATAAATCCTATAAGTCCTATAAGTCCAATAGGTCCTATAAATCCAATAGGTCCTATAAATCCAATAGGTCCTATAAATCCAATAGGTCCCATAAGTCCTATAGGTCCTATGCCTCCCCACCAAACTTCCTGTCGACCCGGTAGCGGTTGATGGTAGAATCCACGCAAAGTCCAAACGAAAAAAATTGAGGCAAAACTTCTCCCGAGGTTTTGAGCCGTATATGATCGGCGAAGGAGTCGTCGCTTGAACGAGCTACAAAACATAATCAACCGATTCAATGCGAGCAGCACAGCGGGAGAGCCTGTGGCGCTTGCCAGTATTATCAGTGTCGCCGGTTCAGCGTACCGAGGTCCAGGTACCCGCATGCTCATTACCGCCACCGGGGATACCGTAGGAACTATAAGTGGTGGTTGTCTCGAGCATGATGTTGTGGAACACGCTCTTCAAGTTATGAATTCAGGGACCGATAAGGTTGTCACCTACGACACTCGTGGATCGGAAGATGCAATTTGGGGATTAGGTCTGGGTTGCAGCGGCGTGGTTCGCATTCTTATCGAAAACCTCATTGATGGACACGCAGCAATTACAGCGCTGAAGTTTGCCGAAGAGTGCCTTGCCGCCCAAACAGAAGGCGTGGTCGCTACCATTATCGACCAGCGCAACAATGAGATAGGACACCGGCGATACTTCTTCCCGCAATATTTGTTAGCGGGTCGATTGGATAAGTTCGGTTCAAGTCTGGAACGGGAAGCTTACGTCCAATCACAAGTTGCCGCTCAAAACAGATCTTCGTTTAATCTCCTGATCGAAGACCATGAACTGTTCGTCGACTTCATTCAGCCACCCCGGTCCCTCTTAATCTTTGGTGCGGAACACGACGCTGTGCCGCTGGTGACCTTCAGTAAAGCAGCCGGCTGTCATGTGACGGTTGTGGACATAAAAAGCCGCGCCGCATCCAGAGAGCGATTTGCACACGCTGATGCAGTGGTACTAACGCGGCCGGATAAGTTCACCAACGATGTTCAGCTATCTGACGGTTTGTCGGTAGTTGTAATGACGCATAACTATCTGGCTGATCTTGAGCTATTAAAAGTGCTTCTTCCGCTGCGCCTCCGATACCTCGGTGTACTTGGACCAAAAACTCGAACAGAAAACATCATCAATGAGATACGGCAGCAGGCCGTTATCGAGCAGGATCAAATTTCCAGGCTACATTCACCCATCGGGATCGATATCGGGGCGAGCACTCCTGAAGAGGTCGCGATTTCAATAGTCGCGGAACTTCGAGCGATTGATAATTCGCGACCGGCAGGTTTCTTGAGCGATCGGCTTGGTCCAATTCACGATCGAACACCATTAAAAGTCGAACCACGTGACCTGGAAGAATCCGTCCTGGTGTCGACGCCTGTTCATGAACTCTGTGGTCTAGGTTAAGTTGGGGGTCCACCTGGAGCATTCAACTTGCGCCGCCATAGTTCTGGGTGCCGGAGGTTCGAGTCGACTCGGAACTCCGAAGCAACTCGTACGTTTCCGAGGACAAACGTTGATCGCTCGGAGTATCAATGATGCGCTGGCAGTAGGCTGCTCACCGGTTTTCACTGTACTAGGCGCAAATCACGAAGAGATTCAACAAGAACTCATCGGCCTTCAGACTGTTGCTGTCAGCAATACTGACTGGGCCGAGGGGATGGGTTCATCTATTAGCGCCGGGACGAACGCTTTAGTTCTGAGCGACCCTTCGGCTGAAGCTGTTTTGATCACGCTTTGTGACCAACCTTTGATAACCAGGGAAAATCTGCTCAGCCTGGTTCAAATAATTAACCATCGCGAGTCCCTGGTAGTTGCCAGTGAATATCAGGTTGCAGGACGCATGGTTCGAGGAGTGCCGGCTATCTTCTCCGCGCAATTGTTTTCGGAATTGGGGAGTTTACGAGGGGCGGAAGGTGCGAAGAGTGTGATTATGCGTCACGAGTCTCGCGCAACTTTCGTGGAGATTCCTGAGGCCGCTTTCGATCTCGATACTCCTGATGATTACGAGTCGCTACGGGCTATGGAATAAAAATATACGCTGCGAACCTCTGCGGTCCTCGCCATCTTTTCTGAGAGATGAAAACTCACGTGTGTTATGACAAGAGCATCGCGGAGGGACCCAGATCGATACAGTACCGCGAGCGGAACGACCGGCTGTCACACTCAATTCCGCTGAGAATATTAGGATCGCTTAAGCTTAGAGTGGCAGCGGTCGCTGCGCTCGCGGTACTGTAAATAGCGCCTAAATGTGTCCAAACCGGGGACTCTTCAACTCTGGACGGCAATTGTGATAAGGTTCTGGACTCAAGCGCATTCAGCGTCGTTCAGCATTTTCAAACACCGAACCAGAACTGCGGCGTTTGTAATCTAAGGACGTTCAATGTCCCCCCTCCACGCTGCAGTAACAGTCTGTGTACCCCCAAAGTGCCGGTGCGCGCTGTAATGCTGCCGTCTTTTCTGCAGCGACGTCGAAATCTAATCACCCAGTATTTCTTGGTTAACTCAACTTCGTTTACATGAGCTCAGTAACGTCCAACCCTTCGCTGGCAAACAAGCTATTTCGCGCCAATGATCAAATGAGTGCGCGAATTCGCGAGTTCGATTGGGCCGGCACTCCGCTGGGCGATATCTCAACCTGGTCGCAAGCGTTGCGGACTACACTTCAAGTGCTCCTCGCGAACCGTTTTCCTCAACTGCTTTGGTGGGGACCTCAATATATCCAGTTCTACAATGATCCATATATTCCAATACCGGGAGATAAACATCCCAACCGGGCATTTGGACGACCCGCATCCGAGTGCTGGTCGGAAATCTGGCACATCCTCAAACCACTTATCGATCGGCCCTTTTTTGGTGGGCCAGCAACCTGGAATGACGACATCCTGCTCGAGATCAATCGCCACGGATTTATAGAAGAAACTCATTTTACGATTGCCTACAGTCCTGTTCCCGATGACACCGAAGAGAGCGGCATTGGAGGAGTGCTTGCAACGGTCCATGAAATAACTGAAAAGGTGGTTAGTCAGCGAAGAATAGTTGCGCTCAGGGATCTCGGCGCAACCATAAACGATACAAAGACGGCCGAAGAGGCGTGCGCAAAGGCGGCGAAAATACTTGCTCATTACAAGGAAGATCTGCCCTTCCTGATGCTTTACCTTATCGACGACGGCAACCGGCGCGCGACTTTGTCAGGCGTGGCTGGCGTCGAGCCTGGGGACGACCTTTGTCCACTTCAACTCGACTTAATCTCGGGGTCTAATCGATGGCCAATCAAAGAGACTCTCAGCAGCAGGGCGATTCAGGTCGTCTCGGATCTACAAACTCGCTTTGAACGGGTGCCTCCTGGTCCATGGTCCGATCCTCCGTCAAGCGCTGTCGTCCTGCCACTCAATTCCAATAAACCAAACGAGCCGGCCGGATTCATGATCGCCGGTGTTAGTGCCCGGCTCAAGTTGGACCAGTTTTATCGAGACTTTTACGAACTAACTCGCACCCAGATTTCAACCACCATCTCGAGCGCCCGAGCTTACGAAGAAGAGAAAAAGCGGGCGGAGTTTCTCGAAGAGTTAGATCGAGCCAAAACTGCCTTCTTTAGCAATGTAAGTCATGAGTTTCGTACGCCGCTGACGTTGATGCTCGGTCCGCTTGAAGATGAAATGCGGGAGAATCCTGACCGCGATAATCTTCAAATTGTTCATCGAAACAGCCTGCGACTCCTGAAATTGGTCAACACCCTGCTCGATTTTTCAAGAATCGAATCCGGGCGAATCGATGCCAGCTATGAACCCACGGACCTCGCCGTTTTAACCACTGAACTGGCTAGTGTATTTCGGTCGGCGATTGAAAAAGCTGGTCTTCGTTTAACGGTGGATTGTCCATCAACGCACGAGCCTGTTTATGTCGATCGAGAGATGTGGGAAAAGATTGTGCTCAATCTCTTGAGCAATGCCTTCAAGTTTACTTTCGAAGGAGAAATCAGAGTTGGCCTGCGCTGGGAAACGAATCGCGTGACGTTAGAAGTAAGCGATACAGGTGTTGGTATCGAAACTGATGAACTCCACAAAGTTTTTGATCGGTTCCATCGCGTTCGAGGCGTACGCGCCAGAACTCACGAGGGTACTGGAATCGGTCTGGCCCTGGTCCATGAGTTAGCGAGACTCCATGGGGGAACTGTATCCGTTACAAGCGAAGTCGGAAAGGGCTCCATCTTCACAGTAACGATTCTACTCGGCACCAGTCATCTATCACCGAGGAACATTTTAGGCGATCGAACCCTCGAGTCCACTGCGCTTGGCGTTGGCCCGTTTCTCGAAGAGGCGCTGCGCTCTCTTCCCGAGGCAGACACTTCTACCGCAGACGATTTTCAGGAAAGAACTGATCAGTTGGAGGACCTGTACTTCTCCGTAAAGGCGCCTGAACCAGGAAATGGGAAACAGGCTAAGGTATCTAGGGCGAGAATCCTCGTTGTCGATGACAACGCTGACATGCGTGATTATTTGAGACGATTGCTTTCATCAAATTATCAGGTCGAGACAGTAGGCGATGGACGCGCAGCACTAGATGTTATTCAAACTCATCAACCCGACCTTGTCCTCACGGATGTAATGATGCCTATGTTGAATGGCTTCGAGTTGCTCAATAAGATACGAGCGGATCTCAGGAGCCGAACCTTGCCGGTAATCATGCTTTCAGCTCGAGCCGGCGAGGAAGCTCGCGTAGAAGGTCTCACTGCCGGTGCAGACGACTACCTGATGAAGCCATTTAGCGCACGCGAGCTATTGGTGCGAGTGCAATCTCAGTTGGCCCTTGCACAGCTGCGTCGCGAAGGCGAACAACGAGTCATCGATCTACTTGACTCACTCAACGACGCGTTCATGGCTATCGACTCTGCCGGTCGTTTCACCTATGTAAATCCTCGGGCCAAAGCAAGCTGGTTGGAGGAAAACCATGACTCGAATGTTATCGGGCGGCACGTCTTTGAGGTCTTTCCAGAGGCGCGCGAAACGACATTGGGTCGCGCATTAATGCAGTGCCTGACGGACCGTGTTCCCCTCGAGTTTGAGGAGCATTACACGAATTTCAATCGTTGGTACTCGATGCGATATTTGCCGAGTCCCGACGGTGGCGTCGCCGTATTTGGTCAGGACATCACCGCACGCAAACAAGCTGAGGCACGCCTTCACTTACTTAGCGAAGTTAGTGAACTTATCAGAACAAATCTCAATGCGAATGAGCTCTCGGCGGCAGTTGCCAGGGCCGTTGGCCAACACCTCGAGGTGCGTCGTTGTTTGTTCAATCAAACCGATTTGGACCATGATTTGGAAACAGTCGTTAATGATTATTTTGATGGTGTTCCTTCCGTGGCAGGCATCCACCGGGTCTCAGACTACAGCAGCTCAACGTCCGCTGAGATGCAATACGGGAAAACCGTAGTGAATTATGATTCTGCGACTGATCCCCGAACATCAGCCGATTACGAAAGGGTTTACGAACCCAACGGCGAAAGGTCTTACGTCGCTGTTCCCTTGATGCGAGAGGGACGCTGGGTCGCTTCGCTCTGGGTAAGCGACAATCGTCCACGTGTTTGGTCGGATGACGAAGTGTCGCTGCTGGAAACAATCGCCGAACGCACCTGGACCGCAATGGAGCGACTCCGAATCGAGGTCGCGCTTAGCGAATCAGAAGGTAAATTCCGAATACTTAGTCAAACTGCGCCAGCGTTGATCTGGTTCGTCGATCATGACGGCAATTGTCGCTACGTCAATCAGCAATTTGTCGAATTTTCAGGTAAGTCTGTTGAGCAACTCGAAGGAACTGGTTGGCAGCTTATCTTGCACAAAGACGATGTCGAAAAATACGTCGCTGACTTTCTCGAAGCAGGTCGCCGCAGAGAAGCCTTTCACCAGGTAGTGCGTGCTAAGAATGAAAGTGGCCTTTGGCGCTGGGTTGAATCCTTCGCTCAACCACTGTTCGCGGATAACGGATCCTTCCTGGGTCACGTTGGAGTCTCGATTGATATCACCGATCGCAAATGGGCTGACGAAGAGTTGAAGAGACTCTTAGTTAGCGAACACAAAGCCCGCGACGCGGCTGAAACTGCAAATAAGCTGAAGGATGAGTTTCTGGCCACTCTCTCGCACGAGTTGCGCAATCCACTCAACGTCGTTCTGGGTTACTCGGAGTTGCTGCTGCGGCTTCCCGAGGTCTCTGGTTCCGCACAGCTAAGGCAAATCAGCAATATCTTGAGGAAAAATGCGCAGGCGCAAGCGCAACTGATTAATGACCTACTCGACTTGTCGCGCTTGCAGATGGGCAAAATTTCCCTCAATTTCGAAACGGTTTGGCTGGCAACGATGATTGAGAATGCCGTCGACACGATAAAAACCGAAGCTGCTGCAAAAGGAATTTCAGTCGTGTTGGACCTGGAAGACAAAAAACTTTTCGTCTCCGGCGACACTCTCAGACTGCAACAAGTAACGTGGAACCTTCTAAATAACGCAGTTAAGTTTACGCCGCCGGGAGGAAACATCTCGGTTTCTTTGAATCAAGAGGGAGATGTCGGCGTGATTAGCGTAAAGGACTCCGGAAAAGGCATAGAACCGGACTTTCTGCCTCACGTGTTCGAAATGTTTCGCCAGGCTGACGCCGGCACAAACCGTCAACATTCCGGCATGGGAATCGGACTAGCACTAGTCAACCAACTAGTTCGACTACATGGTGGAACCGTTGAGGCCCGTTCAGAAGGAACGGGACAGGGAGCTTGCTTTGAAGTACGGCTGCCTTTGAGCTGGGATCACAAAGCGGAGATCATTGTGCCCGAAACCGATAAAGCTGAAGGTTTAAAGGGTATGCGAATACTCATTGTCGACGATTCAGAGGACACTCTGGATATGCTAGCGATGTTCTTAGAAAGCAACGACGCAGCCGTCACCACTGCCAGGGGCGGTGCAGAAGCACTCAAGAAGGCGGCGGCGGAAGAGTTCGATATTGTTCTTTCGGATATTTCAATGCCGCTAATGGATGGTTTTGAATTTCTGCGACAACTGAGAACAATCCCTGGACAACAGGATGTTCCCGTGTTTGCGTTGACGGGGTTCGGACGTTCAGAGGATGTTGAGCGTTCAGAGAAAGAAGGTTTCGCAGCGCATCTCACCAAGCCGCTGGATCTGGATGTTTTGATTGAAAAATTGGAAGCCTACCGAAAGTAGACGAACTGTCAACCTCACAAGCCAAAAACATACTCGTATGACAATCATGTAACCAATTGGACGAGTTCCCTCGCTACTATCTGCTTCATCCCCTGTTCAATTAGAAAAATGAAGGCGACAAACAGGCTATAGGTTTGTGTCGCCCGGTCTTTTTCTTTTGGAGAAACTAATCAAGGTAGGAGTAATAATTTTATGAGTTCAAAAAAAGATAATCGCAACAGCCGAAGCGATCGAGAGAACGTGCAACGTCCGCTGGCACTTGTTACCGGCGCGTCGTCCGGAATCGGCCGAGAGCTGGCAATTTGTTGCGCCAAGAGCGGGTATGACCTGCTGATCGTCGCAGATGAACCGTGGATAGATCAGGCAGCAATGGAACTTCGCAAGCTGGGCGTGAATGTCGATTTCGTTCAAACCGATCTCGCCACAACAGCAGGAGTTGATAAGTTTATCGCCGCGATAGGAGAGCGACCCGTGGAAGCGTTGCTCGCAAATGCCGGGCATGGACTGGGCGGTAGTTTCGTTGAGCAAAACTTCGCCGAGGTTCGGCATGTTATCGATACAAATGTCACCGGCACAATCTACCTCGTCCAACAGATTGCCCGGCAGATGAAGGAACAGGGACGCGGCCGGATCCTGATTACAGGATCGATTGCAGGGTTCACGCCAGGAACATTTACTGCCGTTTATAACGGTACAAAAGCATTCATCGACTCGTTCTCGTTTGCTCTTCGAGCCGAACTGAAGGATAGCGGTGTGACAGTTACCTGTCTGATGCCGGGGGCAACAGAGACTGAATTTTTTGAACGCGCTGGAATGATGAACACGCGCATTGGGCAGTCAGAAAAAGACGAGCCTGCAGACGTTGCTAAGGCCGGCTTCGCGGCGATGATCCGCGGAGATGCAGATGTTGTAAGCAGCTGGCGGAACAAGTTGATGTCGACAGTTGCAGCTGTGACTCCAGCTGAGATGCTGGCTGAGCAACATCGCAAAATGGCGGAACCAGGCGGCGCCCAAATCGGCAACGGATCGACCCAACACAAACGATCTCTTACCGGTTCATTAATCGCTGGAGGAGTAATCGCAGGCGCTGGAGTCGCTTACATGTTACTGAAGAGTGGGCGGTCCTCGACTGTAGCTCGAGATGCTCATGTCGAGACTTCGATTCTGATAAACAGAGCTCCGTCAGATCTCTATTCGTTCTGGCGCGACTTCAAGAATCTTCCGCGCTTCATGAAAAACCTGGAATCGGTAACCGTCATTGATGAACAGAGGTCTCATTGGACCGTCAAAGGAATTTCCGGAACCAGTTTCGAATGGGACGCCGAGATTTATAACGAGATCCCGGGTCAATTGATCTCATGGAGATCAACCGAAAACGCTGATGTCGTTAATGCGGGAACTGTAAGGTTTGAAGAGGCAGGCGAACGTGGAACTAACGTTCGTATCACGCTGAACTACAACCCGCCGGGTGGTGTCGTGGGTGCAACCGTCACTGAATTGTTTGGCAACAAGATCGAAAGTGCAATCAAAGACGATCTGAGACGCTTCAAACAACTAATGGAAACGGGTGAAGTAGCCACAATCGAAGGCCAATCTTCAGGTATTGCGGAGTTCCCAACCGCACCTAAAGTCAAAGCAGCTCGAGTAGGACAGTCAGAAGATTCTGAGAGTCTTAGTCGGTCAGCAACAGCGCACGGCGCTACAGATTTTTCGAGGTAAAAAAATGAAAGCACTTTGTTGGTACGGTAAGAAGAGTGTTGAAGTGTCGGACGTTCCCGACCCAACCATTATTAATCCGCACGACGCCATTCTACGAATTACGACCACGGCGATCTGTGGTTCGGACCTGCATTTGTATGACGGCTACATCCCGACTATGCAAAAGGGTGACATTCTCGGGCACGAGTTCATGGGTGAAGTGGTTGAACTCGGAAGTGAGGTCAAGAATCTCAATATCGGTGACCG
>Ga0070679_100007018_pt1 | contig 10506 bp, 8 predicted proteins | sample KBSC63BmetaG_FD_65652 | JGI IMG/M metagenome (GOLD analysis project Ga0070679, IMG submission 65652) | Corn rhizosphere microbial communities from Kellogg Biological Station, Michigan, USA - KBS C6-3B metaG | ecosystem: Host-associated > Plants > Roots > Rhizosphere | place: USA: Michigan... | reverse complement strand
AGCTTTTGAAGCTGATGATCCATTCGTTGTACAGCCACAAGGAAATTTTCCTCAGGGAGCTGATATCGAACGCATCGGACGCGTGTGACAAATTGCGGTTTCAGTCGTTAGCCAATCCAGACCTGCTGGAAGGTCAAAGCGATTTGACGATCACCATCGATACCGACAACAAGGCGCACACGATCACGATCACGGACACCGGCATCGGGATGACCCGGCAAGAAGCGATCGAGCACCTCGGTACGATTGCTAAGTCCGGCACCGCAGATTTTCTCGCCCAGCTTTCGGGCGACCAGAAACAAGACGCGCAGCTGATTGGACAATTCGGTGTCGGCTTCTATTCGTCCTTCATCGTCGCCGAACGCGTCGAGGTGTTCTCTCGCAAGGCAGGCGAGCCCACATCGAGCGGCGTTCACTGGGATTCGCGCGGTGAAGGCGAATTCTCCGTTAACGACGTCGAGCTGGCGGCACGCGGGACGAAAATCGTGCTGCACCTGAAGGAGGACCAGCACGAGTTCGCCGACGACTATCGCATTCGCACGTTGGTGCGGAAATATTCGGATCACATCGCATTTCCTGTTCGCATGCGCAAATCGGAACAGGAGGCCGAGTACGAAAACGTCAATCAGGCGCAAGCGCTTTGGACGCGACCTCGTACCGAGGTCAAAGAGGAGGAATACAAAGAGTTCTATCGTCACATCTCTCACGACTTCAGCGATCCGCTCGCGTGGTCGCATGGCAAGGTCGAGGGCAAGAAGGAATACACCAGCCTGCTCTATGTCCCTTCACGCGCACCGTTCGATTTGTGGCATCGCGAGGGCGTTCGAGGATTGAAGCTCTACGTGCGTCGTGTGTTCATCATGGATGACGCGGAGCAGTTTCTGCCGTTGTACCTGCGGTTCGTGAAGGGCGTCGTCGATTCGGCAGACCTGCCGCTGAACGTCTCGCGCGAAATGTTGCAACACGATGCGTCCATCGATGCGATGCGTACTGGCCTTGCTCGAAGGGTGCTCGATGTTTTGAGCAAGCTCGCGAAGGATGAGCCGGAAAAATACGCAACGTTTTGGAAGGAGTTCGGTGCAGTCCTCAAGGAAGGTCCTGCCGAAGATCATGCCAATCGCGAGCGTATCGCCAAATTGTTGCGGTTCTCGAGTACGCATGCTGACAGCGAAACTCAGGACGTCACGCTCGATGACTACATCGCACGCATGAAGCCAGGTCAGAGCGCGATTTATTACGTGATCGCGGAGACTTTTGCCGCAGCCAAGTCGAGTCCGCATTTGGAGATGCTGCGTCGCAAGGGCATAGAAGTTCTGCTGCTGTCCGAGCGCATCGATGATTGGCTGATGGATCACTTGCGCGAATACGAAGGCAAGAGCTTCCGCAATGTCGCGCGGGGTGACTTGGACTTGAGCGGTATTCAAACTGAAGAAGAGAAGCAGGCACAGGAATCGCTCTCCAAAGAACATGGTGCGCTGGTCGATCGCATCAAGAAGTCCCTTGGCGATCGGGTGAGTGACGTGCGGGTAACGGCTCGCTTGGCGGATTCACCGGCGTGCTTGGTGCTGGGCGAACATGATATGGGCGCACAGATGCGTAAGATTCTCGAGGCTGCGGGCCAAAAAGCTCCGCCGTCCAAGCCAGCGTTGGAGATCAACCCAACCCATCCGTTGCTCAAGCGTATCGAAGCGACGGCCGACGGAAGTACGTTCGACGATTTGTCGTTGTTGATTTTCGAACAAGCGACGCTGGCTGAAGGCGGTCAGTTGCCTGAGCCGGCTGCGTTCGTGCAACGGTTGAATCGGCTGTTGTTGTCGGTTGGCGGATAGTTGTCATGAGCGCGTCGCAGTGCGGGCGCGCCCATGCTTTCGACGGACCGAGCGAAGATCGGAATGTGTTGGCCACAAAGATCACAAAAGAAGCTGAATCGTTCAGAACGACCTTGTTCTTGATTCACCATTTTGGAACTCTTTGTGCTCCCTGTTTTGCTTTGTGCGCTTTGTGTTGCGTCCTTCTCTTTCGCGGGGATTTGAACTCATGAAGTACCTGACATCGCTAGTCGTCGCCTGCAGCTTGGTTCTCGCTGCTTGTGGGTCGAAGCATTCCGAACCGGCGGCCGACGCCGCGGCATCCGCACCTGCGGCAATCACCGAACTTCAGCGCATCGACATCGAGGTGCCGAACGGCGAAGGTGTTTCGCAGGGCCAAGTCGCGGTCGTTCACTACACGGGTTGGTTGTACGACGCGCATGCACCCGATCACAAGGGCAAGAAGTTCGATAGCTCTCGCGATCATGGCCAGCCATTTCGCTTCGAGGTTGGCGCAGGCAATGTGATCAAGGGCTGGGATGAAGGCGTGCAAGGCATGCGAGTCGGCGGTCAACGTCGCTTGATCGTTCCCCCTTCGCTTGCTTATGGGTCGGAAGGCGCGGGCGATGGCGTCATCCCGCCGAATTCACCGCTCGTGTTCGATATCGAGCTGCTCGCGATCGAGCAGCCGAAGTGAGTGATGACATTAAGCGAGCAATGAGTGAGGCGGCAAAGAAAGAAGGATTGGCCACAAAGAGCACAAAAAAGAATTAAAAATAGCTTCGAATGCGGTCGTCCGCTTCACTGAACTCGCGTCGTACGGCGAGCGCGGGTTTCTATCTGATCTGGATCTACCTTCAGATAGGCTCCCGCTTGCGCGAAAGCGACGGAATGTTTGTCGACGGACGCTGCTGTCCACCGAACGAATTCCACTCCGCGATTTTTTTATTTTCTTTTTTTAATTCTTTTTTGTGGCTGCTTCTTCTTCGTCGTCTCTGTGTCCGTCTGAAGTTCCTCAGCTCACGCCAGGATTCAGGCTATACGACCCAGTGAGTTTCGCTTCCGCAAGGATGAACGGACGCATTGCTTCCAACGCTTCTGGCGCGGTGAAATCGTTATCGACATTCAGTTTCGGTGTGCTCAGTGCGTACACGGTGAAGTGGTACTGATGCACGCGCATGTCATTCCACGGTGGGCACGGGCCGTCATAGCCGCGATAAGTTCCAGCCATATCCGGATCTTCCGCGAACCATCCGGTGTAATCGTTGATGCCTTGCCGTGAGCCTTTCGGCCCAGGAAGATTTTTCTTCCCGCCCGCGACGATGCCGCTCGAGCACTCTGCGGCGGCGATCTCAGTGACGGCGTGCGGAATGTCGATGATCGACCAATGGAAGAAGTCCGCGCGCGGCAAGCTCGCGGGAACGACGCGACCTTCTTTGTTTACATCGTCGGGCTTCGACGGCGCGTCGTGATCGACACAAATGATGGCGAACGATTGTGTTTCGGCAGGCGCGCCAGACCATTTCAGATGCGGATTGTGATTCGCCGCCAGTCGGACGTGCAGCACCGGATCGGGTACTGCGAACGCGAATTCGGTAGGTATCGGTTGCTGATCCAGGAAGCTGGCGGATGTGAGCTTCATAACATCCTCGCATTACGTTGACGTCTATGCAGAAACCGCGGCCTGCGCGGCGAGTTCCTTCCTGTCACCGATTGGCCAGGATTCCACAATTTCGCGAAAGCGCTCGACGGCCCAATCGAGTTGCTCGCGTTCGATCACCAACGGCGGTGCAAAGCGGATAACGGTGCGATGCGTGTCCTTGGTCAGAATGCCCGCCGCGAGTAGCTTCAATGCCACCTCACGCGCATCAGCGTACGCAGGATCGAATTCCACACCGCACCAAAGTCCCCGCCCACGAACATCACGGATGATCGGACTGCGGATCTGTTGCAGGCGCTCGAGCAAATACTTTCCGAGCTCTGCGCTGCGTTCACACAGTCGTTCCTCTACCAACACGTCCAGCGCTGCGAGGCCGACGGCACACGCGAGCGGGCTGCCGCCAAAGGTGCTGCCGTGATCGCCCGGGGTGAACACATTCATCAGCTCGCGCTTCGCCAGGAATAGTGAGACGGGCAGTAACCCGCCGCCTAGCGCTTTACCGAGCACGAGCCCATCGGGCTGCACGGCCTCATGCTGGCAAGCAAGCATGCGTCCGGTACGACCGAGACCCGTTTGAACTTCATCAGCGATTAGCAAGACTCGATGGCTGCGGCAAATTTCCGCACATCGCGCTAGATAACCTGCGGGGGGTATGCGAATGCCTGCTTCGCCTTGCATCGGCTCGAGAATGAACGCTGCAGTGTTCGGGGTGATCACGCGTTCCAGTGCATAGGCATCACCGTAGGACACGATCTTGACGCCGGGCATGAACGGACCAAAGCCTTCTCGATACTGCTCTTCTGTAGAAAGCGCGACCACACCTAGCGTGCGACCGTGGAAATTGCCTTCGCAAGCAATGATCTCGGCTTCGTCTTCCACGACGCCTTTCACCGCATAGGCCCACTTGCGAGCCGCTTTGAGTGCCGTTTCGACAGCCTCCGCGCCGGTGTTCATCGGCAATGCTTGATCCATTCCAGTCAGTTCGCATGCGCGACGCAAGAACGGGCCAAGCTGCGCATTACGATAGGCGCGTGAAGTCACTGCGAGTTGCTGTGCTTGACGCGTGAGGGCGGCGAGCAGCTTCGGATGCGTATGCCCATGACTTACGGCCGAGTACGCACTCATCATGTCGAAATATTGACGGCCGGCGTCGTCCCAGGCGTAAACGCCCTGAGCGCGAACCAGTGTGACCGGCAGAGGGTCGTAGTTACGGGCGCAGAATGCGCTCTCTGAATCACCGGAAACTGCAGTGGGTGTATCGAGGTTCATTCGGTCAACCGAATCTTGTTATCGCGTGTCCGATGGTAGCTGGCGGCAAAATCCCTGGCTATTAGCGCATTGCTCAAACGACGTTCGCAGATCCATTGCTCATCCGCTAACCTGCCACTATGTCTTCACGTCCTCAAATCGAGCAGATGCGTATTGCAGGGCCCGTCGGCGAGTTGGAAAGCATCCTTGAGACACCGGCCGATGCGACATTCGACTTGGTGGCGGTACTGTGTCACCCGCATCCACTTTTCGGCGGAACGATGACCAACAAAGTCGTGCATATGCTGGCGAAGTCATTCAACGAGCTAGGCATGCCCGCGGTTCGCTTCAACTTCCGCGGTGTCGGTCGCAGCGCGGGTGCATACGATGAGGGCCGCGGGGAAACGGCGGATTGTGAGGCCGTAGCAGCATGGGCAAGCGAGCGTTGGCCCGAAGCGCGACTCGTCCTCGGCGGATTCTCGTTTGGAGGTGCAATCGCAATCCGTGCAGCGACAACGCTGCGTCCCGCCAAGCTCGTGACCGTTGCGCCGGCGATCCGCAAGGTCGAAGTGGGCCCTGAACACGTTCCAGACTGTCCTTGGTTAATCGTGCAAGGCGACAACGATGAACTCGTGGATCCGAAGGACATTGCACAATGGGTGCAAGGATTCGCCCAGCCTCCTGTGCTGAAATATCTGCCCGGCGTGGATCATTTCTTCCACGGTAAGTTGAACGAGCTGCGCGACACGGTTGTTGAGTGGATGCGTGGCGCATAACTGGGAACGAACGATGTTTGCGCAACTCAAGAAGATCTTCGGCCAAGAAGCTACCCGTGACGGCTTGCTAGAAAAGCGAGAGCCGATCGAGACTTTAACTGCCGCATTGTTGATCGAACTCGCACGCTCGGATTTTTCCGAATCCGATGTCGAGGCCGCCGCCATTCGGCAAATGTTGCGTGATCGTTTTCGCCTGGATGAAGCGGCGCTCGACACGTTGCTGACAGATGCGAAGAAGCGCGCAGATACGGCGACCTCACTGCATGAGTTTACGCATCTATTGAACCAGGAACTGCCGGAGACGGAGAAGCTCGCGATCGTCGAGATGCTGTGGAAGGTGAGTCATGCGGATGGTCGCATCGACAAACATGAGGAGCATCTGATCCAGCGTGTCGCTGGGTTGCTGCATATTTCCGATCGAGACCGCGTCAGGCTGAAGCTGAAGGTCGTTGTCGATGGATCACAGATCGGCGGAAGGTAGAGCCCAGCGCGAGTTGTTGGAATTGCTGGGAAATTACAGGCCGATCGACAATCGAGATCAAAGGGGATCGAAGCCAACGAGTCCTCCGAAGCATGCTTCGGAGGACTCAAAACCGCAGGTGATTAATTCACCATTTCCTTGAGGCTCTTCAAAGCAGCAATGCGCACCTTCTTGCTGGCGGGCTTTGCTTTGAAGGTCATCTTCTCGCCGGTGAACGGATTGATGCCTTCGCGTGCCTTCGTGGCAGGCTTCTTGACGACCTTCATCTTGAGCAGGCCGGGAAGCGTGAACAGTCCCGAGCCTTTGAGGCTCTTCTTCACAACACCACCCAAAGATTCGAACACATCCGACACTTGCTTCTTAGCAAGACCGGTGTCTTTGGAAATCTGGGCGAGAATCTCCGACTTAGTCGGCGCTGCGTTCTTCTTTGCCATTTTGTAATCTCCTGTAGTCAGTAAAGAGTCGCGCCGTCTATTTTTGATCGGTCGCGGATCAGCAAGGCGCGCGGGAAAATAACACAAGATTTGCCGCGGTTTAAGCGGCGAGCAACTTTTTTTCCCTATTTTTTTAGGGTCTACGCGCGGTCACGATTCCGTCGTCAGCTCGCGACGGGTAGCGATTGTCAACTTGAAAAGAACTCGCGCTTCAATTTCATCTTGAACGGGTTCTTTTCCCCGTTGGGCGTAACGCTGATATCGAACACCAAAATCTCCGTGCCGGTGATCGAAACCTCACCTATGTAATAGATCGCTTCGCCTTCGGAGATCCTGCGAACGTCGATCGGTTTTAGCTGGCCATTCAAGTTGTAAGCGTTGACTTGTACTGTTGCGTCTACAGGTTTGCGAGGGCCGCGTTCCGCATCTTTTTTGAGCACTGTGACATTCAGCATCACTCGATTGGTGCTGCGTTGAATGCCATATGACCGTGCAACTTCCGGGGTGAGAGCGTCGGTGCGCACGGCGTTGTAATGCACCACATAGTTGCCGAAATCCTGGAATGTCTCATTGCTGGGCTCGGCTTGAGCTGCCTTTGCGCTTTGCGATGGCTGGCCGCATGCAGCGACCAGAGCTGCGAGACCTGCGAGGACGACACCTGGAATCCGTGCGATGTTTTTCATTGGGCGCTCTCCGCAACGACGTGCAACGTCTCGACTATAGAGAATCCTTAGGCTCGCGGGTTCGTGGTTTACCGCGGTTGCCGCCGTTACAAGAAGTATTGGTAAGGTCGTAACCAGTTGTTGACCACCATATTGAGGGCGATCAGCAGCACCATCACGAAAAAGGCCGACAAGTCGATCTGTGCGATGGGCGGGATGATTCTGCGCACCGGCCGCAGTAGCGGCTCGCAAATGCTCGTAAATAGAGCAGCCGCTGGGCTGTACGTGCCTGGTGCAACCCAGCTCAACACGACATAGAGGAACATCGAGAAGATATAGATCTGCAGCGTAGTCGAGATCACATACAAAAGGACAACTGCAATAAAACTTGACGTCTGATGCACGCCCGGGAACGCGCCGAGCAACCAAAGCACTGCGGCGGAAGCCGCTTGCACGATCAACACGGCAACGAGGGATGCCGTATCGACCTTGCCGATGGGCGGTAACACGCGACGCAGCGGGATCACCAATGGATTCGTCAAACGAATCACGGCCTGAGACAGCTGATTGCGCGAGTCGGCACGCACGAGCGGGAAAAGCACGCGCAGGATAAACACCGTCACCAGCAAAACCTGGAGCAACGTGCGGACGATAAAGATGATGGCATCCATGAAGGCGCGTCTTGGCGAGGAACCGGGTGCGAAGCCTAACGCAAAATCGATCCTGAACTCGCCAAGATCGATCGCATCTCCCACACCGAAGGCCATCGCGCCCCGAGATCGTGCCGTCAGCGTGATGACGCTGCTCCGTCAGCTCGCGTCGGCGAGCTTCAGGGAGCGCTGGCTGCCATCATAGGTGATCGTTTGCGTCTTGCCTGCACCGCCTCGACCGACCAGCACAATCTGCAGCTGACGGGTTTTGGCCATCCCTGGAAAGGATCCGTGTCTGGGTCCGATCGTGAGCTCGCGCTTGTTATCGTTCCAATGCAAATCGAAGGTGGCCCGTGCGCCATGTTCGTAGGCATAGGTTTCGCCATCGTCGTCGTAGAGTGTGAAATCTGCGTCGGCACCGCCGTAGATCCGCACTTCATATGGAGCGTCGGGTTGTTCGTTGACGTACTGCACCACGGGCCCCAGCGGTACGATTGACCCGGCACGGACGAAGAGTGGGAAGGTGTCGAGCGTTACATCCTGCGCAACAGTCGCACCACCAGCGTGCTGTTCATTGGTCCAGAAGTCGTACCAAGTTGAGCCGCTCGGCAAATACGTCTGCATCTGCGTATCGAGCTTGGTATGTGCTGTGGCAAACGTTCGTTGTTCAGATGGTGTTCGCCAGGCTAGGCGCAGGCCCCGACTCATGCGGCCTTGGAAATACTCAAGGCGAAACGCCACGTGCTGATCCTTAGTGAAGGAAACATGCGCGCTGCGATAGCGCATCATGCCGTTGGACCAGTTATCGACCACGAGCTTGTCATCGAGCCACAAGCGATAGCCATCATCGCCGTCCACCCCAATTTCATATTCCCCGGATTCTGGCGCGACGATTTGTCCAATCCATCGGCCTGAGAAATCGTTCAGGCTACTGAGCCCGCCAGGTGGCTCCGCAAGGGGAGGTCCTGGCCACGTGTAATCGATGACAGGATCGACAACTTTTCCGGCGGGTTTGTCGAAGTTGACGCCTTCGAAATATTGAACCTCAACTCCAGGCTTGTTTTGGAGCGTTCGCAGCGCTTCATGCGGGATCGTGTTGGCTGGCGGCGCACTTGCGTTGAAGATCGCGTGGGTCACCGGATGCACTAAGAAAGCCGGCCCGAACGTGAAAGCGTCATCGATCTTGCGCGCGTTGAGATCGTCCGGGAAGTCCATCGGCAAACCACGCATCAGCGTGTAACCGTCGGCGGTGCTTTTCCATGCAAGACTGTAGGTGTAGGGAAGCAATCGATAGCGCAGCTGCGCCGCATTCAGGAGCGACTGATACATCGGCGGGTCGAGTTCTTTGAAGACGTACGGTTCACGCTCGATACTGGTGCCGTGGATTCGGTAGATCGGATTGAAGATCGCGAACTGATTCCAACGCGCATAGAGCTCGCGATATTCCGCGTTGCGCTCTCCGCCTTCGAAGTTGACGAAAAAGCCGCCGGTGTCTTGCGTCCAATAGGGCAGGCCCGCCATTGCGACATTGATGCCGCCGGATATTTGGTTGCGCAGCGTTTTCCAGCTTGCAGTCGTATCGCCCGACCACGGTAGAGCCGCGTAGCGTTGCTGACCTGCCCACGCCGAGCGCGTCAGTGTGAACACACGTTTGTCGTTGGTGGCACGTTGCCCTTCATACGTACCTTGCGTTGTCAGCAGCGAATACACATTGAGATAGCGCGTGAAGTCGCCCATTGCATTCACGCCAAGACGTTTGATGTCGGCTTCGACCTCCTGCGGATCGTGACAGGCGGTACTCACTTCGACCTCTGTGCCGTCCATCCAAAGCGCATCGACGCCGGTGTCGAGCAGGCCTTTCTTGATGTACTTGAAATAAATGGCGCGTCCTTCAGGGCTGAAAGCGTCGTAGATGCGTGCTTGCTTCGAAATCCAATGTAAGGGTTCGAACCGCAGATGCTTTGCATCCAGCTCTTTCGCAAGTGCGGTGTCGTTGCCGATCGACGGCCAGATGGAATTCATCAGCTTCACATGTAGCTCTTGGTGAAGCGTGTTGGTCAAACCGACCGGATCTGGATAACGCTCTTTGTCCCAGATCATTCCGCTCCAGGTGCCGTCGTCACCGCCCCAGTACTGCCAGTCTTGAACGATGTAGTCGAGCGGAAAGCGATCGGCGCGAAACCGCTTCACGACATCGATCAATTGCTGCTGCGTTTTGTAGCGCTCTTTGCTCATGAATAGCCCGAAAGCCGCTTTCGGAGGCATTGGCGCGGGCCCGGTCAAGCGTCGGTAGGCTGCGATGACGTCATCCATGCTATTTCCGGCCATCACGTAGTAGTCGATGCCGGCTGGTGCGCTCTCGGCCCAGAGCGAGGCGCCATCTCCTGCGTCTTTAAATATGCTTTTTGAGTAGACGTCCCAGAGGATTCCGTACCGACGAGTTGACACGAGCATCGGCACAACAATGCCGATGTTGGTTTGCACCATCAGCACTTCGCGGCCGCGATAATCCATATAGGGATCGTTGTACTGGCCCAGCCCGTACAGGGATTCTTTCGGATCAAGAGTGAATGTTTGGCGAACTTCGTACGTCGGTGCGTCCGAAATGGTTCGGCGCGTAAGTTGTGGAGGTTCGCGAGATTCACGCGTCAGGACGTGTCCGTTCGAGTCTAAAAACGTAAGCGCACCTGTAGATTTGTCTACCGAGACCCGCAAGCGATCCGAGCGAATCTCCACGTGATTGTCTGCGTCCTTGAGATCGAGCTGAACTTTGGCCGGTTTGAGGAC
>Ga0070679_100007017_pt1 | contig 10507 bp, 8 predicted proteins | sample KBSC63BmetaG_FD_65652 | JGI IMG/M metagenome (GOLD analysis project Ga0070679, IMG submission 65652) | Corn rhizosphere microbial communities from Kellogg Biological Station, Michigan, USA - KBS C6-3B metaG | ecosystem: Host-associated > Plants > Roots > Rhizosphere | place: USA: Michigan... | reverse complement strand
TTGGGCTCGATCATGCCGATGACCTGACGGCGCTGCGGCGTGTCGCCGAGCGTCGCGATGATGAGGTCGATGCGTCCTTGCTGCAGGAACTCCATGCGGTTCGCCGCCGTCACCGGCACCGTCTCGAGGCTGACGCCAAGCCGATCGGCGACGTCCTTGGCGAGATCGAGCTCCATGCCGACGTTCTTGCCGCTGGGATCGAGGAAACCCCACGGCTTGTAGTCGTTCTTGACGCCGACGACGATCTTGCCGCGCTGCTTGATCTTGCTCAGCCCGTCCTGCGCCACGGCCGGCCCGCCAATGATCGCGCCCAGCGCGAACGCCGCGCCGAGGACGACGATGATTCGTTTCAGCATTGCTTTGATCCCGTTTCCCGCTGTTTATCCCCCGGTCCGCCGTTGCGACGGCCCTGATTGTCTATAGCGGAAGCGCGTCGCCGCGGCCACTGCGAGATCTGCGGCGAGCGCCAGGGCGAAGGCGCCGGCAGCGATCACGAAGAGCAGGATGTAGTCGCCGGTGCCGGCGAAGATGGCGGCAAACCCATAGGCCGCCCCCGCCTGTCCGATGGCGAAAGCCAATGTGGCGGTGCGCCAGGCGCCGCTCCGATCGTCGGCCGGCGCCAGCTCATGGATGCGGCCGAAAACGAGCGGCACAATGCCGGGGGTGGAGGCGCCGATGACCAGGCTCGAGACGGCGAGCGCGGCGGCGCCCGTCGTCATGGCCGGAACAATGACGGCGACCGCCTGGACGACATAGGTCAGCCGCAAGGCCCTGTCGAACCCCACGCCGTCGGCCAGGCGCCCGGTCAGCACCGGACCAATGAGCGCGCCGATCCCGTAGATCACCCAAATCCGCGCGCCGGACGCGATACCCCGCCCGAGCTCGCGCGCGACGAAATCGACAAGGAAAACCATGTACGGCACGAGGCCGACGGCGTTGAGCGCATACTGGACGTAAAGCGCTGCGAGAATCGTCGGGGGCCGCGGTCGACGGCGCCATCCGTTCGCATGGCCGCCAGACGGCGCGGCGCGCGGTCGCTCGCTCTGCCAGCCGCGCCAGGCGACGACGCTCAACATTGCGGCGAGCACGCCGAGACCGCACCATGTCGCCGGCAACCCCGCTCGCAGGAGAAGCGGCACCAGCGTCCCCGATGCGGCGATGCCGAGCCCAACGCCGGCGAAGAGAATCCCGCCGGCGAGGCCGCGCCGCGACGGCGGCACATGTGCCAGCGCGGCGGGCGCCGCCAATACCATGATCGCCCCGCCTGCCAATCCAGCGGCGAAACGCCAGACGAAAAACCAGAGAAACGACAGCGGAGCGGCGCATGCGAAGAACGTCGCCGCCGCCAGGATCATCATCGCGCGCAGTAGGATTGCGTCCGCCATGCGGGCCGCCATCGGGCGAGCGAGCAACGCTCCGGCGAGGTAGCCGGCAAGGTTCGCCGCGCCGAGATAATCCGCCTGGGCGGGCAGGAACCACTTGGCGGCGACGAGGGCCGGAATAAGTGGCGTGTAGGCAAATCGTGCGAGACCGATGCCCACGAGATTGGCGCAGAGTCCGGCGACCACGACACGCCAGGAAATGTCGTCCGCCGTCGCTTCGCTCCGCCGCATGGGCCCTCCGCCAGTCCTTCCGGCGGAGGCTAGTTCGATCCCTCGATCAGTGGAAACTGTGTTTTCCGTTCCGCGCCATCTGTCGGGCAGATGACCGCGCGTTCGGTGCGCCGGCTCGACGAGCGGCTCCGCAAGGGCGATCATCGATTTCCGCGCGAGCTGCTGCCCGCGAGTTAGCGCCGACTAGGCCGCCGACGGCACCCGCCGCGAGGCGATGACGGCGCTCAATGGCAGCAGCGCCGCGATGGCAAAGGCGGTGCGGTAGCTGTCCGTGGCGTCGACGACCATGGCGAAGACCGCCGGCCCGAGGACGTAGCCAACGAAGGTAAGGATCGAGGCGCCGGCCGTCGCTTCGCCGACCTTGCCGTGCGGCGCGACGCGGGCGATCTCGGCGAGGTAGACGCCGTTCCAGCTCGTCGCCGCCAGCCCCGCCGCACCCGCCGAAGACAGCACCGTCCACCATGGCCAACCGGGCGCGCAAGCCACGGTGAGAAGCGATGCGCAGGTCGACCCGATGGCCAGCGCGGCAAGCGTCCGCATCGCCGAACCGACGCGGTCGGCGAGCCAGCCGATCACGATGCGGCCGGCAACGCCCGCCGCCTGCATGACCGCGAAGGCGACGCCCGCCGCGGTCAGCGGCACGCCGATATCGGCCACCAGATAAGTCACGTAAAAGCCGAGAAGACAGCCCTGCGCGGTGGCGAGCGCGAAACCGATGAAGGTCAGGCGCGGGAGCGCGGGCGACAAGGCCATGGCACGAATAGGCATCGTCAAGGTCGCGAGCGACAGGAACGTCGAGAGCGGCACCGCGCAATGGCGATCGCGCTCGACGTCGAGGGCTTCGCGAAACGGCTGCACCAGGAGCGTCGTCGCCGCGGCGATCACCGCGGCTGCCGTCAAGCCGAGCCGCCAACCGTAGAGCACCGCCAGCGGCGGCACGAGGAGGCCGACGAAGGCGCCGCCGAGCGGCACGGCCGATTGCTTGATCGAAAAGATCAGCGCGCGCCGGCCGACCGGCGAATGGCGCTGCAGGATATCGCTGCCGGCGGGTGGCGAGGGGCCGTACCCCACCCCGATCAGCAACGCCGCCGCCAGCATCGCGGGCCACCAGCCGGTCAACGCCAGGCCCAGCGCCAGCGCGGCGAGGATCGTACCCATCTGCAGGAGGCGGACGGGACCGAAACGCACCAGCAGAGGACCGCCGCCGGCGAGGAACAGCATGGTCCCGAACGCGCTGATGGCCGAAAGCTCGCCGATATGCTCGGGACTGACACCGGCGGCCGCGGTAATCGTCGGCCCGACGACGACCAGCGCGCTCAGCAGGAACGCGCTGGTCATCTGCATCAGCGTCGTCACGCCGAGCGCCGAAATCCACATGCGGCAGGCTGGCGAGCGAGGGGGCGGCACGGAGGCTAACGGAGCACGGAAACTAAAAACAACGTGCCCGCGATCACCCAATCGGCGGGCCGCACTCTCGGCGCTGCCCCGAATCGCGCGACGATTGCGTGCATTAACAGATGATTAACCTATCATTTCTAAATTGATTGTTCATAAACCGATGTCGAATGGATTTCATGTCCACCGAAGCAGTACGCGGCGAAATTTCACAACACGAACTTTTTCGCGATGCGGCGGATATTGTTCTGCGCCGCCGCGTCACGCTCTGGGAGCCCACGCCCGTCAAAGACAAGACGCTGATGAATCTTTACCGGTACTGGGAGGCCTTGCGTCCGAACGGGTTCTTGCCGACGCGCACCGATTTCGACATGGACAAGCTGCGCCCGGTGATGGGAATGGCATCGGTTGTCGATGTCGAGTACGACGATCCGCTGGAGTTCCGGATTCGGCTGCAAGGCAGCAGGTTGCCGCTGAAATCCGATCACACCAAGCACAGCATCGGCGACATACGGTCCCTGCCCTATCAGGAAATGCTGGCGATCGACTATCGCGCCGCCAAGGACATCGGCTGTCCGGCCTACCACGAAATCGCCGCACGACTGGACTTTTCAACGCACAGCTACGCGCGTCTCATCCTGCCGTTCGCCAAGGACGGCCGCCGGGTCGATCAGCTCTACGTCTGCTCGATGCACGTCAAGTTCCCAGACCTTTTGCAGGCTCTCCACTGAATCGTGCTCGGGGTTGAGCAGCCAATAGCGCATCCGGCTCAGCGCATCGGCCCGGCTCATATGGCAGAAGATCAAATTGTAAAGCTTGCCGCGATAGAGGTCGAATTCGAAACGGCCGTCGATATGCGGCCAGCCATATTGCTTTGTCCCGATTCCTGTGGCCGCCAGCCGATCGATCATGATCGCCGTGATGTGGTCGAACCAGAAATTCTTCAGCAACAGCGCGCGGCTCAGATGATCGAGAAGACCTGAGAGGTTGCGCTTGCGCCATTCCGGGTGGATCCACAAACCCCCGGAATGCCCGACCCGTCCGCTGAGAGAGGCCGCCGCCGCGCACTCCACGACGCCGAACCGGCCGTGCACGTCCGGGCGCCCACGGTCATGCCAGAGGCGCTCGGAGCGGATATCGTCGAGAAACGAGGCCGTGTCCATGAAACGCTGCGCCATCGTCGCGACCGTCTGTCCGTGCGAATCGACGGCCCGCAGCCAAAACGAGTTATGAAACGTCAGATCGCTGTAATCGGGATCCCAGGTCGAGCTGAGGACTTCCTGCGGCGACAGGCTCCGCCGCAGCGCGGCATATTCCTTGAAGTTGCTCTCGACATGAACGTCGACGCCGACGGCGGCGATCTTCTCCGACATCATCTGGGAGAAGCGCTGGACCACCACGAACTCGGCATTGCTCAACGGCTGCATGAAACGAGCCCCCCTTTCGATGGCAAAGAGGGCCGGTATCCCGGCCACAATCGTTAATTAATTTAAATGAATGTTTACCACTATTACTTCGTGGATAACAATGCCCGAATGATCGCCTTTGGCGAGATCGGCCCGGGGTAGCGCAGGTTCCAGTTATGTTCTGGTGCTGGCCGCCAGCGGCCCACCGAGCAGTTCGCGCCTAGGAGACCGCCACATCCGTCTGTGCCGCGTCGTCCGCGACGCGGCGTTCGGCGGCGCCGGCGCGCAGGGCGCGGGCGAGCGCGCCGACGAGCCGCCCCTCCTGCCATGTCGGGCGCGGAATTCCGCCGCCGCCGAGGCATTCCTGCACGCCGCGGTAGACGACGGCGCCGATGTCGTTCTGATAGAGCCACAGGCTGTTGGCCTGGCCGTCGAAGCTCGGCTCGCCACCCATCTTTCCCCACGGGCGAAAGTCGGTTCCGAGACCGATCCCGAAAATATTCGGAAGCTGTCCGCCATCCGCCAGCAGAACGCGCGCATCGCGGCCGACGGCCGGCCCGCCGCAATCTGCCCTCAGCGGCAGGCGCCGTGCTTCGGCGTCGAAAATCGGCACCGTCGATGCGCGATAGCCGAAGGCCGGAACGATCACCGCCGCTTCATCGAGCATGGTCCTCAGCGTCGCGCTCGAAAGATGCGGGTCCGCGAGAGGCAGCATCACGACCCGCTCCTCCGCGACGGTTCCGGGTCGGCGCGCGAGACGGCGCCACATCTCGCGGCCATTGCCGCGCAAGCCGCCGAGCCGATTGACACGGCGCGTCCGCGGACAGACATCGCACTTCGCGACGTCATAGCCATCGGCCGCCGCCGCGTCTTCGCTTTCATAGAAGATGCGCGGTGGACGGCGGTGCAGAATGGCGATGTCGCCGGGGCCGAAATCCAGCCCGGTCACCATGTTGGTCAGCACCCAGGCGATCGAGAAGGCGCTGTGCGAGCCCCCGAGGATGAGGACGCGACGTCGGCCGCCGCGCTCGAGCAGCGCGGCCATGCGGGATTGTCCCTGCGCCGTCATCAGCGCGTCGCTGGGAATGATCTTCTCCGGATCGATCGCGGCGAGCCGCACGCCCGGCATCAGCTCGGCGCCAAGGTAGCTCGACCTGTCCTGGCGGCCGCCCAGCGCCATGATCGCCGTCCTCGCCTCGATCGGGACGATGCTGCCGTCGCGTCCGACAGTCTCCGCGACGACGGTCCCGTCCGCACGCAAATGGAGCGCGCGCGCTTCCGTACGCGGGAAGAATCGGCTGCCCGGATGTTGCGAGACGATCTCGCGCAAGCGGTCGCCCAGACGGTGAAGGTAGCGGTCGACGAGCTCGAGCGGCGGCAATCCGTGCCGCATCGGCTCGAGCTCCCTCGTCACCGGATCGCTGCGCAACGGCATGAAGAGCTCGCGCGCCGGCGCCGCATCCAGACATTCGAGATAGGCGCCGCCGAAAGAATCCGAATTGATGGCATAGCGCCCGAGCGTGCCGCCCATCGCGTCGCTGCGATCGACGATGGCGACACCCGCGGCGAGCCAGGACTGCAGCTTGCCGTTCTGCGCCGCCCAGACGAGCGGGCCCGTTCCACCCGGCCCAGCTCCGAGAATGAGCGATCCGAACATTTTCAACTCCGAGATTTTGATCGATGCCGATGCGGCCTCAGCAAAGGACGTCCCGAAAGATCGCCGCGATCTTCTCCATGACGTGGACGTCCACGGCAGTCGACGTCGGCAGGTTGATCCCCGTCTGGGACAGCGCGACGCTGTTCGGACAGGGCCGCGCATACTTCTCGTACGGCGGCAGTGCGGAAAGAGAGTGGAAGAACGGCCGCATCTCGATCTGTGCGGCTCTCCCCGCCTCGATCAGGCGCGAGCGCGCTTGCGCCGGCACTTGAACGCAGACAAGCCAGACGACCGATTCGTACTCTTCCGCGAGCGGCGGCGGAAAAGTGACACCCGGGATATCGCGAAGATGTTCATGGTACCGCTCTTCCAGGTGCTTGTTGCGCGCGAGGGTCTGATCGATCCGCCACAACTGGCTTTGACCGATCGCCGCCTGCAGGTTCGTCATGCGGTAGTTGTAGCCGACCCGTTCGTGCCAGAATGATCGATCGGGCGCCATGCCGTGATCACGCAACGTCGCGATCGTCGTCGCCAGCGCCGCCGAATCGGTGAGGCACATGCCACCTTCGCCGGTGGTGACGATCTTGTTGGCGTAGAACGAGAAGCAGGAGATATCGCCGAACTGTCCCACCGTTCGTCCCGCGTAGCGCGTCCCATGCGCTTCGGCGCAATCCTCCACCACATAAATCCCGTGCTGCTTGGCGAAGGCCGTGATTGGACCGATCTCGGCCGGCCGGCCATAGAGATGGACCGGGATGATGGCCTTCGTGCGCGGCGTCCGTGCCCGCTCCACCTGTGCCAGCGACATCGTCCACGTCTTCTCGTCGACATCGACGATGATCGGGATCGCACCGCAATAGATCACTGCGTTGATCGTCGCCGCGAAGGTAAGGTCGGGGACGATGACCTCATCGCCGGGACCGACGCCTAGCGCCAGCAGCGCGAGATGCAGCGCGACCGTCCCGTTCGAAACGGCGACGCCGCGGCTCATGCCGACGAACGACGCGAACTCCTCCTCGAATTTCGGGATATAGGTTCCTTTGCTCGATATCCATGAGGACACGAAGGCATCGAGCACGGCGCGAAATTCGCGATGCGACAGGTCCGGCTTTGCGACCTGAACGAACTGCTTGCTACGGTCGACGAGGACATCGGTCAGCCGTCCGTCGCCGTCGACGACCGGCATCACCATCTCGCCATCCGGCGAAGGATCGTTTCTGAGCGGATTGAACCCGAGCTGCACGGCGGCGTCGCGACCCAGGAGATGGCGTTCCAAGCTGGTGTCCTTGATCGCCGAACCATCGAGAATGGCGCCGCGTATCTCATCGAGCGTGATCTTGCTGACAAGACGCCGATCGTCGTCGACGACGAAGCAGATGCCCAGACCATTATCCAGGCATTTCTCTATCGCCACGAAGACGTTCTCGGATCGCTTGCAGGTGAACTGTGCTTGCTTCGCGTTAGCCGCTAAATAGCTCATGAAACCTGCCTTCGAATTAATGTGCCGCTTCTTTCGGGCGTCGATCGAAGTTGGCGCAGCGGTCTTTCACATTTATCGCTCGCCATGGCAGTCAACGATCTGTGGCGCGATTCCCACCAGTGATCATTCTGTGATGGCTTGCGCTCGCCGACGATGCGCGGCGCCGTCACAGGTTGAACACTCGTCTCGCGCGCCGCGTCGTCATTTACTGCCGAAATGAAATGTCTCTGGTTGACCCTCGCCGATCCAGACCCGCCGGAAAACGGCCAATATCTTTACTCGAGCGGGCTCATCCACGCTGTCGCGTCCGCCGGGCTCGACCTGCATGTCGTCGGGCTGACCCGGCCCGGCGCAAGCCATTTCTCGGGTGAACGCGCCGACCGTGTCACCTGGCGGCTGGCGAACCATCGCCCATGCTCGCAGTGGATAGCGCTGGCCTCGACCTTGCCGCAGCTCGCCGTGAGGACACGAACGCGGGAGCTGCAGCGCAGCATCGGCGAACTGCTGGAACGCGATCAATGGGACGTCGTGCTGTTCGACAGCATTGCTATCGGCTGGGCGCTGCCAGCCGTGCTTCGACATGCCCGCTCGGCCGCTCGGCCGCCCCGTCTCGTTTACCTTTCCCATAATCACGAGGAGAACGTGGCGCGCCGCATTGCCCGCGACGAGGTGAATTTCTTCAAGCGGCAAGTCCGGCAGTTCGACGCGCTCAAGGTCGCGCGGCTGGAGCGGGCACTGGTGCGCAATGCCGACGTCATGACCTCCAATTCGCCGGAAGATTGCGAGCAGTTCGGCAGCGCCTGGCCGAGCAAGCCGGTCAGGTTCCTGCCGCCTGGCTATCGCCAACCCCATCTCGCCGAAAGGCATATCACCAGCGAAATCCCGCGCCGGGCGATTATCGTCGGCAGCTTCGAGTGGTTCCCGAAACGCCTCAGCCTGGAGAATTTTCTGCGCGTGGCGGATCCGCTCTTCGCGAAGGCTGGGGTCGAGCTTCACGTCGTCGGAAATGCCAGGGAGGCCTATCTGGACCAGATGCGTGGCACCGTCGCCGCAACGACCTTTACCGGGTATGTCGACGATGTCCGTCCGCACATGGCGCAGGCGCGCTTGGCCCTCGTACCGGATCATCTCGGCGGCTTCAAATTGAAGGCGCTCGACTATGTCTTCAACCGCCTGCCGATCCTCGCGATCAGCGGATCGGTGCCCGGCATGCCGCTCCGCCACGCGGAGAGCATTTTGCTTCATGCCGATCATGAAGCGCTCGCGCACGGCGTGTTGCGGATCATCGATGATTTCGACGCCCTCAACAGGATGCAGGATTTCGCCTATCTGGCCTGCCGCGATCAATTCGACTGGAGCGCCATCGGCAGACGCCTGATCTCGGCCATATCTCTCGTCGACGATTTGCGCCGAAGCAACCACGCGGCAGCGCCCTTGCCGACAGCCATCTGAGGGGTTCGCAGGCGTTGCTTCGCCGGCGTCGCCTCCCTTTCCCGCCCGCCGTCACATATGCGCGATACGATCCTCGATCCTGCGCAAGGTAAGTTTCGGCTCGTCCGGGGGGAAGAACAGAAAATTATAGATATAGCGGCCGAACCGTTGCCGTTGCTCGAGCGGCGCCTTGAGATCTGGCAGGTTCTTCGGGTTTTGCATTACGTCGCGATCGAAGCGGTCGACGGGAAGCAACTGCCGCCGGTAGACGAAATAGCCAGCATAGTCTTGTGCGCGAAATCGTTCGATCACCCGCGTGATCGCTCCCGGCGCGAGCCGCTCATCCAGCTCGACGAGGGCGCGCGGGCGGCAGCGGGCCAGCGTTTCGCGCGCCCCCTCGAGCACCGCCTCCTCGTGTCCCTCGACGTCGATCTTGATGAAACCGGCCTCGCCGGTATAAACGCTGTCGAGCGTCGCCAGCGGGACATGAATTTCCTGGTGGCCCGGATAGGTCGACGACGCCTCCGCGGAGATGGTCGAACAGCCGGTGACGAGCACGCCATCCACGACCGGCATCCGCAGCGCCGCGGTGCCCGCCGTATGGGACAAGGCGATGTTGTTGATGACGACGCCATGCTGAAACTTTTTTTTCAGTTCCTTGGCAAGCCACGGTAGCGGCTCGAAGGCATAGACCCGGCGCGAACATTTCCGCATGAAATGTATATAGCTTCCATCGTTCGCGCCGACGTCGATGGCATCGCGATCGGGGCGGCATAGGAACTCGAGGAGATGCAACTCGATCTCGCCGTATCGCCCGTAATATTGCGCTTCGCGCCAATTGAGCAATGATTGCGGGCATACGGAACGCAGCGTCCGCTTGCCCTCGCGCACGAACCAGTCGCCAGCGATATCCGTCATCATCAGCTGCCTTCGACCATCATGTGATCTGGATCGATGGAGAATTCGCGATCGCCGGCGCCGCCCGCGGTCGAGTGGCGACGGCTGGCGACTGCGGATTCCAAACTTCGCGGATTATGCCTGCTCGGCGAAGAGCCGCGCCGGCATCCATCGATAGCCGAAGCGGGCGTAGTTCTGGATCTGGTCGAATGTCGGATCGACCTCGTGAAATTTCCGACGGATCCGCTTGATCAGGCTACGCACATTGGCGCGATAGCCATCGAGGTTGCGATGCCCTTGGATATCCCTGCCGTGCATCAGGTCATAAAGCTCGCGGTAGGAAACGTCGCCCCCGGCCCGGGTAGCGAGGCCCGCGACGATACGGAATTCCGCCAGCGTCAGATCGACCGTCGTGTTGTGCCATAGCGCGCGGTTGATATCGAAGCGCAATTCGAGCGCACCGAGATGCACGACATCCTGCCCCGACTTACCGCGACGGTCATCCTCGGACGCCGGCCCGAAGGCGCGCGCGATCATTTCCAGTCGCTTCACGAGGATGAGGCTGCGGCGCGATTTATCGACGAAGTCGACCGCGCCGTCGCCCAGCGCCGCATCCTCGAAAGTATCA
>Ga0070679_100007016_pt1 | contig 10509 bp, 7 predicted proteins | sample KBSC63BmetaG_FD_65652 | JGI IMG/M metagenome (GOLD analysis project Ga0070679, IMG submission 65652) | Corn rhizosphere microbial communities from Kellogg Biological Station, Michigan, USA - KBS C6-3B metaG | ecosystem: Host-associated > Plants > Roots > Rhizosphere | place: USA: Michigan... | reverse complement strand
GATCGGTGTTTTGCTCGGGGGCCTGTCGAGCGAGCGTGACGTGTCGCTGCGCACGGGTGAGGCGGTGCTCGCGGCACTGCGCGAGCGCGGCCACGAGGCCGTCCCGATCTACGTCGACCGCGATATCGACGTGGCGCTCCGTCAGGAAGCTCCCGATGTCGCGTTCATCGCGCTCCACGGCCGGATGGGCGAGGACGGCTGCATCCAGGGCCTGCTCGAGCTGCTCGGCATCCCCTATACGGGTTCGGACGTGATGGCGTCCTCGCTCGCGATGCACAAGGGCAAGGCAAAGGAGCTGTTCCGGCTCCACAACCTGCCGACGCCCGCGTACTACTCGTTGACCGCCGCGGACACCGCGGACCTCGCCGGCGTCCATGGCGATTTCGGCTTCCCGTGCGTGGTGAAGCCGATCCGCGAGGGCAGCTCGGTCGGCGTCACGATTTGTCGCTACGAAGAACAGCTCGCCCACGCCGTCGAGAAAGCCTTGTGCTTCGACGACGAGATCCTGGTCGAGCGGTTCATCGCCGGCAAGGAAGTCTCGGTCGCGATCCTCGACGGCCAGGCACTCGGCGCGGTCGAGATCGCACCGCACGCCGGGTTCTACGACTACCAGAACAAGTACACGAAAGGCGCGACCGACTATCACGTGCCACCGCGCCTGTCGCCGGAGCGCTATCGGGGCTGCCTCGCTCAAGCGTTGCGCGCGCACGCAGTGCTCGGCTGCACCGGCGCGACGCGCGTCGACATGATGGTCTCGGACTCGGGCAACGAGTTCGTGCTCGAGGTCAACACGCTGCCCGGCATGACGCCGACGAGCCTGTTGCCGAAGATCGCGGCCGCCGCGGGCATCGAGTTCGGCGAGCTGTGCGAGCGGATCCTCGCGAGTGCGACGCTCGCCTCGCGCCGCGGTCGTGGCGAGCGCCGGATCGTGCAGCGGCCGTTCGTCGGCGAAGATCGCCGCGACGAGCTCGCGGCCGAGGTCGCGCATCACTAAGCGCAGCTACAAGATCGCCGGCGCGACCGCGGTCCTCGCCATCGCGGTACCGGCGACCGCCGCGCACTTCGTCGGCGCACGCACCGGCGAGCTCGCGAGTCACCTCGGCGCTGCGGCCGGCGTGACCGCGCGGATCGGCCGCGTCGATGCGGACCTGACCGCGCGGATCCGACTGTCGGATGTCGCGCTCGGCGAGCTGTTCGCCGCGGACTCGCTCGAGGCCTCGGTCGGGCTCGACTCGCTGCTCTCGGGCCAGCTCGGCGCCGACGAGATCCGGGTCGCCGGCCCGCGTGTCGCGATCGAGGTCGACCGCACCGGCGATAGTGACCTCGCGCGGCTCGTCCGCCGGCTCGCGAAGTCGGGCACGCCGCACGCGGGCGCGTCGCGCCTGCGCCGGATCGTCGTCAGCTCCGGCGTGCTCGTCGCCCACGTCCCCGGCCTCGGCGAGGTCTCGGCCGAGGATGTCGAGCTCGTGCCCGATGCCGGCGGCGTCCGCGTGATCACCGGCAAGCTCCACCTGCACGGCGATGCCATCGGCGTGCAGGGCGATCTCGTGCTCGCGCGATCATCTGCCGAGGTCGCGCTGCCTCACGTCAAGTTCGGTCGCGTGCTCGCGGTCGCGGGGAGCGGCGAGCTCTCGGTCCAGTCGCCTCGCGGCGGCGCGACCCAGGCGATTCCGCTTCGCGATGTCTCGATCGGCCGGCTCGTCCCGGGCGGCTCGCTCGAGCTGCGCGCCGCGCTCGACGACGGTGGGATGCCGCGCCACCTCGCCGCGGAGGTCGCGCCACCAGCCGCCGATGGCACGCTCGCGATCACGCTGCGCGGCGAGCATCTCCCGCTCCGCGCGTTCGCGGCGCTCGCACCGCACGGCCTCGTGCTCGACGACGCCCACGCGAGCGGCGCGCTCGCGATCCGCCGGACCGGCGGCAAGCTCGCGTTCACCGTCGACGGCACGCTCGAAGGCGCGCGCCTGAACCACGCGCTCGCCGGTGGCGCACCGATCGCGTTCGCGCCGGAGCTCCACGGCACGCTCGAGATCGCGCCGGATGCGATCACGGCCGATCATCTCTCGGTCGGCCTCGGCGCCGCGCACTGGACCGCGAGCGGCGTCTACCAGCGCTCGCAACCGACCCGCGCCGAGCTCGACATCGCGCTCCAGACCGCGCCGTGCGCCGCCCTGCTCGCTTCGCTCCCACCCGAGATCCGCGGCCCGCTGGACGGGATGGTGCTGAGCGGCAGCTTCGGCGGCCGCGCCCACCTCGGCCTCGATCTCGGCCTGCCCGCCGGCGAGGGCGTGTTCCTCGCAGCGGATCTCGACAACCGCTGCACCGTCACCGCCGAGCCGCCCGCGGCCGATGTCGCGACGCTGACCGTCGCGTCCGAGCAGACGTTCGCCGATGGCAGCCGCGCGAAGGTAGGCAAGGGCCAGCCCGAGTTCGCCGAGCTCCGCACGCTGCCGTATTTCGTGCCCGCGGCGTTCGTATCGGCCGAGGACGGCCGGTTCTACGACCACCACGGCTTCGACCTGGTCCAGATAGGTAAGTCCTTCGAGATCGACTTACGGGACAAGAAGCTCGCCCGCGGCGGCTCGACGATCAGCCAGCAGCTCGTCAAGAACTCGTTCCTCGCGCAGCACCGCACGCTCGACCGCAAGATCCAGGAGGCGATCCTGACCTGGCGGCTCGAGGCGCGGCTCCAGAAGAAGCAGATCCTCGAGCGCTACCTCAACATCATCGAGCTCGGCCCGCACGTGTTCGGCATCGGCGCCGCCGCGCGCTACTGGTTCGGCCTGCCGCCCCAGGCGCTCGATCTCCGCCAGGCCGCGTTCCTCGCCGCGCTGACGTCGGAGCCCCGGTCGATGGGCCGCCGGGTCCGCCACGCGAACGGGCTCGACGCGGACAGCGCGACCCGGGTCGACGTGATCCTCCACGCGATGGCGCGCGACGGCTGGATCGACAAGACCCAACTCGACCACGCGCGCGACCTGCCGATGCACTTCTCGGCCGCGGCGCTGAAGGCCGACTAAACGCCGAGGAACAGGCGATTGCCGAAGTTCCGCTCTAGCTCTGCGGCGAAGATCTTCTGCGCGGCCGAATCGATGTCGTACGCGACCCGCTTGAACTCGAACGTCTTCTCGTCGCTGTCGTAGATCGTGTAGCTCGCGCGGTTGTCGTAGTCGCGCGGCTGGCCGACCGAGCCGACCGAGATGATGTAGCGGTGCTCGGGCCGGATCACGAACTTGGTCGCGACGACCTCGAAGACCTCTTCGCGGGTCAGCGCGAACGACTTGCACAGGTGCGAGTGGCCGATGAACGTGACGAGCCCGAGGTCGTCCCAGATATCGAGGCAGCGCGAGGCCTGCTCGACCGAGAAGATGTACTCGAACTCCTCGAGGTTGATCGGCGAGCCGTGACAGAACGTGAGGTCGCCATCGCGGACCTCGTACGGCAGGCCCTCGAGCCATGCCTTGTTCTCCGGCCGGAGCTGGCGGGCGTGAAGGTCCAGCGCCTGGCGGGCGGCGTCGTAGTAGTACGAGTAGTCCATCCGGCCAGCGACCGCGGCATCGTGGTTGCCGAGGATCGTGAACGCGGCGGTCTTGCGGACCAGGTCGCAGCACTCGTTCGGCGAGGCGCCATAGCCGACGACATCGCCGATGCAGACGTACTTGTCGATGCGCTCGGTCTTGAATGCGTCGATCACCGCGGTCATCGCTTCGATGTTCGCGTGGACGTCGGAGAAAATCCCGATGCGCATCCGGTGCTCGATACTACCTGAAATAACTACGGCTGGATCAGATCCGACTCGTCGAGCTCCGCTTCGTCGTCCTCTTCTACGATGAGATCGCTATCGTCGAGCATTTCCATCGCTCCAGACGCGTCCAGGTCGTGGAGTGCTGCTTGTGCGATATCCGGCGCGGCGTCGAGCGCCTCGAAGAATCGGCGCGAAAAAGCCCGGTTGACCGTGACGTCGCGGCTGGCCTGTGCACCGGGGCGGACGCGGACCTCGTCGCGAGCGGCCGTATCGAGCAGCGCGAGCGCCTGGCGCGCGATCGGCGCCATCACGCTCTGCCCCGCCGCCATCTGCTCCAGCGGGCCTTTGCCGCCCCGGACCCCGACGTGAGACATCGCCCAGGCGACACGCTCCTGGAGCTGCGGCGTCATCCGGTCGCCGAGCCGGCCCGCGTAACTGGCGAGCGGCATCAGCGCGGGAGGTCCGACCTGACCGAGCGCGCGGGCGATCTCGCGCCACACCTCGGTCGGCTCGGTGATGAGCGCGTCGATCACGGCCTGGGTGCCCTCGTCGGTGCGGAGCAGCGCGAGCGCGAGCGCGCTCCCGTGGCGAAGGAACGCCTTCGAAGACCCGAGCCCCTCGATCAGCGGCTGCGCCGCGGCCGGGCCGAACTTGACGCACTTGCCGAGGATCCGGACCGCCTCGGCGCGCGACATCTTCTTGACCGCGGCGATCACGGGACCGGCCGCTGCGGCGGCGACGGCCGGGCCGCGATCGCAGAGCTCGCCGGCGGCGGCGACGCGCTGGGCCTTGTCGTCGAGCAGCGCGATCAGCTGCTCGGTCGAGGTCGACGCGAGCGGATTGGTGCCGCCCGCTCCCTCGATCGAGCCCGACACCATCGCCACGTCCTCGCTCTTGATCGGGCTGCCGTTCTTCTTGCGGACCTCGACGCCGAGCGCACGCGCCTCCTCGGCGATCGCCTTCGCGTTGTCGTCGGCCGCGTCGTCATCGATGTCGAATGCGGTCGGATGGCGGCGGAGCTCGTCGAACCCGGCATCGAGCTTCAGGATGAGGTCCCGGCGCGAGCGCGCGAGGCCCTCGGACACCGCGACCTGCGCGAGCTCGGGGCCCATCCAGATGCCCCACGCGACGGCGCTCTCGAGCACGTGGCGGCGGAGCTCGCGCCAGCGGGTGAGCGGGAAGCCGCGCGCACAGATCAGGTAGTCCTCGCGCGACGGACGCGCGAACCGCCGAGCGATCGCGATCGCGCGGCGCAGCTGCTGGGCGGTCTGGAGCTGCGCGAGCTTGTCGTCGCGGAACTCGCTCGCCTCGGCGTGGGTCGCGCCGAGCAGGTCGTAGTCGGCCGCACCGACCAGGGCGTGCGCGATCTCGAACGACGGCTGGTGCTCGCCGTCGCTCTGGATCCCGCGCAGGTGATCGTCGGCGGCGCGCAGGATGTACGCCGCGTTGTCGGCGAGCGGCGCGGTCAGGCGCACGCTGCGGATCGGCGCGCCGTTCAGGATCACGACGACGTCGAGCGTGAATCCGCGCGCGAGCGTGCCGAGCACCTGGCGATCGAGCTCGGCACCGATGTCGAGCGTCACGGTCGCGAGCTGGGTCGGGCTCGGCACGCGCATCGCCGCCGGCGGCCCGACGACGAGCGTGATGATCGGGTACGTCGTCACGCGATGCAGCAACAGCCGGACGTCGAGCGCGCCGCGAAAGCCGCGGGCCTGCTGGTCGTCGACGAGCAGCGCGAGCCGGACCATCCCGTCGGTGACCTCGAACACGGAGGTCGAACCGGTCGCGGCGAAGTCGAGCCAGTTGTCGTGGGCCGGCTCGCCGAGCTCGTGGGTGTCGGTCGTCAGCGGATCTGCGCCCGGTGGGATGATCGCCGTCCCGGTCGATTCCTGGTCGCTCGGCCAGTGCTGCGCGGCGGAGCTGCCGTTCCCGGGCTTCGCCGTCGCGGCGCCGTTCGTTCCGTTCAGTTTCTTGCCAGCCGCGCCGGAGGTCGCCGCATCGAACGCGACGTGGATCTCCGTCGAGATCTCGGTGAGCGGTGGCGGCTCGCCGGTGTGATCGATGTACGGCGGCGGCAGCGGCGTGTGATCGAGATGGTCGAGCGGATCGAGCGGCTCGGGCTCGCGCAGCTCGATCGGCGAGGTCAGTTGCTCGCCCTCCTCCGGACCCTGAGGGCGATGGCCGACGGTCGTGGTCTCGACTTCGAGGCCGGGCGGCGGCGCGACACCGGCGAGCGTCTGCACCGCGGGCGTGACCGGCACCTGGACCGACGCGATCACACGCGCGCGCTGCTCCGCGCGCAGGCGATCGAGCTCCTGCTGCTGGCGCTGCTGATCCGCGCGGTCGTGCGCGAGCTGGCTGCGCTCGCGATCGAGCGCGACGCGCGCCTGTTCGAGCTGCGACCGGGTCTGATCGAGCTGCGCCTTCGCGTGCTCGAGCTGGGCCTTCGCATGCTCGACCTGCGCCTTCGCGCGATGGATCTCTTCCTCGCGCGACGCGAGCTCGAGCCGCTTCTTGTCGACGTCCTTCGCGGAGTCCTGCGAGCGGGCCTGGCTGAGCGCCGCGTGGGCACGCTCCTCGAGATACGCGCGCAGGCCGGCCGAGCCGAACACGACCGCGAAGTCCTTCGCGTAGGCCGGAATCGGCGAGCCGTCGCCGCGCAGGCGCTCGAGCAGCTTGATCCGCTCCTCGATCTCGCGATGGCGATGCGCCTCGCCGAGGACGAGCACCATCACCTCGGCCGCGGGGTCGTGATAGACGACGGGCACGGCGACCTGCTGGGCTCCCGCTGGGCCCTGCACGGTGTTCAACAGGCGCGCGGGGTCTTGCGAGTGCAAGCGCTCGACGAGCTCGGGGTTCTCGACCGCGTCGACCGTCGTGTAGACCGTGGCGACCACGAGATCGCCGCTGGGGCCCGTGACGTGAACCGCCGCCGTCTGCGTACGACCGATCGAGCCACGATAGGCGTTCTGCGATGGCGCACGCGCGTTACCCCTAGCCATACGACCAGGAATATCACGAAAGGTGGTTAGTTCACGGGCCCGGAAGGCTCGTCGGCGACCGGGGCGACGGCCTCGACCTCGCCGGGTTCGGCCGGCTCGTCCGCGTCGGGGTCGGTCGCCGTTCCCATCATCTGCGCGGCGACCGCGACGAGGACCTCGTGGACGTGCTCGAGCGTGTCGAGCCGGTTGCACAGCGAGTAGTAGTCCTCGAGCGGAACTTCGCCCATCCGGGCCAGCGTTTGCTGGACGTACGGCCGCATCCGGGGCGGCGCGTCGAACTCGGAGTCGAACTCCTCGACATCACCCTGGGCGATCGCGGAGGCCACGAACCCGAGCGGCGAGAAGTTCAGGCCGGTCGGTAACACGACGCGCCATTCGGCCTCGTTCGAGCCGGGCGGCCGTTCGTCGTCGACATCGGCCCGACCGGTAATCTCCCAGCGGCCGCCGAGCCGGCGCCGCACGACCTCACCGAAATAGGAGCCCGCGGTCGTGATCACGAGCTCGAGCGCTTCGGCCTGCGCGCCGCTCGTGACGGTGCGCAGGTAATGATCGAGGACCGGCAGCGTGTCGCTGTCGTATTCGAGCGTCATCCCGACCGCGCGGCGCACGTACTGGACCGCCTGGTCGGCGTATTCGCGTACGCGTACGGAGATCGGGTCTTCCACGACCCGACGACGATAGCGCGACTATTGAATGACGGCGAGCGACACCGCGCCGTACTTCGACATCAGCTCGATCGACGCCATGGGATCACTCGACCGGCCGAGCGTCGCGACGGTCCAACCGGCGGTGTGCTCGATGAGGTTCGCGGGCTGGCCGAGATCCACCCGGCCGCCGCGTGCGCGCACGTTGATCGCACCGTGGCGGCGCAGCCGGACGTCGACGTCGCCGTGCACGCTCGATACGACGAGACGGCCGTGCAGCGCGATCTCACCTTCGAGCACGATCTTGCCGTCGGTCGTGGTCAGCTCGATGTCGCGCGACATCACGCGGCGCCCCGCGATCCGGCCCTTCGTCGCCGACGCGACCAGCTTCTCGCCGTTGATCGAATCGAGGTCGACGTTCGACGAGATCGTGGCGGCGTCGACCGAGCCGAACACCTGGACGAGCGAGGTCGGCCCCGACACGCTGTGGGTGAGCAGCTCGCCGGCGACGTTCTTGACGGAGATCGAGCCCGACGCGCTGTCGAGCTCGCCGCCCGCATCGAGGTTCTCGATCGAGAGCGTGCCCGCCGACGTTGCCGCGTCGACGCGAGTCTTGCGCGGCGCGCGGATCACGAGGTCGATCCGGACCTGCGAGCGCGACACGTGCTTGACCTCTTTGCCGTTGTCGACGAGCGTCGCGATCCGGATGCTGCCGTCGGCCGCCGGGACGAGCGAGACCCGCAATCGATCGAGCGTGTCGTCGTCGGGCGCGTGCTTGCGCGTCTCGATCTGGACCGCGTTGCCGTCGTAGCCCTCGACCCGGACATCGCCGAGTGGGTTGTCGACGGCGAGGTTCGTGAACGCGTGGCCCGCGGGGTTGATCTCGACGCGCGAGCGCTCGACGACCTCGCCCTTTGCCGCAGGCGTCGGCTCGGCGAATGCCGGTGCGGCCAGAAGGCCGAGCGTGAGGAGGACAAACTTCATGGGGTGGCTCGCGTGTCGGCGAAGGCGACCTCGTCGCGGGACGTCGCGCGCTCGAGGTAGCGGATCAGCGTGCGATACGCGCGGTGGCGCGGCCGGCCTTCGTCGGCGGTGGCGATGTCGTGCTTCAGCTCGGCGATCTTCGCGTCGAACTGCTTCTGTTGCGAGTCAGACCACGCCGCACGCTCTCCGGTTGCCAGCTGTTCGAGCTCGGCGACGGCGGCAGCGTACGAGTCGCTCGTGGTCTTCGGCATGGCCGCGAGCTCGCTCGCGACGTCATCCGCGCTCGTCACGGGTGCAGGTGCCGGTGGCGTGACCACGGCCGGCAGCTGCGGCAGATGGAACGCGGTCTGCGGCGCCAGCTCGCGCTCGCGCTGCGAGTAGCGCCACGCCCACACGCAGAAGATCACCGCGACCGCGCCGCTCGCGAGTGCGAGCCGCGGCGTCACCCAGTGCTGCGGGTTCCAGCGGGCGAGCGCGCGCCGCCAGCTCGGCTTCTCGCTATCGGCGATCTCCGCGACGGCGAGCTGGGTCTGGATCTTCGCCCACATGCCCGACGGCGCGTCGAGCGTGGGTAGTGCGCGCAGGCCATCCCGCAGCGCGGCTTCGTCGTTCGAAGCGGTCCGGCACGCTTCGCAGCTGCGGAGGTGGCCGCGCACGGCGCTGCCGCGATCGCCCTCGAGCTCGCCGTCGAGATACGCGGTCAGCTTCGGGCGAACATCCTCACACTTCACTGCGGGGTGCCTCCGATCGGCCCGAGCAGCTCGCGCATCCGCGCGCGCGCCTTGTGAAGCTGCGACTTGCACGTGCCGACCCGGCACTCGAGGATCGCGGCGCACTCCTCGTGCGACAGGCCCTCGACATCGTGGAGCACGAGGATCGCGCGATAGCCGGGCGGCAGCTCCGCGAGCGCGCGTTCGATCCGCGCGGCGAGGCCGGGGTCGCGCGACACTTCCGGCGCGGCCGGCACGTCGGCGAGCGTCTCGTCACCGACTTCCTGGCGGCGGCCGCGGCGCGCGAGGTGCGAGAGCGAAGCGTTGACGGTGAGCCGGTAGATCCAGGTCGACAGCGCGGAGTCGCCGCGGAACGCCGCGAGGCCGCGGAACACCCGGACGAACACTTCCTGGGCGACCTCTTCCGCGTCGTTGGGACCAACGATCCGATGCGCCATGCCGAACACCCGTCGCTTGAACTGGTGATAGAGCATCTCCATCGCGCGCGCTTCGCCACGGCGGCACGCGGCGATCAGCTGGGCATCGTCAGAAAGCGTCGCGGACACGCGGGTGCGCGGTTCGGCAAGGACAGGCGTAGCTACGTCGAGGGCTGTTTCGGTCACGGGTTCCCCAGCCGGTTCGCCAGTCTGACCAGCGTCCGAGGGAAGCCGTTGCCCGGATTTCGACACGCTCACGCCGGCTGGCACGTTGCAGGACAAACGCCCGTGGCGCAATGACTTTCGCCACGCTCGCGGGGTAGGATGGGAGACGTGAAAGCGCCGCTCGTCGTGGGCCTCGGCCGGGTGGGCGTGGCGATCTCGGGCCTCGCACCGAACTTGCCGCAAAGTGCTGCCCCTCCCGCGGAGCTGGCGGCGCTCGCGACCGCACCCGCGCCGGGCATCGCGGTCGCGTTGCGGGCCGCGCTCCGGCTCGGCTGTCGCGCCCGTGCAGTGGGCACGCACGGCGCGGACCTTCTCGGTCAGCTCGCACGGACCGCGCTGCGCGAGGCCGGCATCGATACGGAGCTCCTGCGCGCCGTCGGCACGTCGGCATCCGAGCTCGTGACGACCGCGGCCGATGGCGTCCTGCGCGCGCGCTACGCCGGCGAGCTCGGCGAGCCCGTCGCGTTCGACAGCGATGCCGCGATCGAAGGCGCGTCGGCGCTCCTGATCGACGGCACCTCCTCGATCGATCAGCTGCGCACCGCGGAGCGCGCGCGCAGCGCGAAGATTCCGGTGATCCTCGATGTCGGCGAGCTCCGCGACGGGACCGCCGAGCTGATCGCGGCGAGCGATATCCTGATCACGTCGGAGCGCGCGGCGTCCGAGCTCGCCCCGCGCGGCGAGCTGACCGATGCGCTCGAGGAGATCCTCGCGCTCGGCCCGCGCGCGGTCGTGATCACGCTCGGCGCGAAGGGCGCGATC
>Ga0070679_100007015_pt1 | contig 10510 bp, 11 predicted proteins | sample KBSC63BmetaG_FD_65652 | JGI IMG/M metagenome (GOLD analysis project Ga0070679, IMG submission 65652) | Corn rhizosphere microbial communities from Kellogg Biological Station, Michigan, USA - KBS C6-3B metaG | ecosystem: Host-associated > Plants > Roots > Rhizosphere | place: USA: Michigan... | reverse complement strand
GCGCGAGCCTATGCCGGGCAGCTCGAACTGCCGGAGGCGGTCAAGCAGATGGCCGAGCTGCGCGCGCTGGCCGAAGAGCGCAGCGTCTGCCTTCTGTGTTACGAGCGCGACCCCGCGGCTTGTCACCGCTCGCTGCTGTTCGATGTGCTGTTCGGCGATTTCGAGCGCGTCGATCTCGCGCCCAGCCTGGTTTCCTAGGCGCGCAGCGGGATCACGTTGGAAACGTACTCGCCGGCCGCCAGCAGCGCATCGAGCGTTTCCGCGCCCAGCGGATTGTCGAACTGCACGCCGAGCGATCCGCCCTTGCTCCATTTGAGCTTGCCGGGAATCGGCCCGACTTCGCCGAGCCACAGGATCAGCGCCTCCGAACGTGTGACTCCCACCGCTTCGGTGCGGACGCGGCAGCCGGTCAGGCCAAGGTCGGTCACCAGGGCATCTTCCTTGCCGCGATCGCCGATGGCGCAATGCCCTTCGATCACAACGCGTTCGCGCGGGATGGTTCGCAGGCGAGCGGACTTCGCCTGCAGCGTGGAACTTTTTCCTCTTGTCACCGACAAACCCTGGCAGAGCGGGGTTAAGGCCGATTGCGTAGCCAGGGTTACCCGCGCGCTAACCCAGATTCACGTGAGACCCAGCCAGTGCGGCCACGTGGCGAACCACCACGGGGAGTTCCACAAGACGTAGTCGATCGCCACGCACGGCAGCAGCAACCCGAACCAGATGAGATAGGCACCATGCACGCGGCGCAGGCGATAGAGGTCCCACGCGAACAAGGGCGCGATCACCAGCACGGGCAGCAAGTCGATCGTCAGCCCGCTAGCCGGTGTGGTGGTCGGCAACCAGCTTATGCGCGAGACCGCCGCGCCGAGCGGCAAGACAGTCGCCAGAATCATCATCCGCTTATGGAGTCCCGCATCGCGGCGGCGCGCGAGCAGGCCGATCGCGACGACAACGGGGAATAGCACTCCCACGCGAAGCTGGTTCAGGGCGATGTTCGTCGCGAACGCCATCTTCGGCGGCACCGCGTTCGGTGCGAGCGACGGGTTGGCGGCGTGCGCCGCGGCCCAGCTGGCGTGATACATCGTCGGCACGAGGACCAGTCCGGTCACCACGATCGCCGGCGCCAGCACGGTCGCCGCCACACCCAGCTGCATATGCAAGGCGCGCCGTCCCGTCGCCAGCAGCGTCGTCTGCGCCAGCAGGAGCAGCAGCCATGAACCCATCAAGGCGGCGTGGACGTGCAGCACGAGCGGGAACGGCGGTCGCTTGCCGGCCTCAACCAGGCCGACTTTCATGACGGAATCCGGAACGAAGCCGGCGAGCACGGTGGCGATTATCAGTGCGACGGTGAAAACCCAGATCCACCGGTCGATGAAGTCGACGGCGGCCCCGCTTGCCCGCGGCCGTGGCGCTTGCAACCCGACTTCGGCAACGCTCGCCATCGCTATCCCCCCGATACGCGCCCCCGCGATGTCTAGCACGCCCTCACGAGAGAGAAAATATAGCCGTGAGTCTGCCGCGTCAGCTTTTCGGCGGGGCGGGCGGCCTGACGATATTGCCGTTGTCGTCGGCCTGCGGGCCCGGCAGCACGCTCAGAGTGTGCACGCCGCGGATCTTGCCGTCGATGTAGCGGAAGGTGTGCGAATCCGGCCCACCGGTCGAGCTGCCGAAGCGGCAGAACACGTTGATCACGCCCATCTCCGGATCGATCAGGTAATCGCGATTGACGAGATAGAGCGTGCCGGCCGGAATGCCGACCTCGCAGCTCGCGTCGGGCTTGCCGGAACGGTTGGTGTAGGCTCCACCTTCGAGCCGCGCGCACGGCTGGCCCCACGGGACATCGGTGAACTTGTCGGAAAACGCGTCGAGATAAGCGTTCGCGCCGCGGATCATCTCGGCCGGCGCAGTGCCCTGGTACTTCATCAGCGGCTGCCAGTTCTCGGCCACCGTGTACTTGAGATAGGAATTGGCGTTGAACAGCCAGTCGCCCGGCTTGGTCACCAGGCTGTCGACGCGGATGACCTTGCCGTTGTGGAGGTAGAGCCGGGTGCCGATCACGTACGGCTTGGCGCCGGTGACGACGATCTCGCTGAAGGTCTTGCAGCGCAGCGGATCGTGGAAGCTCGTCGAATGGGCGATCGGCAGGGCGGTGTTCCACAAGCCGGCGGACGGCTCGATGTCCTTCATGTCCTGCAGGTAATGCGCCTTGGGATCGAGCGGCAGCGCGGCGAGGCTGCCCTTGGCCTGGCCCGCGACATACGCGGCGGTGGCGGCCTTGAGCTGGTCCATCGTGCACACCGGATGGTCCTGCAGCGGCGCGTAAGGGCTCGGCGGCGGGCCGTTCTGGGCCAGCGCGGGCGTTGCCCCAAGCGTCAAGCAGCCGGCCAGCAGCGTGGCGGCGATCAAGGTCCTGAACAAGATAAACTCCCCTTCCGTTCGTCCTGAGCCTGTCGAAGGACGATAGCGCGACATTCGTGGTTCGACAGGCTCACCACGAACGGAGATGTGGATCAGTTACCGGACGTCGTGGATGGCCTCGCTGCGGCACTGTTCGTAAGTGCTCCAGCCCGAGCACACGCCGTAGGGCCCGCGGATGAAGATCGCCTCGATCCGGCGGATCTGGTTCTTCTCGATCCTGAACAGCTCGCCCATTTCCCAGGTCCAGTTGATCGGCCGGTGATCGAACGCGCCGAACACGAACACGATGCCGCGCTCGCGGTCGACCGCGACATAGCGCCGGTCGCGGATGCTCGTCACCACGCCCTTCAGGCTGGTCTCGAACTGGCCCTTGCAGGTCTGCACCGGCTGCCCGCGCATGCCCTTCATGCCGCCCGGCCCGGCGGACAGCATGCCGTTCTCGTGGCGCAGGCAATCGTCGGTGAAGGGATAATAGCCCTTGCCGTCGTTGCGCTGCATCGCGGTGAAATACTGGTTAGCGACCGCGATCAGATCGGCGCGGCTCATCCGCTCCTTCTCGGGGATCGGGGTGAGGAACATCGCGTTGGGCGAGCCCATCGCCTCGACCGCGGCGCCGGTGGCCGGGAACGGGCTGCTGCTCGGCGCCGACGAGGCTCCCAGCGGCCGGTCGGGCCGGGCCACGATCTGTTCGACTTCGCTGATCTTGCCGCTGGCGTCGATCCGCAAGCGCACGTCGATGCCGACCGGATCGGGCGCCCGCGCCGGGCCGGCGGCGCTGCTCGAGGCGCGCTCCATCATCGTGCCCATGAAGGCGACCTGCTGGGTCTCCACGTCGGGCACGAAGAACTTGTAGTTGCCGAGCCCGCTGGCGGTCGCCCACAGGCCTTCGGTGCCGAACGGCAATTGTACGCCGTTCTCGGTGAAACGCACGTTGGCGGCGAACAGCGCGGGATCGACCCGGTGCGCCGCCATCGCCGCGAGGTACTTGTTCATGTAGCCTTCGAGGCACTCGCGCTGGCAGGCCTGCGCCGGCAGCGGCACACCGCCCGGCGGATCGGATACGGCCCCGGCCGCGGCGCCGACCGTCCCGGCGGTGGTGGCGAGTGCCAGTGCGGCAAGCGCGGTGCGAAGCGATCGGCGCATGAATTCCCTCCCGATGGCGGGCCTCCTCGGCAAGCGGGAGAATCCCTTTCCGAGCGCGAGCATAGCGCAAAACCGGCCCGCGCCTACCCGCGCGATTGTGGCAAATTGTCTTGTGCTGGATCGCCGCCGCGTTCCGGGCCTGCGGTTTGGGCTCGGTCCTTATCGGCTGACCGCTATGCTGGCTTGCAGATCCGTGGGCCGAATGACCGGGTTGACCGGAGCGTTGGCGACCAGTTTGACCCACAGGGCGTCGCCGCCCCTGAACCAGGATGTCTGGTTTGCCCGGCGCAAGGCGGCCATGCTGTTCTGCTGCGTTCCGGAGGCGGCCTTGGTGAAGCCCGGAAATTTAAACATGACCCAGGAGCCTTTGTCCATCTCGGCGAGACTGAGAGTGACTTGCGGCCTTTTGGTCTTGACCTCGATCTCGGTGCCGGCACGCACGGTGCTCTCGTCGCCAAAGGTCTTGAACTCCTTGCCGTTGCGAACCAGCGTGATGGGCGCCTGCGGAGGGCGGCGGGAGAACAGGGCGGCGCGCTGGGCCTTGACGAGCGGCGTGTCCGGCGCATCGGGGCCGAGCGAGGAGAGCAGGGCGAACCGGGCGGTGCGGGATTCCAGATCGACTCCAGCGGGAAGTTCTCCCCGGCTGTCCGAGAGGTTCAGGCGTCCGACATCGCCCTTGCACACCGAGGCGTTCCAGGTGGGATGGATCACGCAGGTATCGTCGGTGACGACGCTGTCGTTCTCGCCGTCGTTGAGCATGATGTGGGAATCGGGAATGCCCGTCACCGAACCGTCGAGGTCGTGGATCGACAGGGTCCGATAGGCATTGCCGCCACGGTTGTCGTTATCAAACCGGGCATCGTATTTCGGGAAATAGACCGGCTTGGCGTTGACGAATTTCGCACCCCTGATGGTGCTTCCGGTACTGAGCCCGGCGCTGGTGTACAGCAGGAAGGACAGCGCCCCTGTCTTGCGCAGGGCGTTGTCCTGGAAATTGACGAACTTCGTGTTCACCACGTCGTCGCGGTAATCGTAGTATTCGTAGCCGCGAATGGGGAAGTCGGGGATCTTGGTCTTGGGCAGGCTGCGGCCATAAGCGATTTCCTCCGGCGTCGCGGGATTGCCGATATTCCCGGTTTCGCCCACGATCAGTGAATCGACCAGCCGTGCCTTGAACCGCTCGCTGCCGATGTCGCCGGCGCTCGACGTCATGCCGATGGCGTTGTCGGCGAATTTCGCGTTGCTGAATATGAAGAGATCGCCCCGGCTCCACAGACCGCCATTGCGGTTCTTGTAGCTGGTCAGGTTCTGGAAGTGCGTCTCCAGTGCTTCGCTGTCCAGGTCGGCAGGATTTTTGAGCGGCAGGAACGGGATGGTGGCCAGGCCGAATGCGTTGTCCGGGTAGATATTCCGGTCGAACATGAACCCGTCGAAGTTGGAATGGGCCACGTTGCCCCTGAAGGCGCGCAGCGGTGTCCGGCGCGGCCAGATGGTCTTGCTGACGGGCGAATCCTTGAACGCGCCCTGGGGATGCATTGGCAGGGACAGCCAGAAGCCGTTCTCGTCTGAACCGGCCGCGACGTTGTCTATGAAGCTATTGTCCGGGTTGGTGATCCAGTAGGATGCCACCGTGTTGTCCGAAGGCAGCAGGGTGTGTCCGCTGTGGAAGCTCGCCTTCGTGTAGGCCGCGCGATCCTTGTACAAGGCGTCTCGCTCGCCGTTGGCGGCGAGATTGGTGGGCACGCAGGGCAATGTCGGATGGCACTTGGTCTGGATGGCAAGGTTGTGGATGAACTGGTTGCCGTGCTCGATGCCGTCCTCGAGGAAGAAGCAGTGGCCCACGGTGTTGTAGGTGACGTTGTTCTGCACCCGCACGTCGTTGGTGCCGTGGATGGTGACGCAGCGGCTGTAAGTGTCGTGGATCGACGAATTCTCGACATATTGCCCCGGCGCGTCGCCGACGATGTGCCAGTGGACCGGATAGCGGGCGAGATGCATGTTCTGGCCCATCCGGTTGAGCTCGATGCCGGACAGGTACATCTTCGACCCGGCCATCGCCATGATGTGCCCGCCGAAATAGGTTGTCTCCGCGTCGCTTGACGCCTCGATCTTGATATTGCGGCTCAGCAGGCCGACCTCGCCGCGCTCGTCGACGCCGAACGTGATCTCGCCGAAGTGCATGTAGGTGAGTGGCTTGTCGAGCGTCAGCGTATTGCCGCTCACGCCCGCGATCGTGCGCTCCTCCGCCTGCCGGGGATTGTAGTCGGTCGAGGCGAGCACGATGACGTCGCCCTTGCGCCAGCCGGCGGCGTTGAGCACCTCGATCCGCGAGCTGCCGGCCTTGGCCGTGTGCGCCAGCTTGGTCCAGGTGTTGCCGCCGCGGTCACCATGCAGGCTGAGCGTGCCGTTCAGCAGCATGATGCCGCGGTCGCCCATCGTATTGATGTCTTCATTGGGGACGGTGTCGGTCAGGGTGATCGTCGCCTTGTGCCGGTAGGGCGCAGCCTCGGTGCCGATTTGCAGCGTCCCGCCCGGAACATAAATCCAGTCGGTCTTGAGCTCGATGTCGCGGGCGTCGGAAAAGGTCAGCTTGCCTTGAACGGTAAGGCTGCGAAGTTCGGCGGGTTGCACGTCGAGCACCACCTCGGTGCCGCGGGGGATCGTGACCGCCTCGCCCGCCGCGGGAACCTTGCCCGAGGGCCATGCCGAAGCGTCCGACCACTTCACGGTCCGCACGATCGCACCCGGGGCGGCCGCGTGCATCGCCATGCCGGCGTGATCCGCGTGATCCTGCGCGGCGACACCCGCGCCCGCGGCGAGAAGCAGGCAGGCAGCCGCGAAGCGAGCGTAAAGGAACAGCCGAGACTGTTTGCGCATGACCAGTTTCCCTCTCCCGGACGACGAGTCTCGTTATGCCTTGTGCGCGAAGCTTTTTGCAACGAGCAAACTGCGCTGCCAAGCGGTCGGGCAACCAAAGCGGCGTACGGCGACCAGCCCGCTTACGGCCTCCCCTTCACCAGATCGGTCGCCACGCTCGGGTCGGTGCGCTGTCGCCATCCGCAGCGGCAGGTCCTGCGCGGCGCCCTGCGCGAATGGTCCCAATGGTCGCAGTGCCATGGCGCCGGGCCGGGCGCGCAACCGGTAGGCGCTCTTGCGGCTGATCCCGACCGCCTCGCATGCCCCGATCACCGAGCCGGTCTCGGCCAGCATGCCGAGAAAGTCGGCCTGCCGCTCGATAGTCCACCCGTCGCGGCGGGTGCGGGTGGGGACGGGTTGGAACGCGGGCACGCGCAGGCGGCGGTAGGGGCGCGGGGCGGGAGGCGAGGCGGGCGTCATCGCCGCGCTCTCCTAGTTGAAGGGCGTGCTCGCTGACCCCCTTGCAATGGCGCCACATTTGTGGCACCACAAATGTGGCGTACATGCAGAGGGACCGATGTTGAAGGGTTTGCCGCCTCGTGAGCGAGAGATAGTTGACCTGCTCTATGAGCGGGGCGAGTTGACTGCAGCCGAGATTTCAGTCGCACTCTATGGGCAACCCGGCGGCTCCGCCGCCCGCACGATGCTCGGCCGGCTCGAGCAAAAGGGCTTCGTTCGCCGCACCGACAGCTCGAGAGGCTACCTCTACCAGCCTGCCGTGCCGGACAGCCACGCCCGCAAGACCGCACTCAAGGAACTCGTGCGGGTCTTCTTCAACGGCTCCCCGACGGGTGCCGCGACAGCGCTTCTCGGCATGTCCGACCGGATTGACGAGACCGAACTCGACAAACTCGAAGCATTCCTCGCTCAGGCCCGAGCTGCCAGACGCCAAGAGGACAATCGATGATCGTCCTTTTGGCCGCGAAGTCGCTTGTCATCGCTGGCGGAACCCTGCTGGTGCTGCGGTTCATGCGCGCTCGCTCGGCTTCGGACCGGAGCCTGGTTGCGCATCTCGGATTGGCTGCGCTGACCGCGCTGCCGCTCGGATCCGTGCTGTTCCCGCCGTTGAAAGTGACGCCTTTCCGCGCCTCCTTCCTGGCCCACGCCGCGCCGGTAAGCTCCGGTGCGCAAGCGTTGGCATGGTCGGACTGGCTGTTCGTAGCCTATGCGGTGATTACTTTGTTGCTCCTCGCCCGCATGTTGCTGGCGTTAATGCGGCTGGTTCTGCTGACGGCGCGAGCCCGCGCGGTTACGGACGATCAGTGGCTCCAGGCACTGGCCCGGACCCGGCTGCGGATCGGACTCACGAGGAGGCCGGCGTTGCTCGTCAGTTGCGAGATCGCCTCTTCCATAAGCTGGGGGGTGCTGCGCCCCAAGATCGTGCTCAACACGGATGCTATCGCGGCGTTGGAGGACACGGACGCCATCGTGGCGCACGAATTGGCGCACCTCGCGCGGGCGGACTGGGCCAAGCTGATGGTCGCCCGCGTCAGCATGGCCGTATTCTGGTTCAATCCCTTTGTCTGGCTGTTGGCACGAGAATCTTACCAGCTCCGCGAAGAAGCGGCCGACGATGCCGTGCTGGCCGCGGATGTCGAGGACATGGCTTATGCGAGTTTGCTGGTTAGCTCCGCCCGCCAGCAAAATGACAGTCTTCTGCTCGGAGCCCATGGCGTCGCGCCTGCTCGTAACTCGCTCACCCAGCGGGTCCAACGAGTGCTCGACCGCGACTTGAATCGCTCGGCCGGCGGCCCACGCTGGGCTGCAGCCATGGTCGTCGGCATAACCGCCCTGACGGTCCCCCTGATTACCTTGCAATTTACTGACAGGGCGCCCGCTCTCCCGGGGCCTGCTCCGTTCGCGTCTGACGACGATGGCAAAGTGATCCTGTTCGAACTTCGCGCGCCGCCCCGCAAGCCAAACACCCTGCCGAAATCGATGCAGGAGACGGGCGATCGGGCCACGGCCCGCGGCGAGAGTGCCGACGATACCGTGCCTGCCAAAATCGAGAAAGGGGTTGTGAGCCCCGTGATGCCGAGGAGTAATCGCCAATGACCGACGTTGAAATCTCGCGCGTGATCCGCCGCGCGACCAGGATGATTTATCGCGCCGTTGCCGCACCCGTTCCTTTCGCGACACCTCTTGCGGCCGCCGCACTCGCTGTCGCGCTATCCGGTCCGGCCGTCGCACAGACCGGCGCTGTGCCGGCATGGCTCAAACTCCCTGCGTCGGATGCTGGCGATCCTCCGAACAAGGCCGAAAACCTATCGGTGTTTGTGTCGGCAACCGACTCCTCCGGCCGGAGCCCGACCGATCCCGGTTTCGCCGGCGCGTCTCGTGGGGGCGAATGCCGGGTGTTTCTCGCGGGCTCGCTGCCGGTTGGCAATTCGCAGCTCTTCGACCGGGCATTCGCTCATCTCGACCAGGTTGTGCGTGCGGCCGGCGGCGTCAAAGCACTCATGAAAACGCCCGAAAGAATTCCGGCGGCCCAGATCTGGGGCGACGACAACGCCCCGTGGCGCTGCATCGCTGGAACGATCTACAACGTGCAAGCCGCGGGCTACCCTACGGTAGGATTCGAATTCGCGGGTGATGCGGCCGGCGGCAGTCCGCAGACCGCGCATGTGGCCTACCTGGGACTGCCGGTCCCAGTGGCGAAGAACCCGTCGGAGGCCGTGAACAGGATCGTGCTTACCGCGCAGGACAAGATTCTGTGGAACGGCCGCGAGATCGCCCCCGCCGCGCTTCGTGCACAGCTCGAGCAGTCGGCGAAGCTCGTGCCCCAGCCCAAGCTGGAGTTCGCGCCCGCAGCCGACGCCGGCTACGGCGTCTCGGCGAAGGTGCTCGGCCTGATCAACAGTTTGAATATTGCGGTGAACTTCGTCGACAACGACAAGTACCGTGCGTTCGGCGCGGCTTCTCCGGCGGCGGCATCTCGGCCGTGATGTAACGCGCAATGCCGGCGACCTTGAAGCCTATCGCGCCAAGGGCGCGAACGGCGTGGCGAACTACACGATCATCCTGTCCCCCCGACGGGAAGGTCGCAGTGATGAACTAAGGGCCGGTGCCGCCCGACACGCAATAGAGAAGGCCGCCAGACGCAGGGAGCTAGTCTTCCGATTGCGGGCGCAAGCCGCCGCTGGCGCGGCGGACCCCTCTCCCAACCCTCTCCCGCAAGGGGAGAGGGCTCTTGCGCCCTAGCTCGCCGGCCTCCCCTTCACCAAATCCGCCACCACGCTCGGGTCCGCCAGCGTGCTCGTGTCACCGAGGTTGCCCACATCGTTCTCCGCGATCTTGCGCAAAAGCCGGCGCATGATCTTGCCGCTGCGCTCCCGCGTCCTCACGCCAGTTCGAGCTGCAGCTTGCGCCCCACCAGCTCGGCCGCGCGCTGCAGGGTTTCGAGGGTGACGTTGCCGTTCGCGGGATCGAGGACGCGGTCGACCTGGGTGCGGCTGGTGTGCATCAGCCGGGCGAGCGCGGCCTTCGAGAGACCGCGTTCCTTCATCGCCTCGCCGAGCTGCCACGCGATGACTTCCTTGATCGCCTGCGCCCGGAACTCGGACAGCACGCCGTCCTGCTCGAGGAAATCATCGAGCGAGGAGCCGCGATGGCGGTTCTGCTTGCGCTCAGCCACTTTCAACCTCCTTCATCCGTTGCGGCGCCAGCTGCAAATCGCCGGGCGCAAGTCATGATGCCGCCTATTCTCCCTCCGACCAGTCCTTGATCAAGTCAGCCAGTTCGGCCGATTCGGTGCGAAGTCTGTCGCTCGTGGGATAATTGGAAACGTATCTGAACACGAGTGGGGCAAGCTTGAGCCAGCCCCAAATCCCGCTGACTTTTCTTGCGAGGCCGAGACTTTCAACGATGTCGATACGATTCAGCCAGATAGCTCCCGGCAAATGTCCCGCCCGCTGGGCCATCCCCAGGAAGTGCTGGGCCTGCGCAATATCTTTCCCGCCCCACTTCCCTTTGTAGAAGCCGTAACCCAGGCGGAACATCGCCGGCGAGTAGCCGCGGTCGGCAAGTTTCGTCA
>Ga0070679_100007010_pt1 | contig 10514 bp, 4 predicted proteins | sample KBSC63BmetaG_FD_65652 | JGI IMG/M metagenome (GOLD analysis project Ga0070679, IMG submission 65652) | Corn rhizosphere microbial communities from Kellogg Biological Station, Michigan, USA - KBS C6-3B metaG | ecosystem: Host-associated > Plants > Roots > Rhizosphere | place: USA: Michigan... | reverse complement strand
AACGATCGCGAATCGCGGCGTCGCCCTTGTGCTCGCCGTACATCATTTGTTGGTATGCCTGCATGGCGCCGGTGCCCTCGTGCACGCGCTCCGGCTTGCCGTCGATCTCGACGGGCGGCAGCGCGGTGTACGGATCATCGGCCGGCGCTTCCGTTAGGCCGCTCCACTCCAGAAACTGGCGGCGCATGATCGCATCGCTGCGCCAGAGCGCGTCGAGCACCACCTTGATCGATGTGCGGCCGCCCATGCCGGGGTGGTAGTAGTCGCACCGGGCCCAGTCGTGCAAGTCGACGATGCGCCGCTCGAACACATCGGTCATCCAGTGCACGAGGTCCGGGACGTCGCGCCCGAAGTATGCGAGGTCGGCCACGATTTGCTTGAGCGTGCTTTCCTCGAAATGGCTCCAGGTGAGCACGGGGCCCTCGTCACCAATCGCTGCCCGCAGCGACTCGGCGAATGACTGGTTGGGCCAGATGTCGACGTTGTTGAGCCACTCGCGATGCTCGAGCGGTCCGCCTAACGCTCGCGCTGTGTGCGCGCTCCACTGGAACGTCACCAGCCCGTAGGGCCGCATGCCGCGGTGGTACGGTAGGGCGAGGCGCGAGGTCTCGAAGTCGATGAAGTGAAGCGGACCATCGAGCGTCTCGATCTTTCGGCGGAGCTCCGGCCCAACGAATGGGACGCCCAAGCGAGTGTACTCGATCTGCCGGCGTTGGCGCGCCGCCGTGCCGCCGGGATTGTGGTCCTTCTGGATGAGCTCGTCGACCGGCGCCTCGAGGAGCGAGGCCGAGTGGCGGTCGAGCATCCAGGGAATCATGCGCGAGGCGCCGGGCGCCTTGGCCGTGCCGACCGAGTACAGCTCGAGCACGTGCGGCTTCACGGCGGCCAAATCACCCCAGCACTCGGCGAACCCGTTGCGCGGTTGGCCCGGTGTGCGGAACTCGCAGTCCCGACAATGCGAGCCCAGCTCCACGCCGTCGCTGTGTGTCTCGAGCGGGGCATCGAGACGCGACTCGAAGATGAGCGCCGCCTCGGCCACCTGGTCGTGCATGATCGCGACCTCGCGGGCGACATCGACCTCGGTGACGAGGTCCAGTTGGGCGAGGTCGTCGGCCGAACCGATGAAACGCGCCGTATGCAAGCGCAGGGAGCCGTCCGCTGCCGGGCGCCTAACCAACCGGAAATAGCCCGGGACGTTGTCGAGCCCGGTCGCCTTACTCTTGTCGACGAGGGCGAGGACCGGCTGGATGACACACCCGGGCATGAGGTGCTCGAGCAGCACGATCTGGTACGTGAGGTCGGCGATTTTCTTGTCCCAATTCGCGTCGACGCGGTAGGGCCGGCGGGTGGTGAGAAATTCGCCCGACCGGTTCTGCGCCAGCTGGCGCGCGTGTTCGGTGCCGTCGAACGACTTGGCTTTGATCTCGATCACGCGGAGGACGTTCCCACGCTTCTCGAGGATGTCGACGCGCGCCTGTCGCCGCCCAACGAGCAGGGTCGCCTCGAAGAGCGTTACGTTAGGCGCCTCGAGCGCAGCGCGGGTGCGGGCGAAGTCGCGCGTGACGTCGCGGCCGTAGTCGAGCTGGATGCCGTCGGGGTAGCGCGCCTTGGCGAGCGCTTCGACCATGTACCCGCCGTCGGCCAGCATGGCGAGGTACGCGTCGCCCTGGCGGGCGTCGGGATAGCCGTTCTCGCGGAAGTAGAGTTTCGCCGGGCAGTCGCGGGCGAGGATGAAGTCGGACTTGGAGAGCGTTCGCGCGCGGGAGACTGGCTGCGAGTTGGGCGAAGACACGGCGGGACTGGTCATTGAGTTAGCACGTGAAGAGGTCACGGGCTAATCTGCACGGGGGGTCTGACAGCGGCTGGCTACACGACCGGGTCGCAGGGCATTGCGGCGCCCTTGCCTACAAAGTAGGCAGCAACCCGCGATATCGCAGCCCCGCTATTGCTTGCTCGCCACCGTCGTATCCGGGTGGACGCAAATCGCGATCGCCTCACCCTTTCGATTGGCGCTGGTGCCTAGCAGCGCCTTCGCGACCTTCGCCCCAGTGCCGGTGTTGCCAGCTTGTTCACGGCGCCGCGGCGCCGCATCATTCTGTACATCCTTCACGCGACGCCCCGTCGGCTGCGGCCGCACGGGATTGCGACGCCGACTCCTGGAGAGATTGTGAGCGATACCAGTCCGGCCGCCGACACGTTGCAGCTGGCAGCGCAGCGTTCGTGTCGGAAGGCCGTACTGGCGAACTGCCGTTACCGATCCGGTGAGCGATAGCGGTGCGGACGCGTTCCGGCGCATCGTCGGGGCGCTGGAGCGAACACCGACCGTCGAGCGCGAGCCCGCGGACCTGAATTCTTACCGCTCATGAACGGCCCCTCCCCCTCGGCCCGACTCGACGACCGTTGGAACGACGGACCGCCCGGCGCATCCGGCGCCGATGCGCTCGACCAACTGGTCTACCTCTCGAACCTCATCGGACGCGAAGCCCGGCTCGTGCAGCCGGGCGGTGGCAACACGTCGACCAAGATCGGCGATGCGCTGCTCGTCAAGGGAAGCGGCACCGACCTGCTCACGATTGGCCGGTCGGGGTTCACGCGCCTTTCCCTTCCCGCACTCGCTGCGCTCAGAACCGCCGAGTCGATGCGCGACGATGAGATGATGCGGTTCATGGCGCAGTGCATGACGGAGCCCGGCGGCCCAACGCCGAGCGTCGAGACGCCGTTGCACTCACTCCTTCCGCACCGGGTGATCGCGCACACGCACGACGTCGCGACGATGAGCCTCACCAACGTGACCGACGCGACGGCCGAGCAGCTCGTCGGCGATGTGTTAGGCGGTGAGATCGTGTACGTCCCGTACGTGCGGCCGGGGTTTCCGTTAGCCCAGGCGGTGAGTCGCATGGTGGACCGATTGCCGCCCGGAACGATCGGACTTGCGCTCGCGCATCACGGTCTCATGGTGTGGGCCGATGATGCGCACGAGTGCTACGCACGCCTGCTGCGCGTCGTGAACCGCATCGAAGACTTTCTGGCGACGAAGCGGCGCGGCCGCACAGCGCCGGCCCTCGTTGCGGATCGGCTCCCACCGGCCGATCTACGCCGTCGCTGTGCCGAAGCCGTACTGCCGGCCGTGCGCGGCGCGCTCGGCTCGGCGAGCCGCGTCATTCTGCACTTCGATGACGGCGACGATGTGTTGAGCGCGCTCGCTGATACGCGTATGCAGGAGCTGACGCGCCGCGGGATGGCCACGCCCGAGCACATTCTGCGCGCCGGCCGGCTGCCGCTCTGGTTAGGCATCGACCCGTTGGCGGCGCCGGACGCGTTGGCCGCCGCCGCTCGCACGCAGCTGGCGAGCCAGCGCGCGGAGTACGAGGTGTATCACGCCCGGCACGCCGCGGCGGGCGAGCGGCCTCTCGACGATTGGGCCAAGGTCGTGCTCGTTCCGGGGCTCGGCATGATCACCGCGTCGCGTGACAAGCGCGGAGCAATCATCGCAAGCGCATGCTACCGCGCCACGTTCGAGGCGATCGCGAACGCCGAAGTGATCGATGCCTTCCGGTTCATCGCCGAGTCCGAGGTATTCGAGTTCGAGCATTGGCCGCTCGAGCGGCGCAAGATCGACGAGCAGGATGCACGCGAAGGCGCCGCCCTGCTCTTGCCGCGCCACGTGGCCGTGGTGTTAGGCGGCGGGAGCGGCATCGGGAAGGCCGCCGCACACCGCTTCGCGAACGAAGGCGCGCACGTCGTGGTGGCCGATCTCGATGGGCCGGCCGCCCAAGCCGTCGCATCGGAGATTGGCCTAACGCACAAGGACCGCGCCATCGGCGTCACGCTGGACGTGCGAGACGATGCGAGCCTCGCGCACCTCGTGCAGGAAACCGTGTTGGCGTTCGGCGGCATCGACTCGTTGTTCTACACCGCCGGCCAGGCGCCTCGATTCGCAGCTGTGACCGCGCTGCGCCGCGACGATCTCCAGCGGCAGTTGGACGTGCACTACCTCGGCGCCGTTCTCGCGATGGGCGCTGTTGCCTCCGTGATGCAACGGCAGCAACTCGGCGGATCGATCGTCGCGTCGGTGTCGAAGGCCGCGCTGGCGCCCGGCCGCGATGCCGCCGCGTATGGGGGAAGCAAGGCGGCGCTGCTCCAGGCGATGCGGGTCGCCGCCCTTGAGTTAGGCGGCGACGGCATTCGCGTCAATGCGATCAACGCCGATCAGGTGGAGACGCCACTCTTCCTACGGTTCGTGCGCGAACGGGCCGCGATGCGGGGCGTCACTCCGGAGCAGCAACTGGAGACATACCGCAGTCGCAATGCGATGGGCGTATCCCTCATTCCGGCGGAATCTGTGGCGGACGTCGCGGCGCTGCTGGCGAGCGAGCGGTTCCGCTACACCACAGGCGACATCATCACGATCGACGGCGGCCTGTCCGACGCGTTTCCGCGATAGGAGCGCCGAAGGCGGCATCACGGAGTAGCTGCCTACAAAGTAGGCAACTACTCACTGATGCGCCGGCATACTCACCTAGCGAGGCTGGACAGCCCTCGCGCCGGCACGTTCGAGCGCGGCGCCGCACGAGCGGCCGGGTCCACAGCTGAATCCAGTCGCGCGCGCCTGATGACGGCGCGTCAACGTCAGCAGACTGTCAGCAACAGGTGAAGGACGCGACAACTTCACCGCTCCGCCGCATCCGCCCGAAATCGGCATACACAAATCCTTGACAATATCGCATTCTATATCGTATACAAAATCCAATATGCCGGATCCAACCGTTGCTTTCACCTCCGGAGGGCACCCGATCAATGAAGCGCGGTTTCTTCTTCCTCGTTGGCCTCTGCTCCTGCGCCTGTGCGTCCGTCGCCAACGCCCAACGAACGGTCACAGGACGCGTCCTCGAAACATCCACCAATCAACCCGTCGCCGGCGCCCAAGTCAGCGTCCTCGGCACGCTCGCCGGCGCCCTCGCTGACGACGCCGGAAAATTCTCCGTCCGCGTGGCCTCCGGACCCATCACCCTGAGCGTTCGCCGCATCGGATACAAGCGCAAAGACGTTCCCCTCCCCGCCAACCAGGACACGATCACGGTGATGCTCATCCGCGACGTGCTCAACCTCGAGCAGGTGATCATCACGGGACAGGCCACCGGTGTCGAGCGACGCAACCTGGCGAGCGCCGTCTCCGTCGTGAACGGGACCGACCTCAATCGCGTGCAGTCGCAGACGGTCGAGTCGGCACTCCAGGGCAAAGTCGCCGGCGCCAACATCTCGGCGAACAGCGGCGCGCCCGGCGGCGGCCTGCAGATCCAACTCCGCGGCACAACGTCCATCATCGGCAACTCGGAACCGCTCTACGTCATCGACGGCATTCCCGCCAGCAATGCCGCGGTGCCCGGCGGCACCAACGCGATCTCCGGCGCAAGCACCGGCATCTCGAGCGACGAGGATAACGCCGCCAACCGCCTCGCCGATCTCAATCCGAACGACATTCAAACGATCGAGATCCTGAAGGGCGCCGCCGCCTCGGCCATCTACGGTTCGCAGGCGTCTAACGGAGTGGTGCTCATCACCACCAAGCGCGGAGCGCCGGGGAAGACACGCTTCGACGTCTCCCAGCAAATCGGGTTCTCCGAGGTGAGCAACCTGCTCGGCATGCGCCGCTTCAGCAGTGTCGACCAAGCGGTAGCCGCGTTTGGCCCACAGGCCGCCACCGATTTCCAGCCGGGTGTGTTCCACGACCACGAGGAGGAGCTCGCCGGCCACAAGCCCCTCAACGCGCAAACATCGCTGAGCTTGAGCGGCGGCAGCGACAACACGCGCTACTTCGTCTCGGGGCTCTACGAGCACGATGGCGGCGTGGTGACGAACACGGGCTACGACAAGCAGTCGTTGCGCTTCAACCTCGACCAGCAGCTGGGGCAACGCCTAACGGTGACCCTGAGCTCGAGCGTCGCGCACACGCGCACGCGCCGCGGCGTCACGGGAAACGACAACAACGGCGTCGGCTACTGGGAAGCACTCTCTCTCGAGCCCACGTTCCTCAATCTGACGTCGGACAACGGCTCGTTCCCCGACAATCCGTTCGGCCGCAGCAACTCGAACGCCACCGCGGCCATGCTCAAGGACCAGACCGGTGTGTACCATGTGCTCGGCTCGGTGAACGCGTCCTGGCAAGTGCTCAACGGCGACGTCAACAACCTGGTCGTGCGCGCCATCGGCGGCATCGACAACTTCTCGCAGAACGACGAGGTGTTCTCTCCCTCCATCCTGCAGCAGGAACAGGAAAGCGCCACGCCGGGCACCTCGGTGCAAGCCAACACCGGCGCGCTCAACCTGAACATCAACCCCAGCGTCGTCTGGACTCTGTCGCCTAACGGTCACCACTTCTCGTTTACCACATCGGTGGGCGGGAACCGCGAATCGGTGCAGCTCAACACCGTCCGCGTGCGTGCCCGCAACCTCATCGGCGGCGAACAGAACATCGATCGCGGCACCGTGCTCGACGCGGATCAGAACCGCGAGCGCACCGAGAATTTCTCGCTGTTCGGGCAGGAAGAGTTCAAGCTGAACGATCTCTACCTCTCGGCCGGTGTGACCACTGACCGCAGCAGCGCCAACTCGGACGCGGGCAAGTACTTCGTCTACCCCAAATTCTCGGGGTCATACCGCTTCAACATTGGCAGCTCGCTGCTCGATGCGTTGAAGGTGCGCGCGTCGGTGGGTGAGGCCGGCAATCTGCCGCTCTACGGACAGAAATTCACGGAGCTCATCGGCAGCAACGTGCTCGGCGTCCCGGCGGAGAACCTGGGGGCGGTGACCGCGAGCCCCGATCTCCACCCCGAACGGGAGCGCGAGATCGAGGGCGGCCTCGATCTGTACCTGTTCCACAACCGCGCTACCATCGGGTTGACCGGATACGACAAGCACATCACCGAGCTGTTGCAGCAGCGCCAGCTGCCTAACTCCAGCGGATACACCACTGCCATCTTCAACGGCGGCACGATGCAGACGCGCGGCTTCGAAGCCGAGTTGACCGCCGCGCCCGTGGCGTCGACCGACCTGCAGTGGACCACGGGCGCGACGTTCTCGCTCAGCCGCGCCAAGATCCTCAGTCTTCCGGTTCCGCCGTACTTCTCCGGCGGTTTCGGCGGGTTAGGCCAGCCGCGCATCCAGGTCGGCGTCTCGCCCACGGCGCTCTTCGGACCCGACACGCTCCCCGACGGCTCACAGACCATTCGCCAGATCGGCGAGCTGAATCCCACGTTCATCATGGGATTATCCAATGAGATCCAGTACAAGAAAGCGCACCTGGCCTTCCTGTTCGATTGGCATCACGGCGGCGACATCGTCGACCTGAACCACTGGCTGTGGGATCTGGCGCAGAACACGCCCGACTTTGCCGATCCGATCACCGTGGGCGGTGTGGAGACGACCGTTGGGCAGCACCGTCTCGATGCCTACCAGAAAACCAAACGTGTCTACGTCGAGCCGGGCGGCTACGTGAAGCTGCGCGAATTGACCCTGTCCTACGACCTGAGCCCGGCTCTGTTTCAGCGCATCTGGGGCAACGTCCAGAATGCGACGGTGAGCGTCAGCGGGCGCAATCTCATCACGTGGACCAAGTACCAAGGCTTGGACCCGGAAGTCAGCAACTTCGGAAACCAGGACCTCGCGCGCGGCATCGATGTCGGTCCGTACCCGCCGAGCCGGACGTTCTGGTTCGAGCTCAACCTTGGCTTCTGACCACGAGCGACCAATGAGAATCTCAATCACACTGCCACGCTCCCCGCGCCGGCTGCGCCTAACGGCGCTCGCTGCATGCGCGATGCTCACGGCCCTGAGTGCCTGCGGCGTTACCGACGTTACGGACCTCAACAACTCGAGCATTCAAGACTTGACCGGCAACCCGACGCCCGCGGGCATCGCCGCCGCCGAAATCGGGCTCGTTCGCACGGCGCGCGGCGACCGAACCACCGAGATCAACGTGCTCGGCATTTACGGGCGCGAAAGCTACAACGTGCAGACGAGCGAGCCGCGCACGGTGACCAACACGCTCATCGGCCCGCTAGTCCAACAGAACGGCGGCGGACTGTTGTTCGGCGGATACGTCACCATCCGCGAAGCCAACATCATCATGAAGGCCGTCGACAACGTCAGTGGCCTAACGGATGAGCAGAAGGCCGCCGTCCGCGGCTTCACGCAAACGTGGAAGGCGCTGGCCTACCTGCGAGCCATCGAGGTGCGCGAGCGACTCGGCATCCCGCTCGATGTCGACGTGGATCCGAACAGCGCGCCGGCGCCGATCGCCGACCGCGATGCCGTGTATGCGCGCATCGGCCAGCTGCTCGACTCGGCGCGGGCGAATCTGGCTGCCGGCGGGTCGGGCTTTCCGTTCACGCTGCCCACCGGATTCGAGGGCTTCGACACGCCGGCCACGTTCGCCCAGTTCGCCGCCGGCCTCGAGGCGCGGGCACATGTCTATCACGGGGACTTCGCCGCGGCGTTGACCGACCTTCAGGGGTCGTTCATCGACACCACGGCGTCGTTCGACAACGGCGTGTATTACGGCTTCAGCAACAACGCCGGCGATGCGCAGAACCCGTTCTCGGATGCGACGCAGTTCTTCGCGCACGATTCGGACTGGGCGCAAGCGGAGCTGCGCACGGACGGGTCGAAGGATCTGCGCGCGCAGAAGCTGCTCGTGAAAATGGCGCAACCGTTCTCGCTGCCGACGTACGGCATCACGACGAACTACCAGTTCGTGATTACCGCGAACCGTGAGACCACCGCCCCGCTGTCGGAGATGCGGAACGAGGAGCTGATTCTCCTGCGCGCCGAAGCCAACCTTGGCGCCGGCAACAACGAAGATGCGCTCAAGGACATCAACACGGTGCGCGTGAAGTCGGGGGGACTGGCGCCGCTGCCCGATCCGTACTCGGGCGACATGCTACAAGCGCTGCTGTACGAGAAGCGGTACTCACTGATGTTCGAGGGCCACCGCTGGCTCGATCTCCTGCACTACGGTCTCCTGGCGACGCTACCTAAAGCGGCGCCTAACCACAAGATCTTCGATGCGAACCCGTACCCGGTGAACGAGTGCGTGGCGCGCAATCCGCAGCCCGCAGGGTGTGATCCGATAGTCGGGTTCTAGGAGAGACAGAGACGGGGGAAGCGATCCGCTTCCCCCGAGTACCAAAACCGAGTAAATACCGAATTACTATAGTATATGATGAGCCCGCCAGCGCAGCGGGCGAGTCGTCACTTCGCGAGCCGCCGGCGGATCGACTGTAATTCCCGCCGGCGCGCCGCGCTCACTTTGGGATACGACATCTTTAATCGCTCGAGCGTGTCGACCACGATCTGCGACACGATCAACCGGACGTTCTCCTTGTCGTCGGCGGGGACGACATACCACGGCGCTTCATCCGTGCTCGTGGCGCCGAGGCAGTCGCCGTAGGCGTCCATGTAGCGCTTCCAGAATCGCCGCTCGGCCAGGTCGGCCTCGCTGAATTTCCAGTTCTTGGTCGTGTCGTCGATGCGTGCGAGGAAGCGCTTGCGTTGCTCTTCCTTGGAGAGGTGGAGATAGAACTTGATGACGCGCGTGCCGTTGCGGGACAGGTGTCGCTCGAGGTGCACGATCGATTTGTAGCGCTCGCTCCAAACGTCGTTCTTGCCACGGTGCTCGTTAGGCACGCCTTCGGCGCGCAGCAGCTCGCGGTGGACGCGGACGACCAGCACCTCCTCGTAGTAGGATCGGTTGAAGATCCCGATGCGCCCGCGCTCCGGTAAGTCACGCGTGGTGCGCCACAAGAAATCGTGCTGCAGCTCGTCGGCGCTGGGATGTTTGAAGCTGAAGACCTGGCAGCCTTGCGGGTTGACGCCGGACATCACGTGCTTGATCACGCCGTCCTTTCCCGCTGCGTCCATGGCTTGAAAAATCAGCAGGATGGCGTAGCGGTCGGAAGCATAGAGCAACTGTTGCAGCTCGCTCAGTTGGGCGACGTGCTCCGAGAGCAGCTCGTGATAGTGCTCCTCCGACTTGTAGACCGGCTTCACCTTCGTGGGCCAGTGTCGGAGGACGACCTTGTGTCCTTCCCGCACGCGAAAGTCGTCCGGATCGATCTTCATCGTGATCCTTGGTTGGTGGGCGGCGTGTGACGGCGTTCGTTAGGCGTCACGTCTCGGTGTGGTCGGCGCCGACCGCGCCCTGGGCAGCAATGGAGCCGGCCGCGGTCGGCTTGCCGACGAGCATGGCCTCCAAGGCGACGCCTAACAGGGCGCCCAACAACGGACCAACGATGTACACCCAGGTGGTGCTCAGGTCACCGCGCACGAGGTCGGGCGCGAACGATCGAACGGGGTTCATCGACGCGCCGCTCACCGGCGCGGCCCACAACCCGGCCAGGGCAATGTATCCGCCAACCGCGATGGCGCCGTTGGTGCCGATGTTGCGCGCTCCTGTCGCCGTACCGACTACGGTGTTGACCAGCCCCGCCGTGAGCAGCACTTCCATCGCCAACGCC
>Ga0070679_100007008_pt1 | contig 10514 bp, 11 predicted proteins | sample KBSC63BmetaG_FD_65652 | JGI IMG/M metagenome (GOLD analysis project Ga0070679, IMG submission 65652) | Corn rhizosphere microbial communities from Kellogg Biological Station, Michigan, USA - KBS C6-3B metaG | ecosystem: Host-associated > Plants > Roots > Rhizosphere | place: USA: Michigan... | reverse complement strand
GATCAACTTTTTTGATTTGCGAACTTTCGGCAGCATACAGAGGATATTTTACCAAACAAAGAAAAAGGCCGCTAGCATACTACGCCAGCGGCCAGGGCCATAGATTCCCTGCTCTTGCTTTGTACCAATTATAGCTTAATGCGCTGAGCGTTTAAAGCCCGCAGCTTGGGCCGCGCCTTCCGAATCAAAGCAGCTTGGCGCTTTAACCTTGTTATAAAACAAGCTACCCGGGTAATAATAGATTTTCTTGCCGGCTTTGGTGGGTTTGCCCTTAAATAGACAGCCGGGGTCGGCCGCCGGGCTGTCAGACCTGCCGGGTGTTGCGCCCGGCGCATATTGATTGTCCGCAGTCTTAGGAGTATCATTCATATTGACGGTAGCGAGTTTGCCGGCCAGCGCATATTGCAAAGCAAAACCGGCCGCAAAAGAAATCAAAAGCAATCCCGCTGCAAAAATATTATTCCGCAACCGGGCTAAAATTTGTTTGAAATCCATAATTTCTTTCTGTTAATTTTCTATGCAATACGCTTTTATTTTGGGGAGGGTATATACACTTTCTTTGGCTGAACTGATCAAAGTTCTCCAAAGAAACAGCGTCGAATTCAAAATACTGGCCGCTTCTGCGGAAGCCGCAGTGATTGAAACCCAGGCGCAAATCGACTTTGAAAAAATCCAACGCGAACTGGGTGGCGTGATTAAAATCGTCAAAATCATCGAAATGCTCCGAAAGCGCGAACGGGATTCCGTAAATTTTGCGCTGCAGAACTACTTTAAACCATCAACGTTAAAAAAAGATTACTTCAAAGATTATTCCGGTAAAAAACAATTCGGAATCAGCGTCTATTTGCTGGACCCGAATATCAAAGCTTTTGGTGAACCAAAACGCCTGGGCATGTTCATCAAAAAAGGCCTGCAGACTTCCGGAATCAGTTTGCGGGCGGTTTTGCCGGATTATAACTCCCTGTCGCTGCCGTCAGTAAGCGTTACTAAAAATCTGCTGCTGCAGAAGGGCGCGGAAATTGTGGCAATTGCCGGCGCGGACCGCGTTTATGTCGGCAAGACCCTGATTGTCCAGGATTTTGAAGATTACGGCCGGCGCGATTACCAGCGCCCGGTTCGGGATGAAAAACAGGGAATGATCCCGCCCAAGGTCGCACAAGTTATGATTAATTTTGCCGCCGCACCAAAAGGCAAAATTATTCTGGATCCGTTTTGCGGGGTCGGTACTATGTTGCAGGAAGCTATTCTGCTTGGCTATAAAGCTTACGGTTCAGATATCAACGACCGCGCAATTTTAAATACTGAAAAAAATCTGGAATGGTTTCGAAACCGTTACAAAGTTGCGCCCGGCAAATACCGGCTGGAAACCGGCGATGTTGCCGCTATTTCAGAGCTCTTTAAAGGCGAGAAAATCGCCGCTGTCGTGACGGAAGGGAGCCTGGGACCCATTTATGGCGAACTGCCAAAAATGCTCGAAATAGAGCAGAATTTTGCGAATTTAAAGAATATTTGGACCAAAGCATTCCAGCAGTTCAACCAGGTTCTGGAAGGCGGCGCCCGGGTGGTTATTGCTTTGCCGGCCTACAAGAAGACCCCTGCTGAATATATTCGCGTGCCCGACATTGACTTTATAACTTCTTTGGGTTATACTGTTGAAGATCTTTTTCCCGAAAGCGTTCGCCAGAATTTCAAATTCTTGAAGATCACTGAACGCAATTCCATCATTTACGATCGCAAAGATCAGGTGGTTGCCCGGGAAATTCTAACATTTATCAAAGCATAAGGATTAACCGATATGGCACATAAAAAGGCCGGAGGCTCTACCAGTTTAGGCCGCGATAGCGTTTCAAAGCGCCTTGGCGTCAAAATCTTCGGCGGCCAAAAAGTAAATACCGGCAACATCATTGTCCGGCAGCGCGGCAGCAAATTCCGCGCAGGCACCAACGTTCGGATGGGCGGCGACAATACTCTGTACGCAACAGCAGCCGGCGTGGTTAAATTCTCCAAAAAAATTACCAAACGGTTCACCGGCGCACTCGACAAAACCAGAATCGTCAACGTTGTTTCCGCCAAGTAATAAATTATTTACTCCAACCGACATTTAAAAAACCGCGATCGAATCGCGGTTTTTTTGTTTGCCTGATTTCGGCGGTTCTTCTATTCGACGAGCACCGGAATTTTTTTAAACTCTTTTTTCTCGATGCGGCTGGCTTTATTTTTTTCTTTGACTACTGCCGCCAGAAAACCTTTGAACATCGGGTGCGGCGCAAGCGGCCGGGATTTAAATTCCGGATGAAATTGGGAGCCCATGAAAAATGGATGGTCCGGCAGTTCGATAATTTCAACCAGCTGGCCGTCCGGGGAAGTTCCGGAAACCACCAGCCCGGCTTTTTCCAGCTGGGCGCGGTACTTATTGTTGAACTCATAGCGGTGGCGGTGCCGCTCGGAAATCCGATGCTGGCCGTAAAGTTTTTCCGCCAGACTACCTTTTTTCAAAACGCAGTCCCAAGCGCCCAAGCGCATGGACGCACCGTAGTCGCGGGCCAATAGCTTCTTTTCCTGGTCCGGCATAATGTGGATCACCGGGTGCTTGGTGCCTTGGTCAACCTCGGTTGTATTGGCGCCTTTCAGCCTGGCAACATTGCGCGCGAATTCGATAGTGGCCATTTGCATGCCATAGCACAGCCCCAGGTATGGAATCCGATTTTTACGGGCGAATTCGATTGACTCAATCATTCCTTCAATGCCGCGGCTGCCAAACCCGCCCGGAACCACAATGCCGTCAAAACCGCTTAAAATCGCTTTAGCGCCCTGCTCCTGAATCTTGGTGGAATCAATCCAGGTCAATTTGGCATTGGTTTTATTGGCCCAGGCCGCATGCTTGATTGACTCAATTACTGAAACATACGAGTCTGCTAATTCATAATTGCCGGTGCCGAAATATTTGCCGACCACTGCGATATTCACTTCGTTTTCAAGATTCTTGATCTGCCGCACCAGCCTGCGCCACTGCTTTAAATCTTTGCCGCGTTTCGGCAGACCAAGCAGATCAATGACCAGGTCGCCGGCGCGCTGCTGCTCCAAAATTACCGGAACTTCATAAATAGTTTTAACGTCCGGATTGGAGAGCACGGCCTTTTTATCAACATTGCAAAACAGCGCGACCCGTTCTTTGCGGCGGTCATCAATCATAAACTCCGAACGGCCGACAATGATATCCGGCTCAATGCCCATGGAGTTGAGCATTCGCACGGATTGCTGGACCGGCTTGGACTTCATTTCTCCCAAGTAAGACGGCACCGGCAGATATGCGACATGAATTTGGATAACGTCTTCGGGGTTGCGCAACTTCAAGATTCTGCTTGCTTCAAAGAAAATAGCATTTTGATATTCGCCGACTGTGCCGCCCAATTCAATTAAAGTAATGTCGGCTTTTTTTGAAGCCAGCGTCCAGCGGCGGATGATTTCGTCAGTAACATGCGGGATCGCCTCAACATCTTCGCCGTCGTATTCAAAAGCGCGTTCTTTGCGCAGCACTTCGCCGTAAACCTGGCCGGTGGTCATGTAGTTTATTTTGGAAAGCGGCTGGTCGGTAAAGCGCTCGTAGTGGCCCAAATCCTGGTCGGTCTCACGGCCGTCGTCGGTAACAAAAACTTCGCCATGCTCCTGCGGCCGGATCGTGCCGGCATCCTGATTGAGGTACATGTCGACCTTGACCGGTGAAACCGTAAAACCTTTGGACTTAAGAATTGCGGCGAGCGAAGCGGAAGTAATCCCCTTGCCGATTCCGGAAATAACGCCGCCGGAAATAAAAATGAATTTCGGATTGATTTTGGTTTTTGCCTGCGGCCGGTTTTTGCTCCGGGCCTTAGATTTTCTGCGCCTAATTTTTGCCATGTTCTTGATTAATTACTTTTACTTTTGGATGAGCAACAATATTGCCCGATAATCTGATCTGAATGTCATATTCCCCCACTTCCTTAATCTTCGGCAGAATGATCTGCTTCTTTTCCAGTTCCAGATTAAGTTTGTCCCTGACCCTGCTGATAATATCTTTTTCGCTGATTGAGCCAAAGATGTGCTTGTTTGCTCCGGCTTTGACTTCAATCGTGAACGTTCTTTTATCCAGTTCGCTCTTCAAATTTTCATACTTTTGAACAAGTTTCCTGGTACTGGCCTCTTTCTGCGCATTTTCATTGGCAAGCTTTGATAAAACCTTGTCGGTCGCCTGCATTGCCAGCCCTTTGGCCATTAAAAAATTCCGACCATAGCCGTCGTTGACTTCCTTAACCTCGTTTTTGCGGCCCGCTCCGGGGACATCCTTTAAAAACACGACTTTCATACTGATTTTCCTCTCGATTTTTTCAAAAAAATAAGCCTCTGCTGAGAGGCTGACTTTAGGCTCTTTTCCATTATACCCGGACCGCAGAAAAGCGCAAGTTAGACCCGGAGGTATTTACGGATTGCAAACAGGCTTGAAAGCACCCCGAGCACCAGCGCCAAAAGCAGCTGGGCCAAAAACATTTCGGCCAGGTCAAAACCAACCACTTGCGAGGCTGGCAAGCCAAGGAATCCGCCGATGCTTGGGATCACATAATTCCAAATCGGAATTAAAAGCACAAAAGTTATGACCGCGGCAAAAACCGAATACAAAATGCTCTCAATAATGAACGGCCAGCGGATGTACCAGTTTGTTGCGCCGACAAGCCGCATGATTTCTACTTCTTCGCGGCGGTTGTAAATGGTCAGGCGGATGGTATTGAAAATCACCAGGATCGCAATAAAACAGAACAGCGCCGCCAGGCCAAGTCCGATTTCCTTAAACGTGTGCAGCAGGTGCGAAAGCCGGTCGATCACGGCTCGATTGTCTTCAAAATTGACCTTGCTGATAAACGGTTTGTACTGATCGGCGTTTAGCGCCTGCTCGATTTGCGGATACTGATCCAGGCTCTTGGCTTTAACCTGCAGCGAAGCCGGCAAAATATTCTGGTCAAACTCGCCGAGCGAATCCAGAATTGCGGAGTTGTTGGCATTGCGCGCTTTAAAATCCGCCAGCGCCTGATCCGCGGAAATGTAGGTGACGCTTTGGGTTTCCGGCAACTGCTCAATGTCCGACTTAATGCTCAGGATCTGTTTTTCTGAAACTTGCTGGTTGAAAAAGGCGCTGACATCAACTCGCTCCTGCACCTTTTTTATAGTGGTGTTGCTGAGGTTCAGGACAAATGCCGTGACAGTCAAAATCATCAAGGTTATAACCATGATCAAAGTCGCTGCGGTTGAAAGCAGGATGTTGCGCCAGAAATTTCTCAGACCGTTTTTGAAAACGCGATAGATTGCTAAAGATTCCATTTATTTAAAGTTGATACAGTCCGTGCTGCTGGTCGTTAATGATATGGCCCTTTTCAATGGTGATAACGCGCTTCTTAACCTTGTTGACCAAATCGCGCGCGTGGGTTGCAAGCATTACAGTGGTGCCTAGCTGGTTAATCTTATGCAGCAGGTCCAGAATTTCATTGCTGTTGATTTCATCAAGGTTGCCGGTTGGCTCGTCGGCCAAAAGCAGAATCGGTTTGTGCGCCAGCGCGCGGGCAATTGCGACCCGCTGTTTTTCTCCGCCGGACATTTCATCCGGAAAGTTTTGCATTTTTTCGGCAATTCCGACAATTTCCAGAATTTTAGGAACATCGCGCTGGATTTTTTCACGGCTATAACCGGCTACTTCCATTGCAAAAGCGACGTTTTCAAAAGCGGTGCGGCGCGGCAGCAGCTTCATATCCTGAAAAACCACCCCCATTTTGCGGCGCAAATAAGGGATATCGCGGTCAGCCAGTTCGTGGATATCAATGCCGTCAATCAGCAATTTACCGCTATCCACAGGTTCTTCGGCGAAAATCAGTTTCAGAAGGGTGCTTTTGCCGGCGCCGGACTGCCCGACCACCGAAACAAATTCCCCCGGCTCAATGCGCAAATTGACATTATCGAGCGCATTATGCGTGCCGTATTTTTTTGTAACGTTCTGAAACTGGATCATGAATCCATTATATCAAATTAAAGTTTGCTCTCCAAATATTTTTCAATAAAATCATCAAGGTTGCCGTTGAGCACATCGTCCGGGTCGCTGGTTTCAAAATCAGTGCGGTGGTCTTTGACCAGCTTGTACGGATGCAGCACGTAGCTGCGGATCTGATTGCCCCATTCCGGACTGTGAAATTCGCCGCGGATTTCTTCTTTTTCCTTGCGGCGCCGCTGCTCTTCCAGCGCCAGCAGCCGGGCATGCAAAATTTCCAGAGCTTTTTCGCGGTTCTGGTGCTGCGACCGTTCGTTTTGAATGGAAACTTTGATTCCGGTCGGGATGTGCGTCAGCCGCACCGCCGAATAAGTGGTGTTGACGCTCTGTCCGCCATGGCCGGAAGCCGTGGATGTTTCAATTTTCAAATCCTTCGGATCGATCTTGACCTGTTCGGTTTCTTGCAGCACGGGTAAAACTTCAACCAGCGCAAAAGATGTTTCGCGGGTGTGCGCTGGATTGAATGGACTTAAGCGCACCAGGCGGTGGACGCCGGCTTCGCTCTTTAAATAACCGTAAGCATTCAAACCAAGAATTTCCAGTACCGCGCTTTTTATTCCCGCTTCCGCGCCGCGTGAAATTTCCAGAACTTCAACTTTATATTTTCGTTTTTCGGCAAAACGAGTATACATCCGCAGCAGGGTTTCGGCCCAATCCTGGGCGTCGCTCCCCCCTGCTCCGGCATGGATCGAAAGAATTGCGCTGTGATCGTCATAGCGGCCGGAAAGAAAAGCTTCGATCCGTGCGGCTGAATATTTCTTAAGCTGGGCGGCGTACTGCTGTTCCAAGTATTGTTTGTCCGCGTCTTTGATTTGTTCGGCCTTCAGCATTTCTGCGGCCAAGGCAAACAGATCTTCAAGATCTTTTTGAAGTCCGTTCCAAAAATCCAGCTGTTGTTTTAAAACATTATGCCGCTCCGCTTGGGCTCGAGCTTGGCTTTGAAATTCCCAGAAACCCGGCGCTTGCATCTCCTGTTCAATTTCGCGCAACTCCCGCTGCTTGCGCTCCAGGTCAAAGACGCTCCTTCAGACCGGAGACGTCTGTCATCAAAGTTTGGATTTTTTTAAGAAGTTCGTGCATGTTAGCGGTATTGAACCTTATAAGTTTATTCCGTCTTGGCGTATTTTTTATCCAGCTCCTGTTCCTTAACGCGCTGTTTGGCTTCAGAGTCCGCGCGCGACCAATAGTAGTCGTTGTGGTCGACAAAGTTCATCATATCGCCGCGCCACTTGCTGCGCTTGGCAATCAGTTTGTGCATCTCTTGCGCGGCCAAGCGATAATTCGGATGCCCCTGCGGAGTGGAACGCAGCTCCAGCAAGTGCATGGCTTCGCGATCATTAAAGGCAATGCTCCAACGAACGTAGTGGCCGTGCAGCACCGCGTATTGCGCTGCGACCGGATCGTGTTTGGCAATCAGATCAAAAAGCGCATCGGCCTTGGCAACACACTCTTTAATGCGATCTTCAAATCCGGCCGTAACTAATTCTTCCGGCATGTAAAAACCGATTTTAGTAGTAAACAGCTGGCGCTGCTGAGAGTTCATGCGATGGCGCATCAAATCTTTGTAAACGCCCCAATTGGTAACCAGATCAAAGTGATACTCATACCCGGCCTCAAGCCCCCGGCCGGGGCGGTCGCGGCGAGTTTTGCGCTCGCCGACATAAGCGCTGATAATTTCAGCGCGCTCGGCTGCCGACATTTCTGCAATCCTGTCGCGCAGCGTATCCATGGAAACATTTGTGTATGGATAAAGCATGGTAGCAAGCTGCAGGATATCTGCGGCTTCCTGGAGAGCCCGGCCGACATTTTCCGCATTGGCTTCCTTGCCTTGAAGATAACTGGCCGTGATTTTTTCGCCACGGTCCAGCAAAACATAGTCCGGAAGCTGAGCCGGTTTTTCCGGTTCCGCTGCGCTGAATTTCGAGCCGTACTGGCGCATGCGGTTGCGGGATTCAGCATCATAATCGTTGCGCTTGGCGCGGCGAACATACTGCGGAATTATATCCGAGCATGCTTTATGCGTCTTATCGCCGAGCACCCGGAATTCCTGCAGATCCTGGCTCATCAAATGGGTGATAACCGTCTGAAAAAATCGGCCGTTGCCGAACATTCCGACGTTGGTCAGGGTTGAAAGCGGCAAAAGCGCGCGCAGCGTGTCGCAAGCTTTGGCGCGCAAATCAAAATTGTAAGTTTGCTTGAAGGCTTTGGCTAATTTTTCGTCGCTCTGTACATCCGCCCATTTTTCCTTAACGCCGTCGCCGTTAATATCGTATTCGGCGTCTTCCATTTTCTTGAGATTGACGAAATAATTTTTCATGGGTTCAACCAGGTCGGCGTAAGTCTGAAAAATAAAATCCATAGTTTCGACATACTGTTTGCCGAAATCCGGATTATTTGTCAGCGATTCATCGCGGTAATAAAGCCAATTGCCGACCTCGTCTTTTTGGTCATAAAGAACATAGCGGGTCGACTGTTCAATCGGCGAACCGCCGATCCGGTGGTCTTCAATTTCCTTGGTCGCGAGCATTGAAATTTTTTCAAAAGAAACATGGCAACCTTCCAGTTCCCCGACCGAATCGTCGCCGTAAGCCACTAAAACCCGCGCAATCAATTCATCAGCGTGTTTCGGATCAACAGCGCCTTCCTGAATGAATTCTTTCAGCAAAACTTCGCGGAACCCACCCTTCGCTCGCGAATACCGAGCGTAAGCTGCGCCAACCATGCCGGACAGGTTTTTGATCGCAAAAATGTTATCCTCGGTTGAGGTAACATACTGCGCTAAAATCTTTTTTTCTTCTTCGGTAAACATGGGCTAGCTCCTTGATTTCGCCGGGGCCTTGGCGATTAATTTTTTTACGGTGGCCCAGACTTTGGCATGAATTTGTTCAGGTGTTTCAATTTTGCCTTGCGGCGCGCATTCGATCAGCTTGGTGTTGGTGTAAATTTCGCTCAGTTCGATAAAAACCTTTTCAGCGTTTTCTAAATGTTTCAGATCTTTCTCGTGCAGATCGCGCTTTTTCCCGGAAACATAAGCGCGCTGATCCTTAGATTTTTTATCAACCAGTTTTTGCGCCACCCGGGCCGGCACATGCAGAATAATGTTTAAATCCGGCTGCGGGATTTCAAAGATTCCGTATTCCAGCTCTTCCAGCCATTTAAAAAACTTGATCCGGTCGGCTTTTTCCGGGATTTTGCCGCCTTGGTGGCCGGCATTGGCAGTCACATAGCGATTGGAAATCACGATCTTGCCGGCCTCAAGCCACGAACGGATTTTAAAACTGGCATCAAACCGGTCAACTGCGTAAAAAATTGAAGAAGTATATGGCCCGAGCTTGCCGTACTTGCCGTTCAGATATTCTTCTGCAAGCCCGGCGGATTTTTGGCCATACTGCGGAAAATCAATGATTTCAAAATGCACGCCTTCTGCTTTTAGGCGGTCGGCTAGCATCTTGGTCTGAGTTCCCTTGCCGGAGCCATCCACCCCGTCGATCACAATCAATTTTCCTTTGTATTTTGAGCTAGTTTGGGCTTTCGGCATATTTTCCCTTAATTTGTTTTATTATAGCATCGACTTGGCTATAAAGATGCTCCAGGGTACCGTCATTTTCAATCTTATAGTCAGCTTTTAAGCCCAGGGCCGCAACATTTACTTCGGTTTCTCTTTTTTCCAATTCTTCAAATTCGTCAAAACTCATGCTGGAATCGTCTTTCTTATGATCGCGCTGCTTCTGCCATTCGTAGCGCTGCCGAATCGGCGCATCTACAAAGATCACGGCGTTCTGCGGATAAGCGCGAATGTTGTCCAATTCGCTGTCATAGCGGATGCCGGTAATTGCTTCGATTGCGGCATTATCTGTTTGGATTTTTTTGTTTAGCGCGTCAGTCAAAACCGTTGGACCGAAATTTTTGCGCAGCGCCACCAGCCGGATTTCATTGTCGCGCGTAATCGGCAAACGCAAAATATGCAGGATCTCATCCAGAATTTCAGAATGGCTGTGCATTTTACCGTTATAGGCCCGAGCAATGTGGGCGGCTATCGCCTCTTTGCCGGCGCCTTTCGGACCGATGATTCCGATTACAATCATATTGATGCCGTAAAAATTCTAGTTAGCTGGGCGTGCAGTTCGGCATCGTCGCCGGTATTCTGCACCACGAAGTTTGCATATTGTTTGAGCTTGGGAATATCAATCTCGCTTTCGGCTTTGTGGTCGGTAATAAATTCTTCAATCTGCTTGAGATGCTCGCCAACCTTTTCCGTGCGCTGCTTCAAGCGCTGATAACGCAGTTCCAGCGGCGCTTCCACATAAATTAGCCGCAAATCAGTGCGCTTTTTAAGTTCGTTTAGTTCTTCGAGTTTGCGAATGCCGTCTATTAGAAAAGTGTGTTCCTTGGCATGTTCGGCATATTCCGCCGCGGTGAAAGCCAGGATTTGTTCGCCGAATTGTTC
>Ga0070679_100007004_pt1 | contig 10524 bp, 4 predicted proteins | sample KBSC63BmetaG_FD_65652 | JGI IMG/M metagenome (GOLD analysis project Ga0070679, IMG submission 65652) | Corn rhizosphere microbial communities from Kellogg Biological Station, Michigan, USA - KBS C6-3B metaG | ecosystem: Host-associated > Plants > Roots > Rhizosphere | place: USA: Michigan... | reverse complement strand
CGAAGCCGGGGACGCAGACGCCGTGGCGCTCGCGGTCAGGCGCGCATCGCGTGCCTCGTATCCGCGCATTCCCACCGCGGTCGGCTTCTGCATGCTGGTCACGCGCGAGCTGCTCGAGGCCACCGGCCCGCTCGATCGCGCTTACGGCCGCGGCTACGGCGAGGAAAACGACCTGTCCATGCGCGCCCTCGACCTCGGATTCGAGATCGCGTGCTGCGACGACGCCTACGTGCACCACGCGGGCGAGGCATCGTTCGGCGAAGTCACCGGCACCGGCGGCGCACGCGAGCGCAACCGGCGCCTGCTCGAGCGGCGATGGCCGGCCTATGCGCCCGGTGTCTCGCGCTGGATGCGCGGGAATCCGCTGCGCCCCGTCGTGGAGCGTATCAATGCCGAGTGCGAGCGCCTGCGCATGCCCGGACGCCCGCGCGTGCTGCACGTGCTCCACGGGTTCGACACGCACGGCGGCGTGGAGGAGCACACGCGCGCGATGATCGAAGCGTTGCGGCACGACGTCGCCTTCAACGTCGCCGCGGCGCGCGGCGCCCCCCCGGGCTGGATGGATTTCTCGCAGGAGCGGATCGCGCCGCACCTGCGCATCTCGCGGCTCAACCCCGAGCTCTTCTCGGGCGGCGTGCAGGTGCTGGAGTTCCGCGCGAGCGTCCAGGACGAGGCCGTGGAGCGCGCGTTCAACGGTCTCCTCGCCGGGGGTTTCGACGTGGTGCACTTCCACTCGCCGCTCGCGTGGAACACCATGCAGCTGCCGCGGCTCGCGCGCGAGGCCGGCTCGCGCGTGGTCCTCAGCGCGCACGACATGGCGTGGATGTGCGCGGAGTACAACATGGTGACGGGGCCGGACGAGCGCCCCTGCGGCCGCACCGCCGCGCGCGCCGCGGACCGCGGGTGCATCGACTGCCTGCGCGGCAAGAGCTTCCTCAGGCCGCCCCATGCGGCAGGCGGCATCTCCGGATTCATCGAGGAGCGCTTCGCCGCGGCCGCCGGCGCGATCGCCCAGGCCGATGCGATCGTCTGCCCGTCGCGCTACGTGGCCGGGCGCGTCAGCGCCGCGTTCGGCGCCGGCGCCGTCCGCAACATCCGCGTGATCGGCCACGGCGTGCGGGACCTTCCGCGCATCCATCGGGACGCTCGAAGCCCTGCCCTCACCGTGGCGCTCGTGGGCCGCTTCAGCTTCCGCAAGGGCGCGCACCACTACATCGAGGCGGCGCGCCGCCTGCAAGGTGAGCGCATCGTGTTCGAGGCCTGGGGCCAGATCGACGAGCAGCTGCGCGGCGCCGCGGACCAGGCGGGCGTGGCCCTGCGCGGGCCTTACCGCGTGGGCGACCTGCCGGAGCACCTGCGCGGCGTGGACCTCGTGGTCATTCCCTCCACGCTCGAGGAGACGTATTGCCTCACGCTGAGCGAGATGCACGCGCTCGGCATCCCCGTGGCCGCCACGCGCAGCGGCGCCATCCCCGAGCGCATCCGCGACGGCGACAACGGCTTCCTCTTCGAGGTGGGCGACATCGATGCGATGGTCGCGCTCTTCCGGCGCCTGCGCGACGATCGCGCCACCCTGGCAAGGGTGGCCGCGCGCATCGCGACGGAAAGGCCCACCACGACGCAGGAGAACGCCGCTCGTTATCTCGAGCTCTACCGCGAGCTGGCGGCGCTGCCACGCACCATCCAGCCGGTCGTCGGGCCGTCCGGACAGGCGAGCGTCGAGCGTGCGATGGGGCTTCCGCGCACGCGCCTGCGCACGCCGCTCGGTGGCGACGATTACGATCGCTGGCTTGCGGCCGAGCCGCCGCCGGTGGACGTGGATGAAGGCGGCCTCGCCTGCATCGCGCTGGAAGGCAACGCGGGCGAGGCGGAGCTGCGCTCGCTCAACCGCGCGATCGCCGATGCCCGCGCGGAGTGGGTCGTGCTGCTCGAGGCCGGGGACACGATGGCGCAAGGGGCGAGCGCCCTGCTCGCCGCGGCTGCCCGCGCACATCCGCGCGCGGCGATGATGTACGGCGACCACGACGCCGTGAGCGAGCGCGGCGAGCGCTACGATCCCGCGTTCAAGCCCGCTTTCGACGTGGAGCTGCTGCGGCACGAGCCTTACATCGCCGGCGCGTGCGCGGTGCGCCGCGATCGTTGCATCGCGATGGGAGGCGTGCGCGCACCGGGCTGGCTCGGCGTGATCGACCTCGCGTTGCGCCTGGCGCGGCTCGAGGATCCGGCGCTCGTGGTGCGCGTGCCCGCGTTGCTCGTCCATCGCCTCGACGCGAATCTCGCGCGCCTCGCCGCGCCAACCTTCCGGCGCGCGATGAACGAAGCGCTGGCCCCGATGCTGCGCGCGCTCGGCGAGAAGCCGATGCGGCTTGCTGCGTCGGCCGACGCGCCCGCCATGTGGGCGCACGGTGGCGCGAGCTTCGGGCGCGTCAGCGTGTTCCTGCGCTGCCGCGACGGGGGGGACCCGGCGGCAAGCCTCGATGCGCTGGTGCAAAGCGCTTCGCCTCGGATTGGCGAGGTCATCGTCGACCTCGACCCCCCGGCCGCGGAGCCGCTGCGCGCCATGCTCGTGCGCAAGGGGATCGCCATTCCCGTGCACACGCTGGCAAGCCGTGGCTCCGCGGGGCTCGCCGACGCGTTCTCCTATGCGAGGCACCCGTGGCTCGCGCTCGTGGACGCGCGCTGCCGCGCATTCGTACCCGGCTGGCTCGAGCGCCTCGAGCAGGGGCTCACCGGGCGCTTCACCGCCGCCATCGCACCCGAATTGCGCAGCGAGGGCGGCGCGGTGATCTCCGGCGGCTACGTCCTCGGCGCGGGTGAGGCGTCCATCGCAGGAGCGATGCCACCCGCACGCGACAACGACGCCCTGGGTGAGCTGTACCGGCAGCCGCGCGCGGTATCGTGCGTCTCGCCGCACCTCTCGCTCTGGCGGCGCGAGGCGGTCGATGCGCCGCGCCTGCAACGCGATCTCGCGCAGGCCGGCCGCTTCGACTTCGCGCACCTCTGCCTGCAGCTGCTCGAGCGCGGACATGAGCTGCTCGCGCGCCCGGGCATCGCGGCTTCGATTTCGTTTGGCGCTCCTTCGGCCCCTCCCGCCGTGGACGCCGCGTGGATGCGCGCGCGCTGGGGCGCGCGGCTCGACGACGACGCGCACTTCCATCCTGCGATTGCGCTGACGTCCGCACATCTCGCACCGGCGCCGCGCTTCGCCCCGGTCCGCGAAGGCGCGACCCGCATCTGCGCGTTTCCCTTCGACCGCTGGGGCACGGGGCACCTGCGCGTGCTGCAACCGTGTGCGGCCCTCGAACGCGCGGGCTGGGCCGACATCGCCGTGATGGACACGCACGAGACCGGCCGGGTGCCGAACGGGCTCGAATGGAGGCGGCTGGGCGCCGACACGCTCTTCGCCCACAACTTCTTCCACGACTTCCAGCTCGCGGCCCTCGACGAGTACGCCCAACAGGGCAAGGCGCTTCGCGTGCTGGGAATCGACGATCTCCTCACGCAATTGCCGGTGGGCAACCCTTATGCCGCGACCCTCTATCCCGACATCGCGCAGCGCATCGCCCGCGCGACGTCGCGTTGCCACCGGCTCATCGTGAGCACGGAGCCGCTGGCGGAGGCCTACGGCTCGGGCATCGAGGTCCACGTCATCCCGAACGCGATCGATGAGGCGGCGTGGGACGGCCTCTCCAATCGCCGGCACGACGGCGCTCGCCCGCGCGTAGGCTGGGCGGGCGCCCGCCAGCACCTCGACGACCTCCGGCTCCTCGAGCCGGTCGTGGAAGCCACGGCCCGCGAGGTGGACTGGATCTTCCTGGGCATGTGCACGCCTGCCCTGGAACGCCACGCCGCCGAAGTCCACGGCATGGTGCCCGTCGGCGATTACCCGCGCACCCTCGCGTCGCTGGGGCTCGACATCGCCACGGCGCCGCTCGCCGACAACCCGTTCAACCGCGCCAAGAGCTGGCTCAAGGTGCTCGAGTACGGAATTCTCGGCATTCCCGTCGTGGCATCCGACGTGACGCCCTACCGCGCTACACCTGTAGTTCTGGTCCGTACCGCCGACGAATGGATCGACGCGATCCGCGCCCTCGCACGGGATCCGGGGGCGGGGCGCGCGCGCGGCGAAAAACTTAGGGAATGGACCTTGACGAACGCTTCCTTAAGCCGGATGCTGCCGCGATGGCGTCGCGCCCTGCAGGGGGGATGACGAGCGCCGGCCAAGAATAAGGCCGCAAAGAAAAACGACCGGAGAACGTCATGCAGCGACGTCGCGCACAGAGCCGCCCGATCCGGTTTGCCTATCGCCGGCTCGCATGGCTGGTCGCCGCGGCCGTTTCGGGGGCGAGCTACGCGAACGCGCCCCTCCAGGCGGGGCTCGCCCTGCCGATCACGTTCGAGCGCAACGACGGGCAGCTGCCCCCGGGCGTCATATTCACCTCGCGAGGACCGCGCGGTGCGCTCCAGGTGCGCGTCGACGGGCTCGCCATCGTTCCGCGCCGCGACGGCGCGCCCGGATCCGGCGTGCGCATCGCGCTGGTGGGCTCGAACCGCGCGCCCGAGATCGTCGCGAGCGACGCGCTCGCCACGCGCAGCCATTACTACCTCGGCAACGATCCCGCCCGCTACGTGACGGGCGTCCCGCACTACGGCGAGCTGAAGCTGAAGGACGTGTACCCCGGCGTCGACGTCGCCCTGCACGGCCGCGACGGCTCGCTCGAATACGACTTCGAAGTGGCGCCCGGCGCCGATGCACGCGACATCCGCATCGGCCTCGCGGCGGCCGGGCGCGCGTCCATCGACGCCCAGGGCAACCTGCGCATCGAGCAGGACGGGCAGGTCCTGGTGCAGCACGCGCCGGTCGCATGGCAGGAGCACGGCAGCACGCGCAGCGGCGTGCCCGCCCGCTTCGAGATCGTCGAGGGCGACGAGGGGCTCGAGGCCCGCGTGCAATTGGGCGCCTACGACCGCCACCAGCCGCTCACCATCGACCCGGTCATCACGTACTCGACCTATGTCGGCAGCAGCGGCGCCGACGTGGGCGCCATCGTGAAGGTCGATCCCACCGGCGACATCTACTACGCGCAGCAGTACGGGATCGGCTCGAGTGCCACGCCTTTCGACCCGGTGGTCGTGACGCGCCTGCATCCGGCCACCAATACGGTCATCTACCAGACGCACTTCGGCGCGAGCGGCAGCTCCGGCCCGGCCGAGCTGGTCCTGGGGGGATCGGGATCGAGCAGCGCCTACGTCGTCGGCTTCACCAGCGCGATCAACTTCCCGGCGATCCCGCCCAAGACGAACTCGAGCTTCGATGCGTTCGTCACGGTGCTCGCGCCCGATGGCACCCTTTCCGCCTCGCGCGTGGTCGGCGGCAGCGGCAGCGATTTCGGCAACGCGATCGCCCTCGATGCGGCGGGCAACGTCTATGTCGGCGGCTCCACGAATTCGACGGACCTCGCCATCACGACCGGCGAGCGGCTCAACCGGGTGGGCGCGTCGGGCGCATCCGACGGCTTCGTCGCGAAGCTCGACGCCTCGCTCAACCTGGTGTACCTGCGCAACCTCGGCGGCAGCGGCACCGATGGCGTGAGCGGTCTCGCCGTCGATCCCGCGGGCCAGGCGATCGCGGTGGGCTCGACGAGCTCGCCGGATTTCATCACGGCGAACGTGGCGTCGCCGAGCTCTCCCGCCCCCGGCGGCGGTGCCATGCGCGCCTTCGCCGCCAAGCTCACGCCGGACGGGACGGGTCTCGCGTATTCCGAGTTCATCGGCGGACAATCCAGCAGCGCGGCCGCGGTAGCCCTCGATCCGGTGACGGGCGAGGCGGTCATCGGCGGCACCATCGGCAACGCGAACATCGTTCCCGCGAGCACCGTGACTTACGCCGGCGGCAACGACGCCTTCGTCGTGCGCCTCGATGCGAGCGGCGCGCCGACTTTCGCCACGTTCCTGGGCGGAAGCGGCAACGATGGCGTGAGCGACGTGGCGGTCTCGCCCGCGGGCGACGTATGGCTGGTGGGCACGACCTACTCGCGCGATTTCCCCGTGGTGGCGCCACTCGCGGAGGGCGGCCGCAACCTCGGCGGCTCCGGCAGTGCGTACGTCGCGCGCCTGCACCACGGCGGCGTCGACTTCGCGAGCTACGTCGGAGGCAGCGGCACCGAGTTCGGAACGTCGGTTGCCCTCGGTGCGGACGGCGCCGCGTACGTGGGCGGCTATACCAGTTCGACCGACCTGCCCGTGCTGAACGCCTATCGCTCCGCGCGCAGCGGCAGCGACGACGGCTTCATCACGCGCATCGAGGGATTCTGCAAGCCGGCGTCGTACGTCAGGGACTTTTTCCTGCGGGATGGGCGCGGCGATCTCCTGATCGCGCCCTCGCCGCCCGACGGCACCTTCCAGGTGCTCGAAATGAGCGGCCTTCGCACCGTGGCGCAGCACGGCATCGGGTCCTACGGTTCGGGCGGCGGTCCGATCCAATCGGGCAACTTCCACGGCTCGAGCGCCCCGACCGACGTGCTGTTCCGCAATCCCGACGGCTCCGTGGCGTTGTGGGCGATCGGACCCGTCTCGATTCCGATCACGCCGTTGTTGCCGCCCGGCACCGCGTGGAGCCCGAACCAGGTCGGTGACTTCAACGGGGACGGCCAGTCCGACATCCTTTGGACGAACACCGACGACGGCAGCGTCGGGCTATGGCTCATGTCGGGAGGCACGATCAGCCAGCGGGTCTCCCTGATGGGCCCGGGAAGCGGATGGCGCGTCGTCCAGGTTGGGGATTTCAATGGCGACGGGAAGTCCGACATCCTCTGGGCGCATACCGACGGCACGGTGAGCATGTGGCTCATGAACGGCACGACGATCGCAGCGCGCGGTCCGCTCATGGCCGCGGGACTGGGATGGAGCCCCGTGCAGGTCGGCGACTTCGACGGCGACGGCAAGGCCGACATCCTCTGGCAGAACACGAACGGCGCGACCAGCATGTGGCTGATGAACGGCCTGAGCGCCACCACGCGCGGCCCGCTCATGCCCGCCGGATCGCCATGGCGCGCGACGGCGGTGGGCGATTTCAACGGCGACGGCAAGGCGGACATCGTCTGGAGCGCCGCTGACGGAAGCGTCGGACTGTGGCTTATGGACGGCCTGTCCCAGCTCGCGCGCACGTCGCTCATGGGACCGGGCACCGGATGGTCCGTGAACCGGCTCACCGATGCGAACGGCGACTGCCGGGCGGATATCGTGTGGACGCACACCAACGGCACGGTCAGCCTGTGGATCATGAGCGGCACCACGATCCTCCAGCGCGCAGCCGTGTGGCTCGGGGGCGTGGTCAAGTAGCGGGCATCGCGACCCGGCTCACGCTTGCCCGGGGGCCGCGAGATACTTGCCGACGAGGTCGAGCTGGTGCTCCCAGCCGCCCTCGTTGGCACGGTACGCCTCCTCGCGGCGTTGCGCGGGAATCGCATCGAAGCCCGACTCGGTGATGGTGAGCCGCGTGCCGCCCTCGACTTCCTGCAGCTCGAACACGATCCGCGTCATGGGCTCCGCGGAGTAATCCTGCGCCGGATCGATCGCGAAGGGATGCCAGCGGAAGGTGATGCGGCGCATCGGCTCGATGCGCTCGACCACGAAGACGAACGGCTTGCCGCGATGAGGCTCCTGCAGCCGGGCGACCTCGGCGTCCACGGCCGTCGGCACGATGCGGCCCGTGATCGTGGCACCCTCCTCGAAGCCGCGGTCGAGCTCGACGCCGAACCAGCGCCCGAAGCGGCCGGCGTCGCTCACCGCCGCCCAGGCGCGGCTCAACGGCGCGCGCAGGACCGCGGACCTGACGATGCGGTCGAGGTCACCCTCACCCCGACCCTCTCCCGGGGGAGAGGGAGGATTCATTGCATGTGCTGCCCGCCGTTGATCGCGATGTTGGCGCCGGTGACGAACGCGGCCTCGTCACTTGCGAGATAGGCGCAAAGGCCCGCGACCTCGTCGGGCTTGCCCAGGCGGCCCATGGGGATCTGCGGGATGATCTTGGAGTCGAGCACGTCCTTCGGGATCGCGAGCACCATCTTGGTCCCGATGTAGCCCGGCGAGATCGTGTTGACGGTGACGCCCTTGCGCGCCACTTCGTACGCGAGCGCCTTGCTGAAGCCGTGCATGCCCGCCTTGGCCGCCGAGTAGTTGGTCTGCCCGAAGGCGCCCTTCTGGCCGTTCACGCTCGAGACGTTGATCACGCGGCCCCAGCCCCGCTCCACCATGCCGTCGACGATGGGCTTGGTCACGTTGAAGACGCTGTCGAGGTTGGTCTTCATCACCGCATCCCAGTCGACCTTCGTCATCTTCTTGAACGTCATGTCGCGCGTGATGCCGGCGTTGTTGATCAGGACGTCGATCGGTCCGACTTCCTTCGTGACCTGCTCCACCATCTTCTGGCAGGACTCGAAGTCGGACACGTCGCACGGGTAGGCGTGGAACTTCATGCCGCGCCCTTCCATCTCCTGCAGCCAGTCCTTGTACTTGGTGTTGCCGGGCGAGTACGTGACGACGACCTTGAATCCCATGCCGGCGAGCTTGAGGCAGATGGCCTCCCCGAGGCCGCCCATGCCGCCCGTCACGAGGGCAATGCGCTGCTTCATGTTTTTCTCCTCCTCCGGGGACGTACCCCGATTTCGATGCTTGAATCCGGGGTACGTCCCCGGTTTTTTGCCGCTATGCGCGTTCCTTCACGTAGCGTCCGGGCGCGGGCTCGATCGGCTTGTGCTTCGCATCGCCCAGGCGCTTGCGCGCGGCGACCTTGCGCCCGCCGTGCTTCGCGATCCATTTCGACCACAGGGTCCACCAGCTTCCGGGATGCTCGGTGGCGCGCTCGAGCCACTCATCCGGCCCGGCGCCCATCTTTTTGCCCTTGGCTGCGCGATGAGCCGCACCGATCCAGTAGCTGCGGCGATTCCTCGAAGCGGAGTTGATGGTCCCCGCGATGTGCCCCGAGGCGCCGAGCACGAACTCGGTGGGCCCGCCGAGTGTCAGCGCGCTGCGATAGCCGCCACGCCACGGCACGATGTGGTCCTCGCGCGCGGAGAAGACGAAGGCCGGCATCTTCAGGCGCTTCAGGCTGACCTTCTCGCCCAGCATCGTGAGCGCGTTCGGCTGCGCGAGCTTGTTGTCCTGGTACGTATTGCGCAGGTAGTAGGCGTACATCGGGCCGGGCAGGTTCGTCGCGTCCGCGTTCCAGTACAGCAGGTCGAAAGCGGGCGGCTGCCGGCCCTTGAGATAGTTGTTGACCACGTAGTTCCACACGAGGTCGTTGGCGCGCAGGCTCGAGAAGGCGCCGGCCAGCTCCTGCCCGGGCACGACACCCCCGTTGCAGAGCTGCGTCTCGCGCTTGCCCACGAAGTTCTCGTCGATGTAGACGCGGATCTCGCCCACGTCGGTGAAGTCGAGCAGCGTCGTGAGGAGTGTCAGGCTCGCCACCGGATTCTCCCCGCGGGCCTCGAGCACCGCGAGCGCCGCGGCGAGCAGCGTGCCGCCGATGCAGAAGCCGAGCGCGTTGAGGGTCGGCTGCTTCGTGATCGCCTGCGCGGCCCCGAGCGCGGCAAGCACGCCCGTCTCGAGGTAATCGTCCCAGGTGAGCTTGTCGAGCGGCTCCTTCACGTTGCGCCACGAGACCATGAACACCGTATGCCCCTGCTCGACGGCGAAGCGCACGAGCGAATTCCCGGGCTGCAGGTCCATGATGTAGAACTTGTTGATGCACGGCGGCACCATCACCAGCGGCCGCGCGTAGACCTTGTCGGTAAGCGGCGCGTACTGGATGAGCTGGATGAGCTCGTTCTCGAAGACCACCGAGCCCTTCGACACGGCGATGTTCACGCCGACCTCGAAGGCATTCTCGTCGGTCATGGAGATGCGGCCCTTCTCCATGTCCGCGAGCAGGTTCTTCGCGCCCTCCTGCAGCGTCTTGCCCTGGCTCTCGATCGCGGCCTTGAGGGCCTCGGGGTTCGTCATCAGGTAATTGCTGGGTGCGGCCGCGTCGAGGTACTGGCGCATGAAGAAGCGCATCCGCTGCCGGGTGTCCGCGTCGAGCTCGGCCGCCTCGACCGCCTTCATCATCGTCTTCGCGGTGAGGAGGTAGGAATCCCGCAGGTAGCGGAACATGGGATGCCCTTCCCACTCCGGAGCGGCAAAGCGCTTGTCGGCCACGGGCTCGCGCGCCGCGCCATCGGCTTCCGGCTGCAGCGTATGCATCCAGAGCGCCATCTGCTCCTGCATGTAGCGCGCCTGCAGCTCGGCGAGCGCCTCGGGCCTGGCCGAGAGCGACTGCATCCACGCGCGATAAGCCTCGGCAAACCCTTCCATGACCGGGGCGCTCGCGCTGCCTTGCGCCTTCATCGAGCGCGCGAGCTCCTCGTGCGCCGCGTTGAGGCGGGATTCGAGGTCGTCCTTCCGGGGGCGTGCGGTCCGGGCCATTGGGGGTACGACAGGCTAGGAGCGGATTATGCTCTCACACTTCCAGAAACGCGTGGATGC
>Ga0070679_100007000_pt1 | contig 10528 bp, 7 predicted proteins | sample KBSC63BmetaG_FD_65652 | JGI IMG/M metagenome (GOLD analysis project Ga0070679, IMG submission 65652) | Corn rhizosphere microbial communities from Kellogg Biological Station, Michigan, USA - KBS C6-3B metaG | ecosystem: Host-associated > Plants > Roots > Rhizosphere | place: USA: Michigan... | reverse complement strand
CCTTGTACTTCGGCGTGTTGATCGCGTAATGCACGCGAAAGCCCGCGAAACCGAGGCCCTTCAGCTTGCTCGTGTCGAAGGTGTTGGCGCCGTAATCGAAGAGCGCCGGATCGAAGCGGATGTCGCGCACCCCCTGCGAGGTGATCTCGTGCATGCGCACCGGCTGCTCGTAGTACAGGCCCTGGTGGAAGAACATGACCTCGAAGGGCAGCTTCGCACCGCGCCACAGCGCCTTGTCGGGGCGGAAGCGGATGTCGCGATACTGGTCGTACGTGAGCCCCTGCAGCTCCTTCGGCAGCGTGTTGTCGGCCTTCTTGTACGGCTGTTCGGCGAGCGCCTTCGCACGGGCGGCGACGTCCTCGAACGAGAACGCCAGCGCGCGAGCGGACAGCGCAACCAGCAACAGCGCCGCGAGGCGCGCGAAGATCACTGCAGGACGCACGATAAGGGGACGAGCGCCGCCGGCCGGCGGCGCGGGCAAAAACACGAGTATAGGCGGTGGCGCGCCGGGTTCGCCCCGGCGCGGTCGATGAGCTGACTGTGGCGGCGAGCGCGCCGTGCGCCCGCCCCACGTGCTACCGATTCGCTAGAAGCAGAATCGCGCGCCGAAGTGATGACCCCATCCGCCCGCGCAGACGCTGCCCCAGTAATACGGGCGCGGCGCGGCGTAATACGGCGCGTAGTAGGGCGGGTAGTAGTACGGCGCGGGGTACACCACCGTCGGGGGCGGCGCATACACGTACTGTCGTACCGGCGGTGCCACGGCCTGGCGAGCCGGCGGCGCCGAGTAATCGGGAGGAGTCGATACGTCGGACGCGGAGATGGGCGGCGCATCCGAGATCGGGCCCGGCGGCATGCCTTGCGTCGCCTGTTGCGCGAGCTGCCATTGGCGCCATTTCAGGAGGCGGTCGGCCTCCTCGGCCGTGATCTCCCCGCGTGACACGCGGCCGTCGACCTCCGTGCGATAGAGGTCGAGCTGCCGCTGCACCTCGGCCGACTGATCGGCGGTCAGCGATGGCAGCGCCGGCGGCGACGATTGCGCGCCGGCCGCGGCGGTGTAGCCGATACCGAGCGCTGCCAGCGCCAGGGTCAGGACAAGGCGTTTCATGAGGTGCTCCGATGCATCGAATTCGAACGAGTTGGACTCTCTGTACGGCGCGTGGTTTCCACGCGGCAATCGCCCGACAACGGGCCGCGCGCGGCCGCGGTTGACCGCCCGGTGACGGGGTAACAACGCGTTACACATTCGGGGCGGAGCGACCGGATCCCAAGCCGAGCAGGGCATAGAGGATCACCGCCCCGAACGTCGCCGTGCCGATGCCGCCCAGCGCGAAGCTGCCGATGCGCAGCGTGAAGTCGCCCGCCCCGAGCACGAGCGTCACGGCGGTCACGACGAGATTGCGGTTGTCGCCGAAGTCGACGCCGCTCTGCACCCAGATGCGTGCGCCGGCGACCGTGATCAACCCGAAGACGACGATCGACACGCCGCCCAGCACGGGCACCGGAATGGTCTGGATGAGCGCACCGAACTTCGGCGAGAACCCGAGCACGATCGCAATCACCGCCGCGACGACGAACAGCAGCGTGGAGTAGATGCGCGTGACCGCCATGACGCCGATGTTCTCCGCGTACGTCGTCACGCCGGTGCCCCCGACGGAACCCGCGGCGATGGTCGCGACGCCGTCGCCGAGGAACGCGCGTCCCATGTAGGGATCGAGATTGCGGCCGGTCATCGCGCTCACGGCCTTGATGTGACCGAGGTTCTCCGCGACGAGCACGATCGCGACCGGCGCGATCAGTGCGATCGCCGGGCCGCTCCACGCGGGCGCGGCGAACCTCGGCAAACCGATCCACGCGGCCTGGGCGACGCCGCTCCAGTCGATCGCCTTGCCGAGGCCGGCACCGTTGGTCAACGCCGCATAGATCACGTACGCGAGCACGAGGCCGATCAGGATCGGCAGGCGTTGCAGCATGCCGCGCATGAACACGGCGACGAACGCGACGCACAGCACGGTGAGCAGCGCCATCCAGGCGTCGAACGCCGTCGCGGTCGCGCCCTTGACTGCGATGGGCGCGAGATTGAGCCCGATGACCGCGACGATCGCGCCGGTGACGACGGGCGGCATCGCGCGCTCGATCCATTGCGTGCCCGCCGCCATGACCACGAGGCCGATGATCGCGTACACGACGCCGCATGCGATGATGCCGCCGAGCGCCACGCCGACGTTCGCATTGGGTCCGCTGCCCGGGTAGCCCGTCGCGGCGATCACGACGCCGATGAACGCGAAGCTCGAGCCGAGGTAGCTCGGCACGCGACCGCCGACGATGACGAAGAAGATCAGCGTTCCCATCCCCGACATCAGGATCGCGACGTTGGGATCGAAGCCCATGAGAAGCGGCGCGAGCACTGTCGCGCCGAACATCGCGATGACGTGCTGCACGCCGAGCGGAAGCGCCTCGCTCCACGGCAGCCGCTCGTCGGGCGCGATCACGCCGCTTCTCTTCTCGATCCACGTTGGAAAGTACGACGCGCGCATCGCAGGCTCCGTGGGGACGTCGGGGGCGCCGCGATTCTAGCGCGCGCCGACCGCAACACGAGCGATTGGTTCCTGAGCGAGCAGGTCATCCGGGACGGGCCCCGGCGCGTTCAAGGCGGCGTGCGCTGGTCTGGACTTTGCAGCGATGGCGTGGATGCATCACGACGGCGTGCGGCAGCTTCGTGGCTGCGGCATGCGCCGATGTACAACTTACAAACCGCGAGGCCGAATCTGCACGGTGCAGCAGCCCGCGGCGGAGAAAGCATGATGAGAACGTTCGTGTCGCTGGCTGCGCGTGGATGTGTCGGCGCGCTCGCTTTGATGCTCGCTGCGCTCGCGACCCCCGCGAGCGCGGATCCGCCTTCACGCGTGATCCGGATCTCCCTCGTGCAGGGCCCCGTGAGCTTCGCGGCGGCCGGCAGCGACGACTGGGTCTTCGCGACCGTGAATCGGCCCGTGTTCTACGGCGATCGACTGTGGGCCGACGAGGATGGCCGCGGCGAACTCGAGATCGGCAACGGCACGCTGTGGATGGGCCCGCGCACGGCGGTCGACGTGTTGAACCTCGACGATCGCGCGGCGCAGTTCCAGCTCTCCGAGGGCGATATCGTGCTGCGCGTGCGCGACCTCGGGCGCGACGACACGGTCGAGATCGACACGCCCAACCTGGCTTTCGTGGTGACGAGTCCCGGGCGCTATCGCGTGTCGGTCGATGCGCAGGGGCAATCGACCGCGGTCGCCGTCACCGACGGCGCAGCGGACGTGTACGGCGAGCAGGCGTCGTATGTCGTGACACGCGGACAGCGCTATCGCTTCTCCGGCACCGATCTCGAGAACGCCGAGCGCATCGCACCGTCGCCGCCGGACACGATCGATCGGTTTGCACTCGACCGTGAGCGTCGGCACGATCGCATCGCGTCCGTGCGCTACGTATCGCCCGACGTGATCGGGGTCGAGGATCTCGATACGTACGGCTCGTGGAGCTCGGTCGCCGACTACGGCAACGTGTGGGTCCCGCGCGAAGTGCCTGCCGACTGGGCGCCGTATCGCAACGGCCACTGGACATGGATCGATCCGTGGGGGTGGACCTGGGTCGACGACGCGCCATGGGGCTTCGCGCCTTTCCACTACGGGCGGTGGGCGTACGCGCAGAATCGCTGGTGCTGGGTGCCGGGGCCGCGCGACGTTCGCCCCGTGTACGCGCCGGCGCTCGTCGCGTGGTTCGGTGGCGGCGGCGTGAGCATCAGCGTGTCGAGCGGCCCGGCGATCGGATGGGTCCCGCTCGCGCCACGCGAGGTCTACCGGCCGTGGTACGACGCGAGCCCGCAGTACATCCGCCAGGTCAACGTGAGCAATACGCACATCACGAACGTCACGGTCATCAACCAGGTGATCAACAATCCCGGCGCGGTCACGCAAGTGAACCAGTTGGTGAACCTGCGCGCGCCGCGCGCGATCACGGCCGTTCCGCCGGCAGCGTTCGCGCAAGGTCAGTCGGTGTCGCGCGTCGCGGTCGCGGTGCAGGCGAATGCCCTGAACAGGGCATCGTTCCAGCCCGCGCCCAGGATCGCGCCCGCGCGCGAGGCGCTGGTCGGCTCGGGACAGGCCGCCAGAGGCCGACCTCCTGCGCAAGTGATGCAGCGCACGATCGTTGCCAGGACCGCGCCCCCGCCGGCAGCGATGCCGGTCCAGCAGAAGATCCAGCTGCTCGAGAAGGATCCGGGCAAGCCGCTCGCGCCGCGCCAGGCCGCGCGCACCGCGCAGGGAAGCCAGCCGAATGCTGCCTCTCCCGCTGGCGCGCCGGTCGCGGCAGAGGGGCGTCCTTCCAATGTCCGCGTGGCCCGCGCAGCCAAGCCTGCCGCCACTGCCGCGCCGCCGGTGAACCCGCGCGCCGCCGCCACCGCGGCACAACCCGAGCGCGAGGGACCCGCCGCGGCCACGCCGCCGGCGAGCTCATCGCCATCGACCGCCGCGGGCGCGCGCCGTCCAGGCGGCCCGGCGGCGACGCAGCCACCGCGCGAGGAAGCCAACGCGCCTCGCGCGCCTCGCGAAGCGACGCCGGGCAATGCGCCGCGCACGCCAACAACCGAGTCGCCGCGCGAGGAAGCTAGAGGGGTGCAAGGACCGCAAGGACCGCAAGGACCGCGTGACCAGGCCCGAGGCACCCCCGCGCCTGAACCGGAGCGTGAAGCACGACCGCGCGCGGCGTCCCCGTCGCCTGCGGCTGCCCCCAACCCTGGGCCGCGTCCGCCGAACGAAGCGGCTCGTGCGGCGCCGCCCACGCGCGCGCCGGAAGCCGCGGTGCCGGCGGCGCCGCCGCGCGCACGCGAGCCGGCGGCGCCCCGGGGCCCTGAAGCGGCCCCGCAACCGCCGCGCGAGGAGCGGTCGGAGTCGCCTCGGCCCCCCCAGGCCGGGCCGAGGGCGCGCGAGGAAGCGCGCATTGCGCCGCCTCCGCCGCCGGCCGCCGCGCCCGCGCAACGCGAGGCCGGGCCGCGCTCGGCACCGGCCCCGCAGCCGCCGGCAGCCCCGGGACCGCGCGAGGCCGCACGCGCCACGGGCGCGCCGCCGCATCCCCAGCCGGCGCAACCGCAGCCCCAGGCGGCCCGCGAGGCGCAGCGGCCCCCGCAGGCGCACGCCGCGCCGCCACCGAATGCGCCGGCCGGCAGACCCGGCGAGCGGCGTGAAAACGAGAAGGACAAGGACAAGGACAAGGACAAATAGGAGCGCAGATCGCGCGAATCGCGCTGACCCTTCCACGCAGCAGAACGGCCCGCTTCCCGCGGGCCGTTTTGCTGGCGCCTGAAGTTCGGGCGCCGGCGTGTCGATAACCCGTCATGGACGTGGTGACCCGGGCGTCATCCGACGAACGGGACGGTGGCGCCGGGGCTCGCCCACGCCGTTTCGCTACAATGACAATGTCATAGACGATGCGTGCGCCGCCGGAAACGGCGGGGCCGTGCGACGCAGCATGAAGTGTCCGATCTGCGGCAAACAGACTCTACCGGGTGCCAAGCTGTGCGGGCCGTGTCGCGCCGCGCTGAAGCGCGCACGTGACGACAGCGTGTGGGACATGCCCGGGGCGCCGAGCACGCCGGTCGCGGCGTCGCCCGACGCGGTGGAGCTCACGCCGGCGCAGGCCTCGCGGTGGGTGCTCGGGAGCCGACGCTTTCCGGGCTGGCGTGCCATTACGGCTGCCGCGCTGCTGATCGCCATCGGTGCCGCGGCCGGAACGATCCTCGCGCGGAGCGGCGACGCGCCCAGGGAGCACGACGCGGCCGCGGCGCCAGCGCCGGCGGTGATCACCGCAGCGCCCGCAGCCGCGGCTCCGCTGGCGGACGCCCCGCCGCCCGGCGAGGCGCCATCGGCGTCCGTGCCGGTGCACGAGGATATCGTTCAGCCGCCGCGGCATGAGCCACCGCATCCTGCGAAGCCGGCGCGTCCGCCCCAGGAGCCGCCGCCTGCCGCGCCGGCGCCGGCGCTCGAGCCGCCCCCCGTGGTCGAGCCGACGAAATCCGCGCCGGCGCCCGTGCGCGAGGCGCCACGCCCGGCCGACCCGTGGCAGCGCATGAAGGAGGCGCTCGCACGCTGCGGCGCCGAAGATCTTTTCGGGCGCATCGGCTGCGAATACCGGGTGCGGACGACCTTCTGCGACGGCCACTGGGGCGAGAACGCGCAATGTCCGGGTGCCCCGGTCAACGACCACGGCCAGTGAGCACGGTGCAGGCCTCCGGGGACCCCCGCCGTCACTGGCCGCGCAACCGCGGTTTCCTCAGCGCGCGAGACGCTGCGTGGGAACGCGCGAGGCGAGCGTCGCGCCGATCGCCGTGATCGCCGCGATCAGGAAGAAGACCACTTCGAACGCGTAGTCGAGATGTGAGGCGATCGTCGCGCGCTGTGCCTCGGGCAGCGCCTCGAGGAACGTTCCACCGGATTCGGCGATCTGCGGCAGGAGACGCGCGAGCTCGGTGTCGTGACGGCCCACCAGCACGAACACGAGCGCCCCGACGACCGCCACCCCGACCGCGCCCCCGATCGCGCGCGACACCGCCATCGACGCGACGGCACGCGCGAGCGCGGCGCGACCGCCTGCTTCCTGCACGATGATCTGCGTCGACGGCATGACGCATCCCAGGCCGCCGCCGGCGAGCATCAGGAGTGCGAGCACGATCCACGTCGGCGCCCCGTGCACCGTGAGTGCCAGCGCGGCGAACGCCACCGTGGACAGCAACAGACCGCGCTTCGGATAGCGCGTGAGTTCGCCGGTGCGCGCGATCAGGCGGCCCGTGATCAGCGCGGCGGTGGCCGTCGACAGCGTGAGCGGCAGGAGGAGCAGCCCCGACGTGCCGATCGCGAAGCCGCGTCCGAGCTGCAGATACAGCGGCGTGTACAGGATCGACGCGAACAGCGCGGCCGCGAAGCACATGACCACGGTGTTGGAGCGCAGGATCACCGGCTGCGACAGCAGCCGCACGGGCACGACCGGGTCGGCGATCCGCTTCTCCCACGCAACGAAACCCGCCAGCGTGGCGATCGCGAACGCGATGACCCCATAGAGGCGCCAGTCGGCGAACGGAAAGCGATGCCCGGCCGACGAGAGCCCGAAGAGCAGCGACACCGTGCCGATCGCGAAGAGCAGCGTGCCCACGATGTCGGCATGGAAGGGCGCGGGATGGTCGACCGGATGGCGCGGAATGCGCATCGCGAGGAACGCCGCCACCCCGCCGAGCGGAAGGTTGATCAGGAACACCGCGCGCCACGAAAGGTATTGCGTCAGCACGCCGCCGAGCACCGGACCGGCGGTGCTGGCCGTGGCGAACATCGCCGCGAAGTAGCCCTGGAAGCGCGCGCGCTCGCGCGGCGGCACGTTCTCGCTGATGAGCGCCTGCGACAACGTCATGAGGCCGCCGCCGCCCATGCCCTGCAGGCCGCGCGCGAGAACGAGCAGCCACAGGGTGGGCGCGAGCGCGCACGCGAGCGATGCCACCGTGAAGAGCACGAGCGCCGACATCAGCATGCGCTTGCGCCCGAATCGATCGCCGAGATGGCCGTACAGCGGCGCGACGATGGTCGTGGCCAGCAGGTAGGCGACGACCACCCAGGACAGGTCCTCGAATCCGCCGAGCGACGCCACGATCGCCGGCAGCGCGCTGGCGAGGATCGTCTGGTCGATCGCCGCCAGGAACATCGCGCCGACCACGCCGGGAAAGACGCGGAAGAACGCCGCGCGAAGCTCCGCCGGCGTGGGCTGCGGCGACCAGGCCCCTGGCGACTCGGCAGGCATGCGCGGATCGCGGCTTGGCGGCTACCCGCCCTTGCGGGCGAGTGTCGCCTCGATGCGATCCATGATGCCGTTCATGCGCGCGGCGAGCGCCTGGTACGGCGCCGCATCCGCGAGATCGACGCCCGCCCGCTTGACGAGCTCGTAGGGATAGTCCGAGCCGCCCGCGCGCAGCAGGTCGAGGTAGCGATCGCGCGCGCCCGGCTCGCCGGCGAGGATGCGCTGCACGAACAGCGAGCTGGCGGCAATCGACGTCGCGTACTGGTACACGTAGAAGCCACGATAGAAATGCGAGATGTACGCCCACTCGATGCCGTAAGCGTCGTCGATCGCCACGCCGTCGCCGTAGTAGCGGCGTTCGAGCTCGAGGTAGGCCTTCGACAGGGCCTCGCCGCTGAGCGGCTCGCCGCGATCGACGCGCGCATGGATCTCGCGCTCGAACTCGCCGAACATGGCCTGCCGGAAGAACGTGGTGCGAAGGCCTTCGAGCGCCGAGCCCAGGTACAGGAGGCGCTCGTCGTCGGTGCGCGCCTGCGCGAGCATGTGCTCGAGCAGCAGCGCCTCGTTCGTGGTCGAGGCGATCTCGGCGACGAACGTGGCGTAGCGCGACGTGGCGAAGGGCTGTGCGCCGTCGGCGAGCACGCTGTGCATCGCGTGGCCCCATTCGTGCGCGAGGGTCGTGAGCGACGTGTAGTCGTCGTTGTAGTTGAGCAGCAGGAACGGATGCACGTCGTAGACGATGCCGTTCATGTAGCCGCCCGACTGCTTGCGCGGGCGCGGGTAAGCGTCCATCCAGCGGGAGTCGAGCGCGCGCGTCAGCCTGGCCACGTACTGCGATCCGAGCGGCGCCATGGCCGCAGCGATCGTCTTCTTGCCCTCGCCGAGCGGATAGCGTGTGCTCGACTGGACGAGCGGCGGGTACAGATCGTAGTAGCGCAGCTCGGTGAGGCCCATCATGCGCGCGCGCAGCTTCATGTAGCGATGCAGCGTCGGCAGGTTCGCGTCGGCCTGCGCGACGAGCTCGTCGTACACCGCACGCGGCATGCGCTCGTCGTCGAGCGCGTGCGTGAGCGAATCGGGATAGCCGCGCACCTTGGCGACCACCGCGTCGTGCTTGAGCTGGCCGTACAGCGTGACGCCGAGCGTGCGCTCGTAGGTCTTGAGCGCGGCGAAGAAGCTGTCCATCACCTTCTTGCGGTCCTCGCGCGCACGCGCCTCGCGATGCAGCGTGTAGGCGCTCTCGTCGAGCGTGAACTCGGTGCCGTCGGACAGCTTCACGTGCGGCCACGGCAGGTCGGCTTCGGTCAGCACGTTGTACGTGCTCGACGCGGTGTCGGCGGTGAGGCCGAACGCGGCGATGATCTCCTCGCGCGGTGCATCGAGCGTGTGCGCGGCCTTGCGCAGCACGTCGTCGAGCGGATGCGCGTAGACGCGCAGCGCGGCGTCCTCGGCGAGGAATTGCTCGATGCGCGCGCGGCCGACCGAGAGGATCTCCGGTTCCACGAACGCGCGCGCTTCGCCGAAGCGCGTGCCGAGAACGCGCGCGCGCTGGCGGCGCTCGAGGCTCGCGGGCACGCCGGTGTCCTCGTCGTAGCGCATGGATGCGTACGCCACCAGCCGCAGGTAGCGCTTCAGCAGATCGTCCTGGAGCTCGAGGCAGCGCCGCAACGCGCTTGCGCTGTCGCCGAGATGCCCGCGGCACGCGGCGAGCTCGCCGATCTGCGCCGTCGCCTTGCTGACGTCGGCGTTCCAGGATTCGTCGCTCGCGTAGAGCGCAGCGAGATCCCAGCGGTCGCCGTTGGCGGCGGGCGCCTGCGCGTTCGCGCCGCAGGCAAGCAACATCAACACGAACAGCGCGCGTGGCGACATGGCACTCTTTGGAAAGCGAACGGCCGAGCGCGATCATACGCGCGGCGTGCGCCGCGCGCCGTCAGCGCAGAAACGCGATCAGTAGCCCTTGCGCGGCGCGGTGGTGCGCGCGGGACGCTGGCTCGGTGGCGCAGCGCCGCTCGACGCGGCACCCGACGGCGCGCCGCCCGCGGCGCCGACGCTGCTGTGCACCGGCATGCCGGCGACCACCTGGTCGACATCGAGTCGCGTCGTTCCGGCATTGCCGAGGAAGAACTCGAGCGCCGGGCAGCGATCGCTCTCCATCGCGATCAGCTGCTCCCCGCGACGGCGCATCTGCTCGCGCTCCGGCTTGCCCTGGTCGCTGAGATCGATCGGCGGATAGACGTCGCGGTAGACGACGTTGTCGCTGCGGTCCAGCACCACATAGCAGGTCAGGGCCGATGCCGCGCCCGGCGCGGCGAGCGCGGCGGCCGCGAGCGCAAGCGCGAGAAGGGATTGCGGGCGAACGGTCATGTCGGGTCTCGGGCGAAGCGGGTGCGCCATCCTAGGGCCGCGCGCCCGATCGGGGCAACTGCCGCGCGTCGCCCCACCTCAGTTGGGCAGGACGCGCAGCCAGCCCTGCGAACAGGATTTCACGTCCGGCCAGTAGCCGCCATTCGGGCAGTAGTAGCGATACGTTGCCGGTGGCGCCGCCGGCGCCGGCTGCGCGTACGCAGGCGGTGAATCGTAGTAGTAGGTCGGCGCGTAGTACGCGGGCGAGTCGTACCAGTACCAGGGGTAGTACGCCGGGCCCCAGTAGAACGACGGGCCCCAGAAGAACGCGAAGCTGCCGTGGAAATGATCGTGGCCATGATCGCCGTGC
>Ga0070679_100006997_pt1 | contig 10531 bp, 6 predicted proteins | sample KBSC63BmetaG_FD_65652 | JGI IMG/M metagenome (GOLD analysis project Ga0070679, IMG submission 65652) | Corn rhizosphere microbial communities from Kellogg Biological Station, Michigan, USA - KBS C6-3B metaG | ecosystem: Host-associated > Plants > Roots > Rhizosphere | place: USA: Michigan... | reverse complement strand
TGAATGTCGGCGTGTCGGAATCCGGGATCCAGCGCGATCGCGCCGGACAACGCCCGCACCACGAGCCCCGCGCTCACGAGGAGCACCACGGTGAACCCGATCTGTCCGACCACGAGCGCCGACCGCCCGCGTGAGCGGCCGCTCACCCGCGACGACTCCCGCTGGAGCACCGCCGCGACATCTGACCGCGTGGAGCGAAGCGCCGGCAGCAGCCCGGAGATCGCTCCGACGACGACTGCCAGGAGCAGCGCGAACGAAAGGACGCGCCAGTCCACGGGCAGGTCGAATGCGATGGGCACGCCGACGGGGGGATGGAATCGGGCGAAGGCTCGGGCCGCGGTGACGGTGAGGCCGATAGCCGCCGCCGCCCCGAGCACGAAGATCACGACAGTTTCCACGGTGATCTGCGATACGAGGCGCGAGCGGCTTGCACCCAGTGCTCCACGGATCGCGATTTCGCGTCGCCGCTCGAGCCCGCGCGCGAGCAGCATGGACGCCACGTTGCCGCAGGCCACAAGCGTGATGAGCCCCGAGAACGCCATGAGCAGAGCGAGGAAGGGGTTCAGGGCTCTGCGCGCCTCGGCCGGAACGCTCGTCAGCGGAAAGAGCTGCACGCCGTGACCCGCACCGGCCTCCGGATGCTCGGCATCGATGCCGTGCTGCACCGCCGAGAGCTCATGCTCGGCGGCCGCGCGTTCCACGCCCGGACGCATGCGTCCGATAACCGTGAAGCTGGAGACTGTCCATTTCTGGAGAGACATGCGCGGCGCGATCCGGGGCACAGTTCCCATCGTGACCCAGACATCGGGTTTGATGAGCGCCGAGGCCTGCGAGAACGAGGGGTCCGCGACTCCGATCACGGTGAACGGCACGCCATTGACCTGAATCTGGCGGCCGAGCGCCTTCGCATCGCCTCCAAGGCGTGCGTGCCAGAACGCATCGCTGACGACGACGGCGTTGCGAGCCGTCGCGGGGCCGTCTTCGTCCGCGGTGAAGAATCGGCCGATCCGCGGCCGCGCACCCATGACCTCGAAGTAGTTGCCGGTGACCAGCTCCCCGAGCGCCATCGTCGGCTCGGCATCCGTCCCCACGCTCAGCAGATCCGCATCCCAGACGGCGAGGCCAGAGAGAGTGCGCGTGCGCTGTCCGAGCGTCACGGCATCCATGTAGGAGAAGGAGTGAAAGCCGGTCCCGTCGGAGTCAGTCCTGTACCCCTCGACCAACTGATGCGAGTCGCGCACCGGCATGGGGCGCAGCAGCGTCGCGTCCACTGCCGTGAAGACCACCGTGGGTGCCCCGATCCCGATGGCCAGTGATACCACGGCCAGCGCGGTGAAGCCGGGACGCAAGCGCAGTTGCCTGAGCGCGTGCTTCAAGTCGCCGAAGATCTGTCGCATTGCGTTGCGGGGCCAGGGCGGGCGGGGGAGCGACGGGTCGCGACCGCCACGGTGCGTGGAGCGGGTTACCGCGAGTTACGCTCGGGGCCGAGGCTGAGTTTCACGCCGCGACCATACGGTGAACTTTACTTCAAACGCCCCGGAACTGCTCCTTGGTACGCAGCAGCTGCAGGGCGCGCTCGGCCTGCGCGCGCCACTCGGCGCCAGTCATCCTGGGGCAGAGACGCTCGTAATCGAGCTGCCCCTCGTGCGGAGGCACGGTGAACAGATACCGCGGGGCGCGACGGAAGCGCTCCACTTCCAGCGAGAAGGACTGGAGCGTGGACCGCTGCGACTGAAAGAGCTCGAACACCTGTCGCTTGACGCGTCGGTCTGCCGGGGAGAGCACGCGCGTTCTGACGCGGGTGCCGAGCGCGGGCAAGAAGCTGAAGCGCCGCCGCGTGCCATTGTAGTTGTGGTACGACGTCAGCTCGAGGATGATCGGTGCGTGTCCGTGATCGCGCTGGATCATGCCGACCGCCAGGTGAACGGCCAGCGCGGTCGAGTCGTGATCGGAATGGCCGCCCTCGTAGGGATGCGTGAGGACCACGTCGGGATTCAGCTCGTCGAGAATGTCGCGGACCGCGTTGCACATCTCGACCATCTTCCACGCCGTTTCGCCATCGGTAATACCCAGATTGCGGATCCGCGATTCAGGAATGCCGATGATGCCGAGGGCGGCGATGGTCTCGGTGCGGCGCGCACGCGCGTACGACTCGCGCGAGTCGTAGCCCTTGGCCCGGGCGTACTGGTCATCCGCGGGCGCGCCGTCCGTCGCATGCACGATGGTGACGTTCGGCACGCCGCGCAGCACCGCCCCCGCCCCGATGGCTTCGTCGTCCGGGTGGGCGACCACCACGACGACGCTGCCCACCGCCTCGCCCGCCGTGTGCCGGGCGACCAGCCGATCGAGCACCTGGTCGGCGGTCTCGCCGTCCGGCTGCATGCGCGCGTCACGGCGCTTGCGCAGCCATGACGTCGCCTTCTCGACGGCTGTTCCCCGCGCGGCGGGCCGGGTGTCCATCGCTACCGCCTCAGCGCGCGAGGGGCAGGAAGCCTTCCACGCGGAAGTACGCCGCGCTGCCGCCCGGGGTCATGAACTTGGCGCCCGCGCCGAGACCGAGGACCTGGTTTGACGGCGAATGCCACTCCCAGACGACGCCGGGCTGCACCGCGTGGTAGCCAGGACCCGAGAGATACGCGACCTCGCCGCCGAGGCGCGTGGAGGCCTTGCCGGACTGCGAGATCCGCTTGGTGACGCGCCCACGGCCCCAGAACGACTTGCCGCCGAAGTTGTAGCTCGCGAGGACCTGGTGGCCCCACGGGCCGCCCGTGCCCCAGGAATCCCACCCGCCGCTCAGCTCGACGCCGCGGCCTTCGGTCGTGCCGACGATCGGGCCGCCGCTGACGTTGCTGTTCGAGAACTGATAACCGATGGTCCCATAGACCGAGCCGCCGTCGTAGTTGTCGATCAGGCCGGCCGCGGGCGTCACGGCCAGCACGTTCGTGCGCAGCGCGCCGGACTTGTACCAGAGGCTGTACCCCTGGAGACTGAGCAACGGCTTCACCCCCATGCCGCTGGGATTGGCGTTGAGGCCGGCGAGCAGCAACAGCGTCTGCTTCGTGTCGATTTCCCCCACGCCATAGGAACCGACGGACCACTGGGCCGCGGCGGGACTCGCGCCCAGCAGCGACAGGCCGAGCGTTGCGATGGCGATGCGAATGTGTATGGATTTCATGATGGTCGTTCGCTCCGTGTACCGTTCACGTTGAGACTGCCCCGCGCCGAATCCGGCGCATTCGGACCGCGGCGGCCCGTTGCAAAGCATGGTCCATGCACGCGCGCGATCCATGGTGTTCGCGCGTTCATGTGCGCCAGTAAATCCGCTTGCGCGACAGCATCCGTACAAGCAGGATCACGCCAATGCAACAGATCACGCTGCGAATGAGCGACTGCGTCGGCGTGGACTGAAGCACCGGACGCAGCGGCGGGATCAGCTCCAGGATGGAGTTGATCAGTACCGTGTACAGCACGTAGCCGAACAGCGGGTTCTGGCCGAAATCCACGAGGGCCGCGATCGGACGCAGCTTGCCAAGCCCGTCGATCACCGCCGCGAGGGACACGAGCAGCATGGACGTCGTCCCCGTGACGGTGAAGAAGTACGTCAGGGTCTCGGGGACTTTCTTGATGCCGCCCTGTGACGGCTCGAGCAGCAGGCCAAGCATGAGCCAGATGGCCCCCCAGCCGTACAGCGTCTTGATCAGTCGCTCCAGGGGCGTCGTGGGATTCCGTGTCGCGACCCAGCCCACGAGCAGCAGCGCGAGGCAGATCAACGTCGTGCCCTCGACGTAGCGGTTGTAGAGCCCAACGACCACGATCGGCGTGAACGCGACGGTGAGCGCCGCGATCAGTCCCATGCGGGCACGGCTCCAGCGGACGGTTTCGTCGGTGCCCACTTCCCGCGCGCTCATCCATTTGAGGAGCGCGTCGCCGGCGATCGTCCCCGGGACCACCACGGTCATGAGGGAGAGTTGGTTGAAACCGAAGGCCCAATCGAGCGGAGAGCTGTACCACCATCGCTGTATCCATCCGTCGCTCTGCGCGCTGAGGTCGAGCGCGACGCACGCGGCGAGAAAGACGATGCGCGGGGTGAGATTGTCCCGCGTGAAGTACCAGAGCGTCATGCCCACGGCCGATGCGACGGCGAGGTCCACGATCACGTCGTCCACGCGGGTGAACGAGAACGACTTGCCGTACGCGAGCGGTGAAAGCGCGAGGAATGCGATCGCGGCCGCCCAACCCACGGCGCGCAGGATCTTGAAGTGCTGCTCGTTCCAGTCGGGTCTGCGGCGGGTGAAGACGAGCGCCAGCACGCAGAAGCCGACGATCGAGAGCACCCGCCCCACGTCCGTGTATCCGATGAAGTAGGTGTTCGAGGCGGCGACGAGGAAGGCGTACACCATCAGCATGCCGTAACGCCGCGCCGCGGCGCCGACGATGCTGAACGACTTGCCCTCCTTCGAGATGCGCCGCGCCAGCGTCAGTGGCAGCGCCGCCGCCATCGTGAACAGGAACGAGGCATACGCCAGATCGCGCCAGCTTATCCCCGCCACGTTCACCGGGTTGTCTCCCGGCGGCGGGAACTGCCTGTGATACATCCAGACCGGCAGCTTGTCGCTCGAGAGCGTAAAGCCGAACGTCATGCTCACGAGAAAGAGCCCGCGAACCGCATCGAGCGCGAACGCGCGCTTGGTGTTGCTGGGCGAGAGGTCGGGTGGCGGTACGCGATCCGCCGGCCCGACAGACTCGCCCGGTTCACTCGCGGACAGCACCGCCGGCGCCGACGCCGTCTGGCGGACCTCCACCGGCGGCGCCTCGAGAACCGCTGTCGCCGCGTCGCCGGTGTCGAACAGGCCATCCTCCTCGAGAATCACGCCCTGGATCTCGGAGTGGATAACGATCGCACCTTCGGTCGCTTCCGGGCCGGCGTCGCCGGGATTACTGGGATCAGACATCTGAGTGTGTTAAGCCGCGGCCTACGAGGCGCGTGCCCGCTGCGCTTCTTCGGGCGCAGGCGGCACGAGCGGGTTCGGGAGCAGCGCCGGCGCGGGCGGGAGTGCCCGGCGGGCGAACACGCCGCCAAGGCGGCGCTGCTGGTCTTTCGCCGCGGCGTCGAATGCGACGCCGATGCTGAAGAACATGGCGACTGGTGTCTGGAGCGCCTGCACATGGCGCACGGTGCCCGTGCCTGTGATCGGGAGTCCCGCCACGGCGATGCGGATGCGCGTGCCCGGCGCGACGGACTCGCGGCCGCTGAGGCGCGCGCCCTTCTCGCTCATCTCCTCGAGCGTGAACACGCCGGCAGGCGCGAGCGCCCCGCCATCCTCGAGATAGACCGCCGCCGGAAGCCCGACCAGCGGACGCGGGCCGCCCCCGCGCAGATTCCGCAGGATCTCCGTGGCGCGCGTGAAGATGTCGATGGATTGCCGATACCGCATGCGCCACACGGGCATCGCGTGATGCGTGCAGTACAGCTCGATCGCGTCACGGTTCTCGAGCGAAACGTTCTCGAAGGCCACCCCGTGGAGATGCACGGGCCCGAAGCGCGACTGCTGCGTCTCGACGTGCCGGATCTCGCCGGTCACCGGGACTGTGCGCTCGCCGAGCGGCAGCGGAATGGTCACACGCGTCCCCGGCTCGATCCGCGTCACTGAGCGGAATCCGAGTCCCGCCGGATTCAGGTCCGACGTGATCGCCAGGATCGGCTCGCCGATGAAGTCGCCCTGGAGCCGCACCTCGACGGGGATCTGTTCCTGGAATCGATGGTCGTCGCGCTGCTGCTTCATGGCGATGCTGTGCCGCACCACGTAGAGCGCGAAGTAGCAGTTCCAGCACGCCCACAGCCCGTTCATCCAGAAGGCCGCGGAGCCCCAGCCCGGCGCCGAGTAGTTGATCCAGTGCTCGTGGTACGCGAGGGTCGCCCAGATCGGCGCGAGCACGGACAGGCAGAGCAGCACGAGCTGCGGCATGTACGATGAGCGGGGAACCGTCGAGTGCCCCTTGGGAGTGACGTTGAACTTGAGCGGCTTGCGCGTGAAGATCGCCAGCGCCGCCAGGCAATACGTCCACACGCGCACCATCGTGAATCGCTCGCTGAGGAACAGGTAGCCCGTTCCCCGCGACAGCAGCTCGAACGCCACGACCGAGATGAGGATGTACGGGATCAGCCGGCTCAGGAACGCGTTCTGGCTGCCCCCAATGGGCAGGATGCCGGTGTAGAAATAGAAGAGCGGCATCAGGTAGAACACGGCCTTCTGCCACCCCTCGAAGTAGGCCGCCGTGCCCGCGAAGTAGTTGATCCGCTGCGGAATCGTGAGACCGCGCGCGGTGAGCGGACGCAGCTTCCGCAACACCTGCATGGCGCCCTGACCCCAACGCATCCGCTGCACGTGATACGCGCCCGCGTCGCCCGGGGCGAGGCCGTAGGCCAGGGTCTCCCGATGGTACGCCGACTTGAAGCCGCGCTTGTGCAGCTCCATGGTGGTTTCCATGTCCTCGATGATCGTCTGCGTCGCGAACCCGCCGATGGACTCGAGCGCCGAGCGGCGGATCATGCCGCAGCTCCCGCAGAAGAAGGACGCATTCCAGTGGTCGCGGCCCGGCTGGATGAGGGAGTAGAAAATCCGGTTCTCTTCCCACAGCCGCCTGCCTTCGTCGTTCACCACGTGCGTGAACGAATCCACGTTGTAGAAGTCCTGCGGCGACTGCACGAGCGCCATCTTGGGGTCGTTGAAGTACCCCAGCATCCGATCCACTATGTGCGGCAGCGGCACGTGGTCGGCGTCGAGCTGGAGAATGAACTCGCCCTTGGTGACGCTGAGCGCGTGATTGAGGTTGCCGGCCTTGGCGTTGCCGTTGCCGACGCGACGGATGTAACCGATCCCGAGCTCGCGTGACATCGCCAGCACGTCGGCTCGCTTGCCGTCGTCCAGCATGTACGTCCGATGCGGATACCTGATTCCGCGGGCGCCGATCGCCGTGCGCCGCAGTACCTCCAGCGGCTCGTTGTAGCACGTGATGAACACGTCCACGGTGCGCCCGCGCGGCGCGGGCCCGGGCTCGCGGTCGGTGAGCTCCCAGGTGAGCATCACGAACATGCACATGCTCAGGTACGCCCAGGTCTCGGCGAGCAGCAGGATCATCGAAGGCACGAAGGCCTTCGGGTCCGTGTTGATGGTGTGGGTCCAGCGCCAGCCGATCCAGTAGGTCGCATAGGCGAGTGCGATGATCGCCACCACGCGGATCAATCGTTCCTTCGCGCCCTTCGCATTCTGCTGCGGTACGGCCGCGTCCGGCTCGGCGACGGCGACGAGGCGCTTGCCTTTCACCTGTGAGACTGCGTCCTGCTCCATCCTGGTTTCGGCTCGGCGTCGCGGTGACAGCTCGGCGAGGTCACCGGCTGCGTTCGTTAGCATTCAGTAAATGGATGAATTCGCGATTTTTGTGCCTCTCGCCGCCAGTGGTGTGATGCAATCGCATGTGTGGGCAGGGGTCTGCTCCTTGCACCGCGCCTCATTTCGACAAACCCTGGCAAACTCGACGAGACAGATGAGGAGACACGTCGTGATACGTATGGCATTGGCCGGCGCCGCCATTTTCTTCGCGTCGACCTGCGGTGGTGGGCGCGATGACTCCGCGACCGCTTCGTCGGCCGATCGCACGGCTCCGACCGCGGGCGTGGCGAGCGCGGCTTCGACGCCGAGGGCTCCAGGCGCCGCGGCGGCGCCAGCTGCCCGAGCACCGCTCTCAGCGAAGGACAGTGCCTTCTACATGGACATGGCGCGCGCGTCGCTGGCGTACCTGACGAACCACTATCAATCGGCCACGGGGTTGGTGAACGCGACCCCCGATTGGGCGAACACCACCATGTGGGATGTCGGCGGCCAGCTCCTCGGCTTTCTGTCGGCGCGGCAACTCGGACTGATCTCGCAGGCCGACTTCGACACGCGCATGCAGAAAACGCTCGGCACGCTCGAGCACCTCAAGCTCTTTCGGAACGCGGCGTACGCGAAGCTCTATTCCACGCGCACGGGGGCCATCAGCAGCGAGGGCCGCGCGGGATGGTCCGCTACCGACCTCGGACGCTTTCTCCTTGCCCTCAAGATCGTGGCGGTCAACCAGCCCCAGTACGCGGCGCAGATCGAGCGCATCGCGAAGCGCATGGACTTCTCGCAGATCGTCCAGAACGGCTACCTGCACGGGCAGTTGATCGGCAGCAACGGCAAGCCGTGGACGTTTCAGGAGGGCCGTGTCGGCTACGAGCAGTACGTGGCCACCGGATTCAGCGAGTGGGGCGCGAATGTCGACAGTGCCCTGTCGCTGCGCGCCAATGGCCAGCGCATCCAGGTGCTGGGTGCTACTGTGATGTCAGACAAGCGATATCAGGACCGGCTGCTCAGCGAGCCGTTCATTCTCGATGGCCTCGAGGTCGGCCTCACTGGCGACATGAAGACCCTGGCGCAGGGCGTGCTCGCCGCGCAGGAAGCACGCTACAAGACCACCGGGAAGATGACCGCCGTGTCGGAGGACGCCGTCGGGCAGCCGCCCGACTATTTCTACTACTTCTGCGTGCTCTGCGACGCCAAGCCGTTCGTCGTGGAGACGGCCGAAGGGCACTCAGTGGACACGCCCCACTGGATCAGTACGAAGGCCGCGTTCGGGTGGCAGGCGCTCATGCCCGACGAGTACACCAAGTCGCTGGCCGACTATCTCGCGCCCGCCAGGGATCCGAAACTGGGTTGGGCCTCGGGGGTATACGAGGGCACGCACGCCTCCACGAAGACCTACGACGTCAATTCCTCCTCGGTGCTGCTGGAGATCGCAGCGTATCAACTGGGCGGCGGGCGGCCGCTGATGAGCTCGGCGGGCGCGGCGCACTGAGCCGTGTCGAGCGGCCGGGCCCGGTCGCCGGATGATTAGAAAATACTAATTGTTCAGCTTGTTCGGGGCCCCCGGTTCGATTAGATTTCTCGAAGTAAGAGAAAGTCCGAAAAGGGCAATGCCGCTGAAAGGCGGCCACGCAACGTCACGGGGCTACAGCGAGCTGTCGCGCTCGCCATGCCGGCCGGACTACCGGAGCCAACAACATGCGAATCTCTCTCTCCCGCCCCCGCCTGGGAGTGCTGGTCGGTCTTGTGTTCGTCCCGCTCGCTGCCTGCAGCGCGTCCGACCTTGGCGCTACCACCGCACCGGCTGATCCCACGACGACGACACCGAGCTCAACCACTCCCGCTGCGCCGAGCACCTCGACTGGTGCCCTCGCGAACGTCCGTCTGTTCGTGAACCCCAGCTCGCCCGCGCTGACGCAGGCGGCGGCGTGGCAGTCCAGCCGGCCTGCCGATGCCGCGCTCATGCGCTACATCGCGCAGCAGCCCACGGCCACCTGGTTCGGCGATTGGAACACGAACGTCGCCTCCGACGTCCGCGCGGTTGTGTCGCGCGCGGCATCTCTCGGTACGGTGCCGGTGCTCGTGGCGTACAACATTCCGAATCGCGACTGCGGCAGCTACTCAGCCGGCGGTGCGGCGAGCGCGTCGGCGTATGCGTCCTGGATCCAGTCCTTCGCGAACGGCATTCAGGGTTCCTCGGCCGTCGTCGTGCTCGAGCCGGATGCGATCGCGAGCGATTGCCTGTCGGCCTCGCAGCGCGATGCCCGTCTGGGCATGCTGAAGAACGCGGTTCAGGTGCTGAAGGCGAGCGGTGCGCGTGTGTATCTCGACGCCGGCCATCCGGATTGGGTGTCCGCCTCGGACATGGCGGGCCGCCTCCAGCAGGCTGGCATCGCCCAGGCCGACGGCTTCTCGCTCAACGTCTCGAACTTCTACTCCACGAGCGCGAACATCTCGTACGGCACGCAGCTCTCGGCGCAGCTCGGTGGCAAGCACTACGTGATCGACACGAGCCGCAACGGTATCGGCTCCACCGATGCGCAGTGGTGTAATCCTGGCGGTCGCGCTCTCGGCGCCGCGCCGACGACCAATACGGGCAACGCGCTCGTGGATGCCTTCCTCTGGGTGAAGGTGCCTGGTGAGTCCGATGGCACCTGCAACGGCGGCCCCGCGGCCGGCCAGTGGTGGGCTGACTATGCGCTCGGCCTCGCCCAGCGCGCGACGATCAACGTGAACGCGTAAGCCACCGCGTCACTGGTGGCGCAATGCAAACGGGGGCAGCGACGCATCGTCGCTGCCCCCGTTCTCTCTTCCGCGGTGAAACGTCGCTTACTGGCCGCCGCGCGCGCGCGGAGCCGGGATCGCCGGCATGGAATCGCGAGAGAAGCGCGGCAGCATCTCGTCGCGGTTCGCGAGCCCGAGCACTACCGCGGCGGTGAGCACCGCGTTGTGCATCACGTCCTCGGGCACGATCCGCTCGTAGGTGTCCAGGTCCGTGTGCCAGGTGGTGCTGTTGTACTCGATCTGATCCTGCTGAGTGCCGATGCCCGGCAGACCAGCCACGGCGAATGCGCCGTTGTCGCTACCGCCTTCCACGCGGGCCGTTGAGGCCGTGGCGCCAAACACGCCCCAGTCCTCGAAAGGCT
>Ga0070679_100006995_pt1 | contig 10531 bp, 9 predicted proteins | sample KBSC63BmetaG_FD_65652 | JGI IMG/M metagenome (GOLD analysis project Ga0070679, IMG submission 65652) | Corn rhizosphere microbial communities from Kellogg Biological Station, Michigan, USA - KBS C6-3B metaG | ecosystem: Host-associated > Plants > Roots > Rhizosphere | place: USA: Michigan... | reverse complement strand
AAGTGAATGGCGCTATCGTCTAACGGTTAGGACGGAGCCCTCTCAAGGCTCAAATACGGGTTCGATTCCCGTTAGCGCTACCATATCACCTTAATTTTCAAATGTTTAACTTCGCCTCGATCACGCTTCGCTCACACCGCTTCCTTTGTTTCTCAAGGATTTAGCGATTCTCAAAATACGGGTTTTAAGCCCGTTATCAAGCGATCTCAACTCTGGAATCCCGGCGATTTGGCAGCACCCGCTTCGCTGTGACACTTCGGGAAGTGTCACAGCTTGGCCGCGCCGCGAGTCAGGTAAGCATTAAAATCGCAGGTATGGATGTCCTGAAGAATTGGAGGATCTGCAAGATTGCTCTTATCGCGATGTCCGCCGTTGGCGTGCCAGGCGGAGCACAGACGACAAACAAAGATGACGCCCTGACGACGGAAACCCAGGCGCGTGGGTATTGGGTAGATCCATCCTCACGGTTGATGTGGGCGGCGAAGGACAACGGTAAAGATGTGAACTGGCATCAGGCAACGAGCTACTGCCAGAAACTGCGCGTGGGCGGATACTCGGATTGGACACTGGCGACAATCGAGCAATTGGAGGAGTTGATCGACATCAAAGCTTACGCTCCGGAGCAGGTCGGTGCCAAAACGATTTTGCATTTCAACATGGACGTCAAGGTTCATGGTGGCTTGCTCGTGACGGGTCACGTATGGAGCAGCAGCCAAGATGTGGATGACCGGGGAAAACTTGTTGGAATTGCTTGGTACTTCGATTTCGTCAATGTGCGAAGGAGTGACGACGACGGCGATGTCGGCCTCCGAGATAAGTACAATAAGCGCGCGTTGTGTGTGCGAGACACAGCGCCGGCTTCCAAAGCTGAAACCGGGGATGGCACTGTTGTCGCGACTTATGTCGATGCCGCTACCGGATTAACGTGGTCCACGAAGGATAACGGCAAGGATGTTAACGTGGCGGATGCAGTCCAGTACTGTCGCGCACTGCGGGCGGATGCACGGTCAGATTGGAGGCTGCCCACCATCGAGGAACTGGAGAGCTTACAGAACCCAGATGGAAAAGGTTCGAAAAACGTAAGCAGCGTGGACGGTACAGCATCCATTGATCATGGCGAGGAAAGGCCCCTCTTGACGGGAGATCCGTGGAGCAGCAATCTGGTGGACTTCCGGCATTGGTGGTATCTCAGCAGGAAGAGCGGTACGCGTGTCTTTGACGAGCCAGGTTTCGGTCGGGCCAAGCGCGCTCTCTGCGTGCATGCCGCCTCGGCACAGCGCAGTACGCGATCCGGCGTCAGCTCTACGGTAGGAAATCGATCGCCGAGGCAAGGGATACTGGCGGTTGGCTACTGGAGTGATCCAGCGACTGGGTTAATGTGGACAGCCATGGATAGTCTCAGCAGCTCCCCCATCTACTTGGACGCGACATATCCCTGCCAACATCTTCAGTTGGCGGGCCAGAAGGATTGGAGATTAGCGACGGCCAGCGAACTACAGAGCATTTATGACGCAAAGGTAGAATCACCCGGGGCAATTCCGAGAACGCGCTGGCAAGAACCTGAAGCAACCACTTTTCACGTGAAAGGAAATCTATTCCTGACCGGCGTGGAATGGGTTAATACAAGCGACAACAACGATCGTAATCCTTCGCAAGACCGCGTGGTCTTCGACTTCAAAGGTCGACAGTTAGTTAGTGAAAAACGTTACTCTGTCAAGGCTGGCGCGCTGTGTGTGCGGGGTACTGCAAAATGATGCGTAACTCCGATGGTTGAACCTTGGCTGGCCGCCGAGATTTTGATCACACATTGATCACACCACACGGTTCCATAGGGGTTATCCCGCGAGAAGGATGGTCCTGCGTCTACGCAGAATCAGCTAGTTACGACTGGAACGGAGCAGATCGGACGACACGATACGGGTTCGATTCCCGTTAGCGCTACCAATTCCTCATACACTTACAGGCTTTGCGCTGTGATGCGCTGTGACGCGCAACGGGCCAGCCGAAACCGGCGTCGCTCTCTCAGCACTTCCCTGGAGTGAAATTCCTCGCAAGCAGCGGCCAAATGTCTATTGGCCCGAGCCCAACATTTTGATGAAGTCCGCCAAATCTTGTGCGCTTCTTGATGTAAAACCGAAAGAGTGGCTCGATTGGGTCCAAGGTTGCCATATCGACCACAACGTCGACGTCGCATGACTGCTAGGTGGGGTGCGAACATGAAGGGAGGCAGGAGAAGTGCTGTCATTGTGGTCACCGGCTCTCGCGTGGACTGCCGAAGCAGCTTCATCCATCGGAGCCGATAAAGCCGAGAACACCATCTGAGCAACCACCCCGAGATCCGTCCAGTTATAGGTATCGACCTAGGCACCACCAATTGTGCGCTCGCCTATTCGCAGGAGGGCGCAGTCAAGTTGTTTTCAATTCCGCAATTCGTCCATCCGAACGAAATCCGCGAAGAACCCTTGCTGCCATCGTTCTTGTTCTTAGAAGACGCCCCAATTGTCGGCGTGCTGGCGCAGAGAAAGGGTTTGGACAATCCTGGACGCCTCGTGTCTTCGGCGAAGTCCTGGCTTTCCTACGCTGGTGTGGATCGCAATGCTGCGATCCTCCCGGTTACGGCGCCGGAGGGAGTAAGCAAGGTCTCGCCCGTGGAGGCTTCGTCGCAATACCTCAGATACCTGCGTGCAGCATGGAACAAGAAGAATCCAGACGTCCCTTTTGAAACACATCAGGTGCTGGTAACCGTACCAGCATCCTTTGACGCCGTGGCGCGCGATTTAACACTTAAAGCAGCTGAACATGCAGGGTATGACCAGGTCGTTCTCCTGGAAGAGCCGCAGGCCGCGTTCTATGCATGGGTTGCGCACAACCCGGATTGGCGAGAGAAGGTCGCTGTTGGGGATCTGATTCTGGTGATCGACATCGGCGGGGGCACTACTGATTTCGCACTGATCTCGGTGGAAGAAGACGCGGGCCAGATCTCCCTGCGCCGCATTGCCGTCGGCGATCATATTTTGCTCGGGGGCGATAACATCGACGCCGCCCTCGCGCACCATGTCGCAGAGAATCTCCCGAAGCTGGATGGGACGCAGTTTCATGCCCTCTATCAGCATTGCCGGTTAGCCAAGGAGCATTTGTTAGCCGAGGACAACCAAGAAAGCCAACTACCCATAGTCATTCTCGGCCGGGGCACGAGTGTCGTAGGCAAATCACTCAAGTCAACGCTGACGCGTGCAGACATTGTGCGCATTTTGACCGATGGGTTTTTGCCAGAGGTTCCAATCGATGAAGAACCCGACGAACAGCCAACGACTCTTACCGAATTTGGCCTTCCGTACGCCTCCGACCCAGCGATTACGCGGCATCTGGCGCACTTTCTCCGCCGTCAGTCCGCCACTCCGACGCACGTTTTGTTCAACGGAGGCGTATTCCGCGCACCATTCGTGCGGGACCGAATAGTGGAAATCCTGAATCATTGGTTTCCCCGGCCGATGACACCTCTGGTGAGCGGCGATCTTATGCGGTCCGTCGCACACGGCGCTGCCTACTATGGCTTGGCCAGACAGGGGGAAGGGGTGCGAGTGCGGGGCGGCGTTCCCCACAGCTACTACATAGGCATCGAGGCTGTAGCGCCGGCTGTGCCCGGCAGGCGACCGCCGTTGAAAGCCCTCACTGTCGTGCCTTTCGGGATGGAGGAAGGTACTGGATACAAATTCACGGATCGCACGTCCGTTTTGAGTGTGGGGAAACGGGCCCAGTTCCGGTTTTTCCAATCCAGTGAAAGAAAGCAGGATGCGCCCGGATCCCTTATCGAAGAGATCGATTCCACGATGGAGGAACTCTCGCCAATCGAGGCTTTGCTGTCGAACGATGTCACTGAGAACGTCCTGGTTACCCTGGAAAGCCTGGTTACAGAAACCGGCACGCTGGAGCTATGGTTTGTTGCCCGTGATGGGCGGCGGTGGAAGCTAGAGTTCAATGTGCGGCCGAAGAAGGAACGCTTGCCCTCCCAAAAGGCGTGAGCAATGTCAGCAACTGCCCGATATGTAGTATTATCGGAACCGTCCTGAGTGGAAAGAGCGTGTAGATGTGCCGTAATTCAGGACCCACCTTTGTCCTGATCGGCTGAACCGTGGCGGTATCAGGATCGCGTCGTAGAAGACGGGCAAGCCTAGGGACTAGCCCGCCTCCATCGTCACTTCAGGACGGAAAGTACGTTGTCGAGCGCCCAGACTTCGGACTGTCTTCCTTCAGACATACCGATTACAAAGCGAGTCCTGTTTGTAAGGCCGGGCTCGCGCTGCCGTCCGCACGAACTCGCATTAGCGCCCAATGGGAAGCCGCCCCAGGCTGCTCTTGATTGAAGAAAATCGAGCGGCCGTCCTTCTCTAAGCAATCGATCCGGCGCCGAACAGAGCATCGGTTCTGGCAAACACCTCGCGGAAATTGCTGCCATCTACGCATACCGGGCCGATGTGGAGCCTTGCGCCTTTCTCAGGGACCCGATCCATCCATCCGAGGGCCAGCGCTTTTCCATCCGGGCTTAATGCCAGCGAAGGCCCTTGAATCCGGTCCGTTCCGAGAACCACAAGGATTTGCCGTTCCTGGCCTGTGACCATATCGTTGGACATGATACGAACGGGCATGTTGTCTGGATTGCGTCGGTTATATAGCGTCCGGTCGTCCGGAGAGAGGATCGGCAAGTCCCCGCCGGTGGTGGGCAGTTTCGTCCACTCCCCCGTCTTCAGATCGATGCGGAAGACGCCTCGCGGGCCGTCGGGGCTGTGGAGCCCGGTCATCACGCTCTTGCCGTCGTGGAACCAGTTCGGCGCTCCGTTACCTGTAAATCCAAGACTGGTTGGATACAGTCTCCCTTCGCCGGTTTCCAGAAAATGCACCACCAAGTCGTAATCATCGGTCACGCAATTCCCTTTCTGCGTGCCTCCTAGATGCCGCCTCTTAAACGGATGGATTTCCGATCCGGCCACCAAGCCGGACCAACTCCTACAAATGTTTCCAATGGCTTCGCATTGAGGTTCACCGATTCATTATGTTGATGAGTTCGTTGCCTTGCTGACGGCTTTCATAGGGTTTTTACTCGGATTGACCACTCGCGCGGAGTATTCAGGCTCCGCCCTTGAAACGCCATCCCACGGACTGGGATTGAGCCGTCCGATACTGCCACACGCGCGAGTTGATCGGTATGGTCGTCGATTTTAGCAACGATGACCACAATCGACTTGCCATCGGGAGACCAGGCGGTCGGCGTGTACCAGACATTCTCTTTGTTATCCATTAATACCCGCGCCTTCGCCGCGGTCTCGTTGGGCGCGACGCGCAGTTGTACGTGAGCACTTCTCTCGCCGGTATCCCACAAATAGACGATCTGCCGTAGATCGGGCGAAAGAATGGGCGTCTCGACATAGCTGTCGGAATCCCTCCCCGTCCCGGTCCTGACCATGAGCCGCTTGACTTGGCCAGTGGATATGTCGCGCACCGCCAAATCGCCGCTGTTCCAGTCCGTGATCGCCATCCAGCGTCCATCGGAACTAAAGTCGGCTTCCGCATCGCCGCAACCGGCGCACAGTAGGCGCTTGGCCAGCGTGCCCGAAGAACGCGGCCTTCCCAGAGCAAGCAGACGTTGTTGCGCCACCGCGACCATTTCGGTCTGATTGCCGAAGTCCCTGACGATGCGTTTATATGTAGCGCGGGCTTTGTCCGCTCCCTGCCGTTCCTGCCCTTGCCCGAGATATAGCAGTGCCCGCGCGGCTAAATAACACTTTTCGTGCTCGTGGTGATCGCGTTCGGCGCCGATATCCTCGCCGCTCACAATGGCCCTCAGTTCCCGCGAGGTGAGCGAATAATCGACGCCTTTCAGACTGGCGGAATCCAGTAGAGCGTCGACAAAAGCGCGCGCTTTGGGCGTGGATGTCTCGACGCTCACGATCTTTCGCCCCTCTTCCCGGCCGTGGATAAAGACGTCCGAGTGCGGTCAGGAACCGTGAGATGCCGGTTCAGCGCCATTTATTGCTGCATCCCGAGGCCCGGCTGACGGATGCTGAGCGGCAGCAGATTTACCGCTGGACGCGAACCGAGCGGAACCGTCTTCGGATGCGTTCAACCCCACTTAACCTCACCGGCGAGCTCGACACGGCGCGCTAGTCGAATCGTTCGGCTGGCGCTGTGGTTCAGACGGAGAATCCAGAAGTCTCCTTAGGAAGTTCTAGCCCACGCTGATACATCCCGAGAAACGCCGTTCATGTCAGGTCCTTTGAAGGCCTTCGTGCGAAACGCGAGTTGCCCTGCCGAGTTAGGACCGCTCCGGGTTACCAAGAGTGACTTTTTTGAAAAGGTGAGCACGATGCCGGTGCCTTCTATGAAAAGGCTGGTCGCCGCTCGTGGCAAGAGGCTTAGCTCTTCAGCCGCCGCCCAATGCGGTTATTCTGGGGTATGGGCACCATCCAGGCCGCTGCGCCGGGGCAGACTCTGCGCGAAAGGATCTCCTACGCAGTGCTGACCATGATCAGCTTCTGCCACTTTCTGAATGACATGATTCAGTCGCTGCTGCCGGCGATTTATCCCATCCTCAAGGGCAATTTCCATCTGGATTTCGGCCAGATAGGGCTGATCACTTTCACCAGCCAGCTCACGGCGTCGGTGCTGCAGCCTGTTGTGGGATGGTTCACGGATAGACGCCCGCAGCCGTTCTCTCTCAGCATCGGTATGGGCTTCACTTTGTTAGGACTGGTAATGCTATCCACCGCCTCATCGTATCTTCTGATTCTGGCAGCAGCAGCGATGGTGGGGATTGGCTCGTCGGTGTTTCATCCGGAATCGTCGCGCGTCGCGCGGATGGCCTCGGGCGGGCAGCATGGCTTCGCGCAATCGTTTTTTCAAGTAGGGGGGAACGCGGGCTCGGCCTTAGGTCCGCTCTTGGCGGCGTTCATCGTAGTGCCGCACGGACAAGGAAGTCTGGCGTGGTTTTCGCTGGCCGCGCTGTTGGGGATGGTCCTGCTCGGCAAAGTGGGTCTGTGGGCAAAGAGCCATCGGGCGGCGCGCGCGAATGCGCCGAAGCGGGCGAGCGATCACGGTGGGCATAGTCTGCCGTCCAATAAAGTGAGGTGGAGTATAGCGATTCTGGTGGTGCTGGTTTTCTCCAAGTATATCTACCTGGCCAGTTTGACCAGTTACTACACGTTCTATCTCATCAGCACATTTCACGTTCCGGTGCAGAGCGCGCAGGTATATCTTTTCGTGTTCCTTGGCGCGGTTGCGCTAGGCACGATACTGGGCGGCCCCATTGGCGACCGGGTCGGACGCAAGTACGTGATCTGGTGTTCGATCTTGGGTGTGCTGCCCTTCACGCTCGCGCTGCCGTACTCCAACCTCGCGTGGACCGTGATCCTCAGCGGAATCATCGGCATGATTCTGGCATCGGCGTTCCCGGCGATTGTGGTGTACGCGCAGGAACTGCTGCCAGGCAAGGTAGGCATGATCTCAGGGTTGTTCTTCGGTCTCGCTTTCGGCACCGCGGGCATTGCAGCGGCGCTCTTGGGCGAACTTGCGGATCACACCAGCATCGGTTTTGTATATCGCGTGTGTGCCTTCATGCCGCTGCTGGGACTATCTACCGTGTTCCTGCCGGACATTGACGGCCTCATGCGGCGGGACGCCAAAAGGGGGATGGCCTAGCAGTGGCTTCCGCGGCCATGTCGTGACCTGTGGGCACCTGAATAGCGGAGCAGCTCGGATGTGGGCCCAGAGGCGTCGGACCGCTTGCCGTCATCGTGGCTGACCAACGAGGCACTAGGCCTTACTGGCTCGATCGGCCGCAGGAAACACGTGATTCTCTTCGCACCAGCTCGTCACGCCCGCTGTTGACTCGACTGCTGCTTGACCGCATGCCGCACTGCTCCCCGGCGAACCGCAGGCTCTACCGGAGTTCTTGACAGCAGGTCCTTCAGCGCCACGTTGTCCAACGTCAGGTCGGCGTACCGGTCCTTTTCATCTCGACTCTATTCGCAGCCTCTTGCGCCGCTCGGGTCTCTCTAATTTATGCCGGTCCTAATCTCGGGGTAAAGGTCATTCGGCGTCCGCCAAATGATTTGCGATCAATTCGGCGTCATAGGATGCGTATAACCGGCCACCAGAGGGCCTCCTTTACCTTTTCGAGCCGCGCGCGCGGAGACAGGCGCCACCCGTGCACAACAAGTCGAGATTCTGATGGCTACGACTCTGCATGTTCCATATTTGCTGCCACTATGAATCGCGCACCGCGCCGCAACGCCATTCGGCGCCCGATCGCCTCCTTCTCATACGCGGATAGGGCTTCTTGCGCCATTGGAAAGATCTCGCTCTCCTCGAGTGCGATATGACCGCGGTACAGTTCAGCAAGGGATGTAAGAATCGTTTGTAGCTCCGCAGCTTCGTGCGGCAAAAGGTGGTCTTGGCGAAGCCAGCGTTCCCCAATGTCGTGCACCTGGTGATGCCATGCCGTCGCGATGCTATGCTCTGATTCCAGCCGACTGACACACGCCACAATTTGGGCGCTATCCGACCTCGCGACTCGCCGCAACTCCGGGAAAAGGTCTTCTTCTTCGTCGGCGGTGTGCAGCGGAGCCGCGCGCTGAAAATAGCCCAGGGCAGCCTCTATTGCCTGGCGGCGTTCCGCGTTCAGCGGCCCTCCTCTTGCCTCCGCCGCCACTTTAAGCAACACTCCCAGAAATCGCTCGATACGTCGATGACAATCCGTCAGCAGACCAATCGGGTTGGCAAAGCTACTCTCTTGTGTGGCTCCAATCGAAACTGGCATCTTGTCTTTCCCTTCTTCCGAAACATTCGAGTTCGCCTCAGTCCGTCAGCCACTACTCGCCTACAACCAGTGAATATTGAGAAGCCAGCCTCGGCTTAAGTAGTCACTGAGAAGAAAAACGAGGAGGATTGCCAACCAGAAGAACCCTGCACCGATGAACAGCCTGGTCATAGAACTCGCCCGCCTTACATCCATGAAAAACATCACTACCAGCGTTCCCTTAATGACGGCGATGGTCATCGCCACAACGAAGTTGTACTCCCCCAGTTCGAGTTTCGAGACGGCTACGGTGGTCGCGGTGAGCGCCAGCAGAGCTCCAAATACAGCGGCGTAGACTTTAACCGGAACCACCTGGTGGCTCATTTTGTGTGTCCTATTAAGTACAGAAGCGGAAAAAGGAAAATCCAGACGATATCCACGAAGTGCCAATACAGGCCAATCATCTCGACCGGCGTATACCACCTGCTGCTGAAACGATTGCGCGCGGCCATCACGATCAATGTGGTGAGCAAGCCGGCGCCTACGATCATATGGATGGCATGCATGCCCGTCATCGCGAAGTAGAGATAGAACAAGATTTGTGCTTGATGGGTGTAGCGCGAATCTGCATATTGAAAACCCGGGCCGGGGATGTGGTGATCCACCCACTTCTCGTGGTATTCGACATACTTCAAACTCAGGAAGACGCAACCTAGGATCAAGGTCAGAACCAAGAATGCAATGAGCGCCTTCTTTTGACCGAGCTGAGCCGAGCGTACCGCCAGTACCATAGTGAAACTGCTGAAGATCAGCACACTAGTGTTGATCGCGCCGATCGTGACGTTCATGAACTGACTGGTCGAGGCGAAGGCTTCCGGGTACATATTTCGATACACGGTGTATGCGCCAAACATTCCGCCGAAAAACATGACTTCCGTCACCAGGAATACCCACATGCCGAGCGTCGAAGACTCGAGCTGCTGGGCGCTATCGTCGAAGTGGTGCTGTAATCCCGCCTCCTGAGGAGCAAGGATGACTTCGCTGTCAGCCAAGTGTCACCTCCTGCTCTTCTCCGGAATAGTTATAGGCAGGCTCCGTTACCACCGGCTGATGTTCGAAGTTGAATGTCGGCGGCGGCGTGGGGGACTGCTCCCACTCCAGCCCCTTCGCGTTCCAGGGATTCTGCGGCGACTTGGGGCCGTACCGCCATGCCCATGCGAGGTAGATCATCGGGATTAAGTAACCTAAGGCAAGAATCGAAGCGCCCGCCGTCGACATCACGTTCAACACCTGAAACTCGGGAGGGTAGTGCGCATAGCGTCGCGGCATTCCCTGGTATCCGAGAATGAACTGCGGGAAGAATGTCAAATTGAATCCAGCGAAGACCAGTAGCGCCGCGAACTTTGCCCAACCCTCCGGATACAAGCGGCCGGAAATCTTGGGAAACCAGAAGTGGATCCCTCCCATGTAAGCCATCACCATGCCACCCACCATCACATAGTGGAAGTGGGCGATCACAAAATAGGTGTCGGTGACGTGGACGTCGATCGCCATGGTCGCCAGGAACAGTCCAGTCAGGCCGCCCATCGTGAACAATCCCATAAAGCCGAAAGCATAGAGCATCGGCGTGTCATACGAGACGGACCCCTTGTACATCGTCGCCGTCCAATTGAACACCTTGACCGCGGACGGAATGGCCACTAGAAAGCTGAAGAAAGAGAACACCATGCTCGCGTACAT
>Ga0070679_100006993_pt1 | contig 10533 bp, 6 predicted proteins | sample KBSC63BmetaG_FD_65652 | JGI IMG/M metagenome (GOLD analysis project Ga0070679, IMG submission 65652) | Corn rhizosphere microbial communities from Kellogg Biological Station, Michigan, USA - KBS C6-3B metaG | ecosystem: Host-associated > Plants > Roots > Rhizosphere | place: USA: Michigan... | reverse complement strand
GTGCGCGCGCTGCACGTGACCCAGCATGGGTTCCAGATGCATTTCGACTTGGTGTTGCCCGGGCGCGACGAGGTGCTGCCGGTGCAGCTCAATCTGCCCGGTCGGCACAACGTGCTGAACGCGCTGGCGGCCGCGGCCATCGGCTGGCAACTCGGCATCGAAGCCGAGACCATTGCCCGCGCGCTGCAGTCGTTTCAGGGCGTGGGGCGGCGCTTCCATCGCCGCGGCGAGATTGCCATCGACCATGGCCGCGTCCTGCTGGTGGATGACTACGGCCATCACCCGCGCGAACTCGCCGCCGTGTTTGCGGCGGCACGCGGGGGCTGGCCGCAGCGTCGGCTGGTCGTCGCGTTCCAGCCGCACCGCTACACCCGCACGCGTGATCTGCTGGACGACTTCGCGAACGTGCTGGCCGAGGTGGATGTGCTGGTGTTGACCGACGTCTATCCGGCCGGTGAGGCGCCGATCCCGGGCGCTGATGGGCACGCCCTGGCCCGGGCGATCCGTGGTCGGCACAAGGTGGATCCAGTGTTGATCGAGCACCCGCGCGAATTGCGCGCCACGTTGCCGGCATTGCTGCGCGACGGTGATCTGTTGCTGCTGCTGGGCGCTGGCGACATTGGCGCGGCTGCGGTGGAGATTGCCCAGGCCGGACAACTGCATACCGAGGGGGGCGAGTGATGGCGATGCAACCGATGACCCATGACCGCCAGGGCAGCGCACCTGCCATGCCCCGCATCACCGATCCGGCCCAGTTTGGTCGCGTCGCCGTAGTGCTGGGCGGCACCTCGGCGGAGCGCGAGGTGTCGCTGAATTCCGGGCACAACGTGTTGGTTGCCTTGCAGGCTCGCGGGATCGATGCGCACGCGGTCGATGGCATTCCGGCACTGCTCGAAGCGTTGCGCGGGGGGCAATTTGCGCGCGTATTCAACATCCTGCATGGCCAGCGTGGCGGTGGCGAGGATGGCGTGTTGCAAGGCGCGCTGGAAGCGCTTGGCATGCCGTATACCGGCTCCGGTGTGCTCGGCTCGGCGTTGTCGATGGACAAGCCGCGAGCCAAGCGCGTGTGGCAGTCGCTGGGCTTGCCAACGCCGGAATTCGTGGCCCTGCCGCGCGGTGCCGATGTGCATGCGGCGGCTGCGCAAGTTGGTTTCCCGCTGATCGTCAAACCGGCCTGCGAGGGTTCCAGTGTTGGCGTGACGCGCGTGTTTGCCGCATCCCAGCTGGATCAGGCGGTGGCGTTGGCCTCGCGCTATCCGGGTGACTTGTTGATGGAGCGGCTGATCGAAGGTGCCGAGTTGACGGTGGCCGTCCTCGGTCGCCAGGTGTTGCCAAGCATCCACATCGTGCCGAAGGCCGCGTTCTACGACTACAACGCAAAGTATGTCGCCGAAGACACGCAGTATTTGTGTCCGGGGCTGGAGGGGGCAGACGAACAGGCGTTGCGTACGCTCGCGCTGGCCGCGTTTGACGCGCTTGGTTGCACCGGCTGGGGTCGGGTCGACGTGATGCGCGATCACGCCGGCAACAACTGGCTGCTGGAGGTGAATACGGCGCCGGGCATGACTTCGCATTCGCTGGTGCCGAAGGCGGCCGGCGTGGCCGGCATCGACTATCAGGAGTTGTGCTGGCGGGTGCTGGAGAGCAGCTTCGATACCCGCGCGCCGCAGCTACCGGGTGCCGCATCCGGGCGGGCGGAGTCCGCGCCGTGACTGGCTATCTCCGCCCCGTTGCATGGTGTCTGGCGATTGCACTGGTCGTGCTGCCGGTGGTCGGTGTGCTGCGCGGGTGGTTTGCCGCACACAGCTGGCCGGTGACGCAGTTGACGGTGCAGGCCGACTTCAAGCATGTGGACGCGGCGCAGATCCGCGCGGCCGTCGCGCCACGCCTGGACAAGGGCTTTTTTGCCTTGGATCTCGACGCCGTGCAGAAGGCCGTCGCGGCGCTGCCATGGGTGGAATCGGTGGAAGCCCGCAAGCGCTGGCCGGACACGCTGGTGCTGCGCATCTACGAGCGCCAGCCGTTCGCCCGCTGGAATGAAAAGCAGCTGATCAGTCGTCAGGGCATGGTGTTTACCGCCAGCGAGACGGCAACCGATGCCGCGCTGCCGGATCTTCGCGGCCCGGATGCGCGCCTGGCCGAGGTGGTGAGCTTTTATGCCGAGACGCGCAAGGCGTTTGCCCGCACGCATCTGCAGATCAGCGGCGTGGCCTTGACCGAGCGTGGCAGCTGGAGTGTCAGCACCGCGAACGGTGCGCAGATCGTCATTGGCGATCGCGATCAGGCCGGGCGTCGCCTGCGCCGGTTTCTGGATGTGTTTCCGCAATTGATGACCGGCCACAATGACGGCTTTGTCTCTGCCGACCTGCGTTACACCAATGGATTTGCCGTGCGCTGGCCGCAAGCGGCGCCCGCCACCGTGGGAGGTTCGCCCCGCATATGAAAACGCGCAACGACAAGCAACTCATCGTCGGTCTGGATATTGGCACCTCCAAAGTGGTGGCCATCGTCGGTGAGTACGAGCTCGATCAACCGATCACCATCATCGGCATCGGCACCCACGTTTCGCGCGGCATGAAGCGTGGCTCGGTCGTGGATATCGAGTCGACCGTGCACTCGATCCAGCACGCGGTGGAAGAGGCCGAGCTGATGGCTGGCTGCGATATCCGCTCGGTATTCGCGTCCATTTCCGGCAGTCACCTGGAAACGCGCAATTCACACGGCAGCGCCGCGATCCGTGAGCGTGAGGTCACCGCAGGTGATCTCGATCAGGTGCTGGAAGCGGCCAGCGCGGTCGCCATCCCGGCCGATCGCAAGGTGCTCTACAAGGAATCGCAGGAATACCGCATCGACGGTCAGGACGGCATCCGCAATCCGGTGGGCATGAGTGGCGTGCGCCTGGAGGCCAGCGTGCATCTGGTCACCGGCGCGGCGGCCGCCGTGCAGAACATAACCAAATGCATCCAGCGCTGCGGCTTGACGGTCGACGGGCTGGTGCCTTCGGCGCTGGCCAGTGCCAGGGCTGTGTTGACGGATGACGAGCGTGAGCTGGGGGTGTGTCTGGTCGACATTGGTGCCGGTACCACCGACGTCGCCATCTACACCCAGGGCGCCATCCGCTTTACCGCGTCGCTGCCGGTGGGCGGCGACCAGGTGACCAACGACATTGCCTATGGCGTGCATACGCCGACCGCGCATGCCGAGGAAATCAAGATCAAGTACGCGTGTGCGCAGACCGGGTTGGCGCACGCCGAGGAAACCATCCAGGTGCCGAGCGTCGGCGATCGCCCGCCACGCCGACTCGCCCGTCAGTCGCTGGCGCAGAGCGTGCAGGCGCGCTACGAGGAAATCTTCGAGATGGTGCAGGACCAGTTGCGCCGCTCCGGCTATGAAAGCCTGGTGGCGGCCGGCGTCGTGCTCACTGGTGGTGCGTCCCGGATGGAAGGCGCATTGGAGCTGGCCGAGGAAATCTTCCACAAGATGGTGCGCATTGGCGTACCGCAGCAGATCGAGGGCCTGGGTGATGTCGTGGTCAGTCCGCTGCACGCCACTGGCGTCGGCTTGCTGCTGCACGGCGTGCGCGCTGGCGGCATGCGGCCGGGCCGTTCCGCCGGCGGTGGCACCAATGGTCTGGTTGACAAGTTGCGCGGTTGGCTCAGTCGCAATTTTTGAACGTAGAGGTTTTGCAGGTGACACAGGACGTGCCACTCGGGCACTCAGGGAAATAGCCCAACACTCGTGATCGACCCACGTCGGCGCGGGGTACAACGACAACAACGGAGGACGGGAAATGTTTGAATTGATTGAGAAGCTCACACCCAATGCGGTTATCAAGGTGATCGGTGTCGGTGGCGGCGGCGGCAATGCCGTCGCGCACATGCTCAACTCCAACATCGAAGGCGTCGAGTTCGTGGTCGCCAATACCGATGCACAGGCCATGACCACCTGCGGCTCGCGCATGCACTTGCAGCTTGGCGGCAACGTGACCAAGGGCCTCGGCGCTGGTGCCAACCCCGAAGTCGGTCGCCAGGCCGCGCTGGAGGATCGCGAACGTATCGAAGCGATGCTGGAAGGCGCGGACATGGTGTTCATCACCGCCGGCATGGGCGGCGGTACCGGTACGGGTGCGGCACCGGTGGTGGCGCAGCTGGCGAAGGAAAAGGGCATCCTGACAGTGGCGGTGGTGACCAAGCCGTTCCCGTTCGAGGGCCGTCGGCGCATGCAGGTGGCGTTGAAGGGTATCGAGGACCTGTCCCAGCACGTCGACTCGCTGATCACGGTGCCCAACGAGAAGCTGCTCAGCGTGCTCGGTCGTGATGTGACGTTGTTGAATGCGTTCAAGGCCGCGAACGACGTATTGCAAGGCGCCGTGCAGGGCATTGCCGATTTGATCACCGCCCCGGGCCTGATCAACGTCGACTTTGCCGACGTGCGTACCGTCATGTCCGAAATGGGTCTGGCGATGATGGGTTCGGGCACCGCGCGTGGCGATGACCGTGCACAGGCGGCAGCCGAGGCGGCGATCAAGAACCCGCTGCTGGAGGACGTCAACCTCAACGGCGCCTGCGGCATCCTGGTCAACGTGACGGCTGGTCCAAACCTCACCATGCGCGAGTTCGACGAAATTGGCCGGATCATCCACGACTTCGCCAGCGAAGACGCGACGGTTGTCATCGGCACCTCGCTGGATACGGAGATGAAGGATGACGTGCGGGTCACCGTGGTTGCCACCGGGTTGAACCGGGCCAATGCATCGCGCGCACAGCCGGCGATTCACATGGTCGAGCCGCCGGCACTGACCCGCCCACGTCCGGTCGTGCTGCGTACCGGTACGGGCAATGAAGTGGTTGACTACGCGCAGCGCGACAGTGTCGTCAACGCCGGACACCGCGCCGAACCCACCGTGGCCGCGGGCAAGAGTGAACCCAGCTTTGACTATCTGGATATCCCGGCGTTTCTGCGCCGTCAGGCGGATTGAATCAGTTGATGTGAAGGAAGCGCGAAGATGTGAAGTCCGTGCCCCGGGTTCGAGTGGTCTGTAGCGCCACTCGGAACGTGCTTGCTGGTCAGGGTAGGTGTGGGCAACGGCAGGCGCGTGATCGCGCACATACGTGAGTGTCATCGTCGCTGCAGGATGATGTCCGGGCCGGTGGCCGGTTCGGTGCTAGCAAGGCAGGCGCAGCAATCCATGTCGGACTTCCCGTCCGCGACATGGACTTGCTGGCGCCCATGCTTCATGGGTGCTTGAATCAGCATCGAGCGGGTCCGCGCCTCAACGTGAAGCGCACATGAAGCTTAAGCAGACTGTACGGTGTGGTTTGCTATTGTCATAGGTTAAAACTGTGTTAGTATCCGCCTCTAATCGGTGCTGCCACCACGAGTACAACCACCAATGATCAAGCAGCGGACACTCAGAAATGTCATTCGGGCCACTGGCGTCGGGTTGCACACCGGCGACAAGGTGTACATGACGCTGCGCCCGGCCGCGCCCAATACCGGTATTGTGTTTCGTCGCACGGATCTCGATCCGCCGGTGGATATCCGGGCGCGTCAGGACAACGTGGGAGATACCCGTTTGTCCACCACATTGGTCAACGGTGACGCGCGCGTGTCCACGGTCGAGCATCTGCTTTCGGCAATGGCGGGCCTGGGTATCGACAATGCTTACGTGGATTTGTCCGCGCCGGAAGTGCCGATCATGGATGGCAGCGCAGGTCCGTTTGTGTTCCTGTTGCAGTCGGCCGGCATTGAAGAACAAAACGCCGCCAAGCGTTTCATTCGCATCAAGAAGCCGGTGAAAGTGCAGGACGGCGACAAATGGGCCAGCTTCGATCCGTTTGAGGGATTCAAGGTCGGCTTTTCCATCGACTTCAATCACCCCATCATTTCCAAGCGCACCTCGCGTGCCGAGATTGATTTTTCCACTACGTCCTACGTCAAGGAAGTCAGCCGCGCCCGCACGTTTGGCTTCATGCGCGACATCGAGGTGTTGCGTGAGCACAATCTGGCGCTGGGCGGCTCGATGGACAACGCCGTGGTGCTGGACGACTATCGTGTATTGAACGAAGACGGCCTGCGCTACGAGGACGAGTTCGTCAAACACAAGATCCTTGACGCGATTGGCGACCTGTATTTGCTCGGGCACAGCTTGATCGGCGCCTACCATGCACACAAATCCGGCCATGAGCTCAACAACAAATTGTTGCGCGTGCTGGTTGCCGACGCTTCGGCGTGGGAGGAAGTCAGCTATCAGGAGGATCTGGCGTTCTCGCCGATCTCCTACGCGCATCCGGCACAGGCCATCTGACCGGCGCCCGGCAACGGTGATCCATGAAAAAGGCCATGCCCCCGGCATGGCCTTTTTTGTTGTGTGAAGTCCATCACTTGTCCGGAGCTTGCCTTCATGCGACATGCACGCCGGATGGTATCCGGGCGCTCGTGCATGCTATAAACCCATGCTGGCAGGTGGCGGAAGGTTGACTTTCGGCTGTCTCATCCGCTCGCATGCGCGCACGCATGTCTACTGTTGCGCGCCGCCCGACGAGGGTGCAGGGGTTTCGGTAGCGGATGCCAAAGCAAGAAACAGGGCTCTCAGTTCGGGGTCCGGGAATGACGCCGCAGCAGCCCGGAGATGGGAGGCCGTGGTGGGTGAAAGCGGTTTCAACCGGGCTGGCTGCGATGTGGCGAGGTCGGGGGTAACCACTTTGACCTTTATCGCACTGGCGCACGCGCCGATTGCGCGTGCGGAGGCAAGGATTTGCGTCTGCAACAAGCGCAGACGTGACGCCCACGCCGGTGAAGATGCAAGGAAGACGAGGCGGTCGTGGCGCAGGTCGGCGAATCGTACCTGTTCGCGCAACGGCAGGGGCAATGTTTGGCGTAGCGCGCGGTCCAACGCTTCCAGGGTGCCGGCTGTTTTGGCCAGGGTTGCGAAGGAGTCGCAGTCGGCAAGGGGTTTTGGCCCATGGAGTTTGCACCGGGAGGTGGCTGACGCTGTGGGTTGCATGCTGCCAACATCGATGCGGGGTGTTATGCAAATCATACTTGTTTCGCGCACTGGCCGGTTGCCTCGCACGTTTGACCTGGGCAATCGACGTATGCGCTGGAAGTTGCTGGCGGCGGCGGCGATGATGGTGTTCGGTTGTGTGCTGGTCGGCGTCGTGCTGGCGCTGACGATTGCCGGCCCGCAGCAACGGGCACTGGCCGAAGTAGGCCGCCTGCAGCAGCAGATGCAGCAGCAGGCCGCGCAGTTGCGAACGGTGCGCGCCGACGCGCAGCACGACCTGGATGCGCTGGCCATCAAACTCGGCCAATTGCAGGCGCAGTCGACGCGACTGAACGCGCTGGGTGAACGTCTGGCGCAGGTCGGCAAGCTCGATGCGAGTGAGTTCAACTTCGACCAGGTGCCGGCCATGGGCGGGCCGGAGGATGCGGCGGCCGGCGAGTACGCACTGCCGGTGACCCTGGACCGCAGCATTGGCGATCTGGCGCATCAATTCGACCGGCAGCAGACGCAACTCACGGCGCTGCAAAGCCTGTTGCTGGATGCGCGCATCGATGCCGCCCTGAAGCCGGCAGGGATGCCCGTGCAAGGTTATATTTCATCCTATTTCGGTACCCGCCCCGATCCGTTTGACGGGCGGAGCGCGCGTCATGCCGGAATCGACATTGCGACTTCGTTCGGCACGCCGGTGCATGTGGTGGCCGAAGGCATGGTGACGTTCGCGGGTCGGCGTGGTGGTTATGGCAACGTGGTCGAGGTGGATCACGGCAACGGTTACATGACGCGTTACGCACACAACCGGACGCTGGATGTGCATGCTGGACAGCATGTCCAGGCGGGCGACGTCATCGCGCAGGCTGGATCTACCGGTCGCTCGACCGGCGCGCATGTGCATTTCGAGGTGTGGCGTGATGGTCGGGTGTTGAATCCGCTCGCATTTGTGCACAACCGGCGCTGATCTTTTTCGACTGGGGCCTTGAAACGGCCATTCCCGGGCATCATTCCTTGCTCGCGCGGGATGCTGGCGTAAACGGCGATGTGGAAGCCAAGCGCTGGCCGACGTGCGGGCGGCTGCTTGCAGTGTGCTTCTGCAGTCGCCTGCGGCTGGATCACGCGCGAAGCCCGCGGCGGATTTGCCGTGGCTGGAAACCGCGTGTAGTAACATGCCCGATTGGCTCGCGTCAGTTGCGGGCGTTCTGTTCCCTATCCGGAAGACCGATGTTCAATCGCTCCCTGAAGAACTTTTTCGGCAGTCGTAACGAGCGGGTCATACGACAGCTGAGGCACACGGCCGCACGCATAAATGCGCTCGAGCCGGCCTGCATGAAATTGACCGATGAAGGCTTGCGCGGCAAGACCGACGAATTCAAGCAGCGTTTTGCGGCAGGCGAGTCGCTGGACAAATTGCTGCCCGAGGCATTTGCCGTGGTGCGCGAGGCTTCCAAGCGCAAGCTTGGCCTGCGTCATTATGACGTGCAGCTGGTTGGCGGCGTGGTGTTGCATCAGGGCAAGATCGCCGAGATGCGCACCGGTGAGGGCAAAACGCTGGTCGCCACTTTGCCGGTGTATCTCAACGCGATTGCCGGCCAGGGTGTGCATCTGGTCACGGTCAATGACTATCTGGCGCGGCGTGACGCGGCGCAGATGGGGGTGCTGTACAACTTTCTCGGGCTGAGTGTCGGGGTTGTGTATCCGGGCATGGATCACGCCGACAAGGCTGCCGCATACAACGCCGACATTACCTACGGCACCAACAACGAGTTTGGTTTCGATTATCTGCGCGACAACATGGCGTTGAGCAAGGAGCAACGTTATCAGCGTGGCCTGAATTTCGCGATTGTCGATGAGGTGGACTCCATCCTCATTGACGAGGCGCGCACGCCGCTGATTATTTCCGGCCCGGCCGAAGACTCGGTGCAGCTGTACGTGGCCATCAACAAGATCGTGCCGCACATGATCCGCCAGACCGAAGAAGACGGTGCGGGCGATTACTGGGTCGACGAGAAACAAAAACAGGCGCATCTGTCCGAAGAAGGCATGCAGCACGCAGAAGAGCTGTTGCACGCGAGTGGCGTATTGAGCGAAGACAGCGCGCTGTATGACTCCAAGAACCTGGCCGTCGTGCACCACCTGAACGCGGCCTTGCGCGCGCACGGGATTTACCAGCGCGACGTGGATTACATCGTGAGTGACGGCGAAGTCATCATTGTCGATGAGTTCACCGGGCGCACCCTGGCGGGGCGGCGCTGGTCCGATGGGTTGCATCAGGCGGTGGAGGCCAAGGAAGGGGTGCCGATCCAGCGCGAAAACCAGACGATGGCGACGGTGACGTTCCAGAATCTGTTTCGCATGTACAAGAAACTTTCGGGCATGACTGGTACGGCATTTACCGAGGCGTTCGAGTTCGACAGCATTTATGGCCTGGATGTAGTGGTCATTCCCACCCACAAGCCGATGATTCGCACCGACAATCAGGACATGATCTTCCTTTCCACCGCACCCAAGTACCGCGCGGTTGTCGAGGACGTGAAAACGCGCCACGCGAAGGGTCAGCCGGTGCTGGTCGGTACCACGTCCATCGAGGTGTCGGAACTGGTATCCAAGGAACTTGACGCTGCCGGTATCCCGCACGAAGTACTCAATGCCAAGCAACACGAGCGCGAGGCCTACATCGTGGCGCAGGCCGGCGCACTGGGTCAGGTCACTATCGCCACCAACATGGCCGGTCGCGGTACGGACATTGTCCTTGGCGGCAGCCTGGAGGCCGCGCTGGCGGCGCTGCCGGCCGAGGCAACGGATGCAGAGCGCGAGGCAGTACGGGCCACTTGGCAGGCCGAGCATGAGAAGGTGCTGGCTGCCGGCGGGTTGCATATCATCGGCACCGAGCGCCACGAATCGCGACGCATCGACAACCAGTTGCGCGGTCGTTCCGGCCGTCAGGGCGACCCAGGTTCCTCGCGCTTTTACCTGTCGCTGGATGACAACTTGCTGCGCATCTTCGGTGGTGAGGGCCTGGTGCGTTGGATGAAGCGCTTCGGCATGAAAGACGACGACGCGCTGGAAGATCGTATGGTCAGCCGGCAGATCGAAAAGGCCCAGCGCAAGGTCGAGCAGCACAACTTCGACATCCGCAAACACCTGCTGGAATTCGACGACGTTGCCAACGACCAGCGCAAGGTGATCTATACCCAGCGCGACGAATTGCTTGAAGGCGAAGAAGTGGCGGCGACCGTCGCCGACATTCGCGAGGATGTGGTGCGTTCGCTGGTGCTCGCGCACGTCCCGGCGGACAGTATCGACGAGCAGTGGGACATTCCCGGGCTGGACCAGCAGCTGGAAACCGAGTTCGGGCTGTCACTGGGCTTGGTGCACTGGTTCGAGGCGCAGGCGGAAGTTGATGCCGAGCGAATCCTGGCGCGCGTGCTGGACGGTGTGAACGAGATGTTCCAGGCCAAGGAAGAGCAGATTGGTGCCGAGACCATGCGCCAGCTGGAAAAGCACGTCATGCTGACGGTGGTGGACAACGCCTG
>Ga0070679_100006992_pt1 | contig 10533 bp, 9 predicted proteins | sample KBSC63BmetaG_FD_65652 | JGI IMG/M metagenome (GOLD analysis project Ga0070679, IMG submission 65652) | Corn rhizosphere microbial communities from Kellogg Biological Station, Michigan, USA - KBS C6-3B metaG | ecosystem: Host-associated > Plants > Roots > Rhizosphere | place: USA: Michigan... | reverse complement strand
CTGATCGGCGGTGCGGATGCCGAGGGCCTTGCCGAGATCGGCCATGCGTTGCGGCCCGAGGCCTGCGAGCCGCCCGATTCCGACCAGCTCGGGCTGCACCTCGCCCTCGAGCTCGTCGATCTCCGCGAGGCTCCCGGTTTCCACGAGCTCGCGGAGCCGCGTCTCGATCGCGGGGCCGATTCCCCGTAGCTCTCGCACACGGCCGGTCCGCACGAGCTCCGCCACGGGCGCGGGCGTCGCTTTGATCAGCTCGGCAGCGCGACGGTAGGCGCGCACGCTGTAGTAGCTCGCACCGGCCAGATCGAGCAGGGCGGCGAGCGTTTCCAGGCGCTCCGCGATCGTCGCGTTGTCGGGCAGGGGCACCTCGGTAGTGTCCCCAAGAGATGGCCACCGTCGTCGTCCCTTTCCGCAGCACCGATCCGAAGCGCCGCCTCTCCGCGGTCGTCGAGGCTGACCGCGTCCGGCTCGCCCACGCGATGCTCGACGACGTCCTGGCGGCGGCACAGCCGCTCGGCGCGATCCTCGTCGTCTCGGCCAAGGCGCCGAAGCTGCCCGACGGCGCTCGGCACGTACCCGATCCGCGCCACGGTCAGGGCGCAGCTGTGCGGGCGGCCCTCGACGCGGCCGTCGCTGCGGGACTGCCCGCGCCGTACGTCGTCGTCAACGCCGACGTGCCGTGCGCGACCACGCGCGACCTGCTCGCGCTCGTCGGCGCACTCCCGGAGCACGGGCTCGCTCTCGCCGCCGCAGCGGACGGGACGACGAACGCGCTGGCGTTCTCCGACGACGGGCTGTTCCAGCCGGTCTACGGCCCCGGCAGCGCCGAGCGGTTCGCAGCGCTCGCGCCGTCGATCCGGATCGATGCGCCGAATCTCATGGATGACGTGGACACGCCCGGCGATCTCGCGCGGCTCGCGGAGCGGCTCGGCACGAACACCCGGCACGTGCTGGCGTCGCTGCACCTCGAGTCCGCCGCGTGAACGTCGCGGTCCTCTCGGGCGGCGTCGGTGGCGCGCGGTTCCTGCGCGGCGTCGTGGGTATCGTCGATCCAGGCAACGTTTCCATCGTAGGCAACGTCGCGGACGACATCGAGGTGCTGGGCCTTCGGGTCTCGCCCGATCTGGACAGCATCCTCTACACGCTGACCGGGCTGGCCGACGAGGAGCGCGGCTGGGGCCGCGCCGGCGAGACCTGGCAGGCGCTCGACTCCGTCGCGGAGCTTGGCGGTGAGTCGTGGTTCAGGCTCGGCGACCGCGACATCGGCTTGCACCTCGTGCGCACCGAGCTCCTGCGGCAAGGCGTGCCGCTCTCGGAGGTGACCCAGCGGATCACGCACGCGCTCGGCTTCGAGGCGCTGCTGCTGCCGGCGACCGATGACCCGCTCCGGACGTTCATAGAGACGGCCGAGGGAACCTTCGCGTTCCAGACGTGGTTCGTCGCGCGCGGCCATCGCGACGAGGTCGACGCGGTGCATTACGCGGGCTCGCCCGAGGCGAAGCCTGCACCCGGGGTGCTCGAGGCGTTCACGGCCGCGGACGTGATCCTGATCGCCCCCAGCAACCCGTACGTCTCGATCGCACCGATCCTCGCCGTCGCCGAGATCCGCGCCGCGCTCGAGCAGCGAACGGTCCCGTGCGTCGCGGTCAGTCCGTTGATCGGCGGCCGCGCCGTGAAGGGCCCCGCCGATCGGATGCTGCAGCGGCTCGCGGGCGGCACGACACCCGCGCACGTCGCATCGTGTTACGCAGGGTTGATCGATGCGCTCGTGATCGACGAGGCGGATGCACCCGCCGACCTCGGACCGGACGTGCGCAGCGTCGCGACACACACGCTGATGACCGATCCCGAGGCGGCGCGCCGGCTCGCCGCTACGGCGCTCGACGCCGCGGGAGCGCACGCATGAAGGTCGCCATCCTCGGCGGGACCGGCAGCTTCGGTCACGCGCTTGCGCATCGCCTCGCAGCACTCGGCGAAGACGAGATCGTGATCGGTTCCCGCGACGCGGGCCGCGCTCAGGAAGCCGCCGCGAAGATCGGAGGCGCCCACGTTTCCGGCGCCACCAACGAAGACGCCGTGCGCGGCGCCGACATCGCGGTCCTTGCCGTGAAGGCAGAAGGCGCGCTCGACACGGCGCGGGACGTCGCGGCGGCGCTGGGCAGCACGCCGCTCCTCTGCGTGGCAAGTGCGATCAGCGTGCAGAAGGGTGTCGGTGCGCTGCCGGACCCCGAAGCCCTGAGCCTCGCCGAGCGCGTGCAGCAGGTCGTGCAAGCGCCGGTGACGGCGGGACTGCATTCGATCGCCGCCGCGAACCTCGACGAGGCGCCGCCGGAAGAAGATGCGTTGATCTGTGGCGACGATCCCGATGCGAAGGAGCTGACATTGCAGCTCGTTGGCAAGCTGGTCGCCGGGCGCGCGCTCGATGCCGGCCCGCTCGCCAGTGCGCGCGCGCTCGAGGGGCTCACCGCAGTCATCGTCAACCTGAACCGCCGCTACAAGGCTCACGCAGGCGTGCGCATCACCGGGCTCGGATGATCTCGATCATCCCCGTGCACGGCCTGCCGGAGATTCGCGAGGGCGACGATCTCGCTGCGCTCGTCGTCGAGCTCGCCGAGCTCGAAGAGAACGACATCCTCGTGCTCGCGCAGAAGGGCATCTCGAAGGCGGAGGGGCGCATCGTCCACCTCGACGGGATCGAGGCCTCCGAGACGGCCGTGCGCATCGCAGCCGGAGAGCGCGACCCGCGCGAGATCGAGGTGATCCTCGGCGAGGCGAAGAGCATCGTGCGCGAGCGCGGCCCGCTCGTGATCACGCAGACCCAGCACGGGTTCATCTGCGCGTCGGCCGGTGTCGACCACTCGAACGCGCCCGGCCCCGGGATGCTCGTCCTGCTGCCGGTCGATCCAGACGCGAGCGCGCGCCGGGTCCGCGAGCGCGTGCTCGAGCTCACCGGGCGCACCGTCGGCGTCGTGATCACCGACTCGTTCGGCCGCCCGTTCCGCCAGGGCACGACCGACGTGGCAATCGGGATCGCCGGGATTCCCGCCATCATCGACCTGCGAGGGACGACGGACCGGATCGGTTACGAGCTCCGGGCGAGCCGCACGGCGATCGCGGACGAGATCGCCGCCGCCTCCGACCTCGTGCGCGGGAAGGCAGAAGGGGTCCCCGCCGTGATCGTGCGTGGGCTCCGGCTCGAGGGCGACGGAACCGCCAAGGAGATCGTGATCGAGCCCGAGCTCGACCTGTTCGCCTGAGCCCGCTCGCTAAGAGTCGAGGTCAAGCTCAGTCTGTACGCCACGCCGAACGAGTTCGAACGGATCGTCGGTTCCCCGGGGCGGGCGCTGAGCGCGGACCGCCTGCCAAGCGGCACGGAGGTCATCGCTTGGCACGTAGAAGCGTCCGCGGGTGTCTCCAATCGGCGCGAACAAGCCGGCGTTGACGAGGGCCCGCAGACGGCCTGTAGCCCCGCTCGGGGCCGGCGTCGAGGCTCCTGCAGGGGTCTAAACAGGTCTTACAAAATCTTTAGACGTTCTCCGCGCGGCACCCTCCGACCCCCTGGGTACCGTCCCGCGGTCGTCGGGTGCGGATACGCCCAGCCCTCGCCCGGCTTAACCCCCTCGAAGCCAACTGCGGACTTTCGGGCCAAAGGAGGACAACCAGTTTTGCGTTTCACCCTGCCGCTAGGCCTTGCGGCGCTTGCGGCCATCCTGGCGTTTGCGCTCGTCGGATCGGCGTTCGCCCGCGAAAGCGTGCGGCCCGACCAGCCCGTTTCGATCAATTCGATGCGGTCGATCGTCGACCATTACCGGACGCTCACCTGGACGTACGAGCGTGCGGCCGCCCGGAAGAAGACCCGGACGTCGTTCAGCGACCGGCGCAGCACCGACCGCGGATACCTCCAGTGGTCGATCGATGCCTGGACGCGCCGGGCCGACCTCGCACGTCGCGAGGCGCTCACGCGGATCCAACGGCGGCTCGAGGTCCACCTGCCGCCGTCCCCGCGCCTGTACGCGCGCCTCTCCGCGCGGGTCAGATACAGCCGCAAGCTGACACTCAGCCTGCGCCGGATCTACCCCGGCAAGGTGACCCGCACCTTCGCGAGCGCCACGGCCCCGACGGGCCGGCAGACATTGCAGCTCTGGCAGCGGCGGAGCGCCCGCGCGGCGGTCGACGTCTCCCAGCACAGCCTGGACGCGGCGATCCCGCCCTCGCTCAACGCGTCCTTCCTGTGCATTCACCACTACGAGGGCGCCTGGAGCGCCAATACGGGGAACGGCTACTACGGCGGCCTGCAGATGGACCTGACCTTCCAGGGCCGCTATGGAGCCGATTTCCTGCGCCTCTGGGGCACCGCCGACAACTGGCCGCCCTGGGCCCAGCTCCAGGCGGCGGTGCGCGCCTACCAGTCCGGCCGCGGGTTCTACCCCTGGCCGAACACGGCGCGGGCCTGCGGCCTGATCTGACGCGAAAACCGGTTGCAACGAAGGCCTCAAGCCCGGGGGCCTTCGAGCCGATGAATTCCTGATGGTGCGGCAGATTGCGGCTCAAGATCCCCTGCCCGGGGCGCCTGAGAACACCGGCAGCGGGCGCCCCGAGGCGCTCGTCGAGTCCTACCGCCGTTTGGCGGAGGTGTTCCACCACGTCCTCTCCGCGCAGAGCCTCGACACGCTCCTCGACCGCATCGCCGACACGCTGCGCGACCTGATGCCCTACGAGGCGCTGCACGTCTACGAGGCCGACGAGGAGGCACGTGAGCTCGTTCCGGTGCTCGCGCGCGGCGAGTACGAGGACGAGATCATGCAGAGCCGCTCGCTCTTCGGCGAAGGCATCACCGGCTGGGCGGTCGAGAACCGCCGCCCGGTCTGGACGAACCGTGCGCACCTCGACCCGCGCGTGCAGCACGTCCCCGGCACACCGATCGAGCCCGAAGCGCTGATCACCGTGCCGCTGATCGCGCGCGGCGCCCTCAAGGGCGCGCTCAACATCTACCGCGTCGGTGAGGACGCCGTCTTCTACGAGCACGAGTTCGAGCTCGCGAAGTGGTTCGCCGACGCAGCCGCGCTCGCCATCGACAACGCCCAGGTCAAGGCGCGCCTCGAGCACCTCGCGCAGACCGACTCGCTGACGGGTCTCTACAACCACCGCTTCTTCCACGAGCGCCTCCGGTCGGAGCTGACGCGCGCCTCGCGCTCGCACGATCCCGTTGCCGTGCTCATGTTCGACCTCGACGACTTCAAGCGCGTCAACGACGTCTACGGTCACGGCGCGGGCGACCAGCTGCTCGTGCAGATCTCACGGCTCGCGCTCGAGACCGTGCGCGGCTCGGACGTCGTCTGCCGGATCGGTGGCGAAGAGTTCGGCGTGATCATGCCGTCGTGCGACGCAGGCGACGCTCTCGCGCTCGCGGCGCGCTTCACCGAACGGCTGCGCGAGGTGGAGTTCGAGCCCGCCGGCCACACCACTGTTTCGATCGGCATCTCGCAGGGCCCGCAGCACGCGATGAACCCGCGCGAGCTCGTCACCTGCGCCGAGGCCGCGATGATGACCGCGAAGGCGCGCGGCAAGGATCAGACCGTCCTCTTCGACGACGGCGAGACCGAGCGCCCGCAGCCCGGCTCTGCACGCGACGTGCGCTCGATCGCGCACCTCAAGATGCTGCAGTCGCTCGCCGGGAAGCTCAACCGCTTGAACGACGTCCAGCAGATCGGCGCAACGATCGCGACCGAGCTGCGGCTGCTGATCGATTACCACAACTGCCGTGTCTCCCTGCGCGACGGCGACGACCTGCGTCCGATCACGTTTATCGGCGAGCACGACGCCGGGCTCGCCAACGCGGCGGACGCGTACACGACGAAGGTCGGCGTCGGCATCACCGGGCGCGTTGCGGAGACGGGCGAGTCGCTGCTCGTGCCGAACGCACTCGAGTGCGAGTTCGCGCTCACGATTCCCGGCACGGAAGAGCTCGAGGAATCGCTCGCGGTCGTGCCGCTGCGGTACGGCTCGCGCGTCACCGGCGTGATCGTGATCTCGAAGCTCGGGATCAACCAGTTCGACGACGACGACGTCCGCCTGCTCGAGGTGCTCGCCGGCCAGGCGTCGGTCGCGCTCGAGAACGCAAGGCTCTACGAGCAGCAGCGCCTCGAGGCCGAGGCCGCGAAGGAAGCGGCCGAGATCGCCAACTCTTTGCTCGAGGCCAGCCGCGAGCTCGCGACCGCCGAGACGCCCGAGGATGTCCTCGGCCGCAGCGTCGAGGTGACGACCCGCGTGCTCGGAACCGACCGCGCGGCGCTGTGGATCGAGGAGGAGGCTGAGCCGCACGACCTGGTGGCGCGTGCCTCGTTCGGCTACACGAGTGAGGTGGATCCCTCCGGCAAGCGCCGCTACCCGCGCGCGCTCACGCATGACTGGCTCGTGCGTACCGAACCGTTCGTCCTCGAACCGGGAGACCTCGCAGAGATTGAAGGCTTTAGCGGCGAGGGCGCCTCCCGGCTGGTGGTTGCCCCGTTGAAGCTCGAGAACAACCGCGTCGGCGCGTTGACCGCGACGATCGGCGACCGCCACCTCGACGACCGCCAGATGCGCCTCCTCGCAGGACTCGCGCACCAGGCGAAGCTCGCGATCGAGAGCGCAGAGCACTACCTGAGCCTCGAGCGCACGTTCGTCTCGACCGTCGCGGCGCTGGCCAACGCGCTCGAGGCCAAGGACGACTACACGGCCTCACACGCGCGGTGGATCACCGACATGTCGATGCTCGTCGGCCGCGAGCTGGGCTTCGATCGCGATGCGATGAAGCGCCTCGAGCTCGGTGCGCTCTTCCACGACATCGGCAAGATCGGGATCCCGTCCGAGATCCTGCAGAAGCCGGGCCCGCTGACCGACGAGGAGTTCGAGATCGTCAAGGAGCATCCCGAGCTCGGCGAAAAGATTCTCGCGCCGATCGAGCGGTTGGAGGACGTGCGCCCGATCGTGCGCTCCTGCCACGAGCGCTGGGACGGCCTCGGCTACCCCGACGGCAAGTCCGGCACCGACATTCCTGTCGAGTCTCGCGTCGTGCTGGTGTGCGACGCGTTCCACGCGATGGTCACGGACCGTCCGTACCGCGGGGCGCTACCGCATGAGGAAGCTGTGCGCCGGCTGAAGGAGTCGTCGGGCACCCAGTTCGACCCGACCGCCGTCGCTGCATTCGTCCGCCTCTACGAGGCCGACCAGATCCTCGCCCTCGACGGCTAGCGCGTCTCTTCGAGGCGGCGAATCGTGCAGACCTCGGCGAAGCCGAGGCGCTGCAGGATCGGGTACGACGTGTCGACCAGCGCTTCCGTGATCAGCGCGGGCGTCCCGCGCTCGACTGCATAGTCCCAGCGTGCACGAACGAGGGCGCGATAGACACCCCGGCCGCGTGCCCACTGTGCCGTCGCACCGGCGATCAGAAACACGCCTCGGTCGGAAGGGATCGCCATTCCGGTCGCGGCGGGTTTCGCGTCGAGCAACGCGATGAACGTGACGGGAAAGCCATGCTCGATCGACTCGTCGAACTCGGTCCGCAAGTGGTCCCGCTGCTTCTCGCGCTGTTCTTCGGACGTCTCGAAGCCTTCCCACTGAAGCTCGCGTGCGGCGACGAAGTCCTCGTATGTCTCGACCCGGCGAACCTCGATCCCCTCGGCGTCCGCAGGCGGGGCGGACGTGAGCGCCATCGCCCGTACCTCCGAGTGTTCCGAGTCCTCGAAGCCCCGTTGCTTCAGGAGGTCGATCAGATTGGAGGGCCGCGCCGACGGTCCGATCCACCAGGTCTGCTTTTTCTCCGCCGGCACGACCGCGCGGACGTGCGCGATCACATCGTCGAGCTCCGGCTCCTCGAAGCGCGGGGCGCTGATGCTCCCCCAGGTCGCGCCTTGGATGATGCAGATGCGTCCGTCGTCGATGCGTGTGACCGACGTGCCTTCGGCAATGGGGGCGAACCGGTCGGGCGTCTCGGCGTACTCGCGGAGCTCGTCCCAACGGGCTCGGATCACCGGAGCTGCGCTTCCCACTCGCCGGCGAGGAGGCGCGGGACGACGTCGTCGAGCAATCGGAGCGTCATCCCCCAGAGCACGCGATCGCCGACCGGAATGCCGTCGACGAGCAGGCCCTCCGGCCAGCGCGCCGAGGTGAACAGCAGCTCGCGCCGGATCTCCGGATCCCACAGCTCGTCGACCGCCGGCGTCAGCACCTCCGTGACCTCGTCGGCGTTCGGTCGCCACTGCACGCCGTGCGGGATGCGTCCGAGGAACGCGTGCACCTCGAAGTCCGTGGGGCCGCTGCGCACCGGTGCCAGCTCGGCGATCACTTCCACGTCGGCTGGCGAGAGGCCGATCTCTTCCTCCGCTTCCCGGAGGGCAGTTGCCAGCAGCGTCTCGTCGTCCTCGTCGACCTTGCCTCCGGGCACGGCGAGCTGCCCGCCGTGCAGGCCGCGGTCGGAGCGCACGATCAGCACCAGTCTCAGGCGACCGGCGTTGTCCCGGTACACCGGAACGAGCACGGCCGCAATCCGACGTTTAGACGAACTCGTCGGCAACCGAGAGCGCGTCGTCGAGCGCGTCGAGCGCCTCGTCGAGCTCTTCGCGCGTGATCGTCAGCGGCGGGCAGCACATGACGACGTTCCAGTGCGTCATGAGGTAGAGGCCGCGGTCGAGTGCGCGCTTCATCACGGCGCCCATCGGCTTCGCGTCCTCGCCGCCCGCGTTGTACGGCACGAGCGGCTCTCGCGTCTCGCGGTTCCTGACGAGCTCGAGGCCCCAGAAGCAGCCGAGCCCACGCACTTCGCCGATCGACGGATGCTTCTCGGCGAGCTTCGCGAGCTCGACGCGGAACACCTCGCCCATCGCAGCCGCGTTCTCGACGATGCCTTCCTCCTGGAACGCCTCGATCGACGCGACGCCCGAGGCGCAGGCGAGCGGATGGCCGCTGTAGGTGAGGCCGCCGGCGAAGTACTTGTCGCGCACCCACTCCGCGATCGGCTCGCGCACGACCATCGCACCGAGCGGGACGTAGCCGGAGTTGATGCCCTTCGCGACGGTGAGGATGTCGGGCACGACGTTCCAGTTGTCGACGGCGAACCACTTGCCGGTGCGGCCGAAGCCCGCCATCACCTCGTCGGCGATCAGCAGGATCCCGTGCCGGTCGCAGACCTCGCGGATCGACTGCAGGTAGCCGTCGGGCGGGACGATGATCCCGTTCGTTCCGGTGACCGTCTCGAGGATCACGGCGGCGACGGTGTGCGCGCCTTCGTACTGGAGGATCTCCTCGAGGTGCGGCGCGCCGGTGCAGACCGGGCACGGGTCCGGATGGCCGGCGGGACAGCGGTAGGTGTACGGGTCGAACATCCGCACGACCCCGGGGATGCCGGGCTCGGCGGCCCAGCGGCGTGGATCGCCCGTGAGCGTGATGCCGCCTGCAGTCGCGCCGTGATAGCTGCGGTAGCGGGCGATGATCTTGTGGCGGCCGGTGTACCAGCGCGCAAGCTTGATCGCGTTCTCGTTCGCCTCGGCGCCGCCGTTCGTGAAGAACGACATCGTCAGGTCGCCCGGCGTCACTTCTGCGAGCAGCTTCCCGAGCCGGGAGCGCGATTCGGTCGCCATCGGCGGCCCGATCGTCGCGAGCTTCTCCGCCTGGTCCTTGATCGCCTGCACGATCTTCGGGTGTGAATGGCCGATCGAGACGTTGACGAGCTGGGAGGCGAAGTCGAGGTAACGGTTTCCGTCGTAGTCCCAGAAGTACCGCCCCTCGGCCCGCTCGACCGCGATCGGGTTGATCGCGTTCTGCACGCTCCAGGAGTAGAGGACGTAGCGCTTCGCGTCCTCGACGATCTGCTTGCCGAGCTCTGACTGTGTCTGCGTTGTCGCCATGCGCTGATCCTACAAGTGGTCGACGAGGATCCGGATCTCGCCGAGGTGCTCGAAGCCGAGGCCCTCGAGGATCGGCCGCGACATCGCTCCGGCCTGGATGCAGAGGAGCGGCGTCCCGCGTTCCACCGCGTCGTGCCAGCGCGCGTGTACCAGCGCCGTGTAGTACCCGTTCCCGCGCTCTGCCTCGAGCGTGCCGCCTCCGAGCAATGCAACTCCGGCGGCGCCGAAGGCCGACCGGGCGAACGCCACGGCACGGCCGTCGACCCGGGCGAGGTAGGACTGGAGGACTCCCTGCTTGCGCACGGTGTCCCAATGCGCGCGGTTTCCCTCGAGCATCGCTTCCCGCTCGTCGGCGGGAACGCCCGTGGTGATCAGGTCGAGCTCCTGGGCCGCCGTGAAATCGGCCAGGGTCTCGACGCGGACGATCTCGACCGGGGGTGGCGCTCCGCCGGGCGGCTTGTCGAGCGCCAGCGACGCAAGGAGCGGCTCGTCCTCGTCAGGCTGCAACCCTTCGGCTGCGAGCAGGTCGACTATGTCGTCCGGCGTCGAGAGCTCGCCGACCCACCACATCACGCGCGACCGTTCTGCCTCGCGTGCGATCGCGCGGGTCTGCTCGACCGCGCTGTGGATCTCGCCGGCGTCCGCAAGCCTG
>Ga0070679_100006990_pt1 | contig 10534 bp, 8 predicted proteins | sample KBSC63BmetaG_FD_65652 | JGI IMG/M metagenome (GOLD analysis project Ga0070679, IMG submission 65652) | Corn rhizosphere microbial communities from Kellogg Biological Station, Michigan, USA - KBS C6-3B metaG | ecosystem: Host-associated > Plants > Roots > Rhizosphere | place: USA: Michigan... | reverse complement strand
GCCGGAGGAAGTTGTCCTGAGCGGCCGGCCAGGATCAGGTCGAAGGCCAGGCGCGACTTGCCGGAGCCGGAGGGGCCGCGGATCAGCACCGCGCGGCTGCCGACCTTCACGGCGGACGCGTGGACGCTGGGGGGCTCAATCATGGCGCCGGCAGCCGGACCACGAAGCGGGCGCCGGACACTGTCGGCTCGCCGTCCTCGCCGAGGGGACCGGGCCGGTTCTCGGCCCAGATGCGCCCGCCATGGGCCTCGATGATCTGCTTGGAGATCGACAGCCCGAGACCGGAGTTCTGGCCAAAGCCCTGATGCGGCCGGTCGGTGTAGAAGCGCTCGAATACGCGTTCCAGCGCGTCGGGCCGGACGCCGGGGCCGTCGTCGTCGACCACGATCTCGATTTGAGCGCGCAGGAGGCGGCAGAGGATGCGCACCTTGTTGCCGGGGGTCGAGAAGGATTGCGCGTTGGACAGCAGATTGGAGATCACCTGCCCGAGCCGGGAATCATGGCCGGGCACCGAAAAGGTGTCGCCCGCGCCGCGGCCCTCGAAACGGACCTCGACGCCGACATCGTGGCCGAGCTTGGTCTCGTTGGCGACCGAGGTCAGTGTCGTCAGCAGGCGGCGCATGTCGACCGGCGCCATGTCCTGCCGCTGCAATTCGGCGTCGAGCCGGCTCGCGTCGGAAATGTCCGAGATCAGCCGGTCCAGCCGCTTCACGTCATGCTCGATCACCGCAAGCAGCCGCGCGCGGCTGTGCTCGTTGCGCGCCAGCGGCAGCGTCTCCACCGCCGAACGCAGCGAGGTCAGCGGGTTCTTCAATTCGTGGGCCACGTCGGCGGCGAACATCTCGATCGCCTCGATGCGGTTATAGAGCGCGTCGGTCATGTCGCGCAGCGCGCCGGAGAGATGGCCGATCTCGTCGCGGCGGCGGGTGAAGTCGGGAATTTCGACGCGCGTCTTGATGCGGCGGCGGACGCGCTCGGCGCTATCGGCGAGCCGCCGCACGGGACCGGCGATGGTGCTGGCGAGCAAGAGCGACAGCACGATCATGACGGCGGAGGCGACGCCGCCGACCTTCAGGATGGCGAGACGCTCGGCGGTGACCATCTGGTCGATGTCGTCGCCCTGGGTGGACAGCATCAATACGCCGCGGATCGCGCGGGAACGCAGCACGGGGACGGCGACCGAGACGATCACCTCGCCGCGGGTGTTGACGCGCACCATGCTCTTCTTCTGGCCCTTCAGCGAGTCGGCGACTTCCTCGTAGCCGATGCCGCTGTCTGCGAGCTCGCGATAGATCGGAAGATCGCCGCGATTGATCCAGGTGCGCACCGTGATCAGCGCGCGCTCGACGAGGCCGGGCGAGGTCGGCGGCGGCAGCGGGAAGCGCATCACGTTTTCGAGGTTGCGGCTGTCGAGCAGGAGCCCGCCGCTCGGATCGTAGATGCGGGCGCGGGTCTTGGTCGGCGAGATCAGGGTATGCAGGACCGGCGCGACGCGTTCCGGATTGATCGGGAAATCCAGCGCGGAATCCTCGTCCGGCCCCTTGATGGTCTCGCCGGCCTTCAGGTCGAGCAGACGGTCGGGGTCGATGGTGATGGCGTTGGTCTGCACGGTGGCGGAGGCCGCGATCGCGCCCGCAATGATCTCGGCCTGCACCAGGAGGCTCTGCGCGCGGGCGTCGATCAGGCCGGCGCGGAATTGCGAAAGATAGAGGACGCTCGCGACCAGCGCCAGGAGGCCGGCGATATTGAGCGAGACGATGCGGCGGGTGAGGCTCGAGAACGAGAGCGTGAAGAGGAATTGCCCGGCTCGCCTGAGCCAGCCGAGCGGACGCTGCCAGCCACTGACAGCCGGGCTTTCGGGGACGACCTCCAGGCCTGGCGGCTCGGAGCCGTCCTGGGCATTCAGACCTGGATTGGGCTGCGTTCGATCAAGCAAGGGCCAACACTGCGTTAATGATGAGGCGACGGCCGCATCCTACCCCAGACCGGCGCCGGCGACAGCGATCTACGCGCCGATCAGGCTTCCTTGAAACGATAGCCGACGCCGTAAAGGGTCTCGATCATCTCGAAATCGTCATCGACCACCTTGAACTTCTTGCGCAGCCGCTTGATGTGGCTGTCGATGGTGCGGTCGTCGACATAGACCTGGTCGTCGTAGGCCGCGTCCATCAGCGCGTTGCGGCTCTTCACCACGCCGGGCCGGGTCGCAAGCGCCTGCAGGATCAGGAATTCGGTGACGGTCAGCGTCACCGGCTCGTTCTTCCAGGTGCAGGTGTGACGCTCCGGATCCATCCTGAGCAGGCCGCGGTCGAGCGCCTTGGCGTCGTTCTCCTTTGGAGCTGCGGTCGGATCCTTCGGCTGCGAACGGCGCAGCACGGCTTTCACGCGCTCGACGAGCAGCCGCTGCGAGAACGGCTTGCGGATGAAATCGTCGGCGCCCATCTTGAGGCCGAACAATTCATCGATCTCCTCGTCCTTGGAGGTCAGGAAGATCACCGGCAGGTCGGACTTTTGCCGGAGCCGCCGCAGCGTCTCCATGCCGTCCATGCGCGGCATCTTGATATCGAGGATGGCAAGATCGGGCTGACTGGTGCGGAAGCCGTCCAACGCGGAAGCACCGTCCGTGTAGGTCATGATGCGATAGCCTTCGGCTTCCAGCGCGATCGAGACCGAGGTGAGAATGTTGCGGTCGTCATCGACCAGGGCGATTGTGGGCATGAGCCTGCTTTCAGTTAATTCAATGGCTGAAACGGCGAGCATTCCGTGATGCGCCGCATAATTGGGCTTCGGAAGTGGCCAACGAGCAATGCAAGCTGGGCTGAAGTGTGACCAAGTTCCGACAGAATGCCTTGCTCTGGCGAAGCATCCCGACCCGTCTGGGTGCCGGTTTAGCCGGAAAAAGGCCTTCAGCGCAATAGGATGGGAAGGGAATATCGATGCAGCGGACGGCCAATTTTAACCCTTCCAAACTCGCCAAATCATTGCTCCGGCGGAGCCGGCAGGGGGCTTTGGCCACTTTGATGGCCGAAAGCGGCGATCCCTATTGTTCACTGGTGAACGTTGCGACCGCCCCCGACGGCGCCCCGATCCTGCTGATCTCGCGATTGGCCATTCACACCGGAAATCTCCTCGCCGACCCCCGCGACTCGCTGATGCTGGATGACCGCGCGCCGGGCGATCCGCTCGAGGGTGTGCGGATCATGGTGGCGGGGCGCGCGGAGGAGGCGGCCGGCGATGATCGGGATGGGCTGCGCCGCCGCTATCTCAACGCGCATCCGTCCGCGGAGACCTTTGTCGACTTCAAGGATTTCTCCTTCTTCCGCATCCGCCCCTCCGGCGTGCACCTGGTCGCGGGCTTCGGCCGCATCGTCGATCTCAAGCCGGAGCAATTCTTGACGGAGGTCGGCGATGCCGCAGCGCTGATCGAGGCCGAGCAGGGCGCGATCGAGCACATGAATGAAGACCATCGCGACGCCATGAATCTCTACGCGACGAAGCTGCTCGGCGCTGAATCCGCCGACTGGCGCTGCACCGGTTGCGACCCCGAGGGTTTTGACATGCAGGCGGGCGCTGCCACGCTGCGGCTCGAATTCCCGGCGCGGGTTACCGGGCCCGGGGAGCTGCGCAAGGTGCTGGTGAAGCTCGCGGAAGAGGCGCGGGAGAAGGCGTGAGGCGCAACATTCATTGAACGCATTGACGCGCCACAGCGACCTACACCACATCCGATTTCCCGTTTTCCGTGCGGTGTGCACTTCGTCGCCCCGCAATGCCTATCCCGCCCCAATGGGGCCCGTTTGCCCTCATCGGCGAGGGCACAGCGGGTGAGTTGCGGTAATGTTGCATCGCAGCACGATTCCGGGGGAGGGCCTTGCTTCGCATGCGGCCTTGGTCGCGACAAAATGCTCCGGAAAAGCCGCATCGCAGCAAGTCATTGATCCCCGTCAATGACCCTTTTGGGCATAAACCAAATCGCGATGGATCGGCTTGGCAACGCCGGCGTTCATCAGTAATAGGTCGCCGGACCGGGGCTTCGGTCGCTATAGTGACGGTCACCGCGAGAGAGGCGCGATCGGCGGCAAGTCCGCTGAGTTACGCGGGTTCGAGGAGGGTTCTTCGTGCAAGAGACGGGCGTGCATAACGGTGCCTTTGGCGCCGACAAATTCGGCTTAAAGAATCTCAAACGGGTGCATTGGAATCTCCGCGCGCCGCAACTCTGTCAATATTCGCTGGCGGCAGGAGAGGCGGTGCTCTCGGCCGACGGCGCGCTCTGCGCGGATACCGGTGAATTCACCGGCCGCAGCCCGAAAGACAAGTTCACGGTTCGTGATGCCACCACCGACAAGAACATGTGGTGGGCCGGCAACCAGTCGATCACCTCCGAGCAGTTTGAAGCCCTTTACCAGGACTTCCTGAAGCACGCCGAAGGCAAGACGCTTTACGCGCAGGACCTCTATGGCGGCGCCGACCCGACCTACCGGATCAAGACCCGCGTCTTCACCGAGCTTGCCTGGCACTCGCTGTTCATCCGCACGCTCTTGATCCGTCCCGAAGCGATCGAGCTTTCGGCCTTCGTGCCGGAACTCACCGTTATCGACATGCCGAGTTTCCGCGCCGATCCGAAACGTCACGGCGTGCGCTCGGAGAACGTCGTCGCGATCGATTTCGCCCGCAAGATCGTCCTGATCGGCGGGTCTTATTATGCCGGCGAGATGAAGAAGAGCGTGTTCACCACGCTGAACTATTATCTGCCCGAGCGCGGCGTGATGCCAATGCATTGTTCGGCGAACGTCGGACCCAAGGGCGACACCGCGATCTTCTTCGGCCTCTCCGGGACCGGCAAGACAACGCTGTCGGCCGACCCCAAACGCACGCTGATCGGCGACGACGAGCACGGCTGGGGTCCGGACGGCGTCTTCAATTTCGAAGGCGGCTGTTACGCCAAGTGCATCAAGCTGTCGCAGGAAGCCGAGCCGGAGATCTATGCCGCCAGCAAGCGCTTCGGCGCGGTGCTCGAGAACTGCGTGCTCGACGAGGACACCCGTGAGGTGGACTTCGACGACGGCTCGAAGACCGAGAACACCCGCTCGGCCTATCCGCTCGATTTCATTCCGAACGCGTCGCGCACCGGCCGCGCCCCGCATCCCAGGAACGTGGTGATGCTGGCCGCCGATGCGTTCGGCGTGCTGCCGCCGATCGCCAAGCTTTCGCCGGCGCAGGCCATGTATCACTTCCTGTCGGGCTACACCGCGAAGGTCGCCGGCACGGAGCGCGGCCTCGGCAAGGAGCCGCAGCCGGAATTCTCGACCTGCTTCGGGTCGCCTTTCCTGCCGCGCGATCCTTCCGTCTACGGCAACATGCTGCGCGACCTGATCGCCGAGCACAACGTCGATTGCTGGCTGGTCAACACCGGCTGGACCGGCGGCAAATACGGTACCGGCAGCCGCATGCCGATCCAGGTGACACGGGCGCTGCTCACCGCCGCGCTCGATGGCTCGCTGCGAACAGTGGAATTCCGCACCGACAAGTATTTCGGCTTTGCGGTACCGACCGCGTTGCCGGGGGTCCCCAGCGAGATCCTCGACCCGGTCAATACCTGGAAGGACAAGGCCGAGTTCGACAAGACGGCGCGCGCGCTGGTCGGCATGTTCCAGAAGAACTTTGCCAAATTCGAGAGCCAGGTCGACGCCGACGTCCGCGCCGCCGCGCCCGAGGTGAAACTCGCGGCGGAGTGAGGCGATAGCGTCATTACGGGATGGTGCGTTAGCACCAAACCCGGAATGACAGTCGAAAAAAAGGGCGGCCCGCAAAGGCCGCCCTTTTCGATTCAATGCCCCCGCCGATCTGGCGTGCGCTTAACCTGCCATTAACCAGCTCGGGCCTGTAGTGCCTGCGACAATCCACCGCAGGGGCTCCGCATGTCCGACATCATGAGCGTCATCGCCAATTCCTACGCGACCGCGCCGCTGACGCCGACCATGACCAAATATACGCCCGTCGACGCCAAGCAGTATGAAGGCACCTGGGAAGGGACCTACTCCAACAACCAGAAATTCAAGATCACGGTTTCCGACGTCAACGGCTTCCGCGCCCAGGTCAAATACCAGAGCGGCTCGACCACGGAATATCAGCAGGTGCTGATCGGCAATTCGTCGTTCCGCATCGGCAACAGCAAATTCGTGCTGCAAGGGACCGGCAAGGCGCTGGTCGCCAATGCCGTGACCGACCCGGTCACCGGCAATACCAGCCTGGTGCAGGGCAACGCGACGCTCGACACCTGAGCCAGCGGCATGGATCGCCGCAGCCGAATCAGGCCTTGAAGTACCCCATCTGCGTCGTGGTCGCGATCAGCTTCCCCGACGGCGACCACAATTCGCCGCTCTGGTCCTGATAGCTCCGGTTGAAGATTTTGGCGTCGGCGCAGGCCAGGACGTGGGTGATGTCCTCGGCGGCGAGATCCTCGACACTGAGATGGAAATAGGTCGTCAGCGTCACCGTGCCGAACGGCACCAGTTCGCGCCGCGCATGGAACACGCGCGCGAAGAATGCATCCGACATCGACACCGCTGACAGCATGTCGATCTTCCGCGGCATGCGGTCGCCGATCCACAGCTTTGAATAGGCGCTGGCCGGCACGCCCTTGCCGGACGCGAAATTCGGATCGCCGTCGATGAAGCGGAAATCATACTGCTTGACCCAGGGCGCGGCGACCTTGGTGTAGGGCGGGATCGTCGCAAACGGCTTTGCTTCCGGCATCTGCGCTGTCTGATGCGACCAGGATGGCCGGCGCTCGGCGAACACCGCGGTGGCGAGTGTCGCGACATCGGCGCCGTCCTGGCTCAGCTCGACACACCAGTGCTGCGAGGAGCGGTTGGCCTTGACCAGGCGGACATCGAGGTCGAATTCGCCCTCCGCGATCGGCGCGCAATAATTGACGGTGAGCGCCAGCGGGTCGCCCGCGCGCTGCGGGTGCTCGATCAGTGCGCGCAGGATGGTCGCGGCGGTGAAGCCGCCAAACGGGCCGACAAAGGCGTAGTAATCCGGGCTGGTCCGTCCCTGCCAGCGGCTGTCGCCGGCGACCACGCGCGTGGCCTCATCGAAAAGGTGCTGGGTTCTGGTGAGCATGGAAATCCTGACTTTGAGAATCCGTCATCCCGGGTTCGCGCTCGCGCGCGCCCCGAATGACGACGAGAGTCTTAGTATGATCACCATCAGGCAAATTTCAATGACGCCGGAGGTAATGGATTTCGGCTCAGGCCTGCGCGCCGCGCACGCCCTGGCCCGGGGTCGCCAGCGGCGTCGGGTGCACCGGCACGTTCCAGATTTCCTCGGCATATTCGCGGATGGTGCGATCGGAGGAGAACCAGGCCATCCGCGCCACGTTGAGGATGCTGGCCCGCGTCCAGGCCGGCATCACCTGCCAGCGTGCATCGATGCCGCGCTGCGCCTCGTAATAGGAATCGAAATCCGCGCTGACCATGTAATGGTCGAGATAGCGCAACGCATGCGCGATCGATGCGAAACGGCTGCGCTCATCGGGCGAGAATTCGCCGCTGCCGATCGCGTTGATGGCGCGCCCAAGCTGCGGCGATCGGCTGATGACGTCGGTCGCATCCAGGCCCTGCTTGCGGCGGATCATCACGTCGCCCGCCTCCATGCCGAAGATCGCGATGTTCTCGACGCCGACATGCTCCCGGATCTCGATATTGGCGCCGTCGAGCGTGCCGATGGTGAGCGCACCGTTGAGCGCGAGCTTCATGTTGCCGGTGCCGGAGGCTTCCATGCCGGCGGTCGAGATCTGCTCGGAGAGGTCGGCGGCGGGAATGATCACCTCCGCCAGGCTGACATTGTAATCAGGCAGGAACACGACCTTCAGCCGGCCGCCGATCGCGGGATCGTTGTTGACGATTTCGGCGACGTCGTTGATCAGCTTGATGATCAGCTTGGCGTAGCGATAGCTCGCCGCCGCCTTGCCGGCGAAGATTTTCACCCGCGGCACCCAGTCCTTTTGCGGATCGTCCTTCATCGCCTGGTACAGCGCGACGGTCTCCAGGATGTTGAGCAGTTGCCGCTTGTATTCATGGATGCGCTTGATCTGCACGTCGAACAGCGCCGACGGGTCGACCTTGATGCTGAGGCGCTCGCCGATCAGCCGCGCCAGCGCGATCTTGTTGTTCAGCTTCACTTTCCGGAATTGCTCCTGGAACGCGTTGTCGCTGGCGCGCGCCTCGAGCAGCTCGAGGCGCGAGAGATCGTCCACTACCTCCGCGCCGCAGGCTTCCTGCAACAGCGCGGTCAACTTCGGATTGGCCAGCATCAGCCAGCGGCGGAAGGTGATGCCGTTGGTCTTGTTGGTGATACGGCCGGGATAGAGATGGTTGAGGTCGTGAAACACCGTGTCCCGCATCAGGTCGGAATGCATCGCCGAGACGCCGTTGATGCGGTGCGAGCCGACAAAGGCGAGCTGTCCCATCCGCACCCGGCGGCCGCTCTTCTCGTCGATCAGGGATACCGCGGCGCGGAAATCGACGTCGCCGGGAGCGCGATGCTCGGCCAGCGCAAGATGCTGCGCGTTGATGCGATAGATGATCTCGAGGTGACGCGGCAGCAGCCGTTCGAACAGTTCGACCGGCCAGGTTTCCAGCGCTTCCGGCAGCAGCGTGTGATTGGTGTAGGACAGCGTGTCGACCGTGATCTTCCAGGCTTCGTCCCAGCGGAAATTGTGCAGGTCGACCAGGATGCGCATCAGCTCCGTGACCGCGAGACTCGGATGGGTGTCGTTGAGCTGCACCGCCGCCTTCTGCGACAGGCTGCGCAACTGGCCGTCGGAGCCGAGATGGCGCTTGATCAGGTCCTGCAGCGAGGCCGAGACGAAGAAATATTCCTGGCGCAGGCGGAGCTCGCGGCCCGCCGGGCTCTCGTCATTCGGATAGAGGAATTTGCAGATCGCCTCCGCGCGCGCTTCTTCGGAGGAGGCGCCGACATAGTCGCCGGTGTTGAAGACGTCGAGTTTCAGCGGATCGGGCGAGCGCGCCGACCATAGCCTGAGCGCGTTGACGTGGTTGCCGCGCCAGCCGACGATCGGCGTGTCATAGGCCACCGCCTGCACGGTTTCGGCCGGATGCCAGATCGCGCGGTCGCGCCCTCCCTCGTCCTTGTGCTCGACGCCGCCGCCGAAGTGCACATGGTAGGCCACTTCCGGCCGCTGGAATTCCCAGGGGTTACCCAGGCTGAGCCAGACGTCGGGATATTCCTGCTGCCAGCCCTGGTTGATGATCTGCCGGAACAGGCCGAAATCGTAGCGGATGCCATAGCCGATCGCGGGGATCGCCAACGTCGCCATGCTCTCCATGAAGCAGGCCGCAAGCCGCCCGAGGCCGCCATTGCCGAGCGCCGCATCCGGCTCGCATTGCCGGAGTTCGCCGAGGCCCGGGCCGATATCGCCGAGCGCGGACTCGAACACTTTCAACAGGCCCATATTGTTCAGCGCGTCGGTGAACAGGCGGCCGATCAAGAATTCGAGCGAGAGGTAATAGACGCGCTTGCGGCCGGCGTCGTAGGCCTCCTTCTCCGCGCTCAGCCAGCGATGCACGATGCGGTCGCGGAGCGCCAGCGCCGCCGCCTTGTACCAGTCGTAGCGGGTGGCCATGCTGGCTTCCTTGCCGATCGCAAGGCGCAGCTTGGTCAGGATGGCGCTCTTGATTTCGGCCACCGCGAGCTCATCGACGGGTTGGCCGGGCGCCTGGGGCTGAAACGTTAAATCCTGCACTTTTCGAACCTGTGAGCCGTTTGTCCCGCGAAAATGATACGCTGGCAGCGACCAGATCGAAACCCGCCGACCCTGCGTTCACTGCCCAGTTTTATGCAAGGAATGGGCCGATTCGGACAGGCGCTGTGATGGCGTTTCAATGATATAGTGCGCTGAAATCGCGACTTTCTGGGGAGGAACCGCGTCATGAGACTGACCATCGAGATCATCGCCGCCTTGTTGCTGGTGGTTTGCGTTACCGCGACCAGCGCCGCCTTTGCCACCGGCAAGGTCGGCCGCACGGCCGATGGCCTGGGCTGCAACATCAGCCTCCCGCAAAACGCCTCGCCCGCCGCGCGCTGCGCCGCGATCAAGCGGCAATGCGGCGGAAAATTCTGGGCGAATTATTGCAGCGGCAAGATGCTGTCGGCGGTGAATTGAGGCGCTGGCGCTGCGCTACGAAATGCCCGACGCCCGGACCGCGCGAGCGGACGATCTCGCGTCGCTGCTGGCGCTGTTTCGCGTGTCCGAGGTCAGCGCCGTCGTCGAACCGATGGAGCAGGTCGAGCGCATCTGGGCCAAGATGCTTTCGCGCGACGGCCTGACCGTCTTCGTGTCGGAAGACGAGGCGAAGATCGTTTCGACCTGTATGCTGATCACGGCGCCAAACCTTCTGCGTTCCGGCCGCCAGCACGCATTTCTCGAAAACGTGGTCACGCATCCCGACTTTCGCGGCCGCGGCTTTGGCCGCGCGGTGGTGCACGCCGCGCTCGCCGCCGCCTGGGAGCA